>WNFS01001309.1_pt1 | contig 18509 bp, 14 predicted proteins | sample 5400141 | NCBI WGS metagenome assembly WNFS01 (sample SAMN13153358, study PRJNA577476) | soil metagenome | isolation source: 60 cm saprolite under Madrone tree | place: USA:California | collected 2016-06-14
GTGCGCTTTAGGCTGGCCGCACTGACCTCGCTGGAGTCATCGATTTCTCTGAGCTGCGCGCGGCACGAACGCAATTGCTTACGCGCTTCCCTGGCGGCATCGCCGCGAGCGGCATTGCACCTGCGCTCCAGCCTAGTGGCTTCGCGCTCCACTGTGAGGAGCCGCTCGACCGTGTGCCGCATGATGTCGATCAAGCGCTTCTTCTCCTGCTCCTTGAAGTCGATGGAGCGGACCAATCGCGACATTGCGACGCGTGTTCGTGCTACCCGCGTCCGGGCGGTCAGATACGCGCGCCTATTGGACTTTGGGGCGTTCTCCAGCCGGATTGCGTGCTTGAGCCCCACAGCGTAGAGCTTCTCAATCTTGTCGATGATCCGGAGCGTACCTCGGGTCCTGCCCTCAAGGATATCGGCGGTTAGCTCTTCTTCATCGAACTTCACGATTTCCTTGATCCGTCGGCTGCCATTGCGCAATCCTGCGCCGACGGCCATTAACTCCTTCAAGACGATCGGAGAACGAGAAATGGTCTTGAGCACGAGGAGCTGCCCGCGCTCGATGCGTTTCGCGATGGCAACCTCACGTTCACGCGTTAATAGCGATACCACGCCCATTTCCCGGAGATACATGCGGACGGGATCGTATGAGGTGTCTGCCGGGCGCGGCGCCAGATACACGTCGGCTTCTTCACCGCGGGCAGGTTCGTCGCGACTGATTTCGATGTGTTCAGGGACGGCGAGGGCCGGATTTGCAGCCTTCGCCGCCGCCACGTCTTCGTAGATTTCGATACTTTCGCGCTCGAAAGTGGAGAACAGCTTATCGAGCACTTCTGTGGCGTGTTCCTCGACGGGAAGAAGCTCAATTACCTCGTCATGGAGAAGATAGCCGCGTTCCTTGCCGAGATTAACGAGATTGCGGACCTGCTCATCTTTTTCCTGTATTGCCAGCGACAAAGATTCCCCCAAAGAGCCACTGGCCATGGTTGGCCGGGCGTTCCTCAAAGCCGTACTATCACGGAGCGAATACTTGAACGTCGTTTCGCAGGTAGGAAAGCACAGTACGGACCGCAGTCGTGATAACGGAACTTCACGCTGCGCTGTAGTTCAATTCTGATTGTCCCGATCCCCTCGGGCGTCATGGTGCGTCTTGTCTCAGAAGCAAGTGTATTGTAACAGTTTCGCGTCGTAAGCTGTTCAAAAAAGCATCGAAAGAGGGCGGTCAGAAAGCAAGCCTGCCAGCGTAGGCTTCGCCGGGACCCCGACGGGGTTAGCTATCCATCTGCGCTTGCAGGACTTCTCCTGGAAGCGGGACCATTCGGGAGGTCGGAGCGGATGAGACGGAAGCCATTACGTCCCGATCCCGGTCCTTGGGCTCTGGCCGACGTCCACCCAAATCCAACCTCTCCATCCGTGTGCCAAGCGTACGCTCCAACTGGAACAACTCGGATCGCTGGTCTCGCGTAAACAGAGTGGAAGCGACGCCGTGTTCGCCCGCGCGTCCGGTGCGTCCGACGCGGTGGATAAAGTTTTCGGGTACTTCCGGCAAATCGTAGTTGATGACGTGGGCGATGTCCTGCACGTGGATTCCACGTGAAGCAAGGTCCGTCGCCACCAAGACTCGGTAGCGCCCCTGTTGAAATCCGGCCAGTGCGCTGGTGCGCTGCGATTGCGAGCGGTCACCGTGAATCATTGCGGCATGGATGCCCTCGCGGTTCAGGTTCTTGGCGATTCGCTCAGTACCGCGCTTGGTGCGCGAGAAAACGAGGCATCGGCCGCGCTCTTTAGTAAGAAGGTGGTGGAGGGCGTCCTGCTTGCCATCAACCGTGACCTCGTACGCTTGAAGGCGGACATTTTCGGACGGCTTTAGTGTTGAACCGAACGCGAGACGCACGGGGTTTCGTGTGTAGTCCTTCACGAGGTTGGCCATGGCGCCTTCCATCGTTGCGGAGAAGCACAGCGTCTGGCGCTCTTTGGGCAGTATTGCGGCGATCCTGCGAATCGCGGGAAGGAATCCCATGTCCAGCATGCGATCTGCTTCGTCGAGCACAAGGATTTGCAGCTCGCGGAAATGAATCAGCCGGCGGTCGATGAAGTCTTCCAGGCGTCCGGGAGTGGCCACCACGAGCCCGGGCCCTTGGCGGATGACGTGTAGTTGTTGGACTTCGGATAAGCCGCCCACCACAAGGGCAGCGGGTGAGAGTTGCTTGCCGCGCAGGGAGTTGTACTGATCCACGACTTGCATTGCAAGCTCGCGGGTGGGAACAAGCACGAGCGCGGCTATCCCCGTCGAAGTACGCCGGAGGAGTTTTTCCATCACTGGGATGAGGAATGCCAGGGTCTTGCCCGTGCCGGTTTGCGCCGTCGCGAGCACATCTTTACCTTCCAGAGCATGCGGAATGGCCGCGGCCTGGACCGGAGTCGGTGTCGAAAAACGAGCAGACGACAGCCGCTCCTTTACATATTGAGAAATCGGGAGTTCTGAAAAAATTTGCATTTAGCTTTCTTGCTGGCGCAACCGCAGCGCGCACACGGGATTCCGGGCGAACATGGCGATTCAACTGCCAGTCTTTTTTTAAATTACGCTGAAAACATACGGAGGAGACTGAGGGCGGATTTTCTCAGATCAGGTCTTGAAACAGAAGAGCCGCACAACACAACCGCGGTATTAAGCGCAAAAAGAGTGTACCACAGTTTGAAGCAAAGCGCACCCGAGAAGATTAATGATTTGTGGCGACCGTAAAGGAGAGTGGCTTCATTGCTTGTTTCTCTTGCCGGGAGCAATCTTGCTGTTTGCCCAACCCTGGATTGCTCTCTTTCTGGAATCGAGCTGCATTTGTCGCTCGACGTTATCGGGATCCCGGCGTTTTCTCATTGCGGCGCTGGAATCCTCGCGAAAATGGAGTGGATCCCTCAGATTTTGCAGTTCCCGGTAATAATAGAGCGGCGTCGGGTGCTTTCCCTTGAAGCGGAGCCTTCTTAGAAAGTCGACTTCCTCTTCGGTCGCGCCACCGTTGACGGACTGCCTCAGGAATTCCCCGAGCCCCGGCTCTTCCTCAGTTTCCGAAGGTTCTCTTTCGACAAACTCGAATTTCCTTGCGTAACCGGGAATCAGTCTGCGATTCAAGACAATTTCCATGCCGAAAGTCGCCAGATCGATGTTCCAGGATTCGATGAGTGGGTCCAGAAACGAAACACAATTTTCGCTCGATACGTTGAAGACGTCCGTGTCCAGGAACTCCAAAATGCTCACGCGCATCGCTTCGTAGCTACGGCCGCTGAGTCGCGCTACGGACTGAAGCCAGGTTTCGCTTTCCAGTTCGTCTTTGGCGACTGTCTTGACTACGTCCAGCAGCTTTTGTGTGACGAGGCGCTCGAGTTCGCCGAAAGGCTGTTTCTCAAAGATCACCCGTATTTGTTTCTCTTTCCCAGGTGCGCACTTGCGGAGAATCAGTTCTCGAACTTCTTTTAATAAAGCCTTGGGTGGATCCTCCAGATTTCGCTTCAGCACTTCCTTGCGCTGATGCTCCGCCAGCCTCGAAAGCTTGCCGCTGGGGAGTTTCAAGAATTTGCCGATCTTCTCGTAGATGTCGGTGCGACTAGGCTCCGGTGGCAGTTTTTTACCCGTCAAGAGCTGCGAAATGTAGGACTCTGTCACCTTGGCAGCCGCCGCCAAATCGCGCTGTTCGAGGGCCAATTCTCCCAGTCTCCGTTTGATGGCTAGACAGACGTCCACAACGATCTCCTGGGTGGTTAACTACGGTCGCTTAAGCAGATCACATATTTGCAGTTTTAACTTGACAGGTCAAGTTAATTAACCTACTGTAGTTAAGCATTCCGTCCTACCAACCGAACGCCTGTCTTTCCTTCAGGGTATGTGGAAACCGATTGCCAGTTTCTAGGACTTCGTTGGAGATGAAAATGAAGACCATACGACCGCTGTTTTTTTGCCTCATTGCCTTGCTTCTAGCCGCCCCCATGCTCCAGGCGCAGGATTTTTCCAAATATCGCAACTTTTCGCTCGGAATGGGCTTGCCTGCCGTGCTGAAATACACCAGCCAGAAAATGGCCGATGTAAAGGTCATTCACGCACAGCCGGCGTTGATCCAGGAAGTGACTTGGTGGCCGCCGACCTCTCCGAAGACAACCGCGCAATCCGACGCGGTGCGCGAGATTGTCTTTACGCTCTACAACGGCGACCTTTATAAAATGGCGATAACCTACGACCGAACCTCCACCGAAGGGCTTACCACGCCGGACATGATGAAGGCAGTTACGGCTAAGTACGGCCCTGTCGCGAGCGTCCCACTGGCGATCGATGCTGCGGCGAACGACCGATACGATATGAGCGCGAAAATCATTGCATCCTGGGAAGGTCCCCAGTATTCGATGGACCTAGTCCGCTCCGCCTTCACCGATGACTTCGGGCTGGTCATTTACTCAAAGCGAGTCAATGCAGACGCCGACCTGGCGATCGCGGACGCGGTCAAACAGGAAGAGCAAGAGCGCCCGAAGCGAGAAGCGGAGCGCCGCCAAAGGGAAACGGACGACCTCGAAGTGACGCGGCTGAAGAACCAGAAAATATTTCATCCCTAAGTGAAGTAAGTCCCTAACGGGAAAGGAAGAAATGACCAAGCTTCACATTGGGAACCTCTCAGGGCAGATAACCGACAGCGGACTGGAAGAGATATTCACGCGCAAAGGGTTTCAAGTGACATCTGCGCGAGTGATCTGCGATCGGGAGGGCGGTCGCTCACGCGGCTTCGGATTTGTTGAATTCGGGTCGAGCATCGACGCGGCGCGAGCCATCACGGAGACAAATGGCCTCGATGTAGATGGCCGCGCGTTGCAAGTGAACGAAGCGCGTCCGCAGGAACCCCGCAGCGGGGGATGTCGTACTCCGGGTGCCCGGGTCTACCCCGGAGTGCGCGCGGGCGGTAACGGCCGCCGGAGCTACTAGTGCACCGCAATGCCCAACCCGGCTGTGTTCTGATCGCTACAGGTGCCAAATGAGCAGCGCAATCATCGTGCAGTACATGGGATTCCAAGCGAAACCGCTGACGCGCGAGTACACGTTCAATGTGCGCGAAGCGGGGCAGGAGCGCGAGTTCAGGCTGAACATAGCCAACGAGGCATTTGTCTCGCACCGCGCGAGCTACCAGGATGCGCCGGGCATCTGTGCGCTAAGGCTCCAGATCGAGCTAGCCACGTATTCAAACCATCCTCCCGCGACACAATACGAGATCACCAGCGCTGAATTAGACACCTATAGGCAGGCACGCTTGCCAAAGCGTGGGCGCAAAGCACAAGAAAATTTTTAGCCCCGCCGACGAAGACCGGTCAGCCGTCGCGAGTGATGTTGCATGCGTAGCTGCTGAACCCAAAGCAAATCTAACGGAACAGGCCGGCGCGACGTTACACCGAACGACTTGCCGGGTGAGGGCAAGCGTGCCCAGCGCACAGCCCCGGCAATTGCTCCTTGGACGCGGGTCTGTTGCCGTGCGAGACTCTGCCCGTGAACAAGATCATATTTTTCGCGGGGGTGATCCTGGCGGCCAGTGGGCTGGTTTCACCAGCGATTGCCCTGCTCGGAGGGCTGATCTACGGCCTGACGCTGGCGCACCCGTTTCACGTCGAGAGCAGGAATCTGACAAGGTTTCTCCTGCAAGCCTCAGTAGTGGCACTGGGCTTCGGGATGAACCTCCACGAAGTTCTTCAGGCCGGGCGCTCCGGTCTTGTATACACCGCGTTGAGCATCACAGCGGCGATGCTGTTAGGGCTGGGCCTCGGATATGTCATTCGCGTCGCCAAGAAACCTTCCTACTTGATTAGCGCGGGAACGGCAATCTGCGGCGGCAGTGCTATCGCAGCGGTTGGCCCGATTGCGGGGGCCAGCGACGAAGAAATGGCGGTGTCACTCGCCACCGTGTTCGTCTTGAATTCGGTTGCACTGTTCCTTTTTCCTGCGGTTGGCTTGGCATTGCACATGAGCGAGAGCCAGTTCGGGCTGTGGTCGGCGCTGGCCATTCACGACACCAGTTCGGTCGTCGGTGCGACAGCGAAGTACGGGGCGACGGCGCTCGCCATCGGCACCACTGTTAAGCTTGCGCGGGCGCTGTGGATTGTTCCGTTGTCCGTAGGGACCGCGATAATGTGGAAGAGCAAGGCGCGCATTCAGTGGCCGTGGTTCATCCTGTTCTTTTGTGTCGCCGCGCTGCTCAATACTGTGTTGCCGCAATTCAACCTGGCATTCGGCACGCTGAACCACCTCGGTAAGCTAGGTCTGGCGGTGACGCTATTCTTGATTGGTGCCGGTCTAAATAAAGAGACGCTTAAGAAGGTCGGCGTTCGCCCGCTGCTGCAGGGCCTCACGCTGTGGGTGATTGTCGGAACCAGCACGCTCGCGCTCATTTTGCTTAACTGGATTCGAGTGTAGAAAGCGATCCGCGTTTCGCCGATTCAAACCCAAGGGAGCGGCCCCGACACCGAAAATGGCTTCTTCACCATGCCAGTCTCAAGCAGCGAGCGACCCGAATCTCCCCACTTCTTCTGCCCCAATTGCCTGAAATCCTAGATCGCGGCCGCTCTCCGGCTGCGGGCAGTCCGCACGAAGTTCAGGAAGCGGTGCGCCAGCTCACGAATTCGCCCGTCCTGACGGTTTTGCACCGCTTCTTTGGGAATCAGCTCGCGTCCGATGCCAAGTGCGACCGCTCCCGCCAGAATGAAGTTGGCTGCCGTTTGCTGGTTCACGCCTCCGGCGGCGATCAAGGGAATTTTGGGGAAAGGCCCCTTTAAGGCGCGAATGTAACTGTCACCGCCGACTTGCGCACACGGAAAGACCTTCACGAAATCCGATCCAGCTTTCCAAGCGGTGACGATTTCCGTAGGGGTGAGGGCGCCAGCCATCATGGTCAAATTCCCCTGTTTGGCGAATTCCACGATCTCCAAGTCGAGTCCCGGGCAGGTCAGAAATCGCACACCTGAATCAACGCAGCGTTGCGCGGTTTCAAGGTCCAGGACCGTCCCTGCACCGACGATCACTTCCGGAAGGTTTTTCACCAGGTGCGAAATTACTTCCATGGCGCCCGGCACGGTCATGGTGATTTCGACGATGGGAATGCCGCCGCGGGCGACGACCTCGGCGGCGAAAAGCGCATCTTCCGGGGAAGAAGTGCGGACCGCGGGAACGATTCCGATTTCCTCAATCTTGGCGCAGACCTCATTCCTTTCCAAGTGATCTCCTCTGGGATGCCGTCAGCAAGCCTTACAAGGGTGCATTCATTCCTATTCAAGCATGCGCACAGAACCGTCGGTTCCGCGCCGCGGATGATATCCTTTACAATGAACAAGTAGGCAGGTCAAGGGCATGCGGTTGGGTTGCATCGTTGCATGTTTCCGATTATATGAGAGCGTGGGTTCACAAAAGCTCTGTTCGGCAGGCCGCCTTTTTGGCCTTCGCAGCCTTCTGCTCGCTCCTGGCAATTTCGGGGCGAAGGGCAGCCGCGTCTGCCCTCCCTGCCCAGGTGGCTACCCATTTTGCCATCGCAGATTTTGACGGAGATAACCGTCCAGACCTCGCCAGCGTTCACGTCGATCAAAGCAGCCCGAGCAATACGCGCTACTGGATTGCGTTTCACCTTAGCGGAGGCAGTGGGCAGACAGTGGCCATCACGGCGCCCACTGGCGGGCTGCAAATCACATCGAGCGACGTGAACGGTGACGATTTTCCCGATGTCATCGTCACGACGGCGTGGACAAACAAGCCCGTCGCCATTTTACTGAACGATGGTTTCGGAAATTTTGCGCGTTCTGATCCTGCTGAATTTCAAAACGCCTTCACAGCTTCCGAAACGTCGTGGACGTCCGCGGCGGATGAAATCAGGGATACCGCTGCCGCGCTCCTTCTTTCGCGCTGCATTCCGGGCGATTGCAGGTCAGCGGGCAGATCCTTGTCGTCAAGAAGGATGACCCTTCTTCTCGCTGCACGGCCCGACGCTGCGTCGATCCTGGCTTCCGTTTCCCCCTATATTGGCCGAGCCCCACCCTTTCTCCAGCACAAATAACAAATTCAGAAAATAGCGCCTTGAGCGGTGGCGCGATTGGCTGCCGATAGAGCGTGGCCTGCGGTGCCTTCACCGGGGCCTTAAGCAACGATGCTTGGTTTCGTGTAACTAACGCATTGGGAGGTTTCATGATGCGGTTATCGAGGCGCCTGTGTTTTGGGCTCTTCCTCGCTGCGGTTTCCGCGCGGAGCGCTTGGGCGCAAAAGGCGCGCACCTGGCAGGAAGTTCGGGACAAGTTTGTGTTGGCGAACCCCACGCTGCGCGCGGGACTAGTCGGCATCGACGAGTCGAAGGCGCAAGAGATCACAGCGTTTCTTCGTCCGAATCCGAATTTCACTCTAGCGACCGATGGAACGCAAATTGCGCCTTACAAAGGAGCCTGGCGGCCGTTCACCGGCACTTTGTTTTCAACCACATTTGCTTATCTGCACGAACGGCGGCACAAGCGGGAATTGCGGTTCGAAAGCGCACAGAAGGCCACGGGAATCGCGGTTTCTGGACAGGTTGACCTGGAGAGAACCCTCATTTTTACTTTGCGGATGGCCTTTATTCAAATGCTTCAAGAAAAAGCGATCTTTGATCTGGCAAAAGAAAATCTTTCGTATTACGACCATCTTCTGGAGGTGAATCGCGAGCGATACAAAGCGGGAGCGATCGCGCAGGTGGATTTGGACCGTCTGGAATTGCAGCGCGTGCAGTACGAATCCGATTTACAAACCGCGGAAGTGAATCTGCGAACGGCGAAGATTCAGCTGCTTGCGCTATTGAACGACCGCACGCCGGTGGAACAATTCGACGTCACGGGGCCGTACGATTTTTCGACGCAAATTGGTTCGCTAGAGAATGTCCGGCAGGCAGCATTGGATGCGCGGCCGGATCTAAATGCCGCCGTTGAAGCCATTGATAAAGCACAAACCGATCACAAGCTTGCAGTTGCGAACGGCTCAACTGATCCGACCTTAAGCGCGTGGTATACCTACAACCCCTCGTTCAACAACCCGTTTGCGCACCAAACGGTCGGCGCCAGTGTAAGCATCCCCCTCCGCATCTTCGACCGGAATCAAGGCGAGAAGAAGCGCACGGAGCTGGACATCGACCGGAACGAGAAACTGATGGAGGCGACGCGGGTGCGCGTTTTCAGTGACGTGGATTCCGCGTATGCCACCGTCAACAGCACGGTAATCCTACTCCAGCCCTATAAAGACAGATATTTGCAGCAAGCGTCGAGAGTCCGGGACACGATTGCGTTTTCCTACGAACACGGCGCTGCATCGCTTCTCGATTTTCTGAATGCGCAGGCCGAATACCGGAGCGTGCAGGTCAATTACTTGAACCTGGTGGCGTCGTACCTCGATGCAACCAACCAGTTGAACACAGCGGTGGGGCGTGAGGTCCTGCCATGAGGCGCGGCGACTTAGGAGTAGCGATGGCCTTGCTCGGTGCGGCCGTGGCCGCGCTGTTGGCAGGGTGTGCCGGTGGCAAAGCAGATCCGAAGGCGGAAGCGCCGCCGCCAACAACGGTCGAGCATGAGGAGGACGTCAATGTTTTTCAGGCGGAACATGCCGAGCAGTTTCCGCTGGTCACCGCGGTTGAGTACAGATCCACATCGCAACTGCTTGCTACTGGCACAGTTAGTCCGGATATTTCCCGCAGCGTGCCCGTGATTTCGCTGGCGACTGGACGTGTCGTAGAGGTTCACGCGCGGCTCGGCGACACCGTAAAAAAGGGACAAGTCCTTCTGCGGTTGCAAAGCGCGGACATGTCGGCCGCGTTTTCCGATTATCGAAAGGCTGTGGCCGACGAGAAACTCGCAAAAATACAATTCGACCGCGCTAAGCTGCTCTACGACAAAGGTGCTATTTCTCTGAACGAATTCCAGACCGCGGAAGACGTTGAGAACAAGGCTCAGGTCGACGTGGAGAACACCACGGAGCGACTGCGCGTTCTGGGCGGCAACGTCGACCACCCCGCTGCTGTCGTCGACATCCGCGCTCCGATTTCAGGTGTTATCACCGATCAACAGGTCACCAATGCCTCGGGCGTGGCCGGGCTGGGCTCGCCCAACCCATTCACCATTTCGGATTTGTCCACCGTCTGGGTTCTTTGCGACGTCTACGAAAACGATCTGGCCAACGTTCATGCAGGTGAAAGCGCGGAAATCCGGCTGAACGCTTATCCCGACAACATATTCACCGGACGCATCAGCAATGTTGGGCCGGTGCTCGATCCGACGCTGCGCACCGCCAAAGTTCGCATTGAAGTGCGCAATCCGGGAAACATGCGCGTGGGCATGTTCGTCACCGCCTCATTCCACGGGCAGAAAAAGGAAACGCGAGCCGCGGTTCCGGCTGCCGCCATTCTGCATTTGCACGACCGCGATTGGGTCTACCTTCCGATTGGGGGCAACAGGTTTCGGCGCACGGAAGTCGTCGCTGGCAACAGTTTGCCGGACAAAATGCAGGAAATCACTTCCGGCGTAAAGCCAGGGCAGCAGGTGGTCGGCAACGCCTTAGTGCTGCAGAACACCGTGGAGCAATAGGTGGATCTTCGTCAAGCCTTCCAAACGGTGCTCCGGTAATGCGCGCGCTCATCGATTTCGCGCTCAACAACCGCTTGATGGTGATTGCGCTTGCGGTCCTGCTGCTGGTGTGGGGTGCCGTATCGTTTCATAACTTGCCGGTGGAGGCCTATCCGGATGTGGCCAACAACTACGTCCAAATCATCACCCAGTGGTCCGGACGAGCAGCGGAAGAAGTGGAGCAGCAAGTCACTATTCCCATCGAGATTCAGATGGCCGGAACCCCGCACCTGATTCACCTTCGCTCTGTTTCGCTCTTCGGGCTATCCAGTGTGATGCTCATTTTCGACGACGATTCGATTAACGACTGGAATCGTCAGAAAGTCTTGGAAAGGCTATCGCAGGTCACGCTGCCGAATGGTTTGCAGCCGCAGATGGGCACTGATTGGAGCCCGGTTGGACAGATTTACTGGTACACGCTGAAGAGCACAAACCCGAAGTACGACCTGATGGAATTGAAGTCCATCGAGGATTGGACCCTCGAAAAGCAATTCAAATCCGTTCCCAACGTCGTAGACGTTGTTAGCTTTGGGGGCACAACCCGCGAATACCAGGTTCGCCTGGATCCAACCAAATTAGTGGCTTACGGCCTGAGCATCAGCCAGGTTGAGCAGCAACTTGCCAACAACAACACTAACGCCGGTGGGAGCTTCGTCGAGGCCGGGTTGCAGCAGGTCAATGTTCGCGCTCTCGGGCTATTTACGAACGTCGGAGACATCGAGCAGACGCTGATCAAGACGCAAAATGGAACCGCCATTCGCGTGAAGGACATTGGCATCGTCACGCAGGGGCCGAAGATACGCTTGGGGCAAATCGGCAAAGCCATCCGTCGAGCCGACGGCTCGGTGCTAGATAGCGAAGACGCCGTAGAGGGAATCGTCCTCCTGCGGAAGGGCGCCAATGCGGATGAAACGCTTGTCGCCATACACGAAAAGGTGACAGAGCTGAACGAGCGCATTCTTCCGCCGGGTGTGAAGATTGTTCCGTTCCTGGATCGCAGCGACCTCGTGCATCTGACCACTCACACCGTGCTTCACAACCTGACTGAGGGCGTACTGCTGGTCTCCATCATCCTTTTCTTTTTTCTCGGCAATTTTCGCGGCGCCATTATTGTTGCGCTGACCATTCCGTTTTCTCTGCTGTTTGCCTCCATTTGTCTCGACCTCAACAACATTCCCGCCAATCTTCTCTCCCTGGGTGCACTGGATTTCGGCATGGTGGTTGACGGCACCGTGGTGATCATTGAAAACATCGTGCGGCATTTCAGCTTGCCGGCCAGCGCGCACAAGACGCCGATGGAGCGAATTCGCGATGCGGTACGGGAAGTTCTGCGGCCCGTCTTTTATGCACGCGCCATCATCATTGCTGCATACCTTCCCATTTTTACCTTGCAGAGCGTCGAAGGGCGCCTCTTCAAACCCATGGCCTGGACGGTTTCGTTCGCATTGCTTGGCGCGCTTGTCTTTTCCATACTCATTGCGCCAGTGCTGGCCCTGCTTCAGTTCCGTCACGGTGTACGCGAATGGCACAACCCCGTCATGGACTTCCTGCGCGAAAAATATCGTGCAGCCCTGAAGTGGGCCATCGAACATCGCCTGTTAACCGTGGGAACTGGCGCTGCGGCTTTCACCATCGCCGTATTCCTCATGGTCAGCGGCGTGATCGGCTCGGAATTCCTGCCGCATCTCGATGAAGGCGCTATCTGGGTGCGCGGTACACTCGCGCCCAGCACCGGACCTACTGAGGGTGTACGTGTCTCAAACCAAGCGCGTGTCCTGCTCGCTTCGTTTCCCGAAGTCAAAGTGGTTACCAGCCAGGTGGGAAGGCCCGATGACGGTACGGACACCACTGGTTTCTTCAACACCGAATACTTCGTCGACCTCAAGCCCAAGGACGAGTGGCGCCCCGCATTTCGTCAGGACAAAGAGGAGCTCATCGCCGCGATGGACCGCGAGCTCAGCAAGATGCCAGGGGTTCTGTGGAATTTTTCCCAGCCCATCGCCGACAACATGGAGGAAGCGGTCAGCGGCGTGAAAGGCGAGCTGGCCATCAAGCTTTATGGCGAGGATCTGCGCATCCTGGAGGAAAAAGGCGACCAAGTGGTCAGTATTATGCGGCGTGTTCCCGGTGTGGAGGACCTGGGATTGTTTCGCGTGTTGGGGCAGCCTAACTTGAACATCACCGTTGACCGGCAGCACGCGGCGCGCCACGGCATCAACGCCGTGGACGTACAGGATGCCGTGGAAACTGCAGTCGGCGGCAAGACCGTGAGCCGGGTGTTGCAGGGCGAGCAGCGCTATGACCTGGTGGTTCGCTATCAGGCTCCGTATCGCGGCACCAGGGAGGCGATCGAAAATATTCGGTTAATGTCGCCCACGGGAGAGCGCGTCGCGCTCGAGCAGCTCGCCAGGGTGGAAATGCGCGACGGCGCCTCTGAAATCTACCGCGAAGAGAATTCCCGGTACGTCGCTATCAAGTACAGCGTCCGAGGCCGGGACCTGGGCAGCGCGGTGGAAGAAGCGATGAAGCTCGTGGGCAGCGAAGTAAAACTGCCAGACGGCTATCACATCGACTGGGCGGGCGAGTACGAAAGCCAGAAACGCTCTCAGCGGCGGCTCATGATTGTGGTGCCCATCACCATCCTTGTCATCTTCATCGTTCTGTACGCCATGTTCGCCTCTACGAAGTGGGCCGGGCTGATCCTGGCAAACGTAGCCATCGCACCAATCGGTGGACTGCTGGCCCTGCTGATGACCGGCACGCACCTCAGTGTGTCTTCCGGTGTCGGGTTCCTGGCCCTTTTTGGCGTCTCGGTGGAAACGGGCGTGATCATGTTGGAGTACATCAACCAGCTTCGCGCCGCAGGTCACACCATCGAGTCCGCAGCCACGGGGGGCGCTGTTCTGCGACTGCGTCCCATTATGATGACTATGCTTGTGGCGACTCTAGGGTTGTTACCCGCGGCTCTATCTCGCGGCATAGGTTCGGATTCCCAACGTCCCTTTGCCATCGTTATCGTCGGAGGGCTGATTGGCGCGCTACTTATCAGCATATTCTTGCTCCCGACGCTGTACGTGTGGGTTGCGCGCGACGGCGACCGCTTGCCGCAGCTGGAGACTGAATTTGGCGAGGGCGCTTAGCGGATCGTCGAGCGCCATCCTTTCATTTGAAAGATAGCGGCGCGCGTCGGTAACCGGTTGTTTTCTGATTTGACATGCTCCGTTTCTTGCATCGATACTTTTGGAGGAAAGACTCTACGCTGCTTTGTTCCGTGTCTCTCGAGCGCAAGGAGCCACCATGCCAACCGCAATCGAAATCGAAGTGAACGGCAAACTCTATCCCGTTCACTACCATCCCGAAACTCCCCTGCTGTACGTCTTGCGCGATGAACTCGGCCTTACTGGCAGCAAATACGGCTGCGGAGGAGGGCAGTGCGGCTCGTGCACTGTGTTGCTCGGCGGACAGCCGCGCCGCTCCTGCCAAATTCCCGCCAGCGCTGCGGTAGGGAAGCCCGTCACCACCATCGAAGGCCTCGAGAAAGACGGCCGCCTGCATCCCGTGCAGCAAGCCTTCATCGACGCCGGCGCCTTCCAGTGCGCTTACTGCACGCCCGGCATGATCATGAGCAGCGTCGGCCTGCTGCAAAGCAATCCCCATCCCAGCTCCGCTGAAATTGTTCAGTCCTTGCAAGGGAACATCTGCCGTTGCGGCGCTCATCCGCGCATCGTCGATGCCGTGCAACAAGCCGCCAAGGCCATGCAGGAGCGCGCCCGATGACCACGATGAGCGACCAACTGCAAAACCTGATCCTCGAGCCGGAGCGCTACGAATTCTCCTCCGGTTCCATCCACCATTTCGAACTGGCTCGCCGTGAATTCTTCAAGCTCCTCGGCGCCGGCATCGCCGTCTTCGCCATTGCAAAGAATTCACAGGCCGCCCAGGAAACCGCGCCTTCGCATGGCTTCCATCCGCAAGACTTACCCTCCGACATCAGCGCCTGGCTGCACATCGGCGAAGACGGCGTCGTCACCGCCTTCTGCGGCAAGGTCGAAATCGGCCAGAACATTCGCACCTCGCTGTCGCAAACCGTCGCCGACGAGCTACGCGTACCTTTCGAAAGCGTGCGCATGGTAATGGGCGACACCGCGCTCACCCCATTCGACGCCGGAACGTTCGGCAGCCGCACTACGCCCTCCATGACGCCGCAACTCCGCCGTGTCGCTTCCGCCGCCCGCGACCTCCTCATCGACGTCGCCGCCAAAGAATGGAGCGTCGCTCCCGAACATCTCAAAGCCGCAAACGCAAAAGTTACCAATCCCGCCTCCGGCCGCTCGCTCACCTACGCGTCCCTCGCCCGCGGCAAAACGCTCGCGCAAAATCTTCCCGCGCAAGATCCCGTCACGCCGCCGCCGGACTGGACCATCGCCGGCAAGCCCGTCCCGAAAGTAGACGCCCGCGATTTCGTCACCGGCCGCCACCAGTACACGCCTGACTTGCATCCCGCTGGCATGCTGTACGGCAAAGTTTTGCGCCCGCCCTCTTTTGGCGCAACGCTCGCCTCCTATGACGACACCGCGGCCAGATCCATCACCGGCATCACCATCGTTCGCGACGGCGATTTCGTCGCCGCTGCCGCTCCCTCTGAGCGCGAATCCAGCGCCGCCCTCGCCGCCATTCGCGCGCAATGGAAAGAAGTCCCGCAAGTCTCCAGCCGCGACATTTTCTCGTACCTGAAAAACAACGCCGAAGCCAAATCCGACGACCGCCATCGTCAGCAAAAAGGCTCGGTCGACGCCGCACTCGCCGGTGCCGCGCATCGTCTCGACGCCACCTACACCGTCGCCTACATCGCCCACGCCCCGCTCGAGCCGCGCGCCGCCCTCGCCGAATGGTCCGGCGAAAAGCTCACCGTCTGGACCGGTTCGCAGCGCCCCTTCGGCGTCCGCGGCGAACTCGCCGACACTCTCCGCATTCCCGAAAACAATGTCCGCGTCATCGTCCCCGACACCGGCTCCGCCTACGGAGGCAAGCACACCGGCGACGCCGCCATCGAAGCCGCGCGCCTCGCCCGCGCCGCAGGCCGCCCCGTCAAAGTCGTCTGGACCCGCGAAGAAGAATTCACTTGGGCGTACTTCCGTCCCGCCGGCGTCATCGAAGTCAAAGGCGCCATCGCTCCCGACGGCAAACTCCTCGCCTGGGACTTTCACAACTATCACTCCGGCTCGTCCGGAATCGAAACGCCCTACGTCGTCCCCAACGTGCGCACCGAATATCATTCTGTGCCGCTGGTTCTGCGCAGCGGTTCCTACCGCGGCCTCGCCACCACCGCCAATCACTTCGCCCGCGAAACGCACATGGACGCGCTCGCGCGCTCAGCAAAATTCGATCCGGTCGAGTTTCGTCTGAAGAATCTCGAAGACCTGCGGCTGCGAGCCGTCCTCGAAGCCGCCGCAAAGAAATTTGGCTGGCCGCGCGGCAAAGAGGAAGACCGGGGATTTGGCATCGCCGGCGGCCACGAGAAGGGAAGTTACGTAGCGACTTGCGCGGAAATCGCCGTCGACAATACCTCCGGTAACGTGCGCGTCGTCCGCCTGGTCACCGCATTCGAGTGCGGCGCCATCGTCAATCCCGACGGCCTGCGCAATCAAGTCATCGGGGCGAACATCCAAGGCCTCGGCGGCGCGCTGTTCGAAGCCATCGAATTCGAAAATGGCCGCGTCACCAATCCGCGTTTTTCCCGCTATCGTGTCCCGCGTTTCCGCGACGTCCCTGAAATCGAAGCCGTCCTCCTCGATCGCAAAGACATCGCCCCCGCCGGAGCCGGCGAAACCCCGATCATGGCCGTAGCCCCTGCCATCGGCAACGCCATCTTCGACGCCACCGGCCAGCGCCTGAACAATATGCCGCTAGTCCCCAACGGCCTAAAGAAAACGTGATCAAGAAATGTGGCGCGGCCATTTTTGGCTGCGCCTTTGTCATACCGGCAGAATTGTCATCCTGAGGCTCCGGCGCATTTTGCCGAAGCCAAAGGACCTCAACCGCGCGCAATTGCAAAGGCAGCAGTCTGCCAATCCCAAGTCATTGACACCGGCCCTCATCCGGCATACCGTTCCGCGCGGATGAAGAACAAGATCCTCGCCGCGACAGCCGTAGTCGCAACGATAGCCATTGCCACCTCTCTGTTGTCCAGCAAAGCCCTGTTGCCTTTGCCTCCATCCCTTCCCACGGCCCTCCGCTGGGTAGTCATCGCGCTAATCGCCGCCATCTCCGCCAAACGCCGCTCCCTCACCTCCTGGATTCTCGTCGGTCTGTTAGCCGGCGTTGAAGTCGGCCACGACTTTCCCTCCTTCGCCGCAGACCTGCAATTCCTAGGCACCATCTTCCTACGCCTCATCCGCGTCATCATCGCCCCGCTCCTCTTCGGCACGCTGGTCGTCGGCATCGCCGGCCATGCCGACCTCAAGCGCGTCGGCCGCCTCGGCCTCAAGTCCCTAATCTATTTCGAAATCGTCTCCACCATCGCGCTGCTCATCGGTTTCGCCGCCATCAACGTCAGCCGCGCCGGCGCAGGCGTCCGCCTCCCGCCCTCCGCCACCGCCGAATCCCTTAACGCCACTCCGCACACTGCCACACAACTCATCATCGACATCTTCCCCGAAAACATCGCCAAGTCCGTCGCCGAAAACCAAGTCTTGCAAGTCGTAGTGTTCAGCATCCTCTTCGCCATGGCCCTCGCGCTCGTCCCCGAAGCGAAGCGCCGCCCGATGCTAGCCTTCGCCGAAAGCCTCTCCGAAACCATGTTCAAGTTCACCAACATCGTCATGCTCGCCGCCCCAATCGGCGTCTTCGGTGCAGTCGCCTACACCGTCGGCCATCTGGGTCTCGCCGTCCTCCTTCCGCTCCTGAAGCTGCTCGCCACCATGTACGTCGCGCTAATCATCTTCATCACCTGTGTTCTGTTTCCCATCGCGCTCCTCGCCCGCGTTCCGGTCAAGAAGTTCCTCAGCGCCGCCGCCGAGCCCGTCACCATCGCCTTCGCCACCGCCAGCTCTGAAGCCGCGCTCCCTCGCGCCATGGAAGAAATGGAATCCCTCGGCGTCCCGCGCGATACTGTCGCCTTCGTTCTCCCCACCGGCTACAGTTTCAACCTCGATGGCTCCAGCCTCTACCAATCCCTCGCTCTGATCTTCATCGTTCAAGCTGCCGCCATTCACGTCACCTTAGCGCAACAGGCCATAATGCTCCTCACCCTGCTCATCAGCAGCAAAGGCACCGCCGGAGTCGCCCGCGCCTCCCTCGTCATCGTCCTCGCCGCCGCCACGTCCTTCCATCTCCCCACCGAGCCGCTCTTCCTCCTCTTCGCCATCGATCAGCTCATGGACATGGGCCGCACAGCCGTAAACGTTCTCGGCAACTGCCTGGCCTCCGTAGTCATCGCCCGCTGGGAAAATGAGTTTCCCCCGGTAGCATAGGCTTTAGCCTGTGTAAGCGTAGTCCGCGCCACAACGCATCTGCGAAGTTCAAGCCGTGGACACGACAGGCAGTCTGCGCACTCTCAGCGCCTCAGCGTTATCTTTTCCTACTCTTTGCTCGCTCGCATTTAGCGCTCGCCAAAAACTACGGTACAATTGAAAGGTTATGCTCTCGGTGAACAACATCTCTATGCGCTTCGGCCCGCGCGTCCTCTTCGAGGACGTCACCTGCAGCTTTATGGCCGGGCGCCGCTACGCCGTCACCGGCCCCAACGGCGCCGGCAAATCGACCTTCATGAAGATTCTCACCGGCGAGCTCGAGCCGACCAAGGGCTCCATCACCGCCCCCAAAAAGATGGGCGTCCTCCGCCAGGACCAATTCGCGTTCGACGATTTTCGCGTA
>WNFS01003677.1_pt1 | contig 18500 bp, 15 predicted proteins | sample 5400141 | NCBI WGS metagenome assembly WNFS01 (sample SAMN13153358, study PRJNA577476) | soil metagenome | isolation source: 60 cm saprolite under Madrone tree | place: USA:California | collected 2016-06-14
TGCGTAGTAGTTCTGAGGATCAACCGACGGTGCCGACGATCCGCCGCTACCAGCACGATGAGTTGGACCTGTCCTATCGCCATAGTCGGTTCCGTGCGCAGCGTCGCGTCCAGTTTGATGAGCAAGGCTATCCGTTGGGTGCCCCGCGTGGGCTGATTGAACCGAATGAGATTGTAATGCAGTTAGGCGTGCGTCTTCATCGTGAGGACCCGCAGAAACTGCGTACGCTGATAGCGCACTATAAACAACATCGCAAGAGGACACAGCCACCGCAGCAAAGTGCTGGCTCGGTCTTCAAGAACCCGGCGGGGGATTATGCTGGCCGTCTGATTGAACAGGCTGGCTTGAAGGGGTTGACCCGCGGCAAGGCGCAGATTTCGCAGCGCCATGCCAACTTTATCGTCAATTTGGGCGGAGCCAGTGCTGCGGACGTAGCGGCGCTGATTCGAGAGGCTCATAATCTCGTCTACGAGCAGTTTGGGGTGGACCTGGAATTAGAGGTTGAGCTGCGAGGCGAATAAAAGGCATGACTAGAGTAATGAAACAACTAAAAGAGCAAACGGCCTTTCACGGCTATCATATGAAGAAACGCCCGGCTGAGGTGGGTGAAAGGGTGGCAAGTGAGACAGGAAGGAGGGATGCCTCCTCTGCGGTAATGACTGCACAAGTGCGTAAACGTGTGGTTGTCACGACGCCTGAGCCGGTCCAGGCATCAACGTGGAATGCGCTGGCAGACCGGCGAGCGCAATTGCGCCGTGCGCATGGGACGGCATATGTGTCTACGATGCTGGTGCCGCGGACACTGGCTCAGACAGGCATGTCGGCCTCCAGTGGACGGATGCGAGCTATTCCGCACGCGCCATTGCCGCCCGCTAGTTCACATATCCCTGTGCGTAGTGGTCGGCACGGGCAGCACAGAAGTTTCTTTGCAAAGCTACTGGCTTTCCTGGCTATTGCAGCTATAAGCGTATTCGGAGTCAACTTCGCCCTGACCAGTCCCGCATTTCGCGTGCAGCAGGTGAGTGTGGTGGGGGCGCAGAACCCATTAGTCGTCAGTAGCATTCAGCATATGGGTTCGCAGGGTCAGAACATTTTTCTGCTTGATACAGCGGCGTTGACGGCTCGTATCGAAATGCTGCCTCTCGTGGCTGCTGCCAGTGTGGAGAAGCAGTGGCCCAATCAGTTGATGGTAACGGTGACTGAGCGCGTGCCGGTGTTGCTGTGGCAGACGCAGAATAAAACGTACACCGTAGACAGACAGGCGATGGTGATGGCCCCCGCGAGCCAGACAATCGGATCAGCTCAGCTGATGACGGTGGTAGACGCGCGTAGTCAGCAGGTGGGGGTCTCAGGTCAACCGATACAGCCGGGGGTGCGCCTGGATCAGGCCGATGTGGCGCTTGCGCTCCAGATATTTGCGCGACTGCCACAGGTGACGGGTATCAACGACTTTACATTACGCTATGATGCTATGGGGTCTGGGGATGGAGGGGGGGCATATGTGGTCGAGAGCCCAGGCGGCTGGCTAGCCTACCTGGGTAGTGCGAATGATACAAATCCGCTGGATAACCGCTTGATGGAACTCCAGCAGATTCTGGCATTGGCGCAAAAACAACAGCTCCATCTGGCAACTATTGATGTGCGTTTTGGCTTACGCCCAGTCTATACATTGAAAAACTCGTAGTCGGGAGACCTGGCACGGGAAATGCATCCGGTCTCAATGCCAGGCACAGTAGTGCGTCTCACACTATAGCGCCCAAAAAGGAGCATAGAGCGTGCAAGAGCGGGTGATCGTCGGTATCGACGTAGGAACAACAAAAATCTGTGTTCTCGTCGGCGAGTTAGACCGTGACGGAAAGCTGAACATTGTTGGCGTGGGCACCTGCCCTTCACAAGGGTTGCGCCGTGGGGTGGTGGTGAATATCGAGGAGACGGTCACTTCCATTGCCGCGGCGCTCGATCGTGCAGAACGCCTCTCGGGAAAAAAGATCACCACAGCGTATGTGGGTATCGCAGGCAGCCATATTAGTTCGGAGAACAGTAAGGGCTTCGTGGCGATCTCGCCAAGCCACAGGGATATCATCCAAAACGATATCAGCCGAGCGATTGAGGTTGCCCGCGCGATTGCCATTCCTGCGAACCGCGAAGTGATCCATGTCATTCCACGCGGCTATGTCGTGGATGGGCAGGAAGGCATTAAGAACCCCCTTGGCATGTCCGGCTTCCGCCTGGAGGTGGAGACGCATATCATCACGGGTGCGGTTTCATCTATTCACAATCTCTTAAAGTGTGTAGCCAAAGCGGGAGTAGAAATCGAGGACCTGGTGTTAGAGCCGCTGGCATCGAGTGAGGCGGTGCTGGCGGACGGTGAGACCGATCTTGGCGTGGCGCTGGTAGACATTGGTGGTGGCACAACCGATATCGCCGTGTTCTCTGATGGGGCTATCTGGCAGACGGTGGTATTACCCATCGGGGGCAATCTGATTACGAGTGACATTGCGATTGGCCTGCGCTTGCCCTTTGGCGTAGCGGAAGAGCTCAAGGTGACCTATGGTCACTGCGACCCTTCCTCTATCGCTGATGATGATATGATAGATCTGGCACATTTCATGCAGGGTACGAATGACCTGGTCCCGCGCAAGTTGCTGGCGGAGATCATTCAAGCCCGCGTGGAAGAGCTGTTTGAGATGGTACACGAGGAGATCAAGAAGTCGGGGTATGATGGGCTGTTGCCTGCTGGCCTGGTGTTGACAGGCGGGAGCGCCGAGCTGCCGGGTATCCTGGAGGTGGCAGGCCAGACGCTCGATTTACCGGCTCGTATCGCCTCACCATTGGGACTCTATGGTCTGGCTGATTCGATCAGTCGCCCAGCTTACGCGACCGCCGTGGGTTTGTTGCTGTGGGGGTTGCGCCATACCTCGCTGCTCCTCGATGAGGAGGAGGAAGAGGAACGCCGGTCGATGAGTATCATTTCTCGTCTAGGCCGCTGGTTGCGTGCGTTTATTCCTTAAAGATAGAGTGTGCCGTTTGGCGTAGATCGTTGTACGTATAGTTGCTCTTGTTCGTTTCTATAAGGTAACATAGGAAGACGACGAACGGCACTCTCGGAAGGGGGCCACGAATGGTATTAATGGGACAACATTCAGTAGAAGGCTTCGCCCAAATCCGTGTGATCGGTGTAGGAGGCGGAGGAAGCAATGCAGTGAACCGCATGATCCAAGCCAGTATGATGGGCATTGAGTTCATCGCAGTCAACACCGATGCCCAGGCGCTGTTGATGACAGATGCGCCGCATCACATCCGTATTGGTGACAAACTGACTCGTGGTCTAGGTGCGGGTGGCAATCCAAGCATCGGGGCCAAGGCTGCTGAAGAAAGCATGGAAGATATCTATGAAGCGCTCAAAGGCTCCGACATGGTCTTTATCACTGCTGGTATGGGCGGTGGTACGGGCACAGGAGCCAGCCCGATAGTGGCACAGATCGCACGCGAACTCGGCGCCTTGACGGTGGGTGTGGTGACCAAGCCTTTCACCTTCGAGGGCAACAAACGCCGCATGGCAGCTGAGGAGGGTATCGCTAACCTGAAGCAGCATGTGGATACGTTAATTACTGTGCCTAATGATCGCCTCTTGCAGGTCGCTGACAAGAAGATGCCGCTTTCAGAAGCATTCCGCCTGGCCGATGATGTGCTGCGGCAGGGCATTCAGGGTATCAGTGACCTGATTACGGTGCCTGGACTGATCAACCTGGACTTTGCGGATGTGAAGACGATTATGTCGGCGGCTGGCTCAGCGCTGATGGCAATTGGTGAGGCAAACGGTGATAACCGTGCAGTCGATGCGGCGCATTTAGCGATTAATAGCCCATTGCTCGATATCGATATTAGTGGCGCACGTGGCGTTCTGTTCAATATTACTGGCGGTCTAGATCTGACATTGTTTGAGGTCAACGAGGCAGCTGATATCATCAGTAAAGCGGCTCACCCTGAGGCGAATATCATTTTTGGCGCGGTTCAGGATGCTGTCTTTGACGGGAAGGTCAAGATCACGGTGATTGCAACGGGCTTCGACCAGGGCCAGACGCGCATGCCCCCGTTGCATCAGAGCCAGGCGCGTCCAGAGTACAATCGCAGCATGTTCTACCCGGCGTCTCCCTCGTCGATGAGTGCTGGTGGCAATGGCAATGTGCCGCTGCGTCAGCCGCAGCCGAGTGCGCCACAGGGGTATGGCTCGCTGCCTGTGACGCCGCCTCCGATAAATGTATCGAATCATCCGACGGGGCCGTTGCGGCCAGCCGCACAGCCTGAGCCAGTTCTGCGTCAACGGCCTCCTGCACCGCCGTTGGAACAGCCTCGGCCCGCTCTGCAGTCCATGGCGAGTGATGCATATGAGCGTGGGTTCGACCTGGAAAACGAGCCTGCTGGAGCGCATGGGAGTCATGAGCGATTGCCTGCCCCGGAGCCAGAGGCTCAGCCCGCACAGCGCCCTGGGCCGGGGGGGCCTGGTGAACAGCGCCCGCAGCGGCCTGTTCGACGGGCTGATCCAAAGGTGCTTGACCTGTCGCGGGGGAATCGCAATGCGCCTTCGGGTGATGTGATCGATATACCGGCGTTCTTGCGCAAACGCTAGGGGTAGCAGAAACAACCGGGCGAGGCTTTGCCTGTCAGGCAGCCCTGCCCGGTTGTTTCATAGAATAAGGTATGCGTCCCCATCTGCGATCAAGCACCTACTTGTTGCGGGTTTTGCCCAGCTCACCGGGGATGTCGCCCAGGTTGATGCGGTTGACGACGACACGAACCCCGGGAATACCGAGGATCTCGCGTTCCAGCCGGTACTTCATCTCGTTGGTGGGAACTTCGCCATAGAGGTTGACAATGTAGTTTTCGACAAGGGCCGAGATATTTTTCGCTCCTTCGAGCTTGCCTGCTGCTCGCAACCTCTCAATGGTGGCGTTGACGGCGTTCAGGATCGTATCTTCGGCGACAAGGAAATTTCTGACATCAATCACGCCAGGCAGTTTCAGCAATTCCGCTGCCAGCCTTTCGCGTTGCGCCTCCAATTCGACTTTGCCATACAATGCCAGTACGACACCTTCCTGCTCGACCTCGACGCTGACTGGATGTGCACTCCACTCGCTGCTGCTGACGGTGACCGTTTGTTCAACCACCTCTTCGGCATCTTGCAATACTGCCGCCGCAAGCGGGGTCAGTCTGCCTGTAGCGATGGCCTCTGCGTATGATGTAACGGTGCCGCCCGTTGGCTGGCCTTGCTCCTTAAGAGGAGCCATCGGGTCTTCTAATGCCCAGCCCATGATGCCGATAAGCACCAGGACGACAGCGATGATGGTGATCCACGGAAGCGTGTTGATGGCAAGAATGCTCGCCAGGCAGATAAGCAGCGCCGCAGCTAAAAATAACGGCCAGAAGCTTGGATTGGGCAGGTGGATGTGGCTTTCTGCTTCTTCCACCTGCTCAAGTGCTTCCTGGTTTTCTGCCAGGATGGACGCTGTTCCTTGATCTGCAGTTGCAGTAAGATGAGCACGTTGAAGAGTATTATCCATAGGCAGGCTCTCGCTTTCTTCCCACAATGATATAGGGCTATCAGAACTCTGCTTAATCACAGCGATCCTACAATTATAAGCATACCAGGAATATGTACGTGTTGCAAGCGTTATTACTCGTTCGGGTGCGGTTCATTTTTTTGCATTGAGCACAAGGTGCTGAGCATGGCTGGGGCAAGCCCAGCCACTACTATATACGGCCACGAGGTTGGTACCTCATACAGCCTTTGCGTGGTATAGTAGTGGCTGGGCTTGCCCCAGCCATGCAAAAAAATGAACCGCACCCTACTCGTTCAGCAAGACCTTCAAATCTGCTGTCACCTCTGACGGCGTAAAATCGTCGCCGAGGAAGACCCTCTCGTGTCCCTGTTTGTCGATCACGTATAGGCCGGTGGAGTGGGACACTGCTCCGCTGCTATCTGGCTGCGCATAAACACTGTAGGCCGACCAGACGGATGCTAAGGTATCGCGCGAGCCGGTGAGAAAATGCCAGTAGTCAACCATCCTGTGGGTCTGCGAGAAAGCGAGCGCTGCGGCGGTCGTATCATTCTTGGGGTCGGTGCTGACAGCCACGACGGCCACATGTTGTGCTTCAGGGCCAAGGCTCTGCATGACCAGGTGGAGCTTTTCGGCTGTGATAGGACAAATAGTTTTACAGTGAGTGTAGAGGAATGTCAGGATGACGGGCTTGCCCTTGAACTGCGAGAGCGAGATGGGTGCGCCAAACTGGTCGTTCAGACGGAAATCGGGAGCGGGTGTGCCGCCCAGGTCGGTTCCCTGCAAGGTTGGCTGGCTTGCACCTGGGACGATACTACGAAATAGGCCACTCAAGGCCTGAGGCGATTGGAGCAAAAGTACGACCATCACAACGAGGAATGCCAAGGTGATAACGGATAGACGTGAAGCGAGACGCCAACTCATGCCTGTTCCCTTTGGTTTAGTGGATAACCCTATCTACTACCATGGCTGCGAAGATCATTGCCAGGTAGCAGTTAGAGTACCAGAAGAGGGTCCGTGCCCAGCGTTTCGTCTGATCGCGCAGGAGACGTACCGCCATATAGATCAGGATGCCACCCAGGATAACAGCCGCTACCAGGTAGACGTAGCCCATAGCGTGCATGGCGAACAAAACCAGGGTGACGGCTAGCAGCAACAGTGAATACAGGAAAATCTGCTTACGTGTTTCAGCCTCGCCCATGACCACTGGCATCATCGGCACATGCGCCTTTTCGTAGTCTTTCTGGATCAGCAGTGAGAGTGCCCAGAAGTGTGGGGGCGTCCAGTAGAAGATGATGGCGAAGAGCCAGATGGCTGGTAGTGTGATGGTGTTGGTTATTGCGGCCCAACCCACCAGAACGGGGACAGCACCAGCTGCTCCACCGATCACGATATTCTGCACAGAGGAACGTGCTAACCACATAGTATAGATGAATACATAGAAGAGGGTAGCTGTACAGTCGATGTCACGGTCGAGGTAACAGTTAATGCAGTTTGCGCTGCCAGCCGCCATAGCTCCCCCTGCTAATGTGGCTACCAACAGCCCCAGGGGAGGTAGCCCGCGAGCAGCAATGGCCATGGCTGCCGCGGTCGTTCCGAGCAATAATACCGTGACATGGGGTTTCATCAGGTCGATGTAGTTTATCACGGTCTGGCCAATCGGGCTACGCTCTTTCTTTGGCTCAGCATGTGCGAGTTCCTCCGCTTCACCCTTTGGGAACGCCGGGGGCACGGCTGCCTGCAATTGCCGTGCCGCGAGCACTGCCAGGATCACCAGCGTGCCCCATACGGCGGTGGCAAGCGCCAGATGCAGGATGGCGATGAGATCGGGTCTCTGCAAAAGGACCACGAGACCACCAACGATGGCTTGTGCAATGAATAGCACGCCAGCTCCGAGCGCAATCCAGGCCTGACCGGGGGCAACTTTGCGCCTGCGCCATGCCGATATCAGCGTCCAGATGAGCACGAGCCCAACAAATACGGCAATGTAGCGGTGTAACGTATTGACGTCTGCCAGGTGATACTTGACTGCCCATGCTGGCGCTGTTCCACACAACGGCCAGCCCGGACATGCCAGGGATGCCCCGCTGCCTACGACGTAGGAGCCGCTGAGCATCAGTCCGTAGACGAAGAGGGCATTGGTCATAGCCAGAAAGGCAAATTTGCGCGTCTTGTCGGGGTCTTCTCTGCTCGGGGTAGACTTGCCGGACATCACGGCTACAGTGATGACGGTGGCAAAGATCGCCAGCGCCGTACCAAGGTGGGCCGTGATGATCGTCGGCGGCAACTTCCACAGGACCGTGAGCCCGCCCAGTACGATCTGCACGACGAGCAGAATGGGAGCGATGAGTGCCGGGACGAGGATGTGTCGCTCTTTGCGTGCCCAGATGAGCGCGCTAATTGTCAAAGCTACGATGAGCATGCTCACGATGGAGGCGGTGTAGCGATGCGCCTCTTCGAAGAGTGCGCCAATATCGGGAAAAGCAAATACTTTGCCGTAACACAGCGGCCAATCAGGGCAACTCAGGCCAGCGTTCTTGACGCGCACCGTGCCACCCAACGAAACCAGAAAATAGGTGAATGCTACTGTCACCCATGCGATACGGCGTATAATCTTCATAAGTTCGGAATCCTTTTCAGAAAATATTTCGTAACTGCTCAGGACTCCTCACCACACGTGCTCTCATTACCTGCCCCCCAGGCAGGATTGCTCGGCACTCTACGGTGGTTCGCAAGCGTTTTTTTGCTGCGGGCTTTGCAGCCGCAGGCTGCAAAGCCCGCAGCAAAAAAACGCGAGCCGCTGTAGAGTGCCGATTTATCGAGCACGTGCGGCGAGGAATCAGACACCGAGTAGTTACAATATTTCAGCCATATTGTCGTTGACAATCCTGATACCTTCCTTGCAGTGCGTATGGTGTGCCTTACAGTTGCCTGAATGGAGGGTGTTGTAACCTTGTTTCCACTTGCCTCACCTGCTATAGTATGGTTAGAGAACAGGTAGGAAAGTCATATGGTGAACGTCGGATTGAGCTTCTGGCTCACACAATGGAACCTGGAACCATCCATCCTCATCGGTACAGCCATCATCATGGGGCTGTACCTGTATGCGGTAGGACTACTACGCAAACCGTACCAGCTCATTGACGGTGTCAGACGTAGCCAGGTGATCGCCTTTTGGTTAGGCGTGCTGCTGATCTTCTTTGCACTGGTCTCACCCTTGGACGAACTGGGCGATCGCTACCTTTTCAGCGTGCACATGGTGCAACATCTCTTTTTGACCATGATTGGGCCGCCCTTGCTGCTGATTGGCACGCCGGAAGTGCTGCTCAAACGCTTTATACGCCAGCGTTTTGTTTTTCCTATAGCCAAATCACTAACACACCCATTTGTCGCGTTCTTCCTGTTTAATGCCGATTTCTGGTTGTGGCACGCGCCGCCTTTGTATGATGCGACATTGACGAATCAGGGCATTCATATTCTGGAGCATGTCACCTTTATCGTCTTTGCCGTAATCAACTGGTGGCCCATGTTCAGTCCGCTGCCAGAGGATTTGCCAGCGCTTTCAACCGGGGCGCGGATACTCTATCTCTTCCTGAGTGGCATGCCTGTAGTCGCACTGGGTGCAGGATTAACCTTTGCCCCGCCGCTATATGCGCCTTACCTGCAAGCTCCGCGTGTATGGGGGCTTTCCCCCGCGACGGATCAGCAATTGGGCGGACTGATCATGTGGGTGCCGGGCAATCTCATCTACATCGTCATCGTCAGCATCCTGTTCATTCGCTGGATGCAGCAACAGGAGGCAAAACAACGAATAGAAGAAGCGGAATGGGATGTGGAAGAAGAGGCCGGTGTAATGTAGCCATTCGTAACTATTCAGGACTCCTCGCCGCACGTGCTCGATAAATCGGCACTCTACAGCGGCTCGCTCGTTCTTGTAGTGAGTGCGGGCTGTGCCGCCTGCGGCGGCACAGCCCGCACTCACTACGAAATACCTGAATAGTTACATTCAGGCTATTGTAAGGTAGCGGCAAGTAACTGCAAGTTCGCCGTCAGGGAAGCTGGCTACACTACAGGCTAGAGTAGGTGGTATGTGGGGTGGCTTAATCGCTTATTTGTGAAACAGTTTTTTAGGAGATGCAGACGTGAGGAGACCTTTATTTCGCAGAGCGAAACGCTGGGGGATCATCGCCTCAGCCATACTGCTGTCTTCGCTCCTTTTAGCAGCGTGTGGCGAGAACTCCCCTTCCATCCTGAACCCTGCGGGACCGGTTGCTGCCAAAGAGGCAGGAATCTTCTGGTTTATTCTTATTGTTGCCACAATTATTTTTGTCATCGTCGAAGCAGCGCTGATTTATTCCATTGTCCGCTACCGTGAGCGTCCAAACTCGGCTACCCCCAGACAGATACATGGAAGCAACACGCTCGAAATTACCTGGACGGTCATACCTTCCGTAGTCCTGATCCTCGTGTTAGGTTATACCATTTACACGATGTTGACCCTGTATCCCGGCGGAGCGAATCAGCTCCAGGTGAGGGTGGTTGCGCACCAGTGGTGGTGGGAGTTTGATTACCCTGGCTATCATATCGTCACCGCAGACTCCATGCACATTCCGGCAGGGACAGTGGTTGATGCCCAACTCTACTCCGACAACGTCATCCATAGCTTCTGGGTGCCGGCGCTGACGGGGAAGTTGGATGTCATCCCAGGTCATGAGATGACTAATCATTTGCACTTCAAGGCCGATGCCAGCGCGGCTAACCATAGCTACCCTGGCGAGTGTGTTGAATTTTGTGGGGCGCAGCATGCGCACATGCACTTTGATGTAGTCGTCGATACAGCAGATAACTTCAACACCTGGATATCCTCTCAGCAGCAGATGGCGCTGACCCCAACTGGCTCGCTTGCTGCGCAGGGGCAGAAGCTTTTTGCACAAAGCTCGTGTGCGGGCTGCCATGGGATCGTCGGCGTCAACCTGAAGAGCTATGATGACCCGAGGGCCGCTGGCCTGGTCGGACCCAACCTGACCCACTTTGGCAGTCGTGGTCTGATTGCAGGGGGGGTACTAACCAATACCCCTGCCAACCTTACGACCTGGCTACAGAATCCACAAGCAGTGAAGCCGGGCATTGATATGCCGCAACTGGGTCTCTCACCAGACCAGATCAACGCGCTGGTAGCTTACCTGGAAAGTCTGAAATAATGTCTCTATCTTTCCCGTATCGCTCGGGACTGGACAGCGGAGGTATTGCGCATGGCAACTATTCTTGAGCGACCAATTGTAGTACGCCGGAAGCGTTTCGGTGAGACCTACATTGGCTCATGGATCATGACGACCGACCATAAGAAGATCGGCGTTATGTACATCATGACGGCCTTTTTTGGCTTTCTGGTCGGGGGTCTGGAGGCTTTGCTGATCCGTACACAGTTGGCGACACCTGATGGACGTGTCCTGAACCCTCAGGTCTACAATCAGGTCTTTACGATGCATGGCACCACCATGATCTTTCTCTTTGTGATGCCCATGCTGACCGGCCTGGGTAATTATATCGTGCCACTGATGATAGGCGCACGCGATATGGCCTTCCCACGCATAAATGCGTTTGGCTACTGGCTCGTGCTCTTCGGCGCATTGTTCCTAAACGCCAGTTTTCTGTTTGACCAGGCTCCCAACGGTGGCTGGTTTTACTATGCTCCTTTGAGCAACCTGAGATATGGTTGTGGGGTCTTAATTGGTGTCAATGGGGGTCCGTCTACCGGCTGTATCAATGCGGACTTCTGGGCTCTGGGTATCCTGTTGCTCGGTATCTCGTCGATTGCTGGTTCACTCAACTTTGTGGTGACCATCCTCAAGCTGCGTGCCCCAGGGATGACGATGAACCGCGTACCACTGTTTACATGGATGACATTGATCACGGCATTCTTGCTGCTCTTTGCTCTGCCTAGCGTCACTGCGGATGCTGGCCTGCTGCTGCTGGACCGTCACCTGGGAACGCATTTCTTTGATGCTGCCGCTCACGGCGATCCTTTGCTGTGGCAGCACCTCTTCTGGTCGTTTGGCCACCCCGAGGTGTACATTCTGATCTTGCCAGCATTCGGCATCATCTCCGAGGTATTGCCCGTCTTTTCACGCAAGCCGATCTTCGGTTATACCTTTATCGCGTGGTCGGGCGTCGCTATCGGCTTTTTGAGCTTTACCGTGTGGGCGCACCACATGTTTGCCGTTGGCCTTCCCCTGATTGCTCAGGCCTTCTTTGCTACCAGCACCACGCTGATTGCTATTCCGACGGCGGTGAAGATCTTCAACTGGATCGCAACGGTCTGGGGAGGCAAAGTCAGTCTCAAAGCGCCAATGCTCTTCGCGCTTGGATTCATCGCCATGTTCTTGATCGGTGGTCTGAATGGCGCTGCACTGGCTGTAGTGCCCTTTGACTACCAGGTGACGGACACCTACTTTGTGGTTTCTCATCTGCACTATGTGCTCTTTGGTGGTTCTGTCTTTGGCATCTTCGCCGGCATCTACTACTGGTTCCCCAAGATGACCGGCAAGCTCCTTGGCGAGCGCCTGGGCCAGGTGCAGTTCTGGCTGTTCTTGATCGGGGTGAACCTGACCTTCTTCCCCATGCATATCCTGGGGTTGTTTGGCATGCCGCGCCGCATCTACACCTATCCCAGCAATCTGGGTTATAATGAACTGAACCTGCTGGCCACCATCGGCGCCTTCACCATTGCCGTTGGGGTCCTGGTGTTCATATGGAATGTCGTGGTGAGCCTACGCAGTGGCAAGGAAGCCGGTGCTGATCCCTGGGATGCGTTCACGCTGGAGTGGGATACCCCTTCCCCGCCCAAGGTCTACAACTTTCTAACCATTCCCATCGTACGTAGCCGTCGTCCGTTCTATGACAAGAAGAATCCGGAGACAGCTGACTGGAAGACGGCGGCGCACTAGCCCGCCGGGTCGGAAAGAGGCGTGTGGTGTCTGAAGAGCAAGATCAAAGCCCGGTTCCTGAGCAACCGCGACAGGTGCCGGGTAAAGCGAAAAGCGCCAAATCGAAAGAGGCACAGGAGCAAGCTCTCACTGCGCGTCGGAGTCAGAGTATCTGGCCATTCGCCCTGGCTGTGGCGCTGATGGTAGTGCTGATGGGCCTTATTACCCATCCGATCGTCTTTGGCATTGGTTTACTGCTGGCGGCGGCGGCCATCATTGGCTGGGGACTCGAACGTCGTTAACACGAGGGCGCTATCAGGTGCCCCGTAGCTGGGGTATATATATCGGAGGTTTTGCATGAGTGTTGCACACGGTGAGCAGGTAAGAATCCTCGAAGAACACGGAGAAGAAGGGGGACATGGGATCGACTGGTGGGGCATGATTTTCTTCATCACGTCGGAGGCGTTGATCTTCGCGAATATCATCGCTGGTTATCTCTACCTGGAAGTCCGGCAAGGATCGTGGGTGTTGCCAAATGGGGATCATTTGCTTGGGCCTGATATCTATACGCTGATCTTGATTATAAATACTATCATTCTGTTCTCAAGCAGTATTCCCGCGCGTTTGTTCGGTAGAGCTCTTGCGCAGGGTGATCAGAGTCGCTTGAAGCGCTACCTGATTACGACTGCCATTATGGGTGCCATCTTCGTGGGGCTCCAATTCGGCGTTGAATATCCCCACCTGATCTCTCTAGGGTTTACCCCGCAAACGAACATTTTTGGTTCGTCTTTCTTCACGTTAACTGGTTTCCACGGTCTACACGTCACTGTCGGCGTGATCTTCCTGGTGATCTGTTGGCTGCGTGCTCTGCGTGGTGACTTCACGGGCAAGCGCCACTTTGCGGTCGAGGCTGTTGAGATGTACTGGCACTTCGTTGATGGTGTGTGGGTGGTGGTGTTTACCGTTGTCTATCTGCTCCCTCTGATCAGGGGATAGCTATACGCAGGTCTGGCGGGGATAGTTTTGCAAGGGAAGCCCCGCCATGAATCCACTTTTGCCCCTTGGTGCTCCTTCTTATTCCTAGAAAAATATGGTAGAATCCCTATTGTAGTGCGTGTAATGTTGCGACGCACCGTAACTACTCAGGACTCCTCACCACCTGCGGTGGCTCGCAAGAGTTTTTTGCTGCGGGCTTGGCAGCCGCAGGCTGCCAAGCCCGCAGCAAAAAATGACACGAGCCGCTGTAGAGTGCCGATTTATCGAGCACGTGCGGCGAGGAATCAAATACCTGAGTAGTTACGACGCACTTGAAGTAGCAGGAAACAGAAAGGACCGGCCAGAGGTGAAAGATGCAATGCATGGTGGCGGACCTACTGTTGTGACCCGTCAAGAACACTCGCGGCGACCAAAGAAACGGGTGAATGTGCGCTGTTCGATCTGCGCACGTCGCACGTGGTTTGCTGCTATTCCCATGATGGAGCCGGAAGGGGTGCCCGAACCGCGGCGTTCATGGACACTCTGTAAAGGCTGTTATCGTGCACTACTCGTTGAAATGCGTCGTTCTCCCGTTCGTTCCCCTCTGCGTTTGCGCATTGCTATGGGACTGGTCGCTGCCGAGCGCTGGCCCAAGGCATACCGCTCCCCACGTGGTCGTGGCCTTCCGAGTGATCGCACCTGGGTGATTGTGATTGCCTGGGGCTTCGTGATCGCGATGCTCGTTCACCTGGTATTGATTGTGATGTTAGCGTATATCGCGAGATGAAAAAGTTCCTGTAGCTTCAAGAATGATATTGTCCAGCCCCAGGGTTTAGTGTACTCTTTCCTTTGTCGCCTCGTAGGCTATCTACCTGGATGTGTAGGAGTCTTTCAAGATGCTAGCTGCTGTTTTGCGTAAACGTCCGCTCATCGTTTTAGCGACTGCTCTGCTAGTCCTGGGACTCGGCGCAACTGCCTGCGACGCTCGGGATTTTGCGCTCAGCGATTTTACACCCACTGATTTGACGCCACAAATGACACTGAAGACCTTTTGCGCTGCCTTTAAGGCGCGAGACTACCCAACCGTCTATGATCAGTTCGCGGCTGATAGCGCGATTAGAGGGATGAAAGAGGCGGATTTTGCCTCGGCCCTGCAAGAGAACATCGACGAGCGCAGTGGCGTGACCGATTGCTCTGTCAGGAATGTACAGGTGAGCGGTTCCAGGGCTTCGGGGATAGTTACCTTTACCTATGGGGGGAGTGCTCTGGAGATGGATTACTGCGCCTTGATCAATGTGAATGGCATGTGGAAGATTATGTATATGCGACCGTGGAGTCCAGAATTCCAGTAACTAATAAGGGCTGGTACAAGGAGGCAGGCGTGCGGGTATTGAGGTTGTCCATCACCAGCACGATCTTCTCGGCCTTGAACAGGAGGTAATGTCCATGTTTCACCAGTTGCTTACCCCCGTGGCGAACAACCTCTTTCTCTCCTTCCTCGTCGGCCTTGTCCCCATTCTGGTAGTGCTTATTTTACTTGGGGCGGTGAGACGACCGGCCTGGCAAGCGGCGCTGGCAGGTCTGGTCGTCGGTCTCCTTATTGCGATCACGGTCTGGCAGATGCCGGTTGGACTGGCCCTGAGCTCCACGCTGAATGGCTTTGTCTTTGCCCTGCTTCCGGTGATGTGGATCGTCTGGAACGCGATGTGGTTGTACAATGTCACCGTGCGCTCAGGCAAGTTCGATCTATTCCGTCGCTGGATGATCTACAATGTGCCGCCAGACAAACGCATTCTACTGTTACTGATTGCCTTTAGCTTTGGGGCCTTGTTAGAGGGCGTGGCTGGCTTTGGCACCCCGGTGGCCATTGGCAGCGCCTTACTGGTGGCCCTTGGCTTCCCGGCGGTCGAAGCGGTCACTTTGACGTTGATGTTCAATACGACGCCGGTGGCCTTTGGTGCCTTGGGCGCACCGGTGATCACGCTGGGGGCTGTGACCGGCTTACCTCCTGCAATCCTTGGGCAAATGATTGGTCGGCAACTCCCTGTCTTTGGGCTGATCCTGCCCTTCTATGCCCTCATCTTTTACACCGGCTTCCGCAGCTTGCGGACTGCCTGGCCCGTCGCGTTAGTCGCCGGTCTCTCGTTTGCCCTCACGCAGTTCACCGTTTCCAACTTCATCAATTATCAGCTCACGGACGTTTTGTCCGCCCTGATTTCCCTGCTGTGTATCATTCTCTTCGTCCAGCTCTGGAAGCCCCGTGACCTGGAGCAGTATCGCGCCAGCTTCACATCGGCGCTTCCTGGCGTCGCGATGGGCGGCCATGATGAGGTCATCCCGCGCACACCCATAGGCGAAGAGGATATCCCGGCCCCGGTGGAAGTGAACCCGGCCGAGCAGGCGGTCAAACCCAGTGCGGGGGAGGCGGTGCGTGCCTGGTTGCCGTGGGTGCTGATTGCCCTCGTCGTCATCCTCTGGACGCTGGCCTCAGTAGCCTCGGTTGGGTCGAGCCCGATCAAGTGGCCTGGGCTGCACAATGCGATCTTCCTGACGTTATATCACAAGCCCTACGGCGCCATCTATACCTTCCAACCGTTGGGCACAGGAACGGCGATCCTGCTGACGGTGGTGCTCACGGCCATCTTTCTCGGTGTTAGCCCAGCTCTGTTCGTGCAGGCGCTCGCCGATACCTGGAAGCAGTTGCGGTTCGCGATCCTGACGGTGGTCTTGATCATCGGCTTAGCCTACCTGTATAACTACTCCGGCATGGTCTACACGTTGGGCCTGGCGATCTCATCCGTCGGGGCGATCTTCCCCTTCTTCTCGGTCTTCCTGGGCTGGATTGCCTGCTTTTTGAGCGGCAGTGATACCTCCAGCAATGCCCTCTTCGGCAACCTGCAGGTGGTGGCGGCCCGCCAGCTCAAGCTTAGCCCGGTGCTCATGGCTGCTACCAATTCGTCAGGGGCCGTGATGGGCAAGATGGTCTCCCCGCAAAATGTGACCACCGGGGTCTCCACCACCGACTTAGTGGGCAAGGAGGGCTTGATCGTACGCCGGACGATTGTCCATAGTCTCGTCCTGGCCTGCGTACTTGGGGTGATCGTCATGGTACAGCAGTACCTGATCCCAGGGATCATTCCGTAATTGACGCCCAATGCAAGCAAGAGGAAGAGGCCAATGAGACACCTGATGGCCTGGGCGGGTCTCATGTCTCAACATCTCCTCTTGCGGTCCAATGGGGTCGCCTGCGGCCACAGCAACATTGCCTTCCAGGGTAACTATTCAGGTGCTTGATTCCTCGCCGCCTGCGGCGGCTCGCGTCTTTTTGTGCTGTGGGCATGGCAGCCGCAGGCTGCCATGCCCACAGCACAAAAGTGAATACCCTGCGCATGCTCATCGGGGCGGTGTTCGACTACCTCCGAGAGGTGCAGAGCCATGGGAAGTGATGGGAAGTGAGATGCCATCTGATGGAGGGTGACTTCTCCACGACATTCGTCTAGACTATTCAGAGAGAAGAGTATGACTCATTGAGGCAGTGGGTGGTGGAACGAGAACCACCACGAAAGAACAGGTGGTCAACCAGGTCCTGATCGTGCTCGCCGAGGGGGTGGCGCGTCTGACGCCTGGTCTCCTGCTGGAGTGACCAGAGCCACAGAGAAAGGAACACATTGATGCAGGAACAAGCACACCCCCCCTCGCCATCTTCAGCCACCTCTGACAGCATGCTTGTCGAGCAAACCATGCTTGGGGACCAACGGGCCTTCGAAGCCCTCGTCGGGCGGTATTATGCTCCGTTACTTCAATTTATCCGCTCTTGCCTGGGGCGAGCAGGCGATCATGAGCAGGCAGAGGATATCTTGCAGCATGTGTTGCTCCAGCTGTATCGCTCTTTACCAGTGCTCCACACCACAGGATCGCTCCGACCCTGGCTGTTCCGCGTTGCGCGGAACCGCTGTGTGGATGAACAGCGCCGCCGGCACAGCAGTCGAACACTGGCCTTTTCTGCGCTAGCATGGCAAACGGAGGAGGATGAGGTGGCACTGATCCTCGACCCGCATCCGTCACCGGAGGAGATCGCAGAGCAACACGATCTGCAGCGCATCGTGCAACGGGCTATTGCGATGCTTCCTCCAAAGCTTCGCGCGGTGGCTCACTTGCGCTACAATGCTCAGCTGCGCTTCTCTGAGATCGCCCAGACACTTAACATGACAGAGACGGCCGCAAAAACCTCCTTCCACCGGGCGCGACTCCTGCTGCGGACTACTCTGACGACACCGTGATACCGCTGGCTCGTCAGCCTGCCGCACCACGTTGAGGACCCCTTCATGAGCGCCCTCCTTTCCCCCTGACCCATGTAGCCTCCCGATTTATCGTGGAGGCGATTTATCGAGCACGTCACGTCACGTCACGTGCGCCAAGCCATGGGAAGTGATAGGAAGTGAGATGCCATCTGATGGAGGGTGACTTCTCCACGGCATTCGTCTAGACTATTCATAGAGAAGAGCATGACTCATTGAGGCAATGGGTGGTGGAACTCAGCAAGGCATACGTGAGATCGTTGCCGGTCAACGAGAAGCATAGCCTGTCTCACGAACCAGCTTGCTGTGGCAGCACAGTGGCCTGGTGCGGAGGCACTTCCCGTTTATGACGATGCCCATAACGTTTTCATGACGCTTCCTTGTCATACTAGTAGGAGAGATCAGCATATTATCTGACGAGGTGCAGTGTAAGATGGCGTGCCGTACTGAGCGCCGGAAAGAAGAAAAGATCAGGAGGTTGCAGATGATGTACCAGGTACCAGGCTACTTAGAGCAAAACGCCGCCGGCGTGTCTGTTGACGTGTCAGTGGTGGATGACCAGTTTGCCACCGAGCCGATGACCGCTGTGAAACCGGCAGAGCAGCAGTCGAGTGAGGAAGAACTGCATCGCTTATTCGAGCAGGCCATGAGTGACCGCGTGCAGGCAATCAGTGCATGCTTGCATCGCGTCAGTGGACCACTCACCCCTCGGCCTCACACAGCCCTTGATGGACGATGCACCG
>WNFS01001317.1_pt1 | contig 18454 bp, 17 predicted proteins | sample 5400141 | NCBI WGS metagenome assembly WNFS01 (sample SAMN13153358, study PRJNA577476) | soil metagenome | isolation source: 60 cm saprolite under Madrone tree | place: USA:California | collected 2016-06-14
TTTCTGAAATCTGAGTTTTTCAACAGCCACAGGCGATTTCGATCAACGCGAGGTTTCAAAACTGAGTGGGTGTGGGTTCCCAGAGCCCCCCACGGCGTATTGGGATTGGCTGCGGACTCAACCCGTCAACCGTGTGATTCCTCTGACGTTTACGAAAAATGAAGACGCCGCTTGACTCACCGGCCCACCCTGTGGCAATTACGCTTCGGGCAATCTCAAGGAGGGCACAATGCGATTGACCCCCAATCTAGCTTTTGGCGGGCAATGCGAGGCCGCGTTCAAGTTTTATGAACGATGCTTTGAGGGCAAAATCGTCACCATGCTCACATATGGCAAATCGCCCATGGCAGAACAAGTGCCACCGAGATGGCGCGAGAAGATCCTCCATGCGACTCTCACAGTTGGCGACAACGTTTTGATGGGCTCCGACCCTGTTCCCGAGCAGTATGAACAGCCGAAGGGTTTCGCCGTGCTGCTTGGCATCGATGACCCTGTGGATGCAGAACGGATATTTCACGGGCTTGCGGAAAACGGCACAGTGCAAATGCCCCTCCAGAAAACCTTCTGGTCTGTCCGCTTTGGCGGGCTTGTCGATCAATTCGGCATACCCTGGGCGATCAACTGCGAGCAAGCGCCCAGCGTAGCGTAGAGAGTAGAGAGGAAGGGCTCAAGGAAAACGCAGCCCGACTTACGCCGTCATCGACAACGTTTGAGAATAAATCATCAACATCCATGTTGTCAGAAAGACGATCTGCGGTTCGGCACGCTTCTGGCAAGGCCCGTCTACATCGCGCTCGTGTGTCTCATCCAAGCTCTCTTGAAGGAGGTCCACAGGAGGGTGGGGGCAGCGGCCAATTTAGCGACAGTACTGGGCCTACTCGACTCGGGAGTAGTGGATGTCCTCAACATGGCGAAAAGCGCCTCGGCTGTGTTTTCGCAAACACTTTCGGGGTTGTCTCGGTCGACATCCGACTGAGCTATGGGGCAGTCTTGACTGAAGGTTTCATTGATTCCTGAGGCATCCGACAGCGGTTCTGTTGCCGGTTGCTCGTCCCGGCACGATCGGAGCGATATCATTCGTGGAAATCCGTAGGGCAGCAAGACGGCCACGCCCAAAGAACGGATTATTTGTTGGTGCGATTCTATATGGGCATAAAGCGTACGTGGAGACTGGGGCCACAAGCCGTTGCTAACATCAACTCTGGTTCTTACCGCGGCAAGCAATTCAGCCGCGGTTCCAGACCAGACGCCTCCGCGTAGGGCGAACCACCCCACTAGTTCTTTGTCAAATCGATCATCCGGTTCCGGCAGCACTATTGCACTCGTTTGGCACTCTGTTAGGTTCTGCAGCCCATTGTTCCTCTTCATTGGCAAGTTCTGCGGTCAGATGATCATGGCATAACTAATCACGCACTTGCAGGCAGTACTTCAAGAGCTACTCTAGCAAGGAGAGAGGCTTACTAGCCCGACGAGAAACACGCTGCAGCCTCCCTGCGCTTCCACCCGCACTGCTAGTTTTATGGCCAGTGCTTGGCGCGCGGCCCTGACTCGTCGTTCGCCGGAAAATTCGCCACCGAGGCAGCCGTCTTTTTGGGCACGACATCCTCCTCAGTTGTCAATGCTAAGCGAAGCTCTTCTATCAGATTCTTTGGAAGTTCATGAACGGTTCTTACCAGCCTCTTGGCGGCGAGTATGTTCGCAAAACATTCCCTCACTTCTTCATCGCCGATACCGGCAAGATCGTTTTCGGTTTTTGCGACTTCCACCAGCGTCAGAAATCCGCCTCCTTGCTCTATGCGTTCCGCAATTGTGGCCAGGGTCTTGTCCATCGGGTCGAAATTTGTCCAGCCCTTAATTTGAAAGCTAAAGTATTTCTCCTTGTGTTCATCAGTCTGGCTTTTTTGTGGCGCACCGAGTGTGTCGGGCATGGGAAATGATCTCCTTTAGAAATCGGTATGCAATTGGACCTAGTTAAATCAGTCTAGAAACGCCAATCGTTCTGCAGTTAATGTCGCCAGAAAACACGATATAGACAGCGCTACATGAGGTCGGGCCCTCCCTTTGGGCCCCTAGAGACGGCGCCATTGTACACCCGGTTGCCTTCTTTGGGGCCGCTTGGCATCCGACCGTCTCCAAGTCTTGTAATGCACCCATTTCTAAGCGGGGCGGGAAAGCGGACAACAAATTTGCGGTCAGTGTGCAAGGTCTTGCCCACGTAGTTTTGGCCGCCGACCCACGTCGGCAGCGGTCTTGCCTGGCTTGATCTGCGCAGGCGTCCTGGCGGGAGCAAGCCTCGACAATGACGATCCAGCGCTGCTCCTGCAGTCTATGTCAGCGGTTCTTCAAATTCCTTCCTGGCGAACAACTGCAGGCTTTTCTGCCTGAAGTAACCGAGAAGGCCTCGTGAACCGGATTCTCCCCCAACAGCCCCGCGTGCGCCTCGATCCCGAGTTGTACGAACGGCTTCGGGAGCAGGTGCGGCGCCGGGACGGCTGGAGATGCCAAGGTTGTGGGACCAGGTCAAATCTGGAGGTTCACCACCAGCTTCGCAGCCAGGGCGGTCACGATTCCGAAGAGAACCTGATTACTCTGTGCGCACGATGCCATTCCCTTGTTCATCATTGTGGATGAGGCGAAGTGCACGGCCGTCAAAGGTAGAGTGCCTGCTATCGTTTTAGATCCTGTCGCAAGCGTCCGACAACTTCTCCCCAGCGCCCAGCCCCAGGCACGGTTACTCCTTCGGCTCTTGCTGCACGTGCTCAAAGAGCGAGGGCGGTGCCTGGAGCTGCACCGACCAAGGTGACGTCTGACGTACGCGCCCATTTTTCCAAGCACTCGGCTGGGCAAGGAGACGCCTGGCCTCGGGTTTGTGATTGGGCATTTCCGCAATGCGCGGGTCCACATGACTCTGTAGCCCTCTTGATCAAAACCCTCTCCCTAATGCTCGGGCCAATAAATGCCGATAAGAGGTTTTCGTAGGTAGGGGACGAGGGTTCAGCCGCAAGTCCGTCTGCTTTCTAACGTTAACTCTCGACTCGGCGGTCCGGCTTTGATGCGCCGGTGGCTCCGGTTCCTGAAGGCTGGCACTGCCGTGACGCGCGGGAGAAGAACCAACAAAGGACAAGATGAAACCGTGGCGTCAAGGTGGTGTCGTTTTCCTTTTGCTCATGGCGACGGGATGTGGGTCATCTAACGAGAGATCATCGTCAGCAAACCAAGGGGCCACGGCCGGCTGGAGGATTCAGTACAGTCCCAGCATGCCTCCCGATCCGACACTCGGCGGCCCGGGCACTTGGTACTTCGACTTTCCCTCAGACCCGAACTATCCAGCATGCATTCCCAGTCAGAATTGCAATTCTGTAGGCTACGTTACAAATTCCTATAGCGGACCGGTGACGCACAGTGTCAGTATGACATTCCAAATCGTGACCACGGGGGCGCCCTCCTTCAACTACGTTATGGAGAGTGATAACACCTGTACTACGCCGGCGAGCGTCCGCCTTTTCTTGGAGCGCAAGAATGACGACTTCACCGGGGAGTTCTACCGTTGGTGGGCAAACCCAGTCGGATACGAACTGCAGCCGATGTCGGGAAACGTCACCTTGACCGTAGCGCTCACGCCGGATCAATGGTCGAGCGTGTATGGCAAAGTCGGAAACTACGATGCCACCACACTTGCCGGATTCCACGACGTCCTTACAAACTTGGGCCGCGCCGGTATGACTTTCGGTGGAGGATGTTTCTTCGGCCACGGCGTAAATGTCTCCGATGGGACTGCGCGCTTTGTCCTCATAAACTACACGATCTCGTGAAATCGCTGATTGGCGGCCCTCGAATCACGGCGAAAGGGATGGCTCGCTCGTTTCCAGATCCCGGCCCGAGAGTGGCGGTCTGAAGTCGAACGGGCTTTAGTGCCGGCAGCCGGAGAAACTGAAGTCCTTTGATGAGGTTCTGGCGAGGCGGTTGCCGGAGTCCCGGTGGAAGGCCTACTGAAGGATCTGGGATCGACGAGGGGACTAGGAGGCGAAGCTGGCCAGGAGGGTGGGCAGGAGTTCGATTGTGAACCTGGCTGCCCAAAGCGCGCGCACTGCCGAAGGATCAATTCAAGCGGGAAGGTGAAGAGGGAACTGACGGGGCGGGAATCGGAACCGTGGGAGATTATCTACTGCAAGCCGTACAAGACCCAGATTCCGATCATCGAGCAGGCAATTGAGACGGTGGCTTTGATGCCGGGCACGAACAAGTCGCGAGGCTACTGTCTGGAGATGATCTGCGCAGACTTCCTGGCAGCCGCGAGTCTTGAAGGTGCGGTTCTGTCCATTCCTCGGTGTAAACGGCCAAGGCTTTTTCGGGATAGGGAGAAAACTCCGGTTCAAGTCGCAGTAGAAACCTATTACCTAGCCTGGTCGAGCTGATTGCCAAGCACGAGAACATTTAGTCATTGAAAGACGCAGCGTTGGCAGACGCGGTTTCAGTACGCAGGTTTGATTTCGTGCAGTCGCTCGGAGAGGACGGAGCCGATGTCTCCTCCGGCTCTCTTGTTGAGGAAGTGCTGCGATAGATCCGATAACCGTTCTGAGCGACCTGCAGCCTAAGTTGAGGTGTTCTGTCGGCGAGATACGCGCAGCTCGGATCGTGCAATACGACCCAAACATCCCGGAAACAGCGGTCGAGCGAAGCGATCAATTTCCTAAGAACTTTTGCCATCACCTCGCTCGCGAACGGATTGAAGAAGAATAGAACCAACTTCTCGTTCGGACATTCATAGTCCGCGGCATCCATATTGAGGGACTCAAAACTGCAGGTCTCGACGTTATGGCAGTGACGAAAGTTTCGGCATGCTTGATCGTGGAGTTCCTTCCGCAATTCGATCCCACACAGTCGTCTAAACCCGCACTGGGCGGCTATCAACAGCATTCTGCCCTTGCCCGACCCGAAATCAACGAATGTATACTCGCCACGGCTCTTCAAAGGCAGTTCTCGCAGAACTCGGCGGGCGCATTTCGGACGTATCGGCAGGTAGTGGAAGTTAACATTGTCCGTCGGCCAGCCTAGGATCTTTTGGTCGCTGATCTGAGACGAAGTGTCCACGTTGTGATAGAAATCGAACCACCAATCTTCTACCACAACGCTCAGATCAATGACGCGTTGTACGCCAGGCATTCTCTTAATTGCAGGCTGCCACGCTGCTGAATTCAGAAAAGTTGGCACTGTTTCCTCCGATTTGTTAGTAAAAGTAGTTCTCCGGCGCAAATGGCAATTTCAGTTCATTTATCACCCTCGCCAACACACGGGCCCGCACAGCGACGTACCGTGCACTGATCGAAGCACCGAACCCTGAGTAGAACAAGACGCTCCCCTTGCCGCCTAAGCCGGCAAAATCAAAGACCAACCCTCTGCGTGCTGAGTCCTTTATCGCTTCCCAGAGGAGCAAACTGCTTGCGCCGTTGCCAGAATTGGCGCCTCGGGTTGATAGAAGATAAAAGGACGACACCTCATCCCAGACACAAAAGTTCGCAGCAACGATTTGGTTGTCCTTATCATGTGCTGCAAGAATTCTGCCGCGTTGCCGCTCGAGCGATGCGGAAACTATTTTTCTACATAGCGCACTATCGATACCGTTATCGAGCCCTCGCAACGCAAGATTGCGCTCATATAGGTGCGCGAACTCAAGGGGATCGGTCAATTCTCTGATGGAGAGTCGCTCGTCCGCTCGGCGGACGACATTTCTAGTCTTGTCACGCATTTGCTGCCAGAGAACCTCAGCCGGAGCAGGCCGGATCTCGTGTGTGAATTGGACATAGGTTCGAAAGCCGAGTTCTTGAAACGCAATCACGTCGGTAATGCCGCCGTGGCATTTCACGTATTGCCAGGAGGCAGGCGGCAATCTCTCAAGCAACTCCCGAGTTATCTCCAGGCGTTTCAGAAAGCGATTGGTCGCACTCCCTTTGCCGTCCTCGATGGCCGGACCCAAGAAGTAGGTCAGCTCAGGCATGCGAATCATTCTTAGCCCGAAGCGTTTCGTCAGGTGAAAGGGAAGGCGGCCCACGGTTCGCCCCCCAGCCGTTACTTCAGCGACGTCGAAATGCCCGCCCGTAGCCGCATCAAGCCACCATTCCTCATGGAATATGGTTGGAGCCAGTGGATCGTAGCGACAGGCATTGCTACGGTGATCCTTCGGGCCCCTGCCGCGGGAGCCGCCCGACGTGACTAGAACGCTCATGTTCATGATTGTTGATTCATCCATTGGGGAGAACCCATCCGTTCATCGCGTCCGCAAGTCACGGTGCTTTACAAACTGTGCGGGGTTGCCGGCATGAACTTCCATATCCGGAAGATCCTTAGTCACCACACTGCCGGCGGTGACAATGGCGCCAGCACCAACAACAACTCCAGGACAAAGCATGGCTTTGGCGCCGATCCAAGAACCCCGTCTGCAAGTAATTGGCCGGCGAAACAGCCGCATGTTGAAGGAAGACCAGTCATGATTGCCGGTGCAGAGATATACGCCTTGGGACAAGCAGCAGTGTGCCTCTATTGTTACCTGCGCTAGATTGTCGATCCACAGATCCTCACCCAACCACGAATAGTCCCCTATCTCGAGATACCATGGAAATTTGACTCGGAGACCGGGCTTTATGTACACGCCCCTGCCAACCTTTGCTCCGAAGATGCGTAACAACCAGCACCGAAACGCAGACGATGTGACGAGGTGAGATCGAACGATCGGTAGGGCAAAGAAATACCAGAGCGCTTCGACCCAAAGCGGGGCGCCGCGGACCAGTTCCGTATTGTCCGGACAGCGCAGGTCCACTGAATTGGCGTCTAGCAGCTGACCCTGCACATTTTCCATTCGCTGGTTAATGACATCCATTTAAGTGCTTGGAGCCCAGGAGAATTTCATGCAGTGCCAAGTAATGGCCGATCATGCCCGAAGTGCTGAATCGCTCGACGTTGTTCAAGCTCTTTTCGCATGGTTGGTGTCGCCTGCAAACCTTACGAGCGACGGCAGAAGCCGCTGCCTCAATATCGTCAGGGTCGATGTATGTCGCAGCCTCACCGCCGACTTCTGTCATGGGCACGCGATCCGAAGTCACAACCGGGCAGCCACACGCCTGCGCTTCGATAATGGGCCATCCGAAACCCTCCTGAAGTGACGGGAAAAGCATCAGGTCAGCGCACGAATACAGTGCCCTCAATTCTTCGTTGCTAGGGTTGATCAGCTCAAACACGTCCCGGCCTCTCATGCTGTTGCGCAAAAAGCGACGCATCTCCCTGGTGAATGGCTGGCCCGCCATTACCAGGGACAAGGGCCTCCCTTCCGGGTGTGACTTCAGCGCGGCGAAGATCTTAAGAACACCAAGACGGTTTTTGTACCAGCTATTTCCGCCCACATGGACAATAAATCGTTGGTTCGAGCGGATTCCGAACTTCTCGATTACTCGTCGTGCTTGCGTCGGGTTCAAAGGAGTGTAAGGAAAATTCAAGCCGTTATAAATTTGGGAAACGTTGTCTTGTGGGACTCGCGCAACGCGCAACATATCCGAGCGTGTCGCCTCAGAAACGCAGGCAATATGTCCTGAGCGCCCTGCAGCCCGGAGTCCTTTGAGGATCATGCTTTGCAATCGGCGGCCAGTCCAAGATGTGCGATGACAGGCAAATTCGCCAAGGGCGCTTCGAATTGCGAGCATGTCATGGCAGGTAACAACGTGGGGGCGATGCTGGACATACTTGATATAGAACGCATTGGAGTGATCACAGATGTGGACGACGTCTGCCCACTCTGCTGCTTTCTTTAGCAAAGTGGGGAAAACGAAGAACTTATCTGCGTACCCAAGCCATTTACCGGCTGTGCCGCGGAGCGGCAACTTCCCCGCAATCACGGGCGGGCGTATCAGTCGAGTCTCATGTCCGAGGGCTCTGAAGCCGCTGCTTAGCAGCGCAGCGAAACGCTGCATACTTTTTTGCCCGCTGGGCTGATAGTTTCCTACCAGAAGGATATTCATTCTTCGATTTACGCTTTAGATCGGAAGGGTCGTGACGGATGAAATCTGGACGGTCGTGGCTTTGCTGCTGGCACGGATAGACCTTCGCCTGGTCAATTGACAAGCTTCCGCAGAATCCGACATTTATTGTCCATTTCAGGACTCGGGGTCGGGCCGTGCTGGCCCTCAATGATGCTCTGGTATGCCAGCGCGTCATCTCCCGCATAGCTCTGCGACCGCTTAATCGTGATGTCGATCGTGGTGTCACTACTTCCAGACTGAATTAACGCGGCATAGTTCTGCCGATGCGAGATCGCGTCGCTGGGAATCAGCGGAGTGTATCTAATATCCCGCAGGTGAGTGGCGACGGTGCGCAGCGTGATAATGCCTCGTGGGGACTCTTGTTTGGACTCGAATCCTGGGTCGCATTCAATCCTGAGTCCATCCACGCTGATATCCCGACTCAACGGTAAGTGCCCACTCTCTTCCGAGATCTTGAAGATGGCCGGCCGACGCGAGCTTTGCAGTGTGATGTTCCTGAACTGCACCCGGCTGTTGAATTGGCTGTCAGAGTCTGCGGGTCCGGGCTCAAGCGCGATGACCGGAACACCGCAATTTGACCGGGAGCCTAGCTCAGCGCAGATATCGCGATCCGACGACCAGCTTAGATTGTCGAGCTGCACGTCATGCGCATCGATCATGCTCTGTATGAGTCCTGCGGGGTGTTGAGAAACGACGTTTGCAACCAGCCCATGCTCGATGTCTTTGAGGGCCAATGTGCCGAGGGAGTTCAAATTTGACAAGGTCTCGGGGCCTTCCTTGACGTTTCGGAGGGTCACATCCCTATTCCTGGTCGTGCTGTGAAACACCGCGCGGCCGGCGGGTGCGTCTTGATAACCCTGCACATCGTAAGCATTTTGGAACGTAAGGTAAATCAGATGTCCTGGGGGACCGATATGTTTTATGTCAGGGCCGGTTTCGTGTAAGGGATCGAACGAGCGATACCAGGAACCACGATAGTTCCCCTCAATATTCTCAAAAACTGCACTGCACTGTCCGCTCGCAAGGATACCCATGACATAGTCCTGGAATCGCAGCGACCGAAAAACGTTGCTTGACACACAGTCCGACAAGCCGCCACCCGGTATTTTGGTTCCCCACGAAAGGGTATTGACGGAGTTTGCTTCCGGCTGGGGTACCGGACCCTTTCCTTTGGAAACGATACCGAACGCGAAAGTATGTCCATTATCAGCGGGCATCTTGCTGGAGTGAAAAGAGATATTCTCAAATCGCAGACTGCTGGATCCTATGGTATAGATCACAGTTGAGAGTTCATATGGTCCTCCTAGCCATCTGCCCTTATAGCCGACCTGTTCCAAGAAGTTCTCTTGGGGCCACGGGAAGAACTGCGGCTGCACGCCGTCGAAGACGAACGCTATGTCCCGAATACCCGAGCCATCGGAGTTAACAAATGAGAGCAGTGGAAAGCTCGTGGCGCGCCAGTGGATCCGTGTACTCGGGTTGCCTGCCTTATCTACAGCTCCTTGCACCATAGTGCCCGGCGGAGCCAGGATTAACTTTTCCCTCTTTAAATTCTTCTCCTTGAGTAGTGCTGCATTCCGGGTGTCGTCCGGATCAACATCGCTAGCAATGTCAGGAAAAGCCAGATAGTAGTCGCCGGCGGGAATCGACAAGATGCCCCCGCCTGAGCGTCGGAGGGTGTCAAGCGCCTGCTGAAACGGAAGCCGACTGTTAAATGTGGGGTCGTTCGGCCGCGCGCCGAATGACAAGAGATTGACCACGGCGTGCGACGAACCGGCCAAGCTGGTACGTTCGTCGGACGCAGCGTACCCGAGACCTGACATGAACAGGTAGAGAACCGCTAGTAATATCCTAATCATCGAGGGGTTGCGAAGCGGCGGTCAGCAACGGCCACACTCAAAGGTCGGGGTGCAAATCTCATCCGACGAAGTCTCCGGTATCCTCCTCCGAGGAAAAAGGCCACAAAAACAGCTAAAGCAGCGGCTCTGGTCACGTTAATCGCGGCATAACCGACGTCGGATTCAAGGGAATGAATAATTTCTGGAAACAAAGCTGCGTACAGAAACAGCCCCGTGCTGTTCTCTCGAGATGGCGAGCAGAACAGATAAAAGCAGCGCAAAGTCACCCCGAACACAAACATCCCGCAGAAGACCCCGGGGAGAGAGAAATTCCGATACAGGTCGGAAATCAGGTGCATGGAACTGAATCCGTTATAGCTGCTCGGCAGACCCATGTAGGTGGATTCGAACTCTGCGCTTGGCATGTTGACAGGCTTGTCCTTCCAGATCTGTCGCGGGACGAACGTAAGCGGTATCTCAAGCCAGTGCAGCCCATATACATAGGGAAACGGTCGCGGTGTGTACTTCATGACTAATGCTAAGGCATCCACGCCCGCATCCCGGTCCACCATTTGCTCGAGCGCAGGTCGCTGCGAACCTTCATTGTGCTTTGAATTCAACAAATCGGAAGTCGAGGAAATGCGAGAAATCACATCCGCTAAACTTTTGGGCGAACCTAGATGCCCAACCACAACGAAGCGATAAAAGTTCACAACGCCGAATGCCAGCATCAGTACCGGAACGCCAATGGCCAACATCTCCCAGATCCGAAACCGCCGTTTGCCGTAGTGAACAACGATTGCCGCTTCTATAAGGGGCTGAATAAGGGCGACTTTCCCCCCAGAGGTGGCGAGCTTAATACAGAGCATGCCCAGGGAGGTTCCCAGGAGCAGCCATGTCAGGGAAGGATCCGACTTTCGTCCCGGCGCTACCAGGAAGACGCAGATCGCCACCCAGGACAAATCGATCATGTTTTCAAGAAGCACGATCAGGCCCGGCGGCGGATGTTGTTGGAATTCCCGGTTTCCATAATTGCCCACTGCCAGCCCGGTTTTGAACAGGTATATCAGGCACGCCAGGCCCACCAGCATCATCGCGAGAAGTCGGAAAGTGGGTACTGATTTTGACCAATACGGGGCAACGGACGGCAAGCGTTTCAACCAGCGGCTCGCCATCCTTGAACCAATGCCGGCCGAAAACGACACATAGGCCGCGCAGGCGCACCACAAAGCGGTAGGCAGGTAATCATCATATGAATTCCGGCCTAATCGGGCAAAAAATGGGACGGTACAGAGATAAAACGATCTGAGCGCAAAGTATATGGCGAAGTAGCCAGCTACCAGAGTAGTGGGAGAAAAGACATCACCGTCCGGGCTGAATATCAGCCGAAACAGGTGTTGGCTCGTCAACCCTATGAGTAGCGAAAGCGGCGCTGCGATGGCAAGATTAATATCGAAGTAAAGGAAGGTAGGAACCAACACTAAGGCAAGCGACGCACTCGCCAACTGATCCAAAATGGCTCGCGACCCGGTACCTGGCCTTCGGCCGACCGATTCTCGGACGGGAGCAATCGCAACTGGAACCATCTGCATCTCTGGAACTCTCATCGGGAAACAGGCGTTCCGGCCTGCGCGCCCTTAAACACTTGGGAGACGATCTGCTCGATTACAGCCTCATTGGTGGTTCTGTTTCGGATGCTTCGGAGTTGGCCATTTCGGGCCACTTTTTTCCTCCAGGTCTTATCGCTTAGAAGGCGTCCGCATTTTTCCGCGGCCTCGTCCGGGCCACTCCAGAACACGGCCTCGACATTTTCCGTGTATAGAGCGAGGTGTTCGGAGGTACGCTCGGCACACAGGAGTCCGCCCAGATGTGGGATCTCGAATGAGCGCTGGGTGCACAAATCGCGGTTACCTTTCGACAGCATGCCTAGGCAAACTTTCGCGCCTTGCACGGCCATCGCGTAGTGGTCTTCGTTGTAAAGGCCGGGACCACGCCAATACGGCCTTAGAAACTGCCATTCGCTTGCCTTCGACCAACGGTCACCCCAAATGGCCAGAGGAATGCCATGCTCAACCAGGCGAGCCATGAATGGTCCACGCTCCGGCATCCAGGTTCCGACGAATGCTACCTCGGACCCCCATTCGGTCTGATCGCCCGCTGAGAGTTTTCGTGGGGCATGAGCAACTTCGTCCGATGACCTGTGCACTCGCATGACGTCTCTCGCCCCCGCCTTGTAAGCTTCGGCGACGTTACAGTCGCGAACTACAACCACCACGTCGTAAAGGGGGACGGAGCGCAGGTACAATCGCCACTTGTTAGCGTCACGGGTGCCATATGGGTCATCGACGTTGTAGTTGATAACGAACCTTCCCTGCTGCTTTAGGTCGCGGACAAGCTCGGGACCTATCACATCTCCGGCGTCCACCCACACCAGATCGAATTCCGCGGATCGGATGGTCTTTAATACCCGGGTGCGAATGAACCTCTCTAGACCCCAGGCGCCGGAGTGATGTATCCAATAATCTGTGACTCGGCCATGCGGCAAAAAGCTGTGCGCATCCAGAGTCTGCACGGTGTGACCAAGCCGCCTCAGGCTAAGGGCGCGGTGGCGCGATGTTCCCCAATTCCGCCCGAGGTAAAGGATCGAGAGGTGAGACGGCATATATGCCCTGGAGGATGGAACGGCCAGGCTGGAGGTCATATCTCGGTCCGCTCTGCGGGTTCGGTTAAACCAAAAGGCCAGGGAAAAACCAGCAGGGCTCGAATGAAATCTCCGAGTCTCTCCTGCAACTGGCGCAGCGATGTTCTCAGAACCAGACAAGTCATGGAGATGTCTATTAGCAACAAGGCAATTGCCGCGCCGCTCAATCCTCGTTGCCGAAGTAATACCCAACCGAGGCCGAGCGAAAGCAGCGAGAGGGCAACAAAAGCTAGAGTGATTCGGTGATGCGCATTGGTCGACATCGGCACCACAGAGCTAGTAAACCATAGTGAGTTTGCAAAAGTTACGTACAGGAGAATATGGAAGCAGCTGGCATCAAACGTGACAGCATCGCGTATCCACAGGTGGTAAAGGGTGGGCCCGAAGTACCACAGCGCCGATCCGGTCACGACCGAGAGCGCGAGGCCTGCTTGATAGGCGTGTCGGTGGAGGGTCCGCGCCAAGGAGACATTGCCTTCGCCGAAGGCTCGCGACAGCTCAGGCCACATGGCCCATGCGATCACGGTCATCAATTGGAAGTTGACGCGCGTAAGCGTGCGAAGCGTCGAAAAACTGGTAACCGCAACCGATCCCAGCACCGAGGCAATCAGTAAGGTGAAGCCCTGGATGCTGATGGCATGGGCAAGCGGCAGAGCCACGAAGCCGAAGGCGGGTGCCGCGAGTTCTTTGATTCTCGCCAACCTGGCATCAAAAAATCCGATGGGAAGCCAGGGGCTTTTTCTACGCAAGAGCAAACCATACACAATGGTGCCCAAGGTACGACTAAACAGATAAGCAGCCGCAGCCCATAAGAGACTACCGGTACCGATTCCTACCGCAGTACCCGCCCCGGTCTCGATAAGCCGTAAGAGCGAACCCAAGACGTTACCGGTCGCAAAGTTTCCATCACACCTGAACCCGCTCTCCAAGATTCCGCACTGCTGACTGACTAAAAGATAAGCGCCAAACACGAGTACGACCGCCGAGGCTTGAAAATCGGAAAGAGTGGCAAGTCTTATCCAACGGTGCCATGGCACACGCCAGACTGCGGTGGCTGCGAGCAGACCGACCAGTAGCGAAACCAGCGAGAGCAGCGCCAACGAACTCTGAAAGGTTTCGACGGCTCCCCTCCGATCTCCTGCGGCCACCCTCATGGTCATGTCGCTTCCAGATGCGTCTCCGAATCCGAGATCGCTTAGGCTTAGGTAGCTCGGAATCGCAGATAGTATCAGCCAGTCTCCATACTTAGCCGCGCCCCAGGCGTGCAGCAGACAGGGAACGGTACCGAGTTGAATCACCGCAGTGACGATAGGTTGTAGTGCCGTGGCACCCAGCCCGCGAAGCAATCTGCCACGGACCGAGGCAGTTCCGAAGCGGTTGCTGGAGTTCCAGCGCCGATGGGTCTTAACTAGAGACCCTCGGTGATTGTCTTCATCCGGGATATTAGGCAATCGTCTCTTCCGAAAGGTAGTAGGGATAAGTGCTTCGAGAGCGGCTGGGGTCCCAATCGTTAAGGATGCATCCCAGAAGACGAATACGATCCTCGGTAAAGCGCTCCTGTGTGGCGAGTAAAGCTTCGCGCGTAGTCTGTCCCGCTCGAGCGACGAGCACTACCCCATCGGCCAGCACTCCAATCACACGAGCGTCGGTGATATGCAGGGCGGGCGGAGTATCCAGTAGAACAAGATCGTATTCTCTCCTCCAGTTGGCGAGAAGAGTGGAGAACTTGTGTGAGTAAAACAACTGGGCGGTCCCTCGCTTAGGCTTTCCTGCCGTAATTACGTTCAAACCCGCTATTTTTGTGCGCCGAGTCAGCTCCGGCCAACCCACATCGTTGGTTTCGGAACGAAGCATTTCAGCCACGCCTGCTTCGTTTTGCAGCCCGAAAAGGGCATGGATGCGAGGGCGGCGAAGATCAGCATCCACGAGCAAGACCCTCTTCCCGGTCGCAGCGGCTGCGATTGCAAGGTTGGAAACAACGCTGGTTTTGCCATCGCCGGGTCCGGCGCTTGTGAACACCAAAACCCTGCCGCTTCCGCGGACTTCACCGGCAAGCAAGATCGACGTCAGGGCTGAGTGAAATGCCTCCGCGAGTGCTTTCGGCGTATCCCAGACGTCCGCCAACTGCAACAGACTCGTTTGTTCACCGGCCGTAAAGGAACCAGCGCTGTTCGCGGATTGGCGGTTCCGTATGCCGCCTGGGAGTAGTGCCCGAGGGCTTCGACCTGGGTTGCACTGGAGGCGAGGGATTGTTCCCAGTTCGGGGAGGCTTGACCATGACTTCACCTGACCGGGTTGCCGCAATGTGCGGTCGGCCCTCTCGCGAATCAGGATAAGTCCAACACAGCCAATCAATCCGCAAAAAAAGCCCAAGACGGCGTTTATCTTGAAATTCGGGAACACAGGCCGGTCCAGAAGATATGCGGGATCGATAACGCGCACGTTACTTGCGTGCAGCGCTGTTGCAATGGAAGCCTGCTTCATCTGTTGGAGCATCGTGTCGTAGAGCTGCCGGCTGCTATCGACTTCTCGTTTCAGAATGTTGTATTGCACTGCACTTTGATCCTGGCCGGCGACTTCTCGCGCCTGCTGGTCATATGCGGCCGATAACAATTTTTCACGGCGGGTCGCGCTTTGATAGTCGGTTTCGATCCGCCGGAGGAGATCGGCTCGGCGGCTTACGAACGCTTCCCGAAGGGTGACCGCTTCCGCCTGGGCCTGCTGGAGCTTTGTGTAACCTGGATTGTAGACAGCACTCAAACTTGCGACTTGGCGAGTCGCATCGTCCAGTCGAGCGCTGAGCGACTGCAAGCTGGCGTCATTCAGAATCTCTGCAAGCGTGCCGGGCGGGCTGTTTCTTGCCAACTCAAAAACTGATTGTTTGGCAATTCGATCAGCGGTAGCTGCTGATAGCTGTTGCTGTATTTCTTGCAAGCGCTCAGTCTCTATGTTCGTCTGTTTTTCATCGTTGATGAAGAACAATCCGGAGCTACGCGCATACGCTTGCAGCGCGTCTTCAGAACTCTGAAGCTTGGTACGGGCGTCATTGATCTCGCGGCCGAGCCAATCGCCGGTCTGCTGGGTGCTTGCCCAGCGGGCGTCGATGTTTTGCTTGATGAACTCCTGAACGAGTGCGTTGGTGAAATCGAGCGCCAACTGCGGGTCCTTAGAATCAACCGTAATGCCCAGAACCCGCGTCCGCGGGGGATTCGTGACTTTAAGGCTCTTGACCGCCGAACCCAGCAGCATCTCTCGAGTTGACGGTTTTCCTCCCTCCTGCAAGTTGAACCAACTACGCCAACCCGACGTGGCATACCGAGCCGGTGGGCTCGGATTTGGATCGAGCCGTGCGCATACCCGGCCCAGCAAAAGGTCGCTTTGCAGCAACGTCGCCTGAGTCTCCTCCTCCGACAAATTGTCGGAGTCCGCGCCTGGCACCGAGGCTTGCGCTGGCCTCATGTTCATGAAGTCTTGGTTGACATTGAGAACCTCAAGCGTTGTGCTGGCACGGAATACCGGCTTCAGCGGAACTCCTATCAAGGCGCCCAGCAGCAAACCTCCGAGACTTGCAGCCAGCACTGCAGTCTTGTGACTGCCCAGAGCGCGCCAATAATCCAGCAGGCCTCCAGTCTCCTCCGGGCGATCGGCTGCCTCAACTAAGTAGGGCCTGGCTGCCTCCTCCAGCGGATTCATCTCGGGAAGAGCTCGGGCGCTGCGAGCGCTGAGCCGTGGCGCCTGTACATTCGGTAGTAGTTGTTGCTTGTTTTCCACGTTTTGGCCCTCACCGCCCTGCATATACGGTCGAGTAAGTCGCAGCATTAACGATTGCATCGATGGTGCGGAAACCGGTCTTCTTGGCTTTGCTGGCCGGCACGAAGAGGATATCGTCGGCACGCAATTGCACGTCGGTTGCTTTACCTGCCATGAGGTGATTTAAATTGACGGGTATTTCAGCTCGAGTCGGGGAGCCCGGAACGGAGCGGAGAAGCCGCGCCTTAGACGCAGCGGCTGTGGGCTGCAACCCTTCCGCAAGGGACAAAACTTGAAGCGCGGAAAGCGATTCATTTTCGGCCAGCGGGAATCCGCCGGGTTTGGAAACCGACCCGACAATGTAAACCACTCCCGTCTTGGGGACCGATATTGTGTCACCGGGACGGATTTCGATATTCTCGCTGGCGTTCGGAACGTTGATGATGTCCTTTAATCGTATCGAGGCAACACCAACCTGAGCACTTGGATCGGTCCGCACTGTCGAGAGGGGAATATTGCCATTCGTCAAAGAACGAGTAACCTCGACAACGTAGCCGGCATCGGGCTGGAGACCGCCGGCCATGGAAAGCACTTCGAACAGGTTTTTTTTGCCTTGGAGCTGTACGATGCCCGGGTTTCTGACCGCACCGAGCACTGAAACCGGCTGGCTTCCGAAGGCTTCAATCCTAACTACAACTTGCGGATCCTTCAGGATTGGCCTCAGCCTGACTTGCAGTTCGTGTTCAAGGGTGGCGGCACTCAGGCCGGAAGCGTAAATTCGCCCGATTAGAGGCAAAGTGACGTTACCGCTCGCATCGATTCGGAACCCCTTCTCGTTGTATTGATCCTCCAGACCGGGAACAATGAGGCCAATCTGGTCTCCCGGTCCGAGCACATAATCGGCATTTGCGTCGCGAGGCGGTAGATTGGCCGACTTAGCTTCGGGCACCTGTGTGTTTGCCGACTTGGAATTTGCCGGCTCTTCGGTATTGAGCGGCTGAGAATAGGCGCCATTTGCGATGAGAAGCACGCACAACAAGGTTGCGTAACGAGTCATAATGCACTCCTTGAGAAAGCCAGAACTACAGCTGTAATGTTTCTTGGATTTACGGCTGATTCCGTTCGAGTGCTCCAATTTCACGGCGTGGGGATCTGTGCTCCGTGCTTGTGAATTCGCCAATTGCTGTCGCAGCAGGAAGTGATTAAGCCGTTGCTTGGTTGAGCGTTAGCTTCTCGACCGATGGCATCGGGGTGATCTGCCGCTGAATCCACGAATAGGTCTTCTCCAAGCCCTCTCGTAGAGGTCTGGAGGGGCTCCAACCGAGTTTTTGCGCGATCAGCCGATTGTCCGAGTTACGACCGCGAACGCCAAGCGGGCCGGGGACATGATGCAGCGAGAGCTTCTTGTCTGCTACGTCCATGACCAAGTACGCCAGTTGATTTATCGAAACCATCTCGTTAGACCCGATATTTACCGGCCCCGTAAAATCGGATTCCATCAACCGTCGAATACCATCCACACACTCGTCGATATAAAGAAATGACCTCGTCTGGCACCCATCTCCCCAGATTTCGATCTCACCCCTGTCTGGAGCTTCGGCAACTTTCCTGCAGATAGCTGCCGGCGCCTTCTCGCGACCCCCCTTCCACGTGCCTTCGGGTCCAAAAATGTTGTGGAAACGCGCGACCCGCACCTGAACGCCATAATTTCTCATATACGCGAAATAGAGTCGCTCGCTGAACAACTTCTCCCAACCGTACTCGCTGTCTGGCGCAGCTGGATACGCAGACTCTTCAGAGCACTTGGGATTGTGGGGGTCTTCCTGATTGTAAGCGGGATACATGCAAGCAGATGAGGAGTAGAAAAACTTTTGAACACCAGCGTGATAGCCAAACTCCAGAACGTTTAGGTTTATGGTGGCGGAGTTGTGCATAACAACGGCATCGTGCTCGCCGGTGAAGATGTACCCTGCACCACCCATATCCGCAGCCAGCTGGTAGACCTCGTCGATCCCCTCGACGACCCCGCGCGCGACAGCCTGGTCCCGGAGATCCCCAACGATGAACTCGTCGGCGGCGGTGCTTGCGAACTCGTGGGCCTTCATATCAGCGCCGCGAATCCAGTAACCTTCAGCTTT
>WNFS01003749.1_pt1 | contig 18447 bp, 15 predicted proteins | sample 5400141 | NCBI WGS metagenome assembly WNFS01 (sample SAMN13153358, study PRJNA577476) | soil metagenome | isolation source: 60 cm saprolite under Madrone tree | place: USA:California | collected 2016-06-14
CAGTTGGCAGACAAGGCTGCGCAGGCTCTTGGCTACGCAGTTTACCGGTCGAAGAAGAGCGGCGCAGATCTCGATGCCGCCACTTATGATCGCCTGAAGGCGACGCTCGAGACCCACGACACCGATGCAGCCCGACTCGAAGCCGAGATCGAGCTTAGACGCCAGCAGGGATCCGCGGCACGCGAATCGGCGAACGCCACGTCTGACAGCGCGGGCACCAGCGACAGTTACCCGGGCTCTCCGAGCTGAGAGTCGCTGCTGCGAAAAGGGCTCCCGTTGTTGACGGGAGCCCTTTTGTTGTCGTGGTGGTTCTCTCCTCTCACCGTGGGGGCGGAGTGTTGTGCGTGCCGGGCAGATTCCTGTAGCGCTCGATAAGGAGATCCTGCCTCGTCTTCTCGTTGTACTCGCGACCGCGCACAAGAACGTGCTCGGCCCGCGTCGTGAACTCGAACGGATCGCCGCTCCACACCACGACGTTGGCTTCGCGGCCAGGTTGCAACGAGCCGAGTCGATCCGCCGCTCCGAAGAATTCCGCGGGCGCGAGCGTTACTGCGCGTAGCGCATCGTCCCACGTCATTCCGTAAGAGACTGCGTTGCCCGCTTCCTGCTTCAGGTTGCGAACGTTGAAGGCTTCTTCATCCCCGCCTCCAGCGTTGCCGATGAGAGCCACCTGAACTCCCGCCTTCCGCAGCAGGCCCGCGTTTTCCTGGCGCTGGCCAAGCGACGCGAATCCTTCCGGAATGTTGTTCATAGCTCCGGTTAGAACCGGAATCCTGGCGGCGGCAAGCTTGTCGGCCATCATCCACGCTTCCGCGCCGCTGCTGATCATCAGCTTGACGCTGTAGTCGCGGGCGAGCCGCATCGCAGCGTCGATGTCAGAAGCGCGGTTTACTGTGATGAGGAGTGGAAGCTTTCCCTCGACGACTGGAATCATCGCTTGCAGGTCCAGGCGGCTCGCCACGAATGGCCGCGTCTGAGCACGATCGAATGCGTCGCGGTGGGTCTGGAAGAATTTCGTATCCTCGAGGAGCTCGCGCAGCTTCACAATCAGCTCTCCGCGCGAGCCCAATCCCGCTGACTGCGGATCACCAACCTCAGCGACCATCGCGACCGGAGATCTGACGATCATGTCGGTCGTCGTTCCCGGGACGACGTCTACCAGCGCGGCCTGACCCGACACGAGCCCGCCTGTTGGAACGACGACGAAGCTGGTGATGCCTTCTTTGCGCGCGGGTGCAATAAGCACCGAATTTGGGTTCAATCCCTCCCACACGGTGAAGGCGGCAGCGATGTTGTCCTTGCCACGCGCGCTCATGTCACGCGTGTCGTTCACGGCCGCGATTTCCTGAACTCCGAGCTGCGTCGACGCGTCCACGAAGCCGGGCGTCACGATCTTGCCGGTTGCGTCGATGCGCTGCGCGCCGGCCGGGATCGGCACATTCGCACCGACAGCGACGATCTTGCCGTTGATGATTATGACCGTTCCGTTTTCAATCAGGGGCCCGCTCACCGGGTACACTTTGCCACCGGTTATCGCGATGGTTTGTGCCGCGGCGGGCATTGCCAGTATCGCCGTGAAAACGACTGCGCCGATGCGCGAATTGAGCCTGTAGGAGATCATCGATTAGTTCCGGTTGAACGGCACGAAGCCGAGCTCGAAGTCAGTGCGCCACTGCTCGGACGGGTCGAGGCGATCGTATAGCAGGGCGCCGTCGATCCACACCTTTTCCGGTTTCGAGTAGACGCTGAACGGATCGCCCGTCCACAGCACGACATCGGCGTTCTTTCCCTTTTCGAGTGAGCCGATCCTGTCGTCGAGGCCGAGTGCCCATGCGGGATTGATGGTGAGCCACTTGATTGCCTGCTCCTCGCTCACGGGGATCCCGATTTCCGCTCCCGCTTCCATCGACTTTGCGGCTTCCTGATTCAATCGCTGCGAACCCGACGGATCATCGGAATGGACGATCACTCGGGCGCCGGCGTGATCCACCAGCGCCATGTTCGCCTTCACCGCGTCGATCGCTTCCATCTTGAAGCTGCCCCAGTCGGCCCAGAGGGAGCCGGCGATTCCTTCCTTGGCGAGAAGGTCTGCGATCTTGTACGCCTCCACTCCGTGGTGGAACGACCTGATCTGGTATCCGAACTCGTGCGCGATGTCGATCATCTGCGCCATCTCGTCGGCGCGATAGCAGTGATTGTGGACGAGAATGTTGCCGCGCAGCACCTCAGCGAGAGTCTCGTTACCGAGATCGCGCGCGGGTGGATCTCCCTTGTGATCGGCGTTCCACTTGTCCCACTTGCGGCGATAGTCTACGGCCTTGATCCAGGCGGCTCGGTAGCCGGCGACGTTGCCCATCCGTGTTGACGGTCCGCCGCGTCCCCCATAGACCCGTTTGGGATTCTCGCCACACGCCATCTTGAGTCCGTATTTCGCGCCGGGGAACTTCATCGCCTGCACCGTCCGTCCCGGGACGACTTTCAGAATGGCGCTGCGACCACCAATGAGATTCGCCGAGCCCGGAAGCACCTGCAGCGTCGTCACGCCGCCGGCGAGATTGCGAGGGAACTGCGGGTCTTGGGGCCACACCGAATGCTCCGCCCACACCTGCGGGGTGGCGGGATTGGTGGCTTCGTTGCCATCGCTCAGCGCGTTACCGCCTGGTGCTGCGTAGACACCAAGATGTGAATGGTCATCGACAATACCGGGAGTGATGTACTTGCCCGAGCCGTCGATCACGAGCGCATCGGCCGGCGCGTCGACTGCCGTGCCTACCGCCGCGATCTTGCCATTCTGCAGGAGAATCGCGCCGTTCCTGATGAGGGGCCCGGCCGCGGTCAGAATGTTGACGTTGCGGACGACGGTCGTTCGCGATGGGAACGGGACGTAAGTGCTCGGAAAGGGATCGGCGTTGGGCGTCGATGTCCCGCCGCGACCGGCGTCGGCCTGCGCTGAATCGCGAGCTGGCGAGGGCGTGGTCGTCGGGGTCCGAACAGTGCAGGCTGCCGTCCCCATCAATAGCAGACAAAGAAAAGCGCGCATGTGAAAGATTTTCCTCCGAAGCAGGGCTGTGGGTCGCAATAAGCTAGCGCAGTTGCAGACTCGTTGTCGCGAGCTCGGCGATGCGGTCGGTGCAAATGCCGTCGACGCCGATCGCCCGGAGGCTTTCCCACTGGTCCGGATCATCGGACGTCCACGCAATAACCCTGGCATTGACGGAGTGAGCGCGCACGACCAGTTCCTCATCGATGAACGACACCTCCTGCCAGAGATCTTGCGCTTCGGCAGCCAGGAGCGATGCCACCGGATCGATGTGACGGGCAACCTCGAGAACGCCGGTTCGAATGGCGGGGAAAATTCTCTTCACGGTTTTGACAATGCGATGATCGAAAGCGTGCACAGCGCACCTCGCGCCGGACTCCCGAATGCACCGCACTACCAATGGCTCGATGTCAGCCGCCTTGATTTCGACATAAACCATCGCCCGATCACCGACAGCATCGAGAACCTTTTCGAGCGTGGGAATTTCAACACCATGCGCCAGTGGGAAGCGGCTAATCTCCGATGCGGAGAGATCGGCTATTCTAGTTCTCGCCGCCGCCGGCGCGTTCACGATCGGATCGTGGTGCACAATCACGACGCCGTCGCTCGTGGCGTGCACGTCGAGCTCGATCGCGTCAGCTCCGAGCTCGATCGCCCGGAGAAAAGCTGGTATCGAATTCTCCGGAAGCGTCTGGTGCGCCCCGCGGTGGGAGATCCTTTCGGGCTTGGGGCGCTGCCGTGATTGAGTCAGAGGTTCCTCAGGGTAGTAGTATTGGGCACAATGAGCGCGAAGCATATGAGTGCCGTCCGGCGCGGTCAATCGACCTTAACGGCAGGGCCCTGGCAGCGTCTACCGGATGAGGCTCCATGACTCCTAGCCCCGAGGGCAGGCCCGACGAGACCGATACGGAGCTAATCAACCGCTGGAAGGCCGGAGACAGCCGGGCTGCAACGCGGTTGGTGGGTCGTCATTCTCAGGCTTTGGCGCGCTTCGCCGCGAGTGCCGGGGAGCGGGAGGGGATAGAAGAGCTGGTGCAGGACACGTTCGTTCGGGCGTTCGCATCGCTCGATTCGTTTCGGGGGGCAAGCACGCTTAGGACTTGGCTTTTCACGATCGAGCGGCGGCTGATGCTGGACCGAAGAAGGTCGGAGCGAAGGAGTCGGGAAACAGTGCCCGTGGAAGAATCGGATCACGTGAGTGAATATGGCGCCCTCGATGGGCTGATCGCCGAAGAGGCGCAGGAGAGAGTGAGGAAGTCGCTTGAAGCGCTTTCTCCGACGCAGCGAGAGGTTTTCACGTTGAGGGTGCAACAGGGTTTGTCATACAAGGAGATCGCGGAAGTGGTGGGAAGCACTGAAGGCGCGGCACGAGTCCACTACCACAATGCGCTCAAGACGGTAAAGGAGTTTTTGAAAGATGAATAAGTGCATTAACAGCGACATCCAGGAAATGCTTCCGGATCTGTTGCATGGCGCGCTCGCGGATGACGCGAGGAAGCGCGTCGAAGCGCACGTCGCGACTTGCGAGAGCTGCCAGGAGGATCTGGACGTCCTTCGCACGGTCAAGAGCGCGGCGATCTTCGCGCCATCGATCGATGTCGATGGGGTGGTGCGACAGATTCCGCCCTATCGGACGATTGTACCCGCCATCGAACGGCCCGAGTCTCGTGCTCGTAGTGCTTGGGGGCGGATCGGTTCTGATGATTCAATCAAAGGATTCTCGAGCGGCAAATCCGGCCGTCTACGGCCAGGCTCCGAACACACCCGCGAAGAATCCCGAAGCGACGAACTTGAGTCCATCCGAATCGATCGTCGTTTCAGGACCGGATGCGCCAGTTGTCCTGCCACATCCCCACGGGCTTGCTCTCGCCGCCGACGCCGAAGGCCTTAGCGATGGCAGCCTCGTGCAGTTGATGAACGACATGGACCGCTTCGACGCGCTCCCCGGTTCCGAGCCGGATCCGGTGATCTCCGTGGACAGCGGTGACAGTCTTTGAACATCATTAAGTCGATGAAGCGATCGCTCCGATTGACGACGCTGATGGTCGGACTGAGCGGAGGGGCGGCATATGGCCAGCCTGTGACAGCGCCCGTTGCCAAGGCAAACCGACCGGCGCTCGAGCAGCAGTTCCGAGAGCGCGTCGCGAAGCTCACCCAGGATCGGGTTGGGCTCAACGACGCGCAGATGGCGCGGCTGGAGCAGTCAAACGCGCGATTCGCCCCGCAGCTCAGTCAGGTCGCGGCGCAGGAGCAGGAAACGCGGCGCCAGCTCCGATTGGAGCTGACTTCGGGAGGAGAGCCGAACCAACAGCACGTTAGCGCACTTCTCGACGCGTCGTTGCAGCTCCAGAAACAGCGCATAGCGATCGTCGAAGCCGAGCAAAAAGAGCTCGCGCTGTTTATGACTCCGGCGCAACGTGCGCGCTACATTGGCCTCCAGCAGCAATTTCGGAGACGTGCCCAGGAGCTGTCTCGCCAGAACGGCGCAGAAAGGAATGGGATGGGTCAGCAGCAGGGCCGACCTGGCTTGAAGATCCGACCAGGATCCAAGAAGAGGCCCTAGCTTTTCGCCCGGTTTCGTGCGGAGTTGAAGCGTACTAAGCCCTTGATCCAAAGGATCGAGGGCTCTTTTATTGTCTTCGATCCAAAGATGCCTGATCTCGCACACCACCTCTCACGACTGCTCCAGTCGTATACGTATCCAGTACTCGTGGCGCTGGTGGTGCTCGAGAGCGTCGGCATCCCGCTGCCGGGCGAGATCGCGCTTGTGACGGCGGCGGCATACGCGTCGCGGGGCCACATCTCCATCTACATCGTCATCATTCTTGCCGCCGTTGCCGCAATCGTCGGCGGAATTCTGGGCTACTGGATCGGAATCAGGGGTGGACTGCCGCTTGTCGTGCGGTACGGCGGTTACGTCGGCGTGAGGAGATCCCACATCGAACGGACCCACGCCTTTTTCGAGCGCAACGGCTCGAAAACGATTTTGTTTGGGCGATTCATCGCGATCTTGCGCACGTGGGCGGCAGTGGTCGCGGGTGCGGCGTCAATGTCATTCACGAAGTTCGTGATCTACACCAGCATCGGGAGCATCGTCTGGGCGATAGTGTTCGGTTTCCTTGGCTTCAATTTTGGACGCGACCTGCCGCTGCTCGAGAAATACATTTCACGGGCAAGCTTGGGAGTCCTCATACTTGGAGCTGTGGGAATCACGGTTTTCCTGATCGTTCAGCGAAGAAAATCCAGAGCGGACCGCTCACCGGGCGGCGAGCCTCCGACGACGATGGAAAACCCGCACTGATCTCTCGTGACAAAGCCGTCAATCGGCTAAATTGGAATCACGCCCGGGTGGCGGAATCGGTAGACGCACGGGACTCAAAATCCCGCGGCCTTTGGCCTTACGAGTTCGAGTCTCGTCCCGGGTATTTTGCTTTTGGAACTCTGGAGGCCAGATGAGATGGGTCGGAGTCACGGACACAACCGGTCGCGTCGTGTGGATTAACGCTCAGAATGTCGCTTACGTTCAGGACTTTCAGACCTACCGCGCAGTTCATTTCGTCGGAAGCAAGGACAACTATTTCCAGGCGAAGGACACCGCCGAGGACCTCGTGATGATGCTTCGGCCCCCTTCATAGGGCGCTCAGAGGAAGCATCGTGATTTTACCCTTTCAGCTGAACTAGGGCTTGCGCGGCGCCAGCGACGCAGCTCGGCGCCCGCGAATTCTGGCGTATGTTCTCTTCGTGAATCCGCGCACTCTGTCCGGCAGTTCGTCGAAGTAAGTGTAGAACACCGGCGTCACGTACAGCGTCACGAGCTGCGAGAAAGCCAACCCTCCAACCACCGCGACTCCGAGCGGACGACGCGCCTCCGCGCCGGCGCCTCGGCCGAGCGCGATCGGGAGCGTGGCCATCAGCGCCGCGAACGTCGTCATCATGATCGGCCGGAAGCGCACGCTCGCCGCATGAACGATTGCCTTCTCCGGCGAAATGTGCTGCGTTCGCTCTGCTTCCAGCGCGAAGTCGATCATCATGATCGCGTTCTTCTTCACGATGCCGACGAGCAAGATGAGACCGACGAATCCGTAGACGTCGAGCGGCATCCTGAAAATGAACAATGCCACGAGCGCGCCAAAGGCGGCAAAGGGAAGTCCCGTGACTGGCTTGCCTGGAACGCCTGAGCGGTCCCGGAAAAACTCATCGTGATCGTCGAAGGGACAGTCGTCGCGGCCGCTGCTTCTACGGCGGCGGTCGCCTGACCGAGGGCCACCCCGGGTCTGGTGTTGAACGAAATCGTCACTGCGGGCAGCTGCCCCGCGTGCGTGATAGAAAGCGGACCCACACCCTGAGTGATGTTGGCCACCGCGCTGAGTGGGACAAGGTCGCCCTTCTCCGAGCGCACGTACAACATCCGCAGTGCGTTGACGTCCTGCTGGAACTGCGGAAGCAGCTCCATTATCACCATGTACTGGTTGTTCGGCGTGTAAATCGTCGACACCTGTCGCGACCCGTACGCGTCGTATAGCGCGCTCTCGATCTGCTGCGCGGAAACGCCAAGGGAGGCGGCGCGATCGCGGTCTATCGCTACGTTCACCTCGGGATTCGAGATCTGAAGATCGCTCGTGACATCCTGAATTTGCGCTATGTCTCTCATTCGCAATTCCAGCCTTTTTGCTGCCGTATCGAGCAGGGCGATGTCGGTTCCTTGCAGGGTAAACTGATACTGGCTCTTGGAAGGCCGCCCGCCGATCTGGATGGCTGGTGGCACCTGCATATACACGTTCATGCCCGGAACGCTCGACAGCTTCGGCCGAAGCTCGTTCACGATCTCGTCGGCGCTCACCCTTTCGCCGCGCGGCTTCAACCCGAGGAATATTCTACCCTGATTTCCGCTCCCGCCCCCGCCTCCTCCCACCGACGACATGAATCCGGCGATGTTGGGGTCGCGTGCCACGATCGCGGCGATCTGCTGCTGATGGCTCACCATGTCCTTGAACGAAGTTCCCTGAGCCGCCTCGGTCGTGGCTATGATCTGCCCGGTGTCTTGCGTCGGAATGAATCCGGTCGGCACCAGCTTGTAGAGCACCACGGTACCGACGAGCACGGCGAGCGAGAACATCAGCGCAAGGAATCTGTGGACCATCACCCATTCGAGACTCGATTCGTACCGGTTCAGGATGCGCGTGTAAACCCGCTCGGATGCGTTGAACAGGCGTCCATGGGCGTGGGACGGCGGCTTTAGAAACCTGCTTGCCAGCATGGGGGTGAGCGTCAATGAGACGAACCCCGAGACAAGAATCGCCGTTCCGATCGTTACCGCGAATTCGTGGAACAACCTGCCGAGTATGCCACCCATGAAGAGGAGTGGAATGAACACGGCGGTCAGGGAGACTGTCATCGCCAGGATCGTGAACGCCACTTCGTCCGAGCCCTCGAACGACGCCTTCATCGGATCCTTGCCCATTTCCATGTGTCGGACGATGTTCTCGAGCATCACGATGGCATCGTCGACTACGAAGCCGACCGCGAGAGTCAGAGCCATCAGCGAGAGGTTGTCGAGCGAAAAACCGAGCAGGTACATCACCGCGAACGTGCCGATGAGTGACATCGGCAACGCCAGGCTCGGAATGATGGTCGCGGAGATGTTCCGTAAGAAAACGAAGATCACCATCACCACGAGGAAGAGGGTCAGCATCAACGTGAATTTCACGTCGCCGACGGACTCCTCGATCGACACGGAGCGATCGTACAGCGTGTGGATCTCCACGCTCGGTGGGATCTGCTCGCGCAGTGATGCGATCAGTGCTTTCACGCCGTTCGCCACCGCTACAGTGTTCGTCCCTGGTTGGCGCTGAATCGCCAGAATGACAGAGCGGTCGCCGTTGTACCAGCTCGCGACCTTGTTGTTTTCGACGTCGTCGAGCACCTGGCCGAGCTCGTCGAGGTGGACAGGAGCGCCGTTGCGATAGGCGACAACCATCTGCCTGAACTGTTGGGCGTTCTGGAGCTGTCCGTTGGCTTTGATGGTAGATGCTTTGTTGAGCCCCCAGAGGGTTCCCGTAGGCATGCTGACGTTTTGCGAGCCAATCGCAGACGCGACTTCATCGATGCCAATCCCGCGGTTGGCGAGGGACGTGGGGTCGAGCTGCACGCGCACCGCGTACTTCTGCCCACCGTAGACTTGTACCTGCGCAATCCCCGGCACCATGGAGATGCGCTGTGCCATGAACGTTTCGCCGTACTCGTCGAGCTGCGAGAGTGGCATGGTCTTCGACGTCAGCGTGAAATACAGGATAGGCTGATCGGCCGGATTCACCTTGCGATAAGAGGGCGGGAGAATCCCCAGGGGAAGACTGCGCAGCGTCTGGGAGATCGCCGCCTGAACGTCCTGCGCCGCAGCGTCGATGCTGCGGTCGAGTGAGAACTGGATGGTGATCGAACTCGATCCCAAACCGCTCGACGAGGTCATGTTATCGATGCCGGCGATCGTCGAGAACTGCTTTTCCAGAGGCGTCGCAACTGCCGCAGCCATCGTCTCCGGACTCGCTCCCGGAAGATTCGCGTTGACCTGGATTGTCGGGAAATCCACGGTGGGAAGGTCGCTGACGGCGAGACGCGTGTACGAAACAGCTCCGAAGAACAGGATCCCTATCATGACGAGCGCGGTCATGACGGGTCTACGGATAAACAATGCAGTCATCGAGGTACTCCCTTGATCGCCACTTTGGAGCCCGGGACGAGCCGCGACTGGCCATCGACAATCACTCGCTCGCCATCCTTCAGCCCACTCGCTATGACGGACACGGAATCAACGGTGCGTGCGACTTGAACGGGCCGCTGCCGAGCGGTGCCCGCAGAGTCTATGGTATACACGTAAGTGCCTTGTTGCCCGGTCAGTACGGCGGGAGCGGGCAAAACCAAAGCATTTGCATCGACGTACAGCTGTAACGCGACGCTCATGTATTGTCCCGGCCACATGGTGCCTTCTGGATTACTGAACCTCGCCTTAAGCAAAACCGTTCCCGTCGTCGAATCGACGTTATTGTCCACGAAGGCGAGGGTTCCCTCTAGCGGTACCCCGGATCCCTCCGAAGGAGTCGCGCGCACGAGTAGCGCATTCCCGCCACGATAGTACCTCTGAATGTCGGGGAGTTGGCTCTGAGCGACCGCGAACCTGACCAGTATCGGCTGAATCTGATTGATCACCACAAGCGGAGGGCTGCTGTTCGCCTTGACGAGATTCCCCTGTCGAACGAGGAGGCTTCCGGTTCGCCCGGAGATCGGCGCACGAATGGTACAGTTGGCAACATCGAGCGCGGCCTTCTGAACGTTGGCACGATCCGCGGCTACGGTAGCAGCCGCCGACGCTGCGGTCGCCGTGGCCTGATCGGCCTGCGAGCTGGTTACATATCCTTCTTTCACGAGGGCGCCATAGCGGGCAGCATCACGCAGTGCGTTGGCCGCCATCACTTCATCCCGCGAGAGTTGGGCGCGCGCCTGATCCAGAACCGCGACGTACGGGCGTGCATCGATCTGGAAGAGTACCTGTGTCTCCTGAACTGGCTGTCCCTCTGCGAAAGTGACGCGGTTCAGTATTCCATTGACCTGAGCTTCGACTGCGACCGTCTGCATCGGCTCGGCACCTCCGTTGGCGCTGACGACGTAAGGAATCGAGGCGCGCTTGACCGTCGTCACGCTGACGGGGACTGGTGGCTGCCGCGGTGGATCGTTCTTGGAGCAGGCGGCAATCGCTGAGAGCGCGACGGCGGCAATGTACGCGGACAAGGCGCGCGCGCTCATCGATTGGCTGGGTTGGGAAGTGGACGCGACACCGTTGAATCTGCGGAGAACGCAAACGGTGCATCGCCGTGTACTCCGAGTACGCCGGCGTCGCGGGCGAGTTGAGCGAGGGAAGTATACCACTGCCAGCGCGACTGAACCTGTTGGGCTCTTGCGTTGGCGAGAGCAGTCTGTGCCGTCAGCAGATCAATGATGCTACCGACACCCTCCCTATACCGTCCGGCGGCGACCTGAACCGACTGTTGAGCGCTCACGAGAAGATCATCCGCAGTGGCGACGCGCTGCTCCGCTGTTTGCAGCGCATAATACGAAACGAAAACTTGAGTGACGACCTGCTGCCTCGTCTGTTCGGCGAGCGCCGAAACAGCATCGGCCTGAGCTCGGGCCGCCGACACGTCGTACTGATGGGAGAACCCATTGAATATCGGGATTGCCAATCCGAGCGAAATCGTATAAGAGGGACCCGCGAAGTTGGTGGGGCTGGACCACGTGCGCCCCGCGTTTCCCCCAAGGGAGAGCGATGGAAGCTCTGCGGCCCGCGCTACGCGAACTTGCGAGGCAGCGGCTGCTGCTTGGGCGCGGGCAGCCGCCAGATCCGGACGGTTGCGCAGAGCTTCGTTGATTACGCTGTCCACGCTCTGCCCGAGCGCCTTTACAGGTATCGCGCCCGCCGCGGGCTCGAGCTCAAAGGGCAGATTGGCTGGTAGTCCGAGAGCCGACGCCAGCGAGCCCCGCGCGGCCTGAAGATTCCCCTGCGTCGTTTCGAGGTTCAGCTGCTCCTGCGAAAGGGCGGTGCGCGCCTGCAGCACGTCCGCGATCGTGGCGAGTCCGACCCTGTTTCGTTGCGTGGCAGCATTGAGATTTGCCGTCGCCTCCGCGATCGCTGACCGCTCAGCAGCAAGCAGTGCCGACGTCGCCATGTATGTGAAGTAGGCAACCTCGGCCTGAAGCACCGTGTTCTGAATCGTGGCGTTGTGCGTGAGGTTAGCGGCGAAGAGACTCTGACGGGCTTTCTCGATCGAGCCGGAGCGGCCACCGAAGTCGAGCAGCAGATAATTGAGTGACAGGGAAGGTCCGTATTCCGTCCGCAGGCCAGCCGGCCGCGCCAGCGTTGCGGGTGATTTAATGCGTGACGCCGTCCCCGTGCCGTTTATCGTCGGAAAGTACTGTCCTTGCGCGGAGCCGAACAGGTAGGCGGTAGCGCGCGCCTGTGCCCACGACGCGCGCGTTGCGGGATTGTTGAGCAACGCTAGATCGACCACATCGATCAGCGTGAGCTGGCGTATCCGCTGTTGCAAGTCAGCTGGAACTGCGATCGCGATGATAGGCGTCAGCAAAGACTCCGGTTTGATGGCACCAGCCGGCGGAGTCCAGGGAACGCTGGGCGAGGGTGATGCACCCGCAGCGCCGTTTACCCGCGGCGGATTTCCGCAGCCCGCTAGGAAAGAAACAATTAGCAGGGAAATGGCTTGGAGATATCTGGTAGTATGCGACATTATTCCCAATACGCTGCCCACGCCGGTTCTGCTGATCTATAGAGAGGTTTTGTGCGACGCCCCCTTGCACTACATTTGGCGATTCGCATCGACACCAGGAGCCAATGACGAAGTATAAGTTCGCCACAGTTCCGCCGCGCGGCGAAGGGATTGTTTACAGGGACGGTACGCTCAGCGTGCCGGACAACCCGATCATCCCGTTCGTTGAAGGCGACGGCACCGGTCCCGACATCTGGCGGGCATCCGTTCGCGTGTTCGATGCGGCCGTCGAACTAGCGTATGATGGCAAGCGAAAGATCGCCTGGATGGAGGTCTTCGCGGGCGAGAAATCCTTCAAGCAGTTTCAGGACTGGCTCCCCCGGGAAACCATCGATGCGATGCAGGAGTACAGAGTCTCCATCAAGGGTCCACTCACGACCCCGGTCGGCGGGGGGATACGCTCTCTCAACGTGACGCTGCGTCAGGTGCTGGACCTCTACGCCTGCATTCGTCCGGTACGCTACTTCGAGGGAGTCGGGGCTCCGGTGAAGGAGCCTGAAAAGGTGGATGTCGTGATTTTCCGGGAGAACACCGAAGACGTGTACGCCGGAATCGAGTGGAAGGCGGGGTCTCCAGAGGCGGAAAAGGTCGCCGCATTTCTGCGGAAGGAGTTCAATAGCGAGATTCGCGAAAAGTCGGCAATCGGCATCAAGCCAATGTCCGAGTTTGGATCGAAGCGCCTCGTACAGATGGCTATCACTTACGCCATCACGAAATGCAAAGAGTCGGTTACCATCGTGCACAAGGGCAACATCATGAAGTTCACCGAAGGCGCCTTCCGCGACTGGGGCTATGAGGTTGCACGCGAGAAGTTTCCAGAGGACACGACGACGGAAGCGGAGCTGGCGAAAGGCGGCCCGACCGCGCGTGCCGACGCGGTAGTGATCCGTGACCGCATTGCGGACTCAATGTTTCAGCAGATGCTGCTGCGACCGTCGGAGTACTCTGTGATCGCGACGCCGAATCTCAATGGTGACTATCTGTCAGACGCCGCCGCTGCGCAGGTGGGAGGCCTTGGCATCGCTCCCGGAGGCAACGTTGGCGACGGCGTCGCCGTATTTGAAGCAACCCACGGTACCGCTCCCAAGTACGCGAATCTCGACAAGATCAATCCGGGGAGCGTCATTCTGTCGGGCGTGATGATGCTCGAATATATGGGCTGGAACGAGGCGGCGACTCTGATCATCAAGGGAGTGGAAAAAGCCATCAAGTCGAAGCGTGTCACCTACGACCTCGCGCGGCAGATGCCCGGCGCAACCGAAATCTCGACTTCGGCTTTTGGCGATCAGGTAATTACCGGAATGAAGAGCTAGCTGATGCTCGCCGTCAGCATCAACTCGGCAAGTCCGGCCGAAGTAGGAACCGCTCTCCTCGTAGTAGCACTTCCGGAAAACCCCACCATTGCGGGAATTGCCGGACTCGATTCGGCGACCCAGGGCGCACTTACCCGCTCCATAGAGATGAAGGACTTCCGCGGTTCTCGCGATGAGATGCTTCATCTGACCGGCATCCCGAAGGGTCCGCGGCGAATCCTTCTGATCGGCATGGGAGCGGTGACCGATCGGCGAGCATCTTTCCGTCGCGCCGCCACTCTCGCCGCCCGCAACGCCCACCGGCTCGGGGTCGGCGAGATGGTGTGGTACTCGGGACAGATCACCCCCGAAGAAACCGAGTCGATCACCATCGGTCTGATTGCGGGGGCGTGGGAGTACGCGGATCTCAAATCGCCGGTGCCGGAACCCGAACGAAAAAGACCGCTCGAGAAAGCAGTGATTCTGACCAGCAATACCGACGACAGCCGCGGCGGGCTGGCAAACGGGCAGGCAATTGGTTCCGGTCAGAGTCTGGCGCGACGCCTCGCGATGATGCCGGGAAACCTCTGCACGCCCGAGTATCTCGCGCAGACGGCGGCCGATATCGCGAAGCGCTACAGCATGGGTATCACCGTGCTGGGACGCAAAGAAATGGAAGTCGAGATGATGGGCTCGTTCCTCGCGGTCGCGCAGGGAACGCCGCAGGATCCCAAGCTCATCGTGCTCGAGTACAAGGGCGGCAAGCCGAACACCAAGCCGGTGGTCCTCGTCGGAAAGGGCCTTTGCTTCGACAGTGGCGGAATCTCCATCAAGCCGGCACAAGGGATGGAGTTCATGAAGTTCGACATGTGCGGTGGCGCCGCCGTGCTCGGAGCATTCGAGGCGCTGGGACAGATGAACCCACTTGTCAACGTGGTGGGCATCGTCGGCGCGACGACCAACATGCCATCCGGAACAGCCATGAACCCCGGCGATGTCGTGAGGGCGCAGAATGGGAAGTCCATCGAGATCATTAACACCGACGCGGAAGGACGCCTCGTTCTAGCGGACTGTCTTTCGTACGCGAAGCGCTTCGATCCGGACGTCGTGATCGATGCGGCGACGCTCACCGGAGCGTGTGTGATCGCGCTTGGTCACACCGCGAGCGGCGTGTTCTCGAGCGACGACGCGCTGATCGCGGAGATTCTCGCGGCGGGAAAGCGCGCGGGTGAGCCGGGTTGGCCGCTGCCGATGTGGGACGAATACAAGGAGTTGATCAAGTCGGACGTCGCCGACGTGAAGAATTCCGGCGGTCGACCAGCCGGCGCCGTTACCGCGGCGATGTTTCTCAAGGAATTTGCCGAAGGTTATCCGTGGGCGCATCTCGACATTGCAGGTACCGCTTATTCAGAGACCGATCTCGTCACGATTCCCAAAGGACCGACGGGAGTCCCGACGGGTACTTTCATCGAGTTCATTCGCGGGAGAGTTCGCTGAAGAGAGCTTCTGGGCCGTTGCGCACCCCAGCCCGCCTCGGCCTCGTGGCCGGGGCGCTTTTGTACGCGGCTGCCTCTCCTGCCAGGGCACAGGTGCCTACGCCCCCGATCAGTGTAGTCCCGATCCCGGCGAAGCCAAAAACGGACTCCGGCCCCGACAGCGTCCGCACCAAAGCCGATTCGATCAAGGTCAAAGCCGATTCGATCAAGCAACCGATCGGCCGCTTTGCCGACCCGGCACTCTACGAAATCGGGCCGCAGTACGAATGGAACCGCGAGCAGCTCTTTGCGACGGGGGCTCTCACGGTGATCGACTTGCTGGATCGTATTCCCGGGGTGACGACGTTCAGGTCTGGCTGGCTGTCGACGCCACAGACGGCCACCTACAATGCCGATTTCCAGCGCGTCAGGGTGTTCTACGACGGGATTGAGATCGACAACCTCGACAGTCGAACGGGTGGGGTTCTCGATCTCTCGACCGTCCAGCTGTGGTCGCTTGAGCATCTCAGCATAGAGCGAAGTGCCAGCGAGTTGAGGATCTACATGCGCAGCTGGCGCGTAGACAATACCGACCCATACACGCGCGTTGACATCGCCACCGGAAACGAGGACACCAATCTTTACCGCGGCTTTTATGGCAGGCGCTTCGACAACGGCGGCGTGCTTCAGTTCGCTGGCCAGCAGTTCGGAGTGGCGAGCCCACGCTTCTCGGGCAGCGGAGATGCGCTGTCTCTGCTCGGCAGGGTAGGTATCGCGAAGAAAGGATGGAGTCTCGACGCCTTTGTGCTCCGCCACCATCTCACGCGGGACACTGAGCGGGCGGCGATCGGCCGTCCGCCCGTTCTATTTCTGGACGCAACCAACACCGACGCGTACATCCGCGCTGCCGTGGGACGAGTCGGAAGCGGACCATGGGCCCAGCTCACAGTCGCCTCGATTGCATTCAAGGGAACCACGGGTCCTGACCGAGGCGTTACGGCGACACCGTTCTCCGATACGCTCGAGAGAAAGGTCTCAGAGAGCCAATACGACCTGAGCGCCGGCTACACCTTGGGCCCCGCGCGCTTCGAGGTCGAAGGCCGGTTACGAGCGCTCCAAGGAGCGACGTACAACGGTGCAAGTGGGCGACTCGATCTCGTGACGCCGATTGGCGTCGTGAGCGGATTCATCGAGCACGATGGATTTCGCAAGACGACAAATGCCGACGCCGGCATTCGCGCCCAGCCGCTGCCATTCATCTCGCTTTCCGGATCGATCTCACGAGCGGTTCCCGTCACGCCCGCGGGATCTGCGCAAGTCAGTACGACCTCGGCGCGCGGAGAAGTGGGACTCAAGCTGTTCGGACCCTGGCTTTCCGCAGGCTTTATCACAACCGACAGAACGCCCGGATTGGCTCCGATCGTCTACGACACGCTTCTGCTCCCGACCGGCGCCGGAAGAATCTCGGGCAGGACGGCTTCAATCCGTGGTCCGATCTTTGGCGGCATCGGGATCGACGCCTGGGTAACGAAGTGGGACCCGAACGGGCCATATCGCCCACAATACCAGAGTCGGTCCGAGCTGAACTACTCGAACAATTTCGCCAAACGCTTTCCAAGGGGAGACTTCGAGATTCGGGCTGCAGGAGTGTTCGAATTCCGCGGACATACGAACTTTCCGCTGAGCGCGGGCGATATTGAGACTTCCGTCGCGGAGACTGTGTCAGGCCTTCTCGAAATCAGGATCATGCGAGCCGTGCTCAGCTACCAGCAGCGCAACATCCTCGGTTACCCATACCAGGTGGTCCCCGGGTTCGACATGCCGCGGGTGCTGGCGATCTATGGCGTCAGGTGGGATTTCTGGAATTGACAAACTCATTGTCAGACCGTAAGATAGGCCGCTTCACATGATATCCAGCATGACGGGCTTCGGTGCGGCGGATGGCACGATCGGGGACGCGCGGGCGAGCGTCGAGATCAGGACCGTCAATCACCGGTTCTTCAGCCCGAACCTCAAACTACCCGCTGCTTTCTCGCGGTGGGAAGGCGAGATCCGCGAGATTCTCCGGCAGAAGATTGCGCGGGGCCACGTCACACTCACCGCGCGCTTCGACCGCGCTGTCGGCGCAGTTCCAGTCATCGACGAGGTTCGCCTCGCGCAGTACGCCGCGACGCTGAAGGAACTAAACAAGAAGCACGGGTTGGGAGGTGAAGTGGACCTCGCCACAATACTTCGGCTCCCTGACGTCGTGGGTGCCCAGAGCGAGGAGGTTGATTCAGGCGCCGGGGATGCGCTCGCGGCAATAGTCAACAAGGCCGTCGACAACCTGATCTTGATGCGACGCGCCGAGGGGGCTCAGTTGGCTGCTTTCCTCGTTGAACGGGTCGCCGCAGTGGAGTCAAGGCTGGCGAGAATCGAACAACGGGCTCCAATCCGTCTCAAGGAACAGCACGAGAGAATCAAGCGGACCGTTTCGGAATTGATCGGCGGTGCCGGTGCTGATCCGCAGCGGATCGCCCAGGAGATCGCGATTCTCGCCGACAAGATGGACGTCGCGGAGGAGCTGGATCGTTTCCGCTCTCACCTGGCGGCGTTCCGTGAAACGGCTCAATCAAGGACGGCCGAACCAGTCGGCAAGCGATTGGGTTTCATTCTCCAGGAAATGCTGCGCGAAGCCAACACCGTCGGCAGCAAGGCGAGCGACGCTCTGATTCAAGAGGACGTAATCGCGACGAAAGAAGAGCTCGAGCGGATCCGCGAGCAGGTGGAGAACCTCGAGTGAAGCCGTTCCCGATCATCCTGTCTTCGCCCTCAGGAGGCGGAAAGACGACCATTGCGCATATGCTCCTCGCGATGAGGCCGGACGTCGGGTACTCGGTGTCGTGCACGACCAGGCCTCCCAGGAACGGAGAAGCGGACGGCCGAGACTACCATTTTCTTTCCCTCGAACAATTCAAGCGCGGGCAGAAAGCCCGGGAATTCGCCGAGTCGGCCGAGGTTCACGGTCATTTGTACGGGACGTTGCGCGCGGAAGTCGAGCGCGTGCTGTCCTCCGGAAAGCATGTAATCATGGACATCGACGTTCAGGGAACCAAGCAGTTCGCGCGGGCGTTCCCGGACTCGGTCCTCATCTTCATACTCCCGCCATCGGCCCAAATCCTGGTGGATCGGCTCAAAGCCCGTGGCACCGAGGATACCAAATCGCTCATTCGTCGATTCAAGAGTGCCAAAGCCGAGCTGAAGGCGATAGATTTGTACCAGTACGTAATCGTCAATGCCGAGATCGATTCCGCTGTCGCGGCGGTGTC
>WNFS01005799.1_pt1 | contig 18435 bp, 14 predicted proteins | sample 5400141 | NCBI WGS metagenome assembly WNFS01 (sample SAMN13153358, study PRJNA577476) | soil metagenome | isolation source: 60 cm saprolite under Madrone tree | place: USA:California | collected 2016-06-14
TGATCGTGCGGAGAGAACCAACCGCCGAAGCCTCGTTGGCCGCCATACGCGACCGGAGGAGGTTCGGGATTGCAATAGCCGCGATGATCAAAATGATCGCCACGACGATCAGCAACTCGATAAGTGAGAAACCCTTTTGCTTCTTCATTCTATCTCCTTGAGAGTGTGACAGTTTTAGATACCAGAGCACGCGGTACAATGGTGCAAGAGAGGTGCCAATCGACCTTCCGGAAGCGGCGGCGCGCACAATTAACTAAGTCATTTAATTACAATGGCATATGGGACTGGAAGAGTACGATCTAGTACTTTTGTTGACCGTTCGGCTTGATATGGGATGCGATGTGACTGTTTACGTCGCTCGCAAACGACAGAAAAGGGCACTTCAGGAAGGCGGGAGGGGTAGCCCAATCACCGTGCAAAGCCTTAAAATGCTATAAGTTATGTTTCTTGGCGTAGTGGCGGAACGAGCGGTAGCTTATCTTTAGCAGCTCGGAAGCCTTCGTTCGAACGCCGTTTGACTTTTCAAGAGCCGCTTGGAGATACCTCCGCTCGGTCTCCGCTATCTCTTTCTCGAAGTCAATCCCTTCTGGCGGGAAGGCGAGTTCGACTCCGGCGCTGATTCCGGAAGCACCTGAAGATGAGTAACCCGCGATACGGTCCGGAAGAACACGCAGGGATATTTCTCCACTGGTCTCGAGAGCAACCGCTCGCTCCATGGTGTTCTCAAGCTCACGAACGTTACCGGGCCAGTCGTAGGCTTCCAAGCGGCGAACGGCTTCTGGCGAGAGCCCTTCGACGGGCTTTTCCATCGACTTTCGGAATCTTTCTAGAAAGTGCCGCGCCAGGCGGGGTATATCCTCGCGACGCTCCCGCAGCGCGGGGAGCTGAATGGGGATAACGCTCAGCCGGTAATACAAGTCTTCCCGGAAGCGGCCTTCTGCGATCTCCTTTTCAAACTCCTTGTTGGTAGCGGCGATGATGCGGACGTCCACGTCGGTTTCTTCGGTGCTGCCGATGGGCCGGACTTTGCCCTCCTGAAGCACGCGGTAAAGTTTCACCTGCATGGTCAAGCTCATGTTGCCAATTTCGTCCATAAAGAGCGTGCCGCCATGGGCGGCCTCGAAGAGGCCTTTGCGATTTTCGTTAGCCCCCGTGAAGGCGCCTTTCATGTAGCCAAAGAGTTCCGATTCCAGCAGGGTCTCCGGAAATGCACCGCAGTTGATGGTGATAAAGGGAGCCTGCGCGCGCAGGCTGTTCTCGTGAATGGCGCGCGCGACCAATTCTTTTCCGGTGCCGCTCTCACCAGTGATCAGGACGCGGCTGGTCTGCGGGGCGATGGTTTGAATCAGGTCAAAGATGGCGCGCATCTTGGGGCTTTGCCCGATGATATTGTCGAGCCCAGTGAGTCGGCGCAGTTCGCGGCGAAGATAGCCAGCCTCTTTCTTCCACTTCAGGCTCTCGGAGACTTCCTTGACAGCGCGGCGAAGCTGGTCGACCAGTTCGTGGTCTTTGATGACGTAGCGATCCGCTCCGGAGTTGATGGCCGCGATGGCGGTTTCGACTGTGGGAACGCCAGTAATGAGCAGAAAAAAGGAGTTGGGAGAAATCTCTTTGGTAAATTTCAGAAGGTCGACGCCGGTAGCTCCGGGCATGCGTACATCGGAGATAATAATGTCAAAAATCTGCGATTCGAGCTTTCGTTTGGCAGCCTCGACGCTGTTGGCCACTTCGACGCGATGTCCTTCTTTGCGAAAGGTAATCTCGAGCAACTCGCAGATAGAGCGCTCGTCGTCCACGACGAGGATATGAACCAAGTCGCTTTGAACTTCCTTTGCCACAGCTTTCGTCCCGTGCATAAGACCTCACACCACGCGCGGCAACTCGACAATGAATTCTGCGCCGCGATCTTTCTCTGAGATCACACTGATTCTGCCGCTGTGTGCCTGCACGATCTGGTACACGATGGAAAGGCCCAAACCTGTTCCGCCTTCAAATCCGGATTGCAGAGGCTCGAAAATCTTGGCGCGCTGTTTGGCGTCGAGGCCGATACCGGTATCCCGGAATGCAATGCGTAGCCAGAAGGGCATCCGCTCGATTCCCACACTCAGCGTTCCTCCGGTGGGCATGGCGCGAAGCGCGTTGTCGCAGAGATTCCAGAAGACCTGCTTGATCTTGTTTGCGTCCACTCGAGCACGCAGTTCCGCCCCGTTAAACGTGCGAACGATGTGGTACTTGTTTTCGACCTCTGGTTTCTTCTCCAGCAGCGTCAGGGTTTCATCCAGCAAGCCGCGCACGTCTGCTTCCTGAAATTCGTAGGTCTTTTCGCGCGAGTAATTTAGAAAGTCCGTGATGATATGGTTCAAACGCTCCGATTCGCGGCTGACGATGTTGACCAGATGTTTTTCGTCGTCCTCGAGCGGAACGAGCCTCGCTAATTCCTTTACTGCGCCGGCCATCGCAGTCAACGGCTGGCGAATCTCGTGCGCGATCGCGGCGGACAACCTGCCCAGCGCCGCCATTCGCTCTTTTGTGGCCACTTCTTGCTCGAGTCTGCGAAGTTCGGTCAGATCCTGAAAATTGAAAACGAAACCGCTGCGCGAGGAATTCCTAGTGCGCAGAGGAGAGACGGAAATGCCCAAATACCTCTGTTGCCCGTCCGGTGTGCGGAAGTCGATCTCTCTTCGGACCACCGGGCGTTCATTGGGACCCTTCTGGCCGGGAAGCCAAAAATTCTCCTCGACCTCCGGCAACTTCCGTCCCCGCAAGTCAACGAAACGCCAGCCGAGAATCTCTTCTCCGGTGCGATTGAGAAGGACGATTCTTCCTTCCAGGTCGGTTGTCAGCAATCCGCCGCGCATCGAATGGATGATGTCTTCCGTGAAATCCTGAAGTTCGAGCAGCTCTTCGCGCTTTTCCTCGAGTTCGATTCCTTTGCGGCGGAGGGATTGCGCGAGAAGGCTGGCCAAGTAAGCCACCGCGAGGAAACCGAAGAGATTGCTGAGAAACCAGACGCGCAGCCCCTCTTGAGTCGGAACAAGAAGGAAGGTGCGGGGAATCTTTCCCGCAAACGCTAGTGCCGTCATTCCGCCGAGGATGGAAAGACAGATCGCCGTGGTGATAAACGCCGCTCGGCGCGAAAACAGGATGCTAGCTACAATGATGACCAGGAGGTAGAGAGAGATGAAATAGCTCTCCTGCAGACCTGTGGTGTAAACGAGGGACGAGATTATGATTACGTCGCTGGCCACTTGCAGTGCGCCTTGCCACCTTGCGCCAGGCAGCCAGCGGATCAATCCGATGTGCAGGACGCCCAGGGTAACCCAAACCAGCAAGAGAGGAAGGAAGGAACGGTTAATGCCGGCAGGCAAGACGTATTGAGGCCAGAGGACGTCGACTACTAGGATCAAGAGAATCGTAAGCAGGCGGACACGGGTCAGCCATCCTAGCCATTCTCTAGTTGTCGTACTCTGATCCATCGACGGCCCGCGTTCCTGACCCCAGTATTCCCCCGGGCAAGCTCTAGTTTAGACAGAAATGGCGAAGGGCTGGGAGTTCCTTCCCTGCCCTTCGCCAATTGGATAACGCCGGCAGCGCGAGGGTGCGATCAGTGCATGGAGCTCAACTTGCCGATCAAGGAGAACAGCGGCAAGTACATGGAAATGACAACGCCGCCAACCACGAGGCCAAGGATAACGATCATGATGGGTTCCAAGGCAGTCAGGAGATCCTTCACGGCGGCGTCGACTTCTTCTTCATAGAAGTCCGCGATCTTCTGCAACATGGCGTCCATAGCACCGGTCTGCTCGCCGACGCTGATCATCTGGGTGACCATGCCTGGGAAGACTTCTGAGTCCTTGAGAGGCTCGGTGAGCGATTTGCCTTCTTCGAGGGACTTGCGGACCTGCTGCAGGGCTTTTTCCACGACCGCGTTTCCTGCGGTCCTGGCGGTAATGTCCAATCCTTCCAGGATGGGCACGCCGCTGGCAATCAAAGTTCCCAAGGTGCGGGTAAACCGCGCTACGGCGATTTTCCGCATCAGGACACCGATTACTGGCAAGCGGAGGACGGTAGCGTCAATGGCGTAGCGGCCCTGCGGAGTGCCGTACCAGACTTTTAAGCCAAAGAGAATGGCTCCAAAGGCTACCAACGCCAGCAAACCAAAGATGCTGCCGATCATGTTGCTCAGGCCGATGACGATCTTGGTCGGCAAGGGCAAGTCAACGCCAAGGCCAGCGAACAATGTGGCGAAAATCGGAACCACTTTCCAAAGAAGCAAGATGATAACGCCGCCCGCCACGCTCAAGACGCCGATGGGGTAGACCATGGCGGACTTAACGGCGCGCTGCAGCTTTACATTCTTCTCGATGTAGGAAGAGAGCCGCTGCAAAATGGTGTCGAGAATACCGCCCGTCTCGCCGGCCTCGACCATGTTGACGTAGAGAGAGTCGAAGACCTTAGGGTATTGGCGCATGGCGGCAGAGAGCGTGGCGCCGCCTTCCACTGAAGCGCGCGTCCCCGCTAACACCTTTTGAAAGGTTTTGTTTTCCTGCTGGCTGGCCAGAATTTCAAGGCACTGAACGAGCGGCAAGCCGGCATCAATCATCACCGAGAACTGCCGCGTGAAAATCGCCAGTTCCTTGGAGTTGACACCAGAGCCGAAGGTCGGCAAGTTGAACTCCTTGCCTTTTTCGGACATTTTCGTCGGCGTGATCTGCTGCCGCCGAAGCAGGTTCTGGAGCTCCGCCTTGCTTGTCGCGGTGACTTCTCCGCTGACGTTTCCGCCGGAGCGATTTGTTCCTCGATACGTAAATACCGGCATATACATTCCTCCTGAATCCTACAAATCCATCTACCAAATTCAGCAAGCCCAGGGCCCGATGGCCACTGAAAGATCTCTACCGCTTGGTCCCCACTGCCGTCTTTGAACTGCTGGGACCGCTACCGCCGGGCGAAGAAACGCCACGATTAATCATGTCCTGGAGTTCATCCGCATTCGACGACCGTGAAAGGGCCAAGTCGAGAGTAATGAGCTTCGAAAAATAGGCGTTGGCAAGACCTTGATTAAACGTCTGCATACCCGTTTGCCCAGTTCCCGTCTGCATCGCAGAATAGATCTGGTGAATCTTGTCTTCGCGAACAAGGTTGCGGATGGCCGGAGTAGGGATCAAAACTTCCATGATCATGACGCGGCCGCGATTGTCCGCGCGCGGGAGAAGCGCCTGACAAAGAATGCCTTCCATCACCATCGATAGCTGCGCCCGGATCTGCGGCTGCTGGTGCGAGGGGAACACGTCGATAATACGGTTGATCGTGGAGGCCGCAGAATTGGTGTGCAGTGTGGCAAAGGTCAAGTGGCCGGTTTCGGCGATGCGCAAGGCCGATTCGATCGTTTCCAGGTCGCGCATTTCTCCGATGAGGACAACATCCGGATCTTCGCGGAGAGCGGCGCGGAGGGAATTCGCAAAAGAGTGAGTGTCGGCGTGAACTTCGCGCTGGTTCACGAGGCACTTCTTGTGGTTGTGGAGGAACTCGATGGGATCCTCGATGGTGATCATGTGCTCTTCGCGCTCGCTGTTGATCTTGTCGAGCATGGCGGCGAGCGTGGTTGGTTTTCCCGAACCCGTCGGCTCCGTCACTAGCACGAGTCCTCGGGGTTTGTCGCAAAGGCCTCTGACGACATTAGGCAAACCCAGGGCGTCGAAGTTCTTGATCTCCCACGGAATCGTACGAAAAACGGAGGCTACCGCGCCGCGCTGATTGAATACGTTGCCGCGGAAGCGCGCCAGGTTTTTAAGTCCGAAGGAAAAGTCCAGCTCGAGATTTTCTTCGAAGCGGTGTTTTTGTGCGTCGGTCAGAACGCTATAGGCCAGGGACTTTGTGTCGGCTGCCGTCAGCGGCGGCATATCCAGAGCGCGCAAGTGTCCGTGAACGCGAACACGGGGTGCGCTGTTCGTGGTGATATGAAGGTCGCTGCCTCCCATCTCGATCATCTTTTTGAGCAACTCGCTCAGCGTAATCCCGGCCATCTCTTCACCTTTTTCCTATAACACCGTCTCGCGCAAAACTTCTTCCATCGTCGTTTGGCCTAGAGCAACCTTAGCCAATCCGCTGCGACGAAGGGTGAGCATGCCTTGCTCGATCGCCTTCTTCTTCAATTCCAGGGCGGAAGCGCCGACGAGGATCAATTCGCGCAACTCGTCGTTGACCTCCATTACTTCGTACAAACCTGTGCGGCCCTTATACCCGCCCTTATTACAGGTGTTGCATCCCTTGCCGTGATAGATTTTAGTCGTCTTCACTTCCTCAGGGGAATACCCTGCGTCGATAAGCGCCTGCTCCGGGATTTCCAGTTCTTCTTTGCAATTCGAGCAGATGCGACGGACGAGGCGCTGCGCGCAAATGAGATTGACCGAAGTCGCGACGAGGAAAGGTTCAATACCCATGTTCATCAAGCGGCTGATGGTGGAGGGGGCGTCGTTGGTGTGAAGCGTAGAGAGCACCAAGTGTCCCGTGAGCGCGGCTTTGACGGCGATTTCCGCTGTTTCGAAGTCGCGGATTTCGCCGACCAGGATGATGTTGGGGTCTTGGCGAAGGAAAGCGCGAAGGGCGGCCGCAAAGTTCAAGCCGATCTGTTCCTTCATCTGAACCTGGTTGATGCCCGCCAATTGGAATTCGACGGGGTCCTCGGCGGTCATGATGTTCGTATCGACGGTGTTGAGACGCGCGACCGAGGAATAAAGCGTGTTGGTTTTTCCTGACCCGGTCGGGCCGGTGACCAGGACCATGCCGTAGGGCTTTAGAATGTTGCGCTCGAATTTCTTGAGCGACTCCATCTCGAAGCCTAGCTTGGTCATGTCCAGGCGGAGGTTTTCTTTGTCAAGGAGGCGGAGGACGATTTTTTCGCCGTAGAGAGTGGGAACGGTCGACACGCGGAAGTCGAGTTCCTTCTTTTTGCCGTCGGCCTTGTACTTGATCATGATGCGGCCGTCTTGCGGAAGGCGCTTTTCGGCGATGTCCAGCTTGGCCATGATTTTCAGGCGGCTGGTGATGGCGTCCTTGAGGCGGAGGGGCGGCGTCATGACCGTTTGCAGCTGGCCGTCTACGCGGAACCTTACGCGCATCTCGAGCTCGTAGGGTTCGAGGTGAATATCGCTGGCGCCCCGTTTCACGGAGTCCGTCAAGATCAGGTTCACGAGTTTAATGATGGGCGCCTCTTCGGCGGCCTTTTCAAGAGTTGCGGTATCGAGTTCGGCCTCTTCGGCGGCCAGCTCGAGTTCCTGGTCTTCGTCGACCAGGTCCTTCATCATTTTGCTCAGCTCTTCGGTATTGGCTTCTGAACCGCCGTAAAAGCGTGAGATGGCTTCGCCAATGGCTGATTCGGAGGCCACGACCGGCTCGACGTTGAACCCGGTCATGAACTTAATATCGTCCATCGCGAAGACGTTGGTGGGATCAGTCATCGCAATGGTGAGAACGGAACCAACTCGCGATAGCGGAATGACCTGGTAGCGCAGAGCGGTGTCTTGCGGGATGAGCTTGATGACGTTGGGATCGATTTCGTAATACTTCAGATTGATGGAGGGAACACCGTACTGGCGCGAGAGAACACCGGTGATGTCATCATCGGTGATGAAGCCCATCTTCGTCAGGCAGCTCCCCAGCTTGCCACCATTGGCGCGCTGGAATTCGAGCGCTTTCTGGAGCTGGTCCTGAGTGATCAGGCTTTCTTTAATTAGTATCTCGCCCAAACGGACGGACATCTGCAGCACTCCCTGCCGGTTTGCACCCAAAGTCAACATAGCAAATGGGGGCGGTGAAGGTGTGCGGAAATTAGAGGGAAGTTCTGAAATGGCTAATACCTGTACACAGGGGCAGGTTTTTTGAACGAGATGCAGGCGCTGTTCTTGACTTGCTACTGTGCGGTGGCTATCGTGCGAGAGAGAGGCTTTTAGACCTGTTTCGGCGACGCTTGGTTCACCGCTCAGGAGTGCTGACACAATTTGCCCGAAGTTTCAGTGGACTCTGGTTGGGAGGCCAGATTTGCTTTGGGAACCGATTACAGTGGTCTTATTGTGAGTGTGAGTCAGCGGCGTCGATTGCCAAGCAGGTGCACGGGATTCTTGGAGAGAAAAGTCTTTCCTCAATGATGGTGGCTACCGCATGAGTCGTCTCGATTCCAAACAGCGATGGAGCTTGCTCATCGGCGGCGTTCTGCTGACCCTGCTCCTCGCGGCCGTTTTTACCTTCGGCTCGCTGGACGTTCCGTTTGAACCAAGCAGTTGGCGGACCTTGATGCCTTTGTACGCCGTCTCGAGTTTTATCACGGCGGCGCTGTTGGTCTTTGGTCTAATCTTGGGGCGCACCGTTTTGCGCCTGTGGGCCGAGACGAGCCGCGAGCAGCTGGGCGCGCGTTTTAAAACGAAAATGGTCGTCGGGGCAATGGCCATTTCCCTGCTACCGATCATTTTCATGTTTATCGTGAGCTACTCGCTGATCAACCGCACTCTTCTGCGCTGGTTCCCTCGCCCTCTTGAAATCGCCTCGGAGAAGACGCAAGAGCTCATGAACGATATAGGTCGCTCGCAGCTGCCGCGTCTGCGGCGACTGGCGATCGACGTTCAAGAGGACGCCTCGCAATCCGTTGAAGACAAGTTGCAACATGCTTTCGCAAAGGGAGCTGACGCAGTCTGGATTCTGGACAGAGAAGGCAATTCCACGAGAGGCGGAGTCGCCTGTGAAAACCAGCCAGATGACCGTCATGGAACGATCTGCGCTCAAGTTGGCGTATTGGGAAATCCTGTCCGGGTAATGCCGAGCGGCATCGAGGTGTGGTCAGCCGAGGGCCAAGATTACTTTGCGGTCCGAGTTCCAACCCTGCGTGAGGGCCAGCCTGTTGGCTACACCGTCGCGGCCTACCGCACAAGCCCGAATTTTCTTGCTCGCATCACGGAAATTCAGTCACAGACTCGCGAATATAGTAAAGAGAAGCAGGATCTTCGAGCGCTCAAAAGCCAAATGCTCCTCATTCTTCTTTTATTCACCGTGCTGCTGCTTTCCTCGGTGATGTGGGTCGCGCTCTTTCTCGCTAAGCAAGTCACCATACCGATCCAAGCGCTTGCCGAAGGCACGCGCGAAATTTCTGCTGGTAATTTCGACTACCAGGTCCCTGAGCAGGCTCAAGACGAACTCGGCGTCCTAGTGCGTTCTTTCTGTCCTGCAGCTTCTGATGCGGCGCTCGCTACGCATGGGCGTTGTTTCCCGCGAGATTGAGACCGTCGTGTCTGGGCGTATCCTTCACCTTGCCGTGACCACCAGCTCCTTAGGACCGCGCCGCGCTAATTCAGGTTACGTTTTGGTTCTCGATGACATCACCGAAATGTTGCGCGCGCAAAAATCAGCCGCGTGGCAGGAAGTCGCACGGCGCATCGCGCACGAGATTAAGAACCCGCTTACGCCAATTCAGCTTTCCGCGCAACGATTATCGCGCTTTCTCGATAAGCGCGACGCCACAGCTCCGCGCGACCTCGAACTGACAAAGCTCGTTCAGGAATGTTCGCGCTTGATCGAGCGCGAAGTCTCCACGCTGGCAGCGCTGGTAAATGAATTCTCACAATTTGTTCGCTTCCCTACGGCCAAGCTCACGGCTACAAATGCCAATACCATCGTGCACGAGGCTGTTGAAGTTTTTTCCGGACGTCTCGATGGCATCTCCCTTAGAACAACTCTGGCCGACAACTTGCCCGCGGTTCGCGCGGATGGCGGGCTGATCCGCAGCGTCGTAGTCAATCTGATTGATAATGCCGCCGAAGCTCTGGAAAACTCGTCGTTCCGCGAAATTCTCATCTCCACATGCGCGCATCCCGACGCGGAAACCGTCGAGATTTGCGTGTCGGACACCGGCCACGGCATCTCCCCACAAGACAAAGACAAACTTTTTCTCCCGCACTTTTCCACGAAGAACCGCGGAACCGGCCTTGGGCTGGCGATCGCGGCGCGCATCGTCGCCGAACACGGCGGCACTATTCATGTGGAAGACAATCAGCCTATAGGTTCGCGATTTCTTGTAGAACTTCCGGCGGCAGAACTCACACCTGCGGGCGTCACCGATCAGAACGGAACAGAAGTCTCTCAATGACTCCCAAGCCGCATCTACTCATCGTTGACGACGAGGCTGGCATTCGCGAATCCCTATCGTCGATCCTCAAGGATGAGGGTTACCACGTGGAGGCGGTGGCCTCTGCCGAGGAAGCGCTGCAGCGTGCGGCCCACGGTGACCTCGAGGTCATTCTCCTTGATGTCTGGTTGCCAGGGCTCGACGGGTTGGAAGCTCTCAGCCGGCTTCAGGTTATTCCGCGTGCCCCGGCGGTCATCATGATTTCCGGCCACGGCACGATCGAGACAGCCGTGCGCGCCACAAAACTGGGCGCTTTCGATTTCATCGAGAAACCGCTTTCACTCGAGAAAATCATTGTTCTGGTGCGCAACGCTGTCCAACAGCGGAGGCTCCAGGAGGAAAATCAGCTACTCCGCAGCGAGCTCGGCCATCGTTATCAGGTTATCGGGGACAGTGTGCCCATGAAGGCATTGCGCCAGCAGATCGCGGTAACTGCTCCGACGAATGGCCGAGTTCTCGTTTACGGCGAAAGCGGCACAGGTAAGGAACTGGTTGCCCACGCCCTTCACGCCGCCAGCTTGCGCAACATAGGGCCGTTCGTCGAAGTAAACTGTGCGGCGATTCCCGAGGAACTGATCGAGTCCGAACTTTTCGGGCATATCAAGGGGAGCTTCACCGGCGCCTCGGAGGACAAGGTCGGGAAATTTCAAAAGGCGGACGGCGGCACGCTCTTCCTGGATGAAATCGGCGACATGAGCCTGCGGACGCAATCCAAAGTGCTGCGCGTCCTGGAAGAACAGCGCTTCGAGCCGGTAGGCTCCAGCCAGACGATGACTGTCGATGCCCGTGTGATCGCCGCCACAAATAAGAATCTCGAGCAGGAGATTACGCGGGGCGTTTTTCGGCAGGATCTTTTCTATCGCCTCAACGTAATTCCCTTCTTTGTGCCGCCTCTTCGCGAGCGCCAAGAAGATATTCCCACGCTGACCCGTTATTTTCTTAACGAATTCAGCTCAGCCTACGGAAAAAAAACTCGCGAGTTGAGCGCGACGGCCATGGACATTCTCGTGCGGTACCCCTGGCCTGGGAATGTGCGCGAACTGCGCAATCTCGTGGAGCGCCTCGTCATCGTTTGTCCACAGGCTCGCATAGAACCCCACCATCTTCCTCCCGAACTTTTCCGGGGAGCCGCACAGAGTCCTCACCATCCTTACTCGACGCTGCACGAAGCCCGCAGCGCCTACGAACGCGAATTCATTTTGCGAAAATTACAAGAGCACCGCTGGAACATGACGCAGACCGCGTCCGCGTTGGGTCTCGAGCGCAGCCACCTCTACCGCAAAATGAAGTCTCTAGGCATTGCCGCGCCGGACTAAGGCCGCTCGCTGCGAACCAGCACCATAAGGCAGACTCGACGCGTGCCGCGCGTAAAGTCAGCTTCCCTTACCTTTTTCCACAAGAGAATCACAAACAAGGCTTAGAGAAACGCTACTCTCTGGTATAGAATCTCGCCAAATCGAGGCTAACGACGGGCTTAGGCCGAACCTTCACACGTTCATCCGCCGCTAACAGCTCCCCGCAGCAAATTCACGCGGGACCACTCCTACTCGAAGAGCGCTTCGACTCGCAAGCCTAGGCAAGCAAGTCTCAAGGAGAACTGTGGTGCGAAAACTCTCATTGTTCTTAGCTGTGCTTTCATGCCTCTCAGCCTCCAGCTTGTACGCGCAGACAGAGATAATCTCTGCGCCAATCGCGGCAGCCGCGGTAGAAACACCGAAAATCCAGGCAACCACGCCCTGGTATGAACGACCTTCGAACGTATCCTGGTTTCCTAGCAATTGGGTGCGTGGCTACACGGACTTTGAAGTTGCGCCATCTCACAATGAGCCGGACCTCGGCCGCTGCGCTTTTCCCCAGCCCACAGGTTCTGGGGGAATGGCGTCCGTGTGTACCGCGTACGCCCGATATATGTTCAGCGGCTACATCGAGTTCCAGCCGCTCAATCGCACCTTTGCCAAACACATTTTCGTTTTCTTCGAGCCGAGATTTTCGTTTGGAAAAAATATCCCTCAAATGAGCTATCTTTCGTCGATGGAGCCGATTGCATTCGACCGCTCCGTGGGCATTGCCTTCGAGCTTCCGAAAAATATCAATCTGCGGGTGACGCAACATCAAGTCGATTTCCTGGGCCGCTACGCCAACCCTTTGGGTCCCGCGGACCTTCGGACGAACGGTCCGTACGGCCTCTATACAACGGTGGGTGTGCGCTGGACTTTCGGCGGCTACGGCCACAGCAGCGCGCCCTATTAAGGTACTCAGCCGATGAGCCGCGGTTTTGCGGATTCACGGGCGGCGAAGAATGCTAACCTTCGCCTTCTTCGTTCTGGCCGAGCGCCTCGAGTTGCGCGTGCCAGTCCAGCTCACGCACGCGTTGCGGATTCTCGCGCCAGTCCGGAACGACTTTCACGAACAATCCTAGATAAATCTTCGTATCAAACAGCTGCTCGAGTTCCTTGCGGGCTTGCGTGCCGATTTTCTTGAGCATCTCGCCTTTGCGCCCGATGAGAATTTTTTTCTGCGAGTCTCGCTCGACGTTCATCGTGGCTTCAATTCGAAGCAACGTGGGAGACTCCTCATACTTGTCAACCTGCACGCACAGCGAGTAGGGCACTTCGTGATACATCGATTGGATCGCTTTCTCGCGCACGATTTCCGCCGCAAGAAAGCGTTCCGGTTGATCCGTCACCTGATCTTCGGGAAAATAAGGCTCCCCTTCGGGAAGCAACCGTAAAGTCTCGCGCAACAAGTCTTCGCAGCCGTTGCCCTTCAGCGCGGAAATCGGCACGATCGCGGCGAACTCGAACGCTTTGTGAAACGCCTCGATCAGGGGCAACAACTTTTGCTTCGGGAGGCCGTCGACTTTGTTGAACGCCAGAATAGTTTTTCCGCTGAATCGCTTGGCGCGCTCGAGCAGCAGATCGTCCGCATGAGGCAGAGCCCGGCTTGCATCCACCATCAGCAAGAGAACGTCGATGCCTTCGAGGGCCGCGGCCACTTCGTGCATCATCTGCCGGCCCAGAGCCGAGTCTGGCGCATGCAGACCCGGGGTGTCGATAAAAACGATCTGCCCTTCGGGCCGCGTTACGATCCCCTGGATTCGATTGCGCGTGGTCTGTGGCTTCGAAGTGACGATGGCCACCTTCTGCCCAACCAGGCGGTTCAACAGTGTCGATTTCCCCGCGTTGGGCCGTCCAACAATGGCAACAAATCCAGACCGAAAGCTTTGCGGCGGCTCACTGTATTTCTCCTCCACGCTTCTCCCTGTCTCCGTGCTCGTTCGGGCTTCTGAGCTCTCGGTGTAGGCTTTTTTCTTCGCCATTCCGCTACTTTACCACTGGCAATTCCAGCGCACTCGGATGATCCGTGTCATGGGCCAGAGTGATGTGCGCCGTCTTCGCATCCTTCCCCGTCTCCAAAGCCACGACTCCTCCGCTGTTGTAATTCTTCTCGGTGCTGGGTGTATTCAGGCAACGAAGGAACAGCCGGAGACGGCTGCCCTTCGCGATACGTCTGGAAAAAAACGTGAAATTATCGAAGACATATTTCTCTGTTTTCCCTGGTGTGACGAGTTTTTCCTGCCGCAGTGACTCGCGATACCTCGCACGCATCGACGCTCCAGTCAATGAGACAGACTCTCCGCTGGGCAAAATCTCATACACGTCAGCTTCAAGGTCCATATCTGGAACGTCCATCGCCAGCCAAACTGTCAGTTTCAAAAAACCAGTCACCTCCGTGGCCTCGGCAAATGGTTCGCTGTGGTAAACCGCCCCATTTCCATAGGTGTTCATAACAGCCCGCTGCGATGTCAAACCAACCGGGTCATCATCAGGTTCTGCATCGCCCGGCCGCGTATCGAGGGGATCGTACGTCCATTTGTCTGCGCTCGTTCCGGTGACAGGCTTCTCCGCGAGTGCCCCGGACTGAAATACACTGTTGGCTTTTCCGTTCGAATCCAAATAAAGCGTTCGCTTCTCGTTCGAGATGCTTTCCAAACTGTCCGCGTACTTCCAATTCTCGGCTCCTGCTCCCACAACGTAATACGCGACACGCCTTTTTAAAAACTCGGGCTTCTTGCCGCTCTTCATCACCCAGTCGTACCACTCTGTGTGCAGTTTATTCAGATCCAAAACGCTGGCTTCCCCGAACTTCAGCCCCCCGACTTCCCGGCGTGGGGTTCTTGTACCTGCATGATCCCACGGGCCAATGATCAAAAAATGGTTCTGCTTCGCGTCGGGCGTCCCATATTCCATGTGGCGTTTGTAATACGTGAAGGCGCCAGGCTGGTCGCCGTCGTAATGCCCAGTGATCGTCAGAATCGGAAACGAAATGCGCTTGTATTGATCCGGGCTTGGCACCATCGCGTCGTAGTACGCGTCCGGAACAGGATGCTGCAGCCACTTCTGAAACACGGCGGACGGATTCCCCGCGATGCGGTCGTATTCCTTAAACGCTAGGTGACCGTCGTAGTATTCACGTGCCTTCGCTCCCCAAAAAGACGCCGCCCCGAAAAGGTTCCCATTGCTGGTGACTCCGCTCGTAAACGTAAGCCACTGCTCGACGTACGGCCCGAATATGTTGTACTCGAAAGGAAAATCCACTCCGGGATGCGCCGCGGCTGCAGGAACGATAGTGGCCAAGTGTGGCGGAAATTCCTTCAGCGTCGTCCACTGATCAAATCCTGCGTAAGAGCCGCCCCACATCGTCACTCTTCCATTGGAATACGATTGCTTCGCGAGCCATTCGACGACGTCGTAGCCGTCTTTCGCTTCATTCACAAACGGTTCGAACGAGCCGCCGGAGTTGCCGCGCCCGCGCGCATCCACCAGTGCGTAAACGTACCCGTGCTGCGCAAAATACATCGCCCGGTCTGTGTAGCTGTCCCCGATGTAAGGCGTGAACGTGAAAATGACCGGCAGCGCCTCCTTTTGCGCGTGCGGTTGAAACACCGTGGCGTTGAGCGTCACGCCGTCGCGCATCGGAATCTTCACTCCCCACTGCATGTCGGGGATCGTCGCGACCGGGGCTCCGGCTTCTTGCGCCAAGCTTCGCGTGGCCGACATGCTGATGCAAAGCGCCGCGAGCAGAATCACTCGACGCACAACCTTAATTCTTCTCATCCAACCGCCTCCGCCGGAGCACCGGCTATTCCATTCGAACTGACACATCCGAGCACACGCATGGTATCGCGTCAGAGGAGGAAATCCTACAAGACGAAACAAATGTTTCCCGGAAAAAATCCTGGCGATTTACGAAGGTACTTTTGCCGGCGCCGCTCGCTTTCGAGTCCTCAGGCGCAGCACTTTTCTCTGGTTCGCTTCCAACACTTCGAAACGATAGCCTTCCAGCTCGACTCTGTCGCCGGGCGCCGGCACCTTGCCCGAAACATGGCTCAGCAATCCCGCGATGGTCGTGACCGTTTCATCTGCGTCTTCGCCGAAACTTACGCCTAATAATTCCTCGACGTCGCGAATGGTCATGCTGCCGCGCATCACTAGCCCGCCGTCCGCTTCGCGCACCACGTCGGGCGCGGGCGGCTTTCCTCCGTTCCACCTTTCACCAACAATCTCTTCGACGAGATCTTCCACCGTCGCGATACCCGCCACCGATCCATGCTCATCAATGACGACCGCGAGCGGCTGGCCCTTCTGCCGCATCTCACGCAGCAGTTCCGATCCGGCCTTCGTCTCCGGCATGAAGAGCACGGGGCGCACGAGTTCGCGTACTTTGCGCTTCGGCAAATCCTGATCGGCGATGTGCAGCAGATCCTGCGCGTGCACGACACCGAAAATATCGTCCATGGACTTTTCGTACACCGGCATCTTAGAAAATTTCTTCTCGACAAACTTTGCGTGGAGTTCTTCTAGCGTGGCCTCCGCTGCGATTGCGACAATGTCTGGACGCGGCGTCATCACCTCACGCACGCGCTTGTCGCTGAACTCCACGACCTGTTCGATGAGGTCCGCCTGGTCCGCCGCGATGATGCCTTCTTCCTCCGCCGCCTCCACCAGAGCCTCGATTCTCTCTTCCGTCCGCTGTTCCTGCGTCATCTCCGGTTCTTGTTCCGAAATTCGCGCGAGAGACTCCGCGCCTTCGAGGAACACGCGCACCGGCCACACCAGCGACATCGCGGCACGGATCAGAGGCAACAACGGCAGCAGCCAGCGCCCCGTCGTGCGGTACAGCAGCATATCCGGGATAAAGTGCATCGCGATTACGACTTCGAGCGTGAGAAAAACGCAAAACTCGATTAGCGATTCCCAGGTTCCCGAGACAAAGTAGACCACCCCGCGCGTTGTCTCCAGCACCAGAAACGCCAGCCAGAAATGGCCCAGAATACGAAATGTTCGCCCGCCGCTGCGCCGTTTGATGCGCAGCTTCGGCTCGATTTCCGCCTCAAAGATTTCCAGATGCTCGTGGACGCGCCCCGTGTTCATGCGTCCAAGTTCGCGATAGATTAACGTCAGGTAGGAGAAAATGGGCAGCCCAAAGGCGAGCAGCACCACGCCCAGAGCGTAGACCCATCTATAGGTGTTCATAACAGCCCGAATCTGCGCCGCATCTTGTGCTCGATGCGGTTCATCTCACCGTGGTCGGTTTCGTGATCATAGCCAAGCAAATGCAACACGCCATGCAGGATCAGCACTCGCAACTCATTGTTCAAACTTCGCCCATTTTTTTTCGAGCAACGCCGCGCCGTCTCCGGCGCAATGGCAATATCCCCCAAATACGCCTCCGCCGTCCGTAATTCCCGCTTCCGTCGACTCTTCTCCGCGCCCTCTGTGTTCTCCGTGTAAATTCTTTTTCTTCCGGCCTTTAGAATCCTGGACTGCTTGACTACTGGAAACGACAAAACATCCGTCGGCCCTTTCTTCTTCCGAAAGGTCTTATTCATCCACGCGATTTCTGCATCTTCTACAAAGCATACCGTGACTTCCGAATCCCGAAGGTCCATCTCGCGCTGTACCCTTCGCAAAAAAGCCTCGAGAGGCCGCCGCGCAACGCGGACCGCACGCTGGCGGTTCAAAATCATGCGCTCTGGTTTTCTCTACTCTGAACTTTCCCGGTTTCCCCGGCGGCAGTTCCCGCTCCTGCCTTCCCGTTCGCCGCGCTTCCGCCAGAATTCCCGCCACGCTGCGGATGTGCCACATCATATTCTTCATAAGCGCGAATGATCTGCTGCACCAGATTGTGCCGCACGACATCTTTCTCTCCGAACTGCACCACGCCAATCCCTTCGATCTTCCCGCACACTTCCAGCGCCTCAATCAACCCGGATTTCTTCCCTTGTGGCAAATCAATCTGTGTCGTATCCCCTGTAATGACCGCTTTCGAATTGAATCCCAGCCGCGTCAAAAACATTTTCATCTGCTCGCTGGTGGTATTCTGCGCTTCGTCGAGAATCACAAACGAATCATTCAGCGTACGCCCACGCATGAACGCCAGCGGCGCAACCTCAATAATTCCCTTCTCGAGAAACCTCTCCAGTTTGTCCGCATCCAGCATGTCATAGAGCGCGTCGTACAAAGGCCGCATGTAAGGATCGATCTTCTGCTGCAAGGTTCCCGGCAAGAAGCCCAGTCGTTCACCCGCTTCCACCGCAGGCCGCGCCAAAATGATACGGTTCACTTGCTTGGTCAGCAGCGCGCTCACCGCCATCGCCACCGCGATATAGGTCTTCCCCGTCCCCCCTGGCCCAATGCCGAACATCATGTCGTGTTTTTCAATCTCTTCCATGTACCGCCGCTGGCTGGCGTTCTTTGGCGTGACTTGCTTCTTCCCAAACGACCGCGTGCGCGCCGGCTCAAACATCCCCCTCGGCGATTCGTGCGGCTCTTCCGTAGCCACGCGCATCAGCGACTTGACCTCCGTGCTCGAAAGCGACCGCCCGTGCCGCGTCAAGTGGTTGTACTCCTCGACGATTTTCACGGCCTGATCGACGGTCTCTTGCTCGCCCTCGATCGTCAGCCTCGTGTCGTGCAAGTGCGTACGCACGTGCAGCGAGTCCTCCAGCAAACGCACATTCTCGTCGAGCGTGCCGAAGAACGGTTCAATTTTTCCGGATATGTGAACGGTACGTCGCATCCAAGTGGAAGGTCTGCCTGCTAAGGAAGCCGGGTGGCCGATGGGATTCCTCCTCGCGATCGGTGACCGTGCTGCAGTCAACTCAGGAAGAAACTTCTTACACCCTAACCCTTCCTCGCCTCATGGTCAAGTTACCCGCTTGTTACAATCCTGATGCTCCCGGGCCTCTCCCTGGCGAG
>WNFS01001999.1_pt1 | contig 18396 bp, 15 predicted proteins | sample 5400141 | NCBI WGS metagenome assembly WNFS01 (sample SAMN13153358, study PRJNA577476) | soil metagenome | isolation source: 60 cm saprolite under Madrone tree | place: USA:California | collected 2016-06-14
AGGGCGGACAAAGTGGAACTGTGCATAATGCCGAGTGTCCGCGCGTATCATCTCCGAGTGCGCTTCTGGGCGCCAACAGCAGCGACGCCAGGTAGCCCAATTAGAACAGCAGTATATTGATGCCGCAAGGACAAGCTAACGCTTGCTCCTCCGGCATCAATAGTAACTAACGCTTTAGTTCTGGTTCGGACTAACCTTCCCTGCTCATATCCCTCACCAGACCCGTACAGCTTCAAGAATCAAGCGGACCGCATCCATTGGTCAACTCTGGCAAATAGCGGGCGGCATTAGCGCGATCGTGTAATCAAATTTGCGGGGTCAGGGCTGAATCGTGAATCGCAATTCGTAAATCGTAAACGAATGTACATAGGACAGCTTTTTTTAAGTCGCCCGCTTCATGGGCTATTGTTTCATAACTAACAGCCGAAGAAAATCCACATCCACGAAAATGCGAGTCCACTAAGAGTCCAATAACAGTACCTGTGAGTCTTCTAAGTGCGGTAGAGTGCTATCCATGCCGCTAGGTTTCCTTGAATTACAGTGATTCCCTTCTCTTTCACGGCGGCGACATCCCCAGCAGTAGATGACGCCGCCGAATGACAAACTCCAACCAAGTAGCCTGTCGGAAAATGAAGAGCCCAGCGGCGGCACACAATCGCTTGAGACAAACTTGTGACAAGAACACAGACAAACTGGAAATAGTAAGTGGTAACAGAAAGACTCGCTGGCGGCTGCAACCTGTGACAGAAGTTAATAAATCGTATGAGCCATGACCTGCTGGAGTGACTCTGAACGCACTCTTAATCAGCGGGTCGCAGGTTCTAGCCCTGCTCGGTTCACCATTTTCAAAAGAAAATTGCGGCAGTTCCAAATGAATAGTTGGATCTGCCGCTTTTTGTTTGTGATAATCCTCGGGACCGATGCTGCCGTCGATACTCTGACATTGATAGCCGGCTTCACTTTCACAATTCTCTTAGCGCTTTCCTTTGGCACGGCCGTGCCTAGTTAATCCCTTGGGTCATTTGTCTCCAAACAGGTCCCTGGCCAACCCTTCCGCTCTCTATCCATTCAATGGTCTGCCGGATTTGCATCGCCACTTCAAACTCGCCATCATCCTGGGCCCCTCTAAGTGCGGGCAGAGCGCTTTCGTCCCCTAACTCATAAAGAAATCGAGTGGCACGCCAACGAACAAGTTTGTTCGGATCTTTTAATGTCTCAACCATTGGGCCAATCGCCTTTGGATCTCCTAAATCCGTTAGTGCATCGCCTGCCGATCGGCGCACCCCAACTGCTTCGTCTTTCAGAGCGTCACAAAGTGGCGCTAAGACTTCAGGAATTTTTATCAACCCAAGAAAGACCACCGCTAAACGGCGAATTGACATCTTTGGATCTTTGGTAGCTCTGATAATTAGTGACAGCGCTTGAGAATCAATCTGAGCTGTTGCATTCCTGCCGAATTCCTTTAGCGCAGCGAACCGTTCTTCCCACTTGGGCGATTCAAAGGCGCGTGCTAGTTCGGCCAGTAGGTCTCAAGGCTCTGGCGAGCAATTTAGGAGGGAGTTAGGATGCGCTACGCGTTTTTGCCTACCGACCTTCAGGACTTTGGCCGTAGTATTAAGGCTGACACGACGTATTACACAACTTCATTGCGCCTCAGGTTAACCACGTGCGCGGGATGCACGTTTAGTAGCATCTTTCTTTTCAATGTCTAATGCGTCTAACAGGTCTGCCAGTTTCTCGGAAATAGCTTCAAGCCTTGCCTCAATCGCCAGAGGTTTTTACCTTCGCGGCTGGTTAGTTGGTACGAGCGGCAACCTGAGTGCCGTCGTGGATCGTGTACCGCTACGCCTCGCCATGAGCCCAAGCGGGGTCGATAAGGGTGAGCTGCGCGCCGAACAGATTCTAATGATTGACGAGGACGCTCGGGTGATCAGTGACCGCGACGCCAAACCAGCAGGCGCCAAACCGTCAGATGAAAGTCCTCTGCACCTGCGGATAGTAAAAGAACGCGGCGCAGGCGCAGTTATTCACACTCATTCAATATGGAACACCATAGTCTCAGATCTCTACGCCGCAGACCGTGGTCTGGTCATCGAAGGCTACGAGATGCTAAAAGGACTCCAGGGTGTCAACACGCACGAACATCGCGAGTGGTTGCCGGTTATCGAGAACTCCCAGGACATGTTGGCGCTTGCTGACAGCATCAGCGATACTCTCAGCAAGCACAAGGATGCGCACGGTTTCCTGCTGCGGCGTCATGGTCTCTATTCCTGGGGGAATGATCTGCCGCAGGCAAAACGGCATGTCGAAATTCTTGAGTTCCTGCTTGAAGTGCTGGGCCGTACACTTTTAATCAAAAACATTGAATAGGTGGAGGAGGGTTGACGATGGCTTTGGTGACGATCCTCGATGAAGACAAGACGATAACGGACCAAGAAGCAATCGCCGCGTATCTGAATGGGTGTGGCATAGACTACGAACTATGGACACCAGCTCATTCAGTCGCCGTGGATGCGTCTGCGGAACAAGTCCTCAAGGCGTATTCCGGGGAGATCGACAAGTTGAAAGCCCGCGGCGGCTACGTCACAGCCGACGTGATTGATGTTAGGCCCGACACGCCCGGGCTGAATGAAATGCTGGCGAAGTTTAATCGTGAACACTGGCATGACGAAGACGAGGTGCGATTCATAATCTCGGGCCACGGACTGTTCCACATTCGCCCCAGCGCGGGTCCGGTAATCAGCATAGAGGTTGACGGGGGAGATCTGATTCGCGTTCCGCGCGGCACCTGGCACTGGTTCAATCTTTGCGCCGACCGCCGGATTCGAGCCATCCGTTTGTTCCAGGACATGGCTGGATGGACGCCGCACTACACCGGCAGTGGCGTTGATGAGAATTTTCTTCCGGTCTGCTTCGGTCTTTCTCATCTTCCGCTCCATGCTCTTACCAACGTGTAATTTCGTGCGCATCACTAAAAAATGAGGTCATGACTTCAAGGCTGTTAACCGCGGATATTCGCGCCATCCTGCTCGATATCGAAGGCACGACCACGCCCATTGCGTTTGTTCACGAGGTCTTGTTTGCTTATGCGCGTTCACAGGTAAGGAGATTTCTGGCAGAACATTTTGGTTCAGAGGAGGTAGTTGCCGATCTCGCAAGACTGCGCGACGAGCATGCCGACGATATGAAGCAGAACCTGCAACCACCAGAGTTGGTCGAAGGACCGCGCGATGATGAGATCGATTCTATCGTCGCGTACGTTAATTGGCTGATTGAGCGCGATCGCAAATCTACGGGCTTGAAATCTTTGCAGGGCAAGATCTGGAAACAGGGTTACGTTGACGGGACTTTGAAGTCACAGATCTTCGTGGATGTTGCGCCGGCTCTCGAGCGTTGGCGCCGCGCGGGTTTGAAAATCAGCATCTTCTCATCCGGCAGCTCGCTGGCTCAGAAGCTTCTCTTTGCGCACACCGAAGCAGGCGATCTCACCAGGTTCATCAGCAATTACTTCGACACTACGGTAGGTTCGAAGACAGATGTTGAAAGCTATCGCCGAATTGCAGTGGCGCTGCACCTGCCGGCAAATGAAGTCCTTTTCATCTCAGATGTAGTAGGCGAACTCGCCGCAGCAAGCGGTGCCGGCATGCAGACTCTTCTGTGCGTGAGACCTGGCAATCACCTTCAACATTTCGCTGAGCGATATCAGAACATTCAAAGCTTCAACGAAATTTCGGAACCAGAGCGTTGACTCGCGACAGCGCTTCGGTCCCTCTGAGTGATGCAGGAGCGTGCGACAAACCTTTGACAAGACTATGGACGAACTTGCTTTTAGTAAAGAGTAACAGGAAGATTCGCTGGCGGCTGCAACTCGTAACAAATTTGGTAAATGGCAAAATTCCCCTCGCGCGTTAATCTCTGCCGACACCCAAAGCATCGGCCACGCGGTTTATGTAATTAAACCAGGATGCAATAAGTGTGATCTGAAGAATGCCTCGATCATCGAAGCCTACGGCTCTTAGACGCTCGTGATGCTGGCGGCCGATGCCAGTCGCATCGTGCGTCAATTGGGTGACGTAATCCAGCATCGCTCTATCCTGCTCAGAGATGGCAGCAGTCTTGTAGTCCTCCTGTAATGCCTTAACCAACGCTTCATCCAGAGTGACGCGACGCAGAAACTCTGCGTGGGATTCGATTCAATAATGACAACGGTTGGTGACCGAGACTGCAGTTGTGATCATTTCATGTTGCCGCCTGGTGAGTGGCAAATCCGGCGACATCAATGCGCCGAAAGTGGAGAACGCGTGATGAAGAGCATCAGGTATCAGACTGTGTGAAGCGACAATCTCGGAAGTCTGTCGGTCGGCAGTCGGGTGCATCGGTACCGCATATTCTGCCGGGTACAATTCATGCTGCGCTTCAATCGCACGTCGCACCTTGTCGTCAGCCTCTGGCGAAACTGTTTTGATCCAAGTCATGCAAAACTATTCCTCTGTTTGGAAACTAGAAAAAGTCTTCAATTGATCCGAATTGTCTGCGAGCTGCCATCGTCAGTAACTGTCGCGGCCCTCGGTGCACCGTTTGCACTCTTGACGATGAAACTTAGCCTACGACCTCCGGGTTGATAAATTCCCTGCGGCGCACTTTTAGTAACAACGTAGCCAGCGCCAACTCGTCGTGCATTTACAATTGTGCGGCGAAAGGCTCCCTGCCGGTACGCATTACTAACGCCATCATCTTCGTAAAGGGTCATTGATGCCGAACCCTTGTCGTCAGGATAAATGTTGAATGTAATTGGATCCCAGGGCTTCTCGCCTATGTAATTCATCTCCGGCGCGGTGGGAATGATGGCGCCCGCGCGGACAAACATTGGCGCCGTTTCGAGTGGCGCGTCGGCGGAGATCATGGTGCCGCCTTCATACTTTTTGTTAGTCCAGTAGTCGTACCAAGTGCCCTGCGGCAGATAAACCAAACGGCGCGTGACATCGGGTTTGACTATTGGTGCGACCAATAGATCGTTGCCAATCATGAATTCGTCATCTAGATTGTAAGTGTTTGCATCATCCTGATAATTCAAAACGAGCGGGCGGAACAGGGGCACGCCGGTTTGATGCGCCTCTTCCAGTGTGGTGTAAAGAAAGGGCAGCAACTGGTAACGCAATTTTAAGTACTTGCGGATGATGTCTTCGTAATATTTGCCGAAACGCCACGGCTCCTGATCATAGCCGTCGATTACCTTATGGTTGCGGCAAAACGGCGCCAGAAAACTTACCTGATAAGCGCGTGTCAGCAGTTCGCCGTTGCCACGACCAATGAAGCCGCCAACATCGCTGCCAACAAAAGGCTCGCCCGATAGACCCAGTGTGGTGAACATGGGAATGTTCATCGCCAGCGCGTCCCAGGTGCTGTTGGTGTCGCCGGTCCACATAGTCGAATACCTTTGAATGCCGGCGTAGCCGGCGCGCGTAATCACATACGGACGCTGCTGAGGTCGTAGTCGTTCGAGGCCTTCGTAGGTTGCGCGGGCCATTAACAGCGCAAACACATTGCGATTCTTCGCGTGCGTTGATTTCTCGCCTTCATCGTAGCTGACGACGTCAATCTGGTTCTTGCCCGTCTGATCGACGAAGTCGGAAGGCTCGTTCATGTCGTTCCATATTCCCGCCACGCCATTGTCGGTATAAGCGCGATGCAAACTACCCCACCACTCACGCGCAGCGGGCCGTGTGAAGTCAACAAAGACGCTTTCGCCGGGCCACACTTTAGGAATGAACAAGTCGCCATTCTGACGCCGTTGAAAATAGTTCTTTTCCAAACCTGCGTCGAAGACGTAATAGCGCTGTTGCTGTGGCTCGAGCTCCGGGGTGATCGAGGTAACGAGCCCGGCACTCTTCGCCACTGGCTGATACTTGACTCCCGGATCGACGATGGTAATTAACTTAACTCCTTGCCCCGCCAGTTTTTCGGCCAGCCCTTTCGGATTCGGAAAGCGATCGCGGTCCCAGGTAAAGACGCGATAGCTCTGCATGTAATCGATGTCGAGATGAAGCACATCGAGCGGCAGGTCACGTTTGCGATATTCACTTACAACTTCTTCTACCATCGTGTCGGGATAATAACTCCAGCGACTTTGTTGGTTACCGAGCGCCCAGAGCGGCGGCAGCGGCATGTGACCCGTCAGGTCGGCATACCGGCTAAGGACTTTCTTAAGCAAGGGTCCGTAGAAGAAGTAGTAGTTCATCTCGCCGCCTTCGGCGCCAAACCACATGCGCTGCTGCGACGATTTACCGAAATCAAAATAGCTGCGATAGCTGTTGTCGAAAAAAATGCCGTACGCGTTGCCGTTTCGCAGGCCAGTGTAAAACGGGATGGTTTGATAGATTGGATCTCTGCCTTCGGTGTAGCCGTATGTGTCGGAATTCCAGTTAACAAACGAACTGCGACGCTTGTCGAGGCGAGCTGCTTTTTCTCCGAGCCCGTAAAAGTGTTCGTCGAAACCGAGCTTCTTTGCAGCCGCAACGAAAGGCCCCGCCTGCGGATCAAACATCAGGTCTTTCAATAAACCTTTGGGGTCATAGGCCATCGGCTGCTCGTCGGCATTAATAATGGTATGCGTTTTCGCGTCGCGAAATTCGATCAGCAGCGGCGAGCGATGAACAACCACTTCGAGTTCGTCGGTCGTGATCAGAACGGATTCTGCATTCTCGGACAAACTCCAGCGGGGTGTCGTCCATTCTGTTTTTGCTATCGCCCATGAATGGTCCTTAGCGGGAACTGGTTTAGCGAAAGACGCGCGAACACGCACCAGATCGGAGGCTAGTAGTGTTACTTGAACCTGGGAATTGTCCTGGCAGTTAAAGACGATCGACTTCTCTGATTTTGTGAAATTCACGACCGGACCAATCTTTTCCAGTCGCGTGATTTCCTGAGCGGTGGTTCCCGCGACAGTCCCAAGCAAGCAACAAACTATCGCGAGTACTCGGTTCATTGATCTCAATCCACGAGTGCCAGGCGCGCCGCGCCAAGCAGACCGGCATCATCCCCACATTGAGCGCGCACAATTTTGACGCACCGCGCCGGTATCGGAAATGCTCGCTCAAGAATCTGCTGGTGCATGTGCTTCTCAAAAAGTTCCCAGCCTTTTGATAGACCGCCACCAATAATGACGATTTCCGGATCAAGAACATTAATCAGACTGGCGAGACCGATTCCCAAATAAACTCCCATTCGACGGAACACTTCAATCGCAAGTTCATCGCCTTCCTTGCCGGCCTGATAAATTTTTTCCGAAGTTAGATTCTCAGTGTTATGCAGCACTGAATTTGGATAGCGCGGCCTGGCCTCGCGTGTCATGCGCACAATAGCCGTGGCTGACGCATAGACCTCCAGGCAACCACGACTGCCGCACGTGCAAGGGATACCGCCGAACGGATCAACGCCAATATGGCCAATCTCCGCGGCTGATCCATCGGCGCCGCGCCACAGTTTTCCATCCAGAATAATTCCGCCACCTACGCCAGTGCCGAGCGTCACGCAAATAAGCGTACAGTATCCCTGGCCCGCACCTTTCCACATCTCACCGACAGCCGCCGCGTTCGCGTCATTCTCCAAAATGACTGGCCACTCAAGTTCGCTTTCCAGCGCGGCGCCCAAACGAAACCCATCCAGAGATGGCACATTGGGAGCCTTGACGACAACACCTTCAGCAACGTTAACGGTACCCGGTACAGCTATCGAAACAGCGGAGATTGCGCCACCCAGCGCGGCACTCTCACGTTCACATTTACGAACGGCATCAATCAACGCGTGCACGATTTCGTTTGGCTTCTCTGCTTGTGGCGTTGACTGCATTTGCCGGCAGTAGATTGTGCCGCTGCGATCTACGGTAGCTACACGCAGATGAGTGCCACCGAGATCTGCTGCAAAAACAAACTCTTGTTTACCGGTACCGGACTTGGTTTTTGAATGAACCGTCAATTGTTTGCTGAGCCTTTCGAATATCGGGCCAACGTTATATCTGGAGTCTCAACATTATGTCCTTGTTTAATGTTGATGGCGAGACGGATGAATTGAGCCATAGACCAAGCCAGTGGAGTGGCGGAGCCGGTACCTTTCCCAAAACGAAATTCGCCGCCCGGACTGTCGCTTCGATCCCAAACCTGTTCCGGTATCATTCCTCCATCGTTAGCAAAACCTATCATCGCGTCTAATCTCTTTCGCGCCGCCGGCAAGTTCCCGAGCGCGACATCGTATTCACCACGCTCGCCGGTTAGCAGAGTCCAAAGGCGGCCCACGCCAGTGCGCCCGTCATAGTTCGCCCCATCAACTCGTTCTCCGTACGAATCGTGATTGTAGCGATACCAGCCGGCGCCCACTGGAGTTTCCACTTTGATCAAGCGATCCACAATCCCGAGCGACCTGACAACCAGAGGATCTCGCGCGGGTCGGATTCCGAGTCTTACTAACTCCAGGAACCCAGCATCGACGATCTCGCGTTCGTCATAAGTACCGCCACCACTGTTTATTTCGATACGGGCTCCATCGTTTGGATCGTTGTTTTCGGTGATGCGCAGAAAGTAGGTTCCCTTCGTATGAGGGCCAGTAGATGTCGCGGTCCAATGTTCCACCGAACGCGCCCACTCGTCCGCTTTTTCCAGATATAACCTGGCTGAACTTTCATCATGATTGAGAGAGGCGATCCGCGCTGCACACACCAATCCGGCGATCTCCGCAGCGATGGTGGAAGGCGAGTAACCTGACTTTTCCTCCCAACGCTCCTGTTGCGTAGATGGACCTTTGCGGAGAATGAAATCGGCGGCGGGCTTGATATGTTTCCGCCAGGTTATTCTACCGGTACGTTGCAACTGATAAGCAAGCACCAGCGGCAAAGCAACCTGATCCATCTGTAAGCTGCTACCGATCGGGCGGCCATCGACCCACGAGTTTTGCGGAAAACTGCCATCCGGTTTTTGCTGAACGTTGAAAAGATAATCCAGCGCGCGATTGGCGGCGGCGCGGTCGCCCATCGCAAGAAACGCTGTCGCCGCTTGGTATAAATCCCGCGCCCAAACGGCGTGATAACCACTGATGGTTGGCTCGTTGGCGTTTGGCCCACCGCCCCAGGGAATTGATGGCGAGGCAATCAATGCTCCGCGGTATGTCTTGTCTTCGAGTGCCCTCAAAGTCAGCGCCGCCATGTCGAACTGCTGCTGATACTGCTGTTCAACCCGCGGCAGCATGTTCACATAATCATGCCATCCCCGTTCGTACTCAGCGCGCGTGCGTTTAAACCCTTTCGCCAACGAAGCGCGCGCGTTTCGCAAAGCTTCTGCCGGCGTTTTACCAAAAGACAGCGCAAGCGTGCAGTGAGTGACAGGGTTTCCGTGCGAGCCCTGGAACCCTCTTAACGCTGCGACTTGAACTACATTTCCGTTGTTCGTCCGCCGATAGGATGTAAAGCCCGAGCGATTCCAGTTCTTCTTCAACTCAGTGAGGCCGTCACTAGTGCCAAGATAACCGTTAGACATCTCCGGGCCTGCCTGCCGATCGGGAGCTTTCAGTCGGTCTCTGATCCATTCGTCCGCATAGGCAAACCCCGAACTAGAAACCAGGGCCGACGCCTTATCACCGTCCATAGCCAGGAGTGCATCACCCTGAGTCCAGGCGGAGTCGTGCATGCCGCTGTTGTTCAGTGATGGATCATAATAGACATATACGTTATTCGCCGTTCGGCTCGCATATTCGATATCTATCAAGATTGTATTGCGCTGGGGATCGGTGACGTAAGTCTTCGTGATGGTGTAATAGTCACTTTTAGCAGTGTTGATTTGCCGGAACGTCAGAGAATCTGGATCGAGCACTTCCAATCGATGAATCGTATCGTCGCTCTCTGTTTCCACTTTGCCGCCAACAACGATGAGTTGCAGCGTCTGAACATTAGGCACATCCAGCCGCGGGTAATAGACCTCAGTCATGACTCCATGGTTGAGCGTGAACCAAACTTTCGAAGACAGCGTGTTTGACGTTCCAAAACCATTTTTCGCTGCGCTCGGCCAGTGCGCATCCAGGCCGGGGCCTCCGGCGGCAAACTTGTTGGTTGTCTGCCCGAACAAAGCTGTGCAGCCCAGGATCGATATTGTGGAAATAAGAAGCGGCCGAAGCATCGTGTTTTCTAATTGGATCCCAAAAGGGAGTTGCGTAGGTCAGCTGCGTTTGCGCCCCGCCATATCGAGACCAACGGCTGCGACCAAAATCGCGCCTTTGATGATGTTTTGCATATAGGGTTCTACGTTTTTCAAAGACATTCCATTGTCAAGACTGGCCATGATCAGTGCACCGAGAATCGCGCCAAATACAGTTCCTCGCCCGCCCATGAGGCTTGTGCCGCCTATAACGCAGGCTGCGATGGCATCCAGCTCGAGTAACTGCCCCGCATCCGGCGAGGCGCTGCCAACGCGCGCGGTGTAAATTATTGAAGCGACGCCGGCGAGCGCACCCATAATGCAAAACACAGCCAGGACATGCTTCCTTATGTTTATACCAGAAAGGCGCGCCGCGTCAGGGTTACCGCCGATGGCATAAAGATAACGACCGAAGGTTGTGTTCTGAGTCAGGAATGCTCCTGCTAAGGCGATAGCCAGGAAGATGATTACTGGATTGGGTACTCCCGCTTTCGATCCGGGTGCAAGCTCATAAGAGTTCATCATGTAAATAAAACCGACGACAATTAACGAGGGCACAAGCGCACGCGCCACTGTCACCCACAAGCTGGGAACGCCCAAACGGTAGCGACGCCGTGCGCGGTTGCGAGCTATTGTCATCCAAACGATCGCCGCGACCGCAACCGCTGCAATTACCCAACCAACAACCGGCCCTACATAGTCTTGTCCAATCGATTTGAATGCCTGCAATCGTAAAGGGATCGTTTCACCACGACTAAGCCCCAGTACCACTCCGCGCCACGCAAGCAGACCACCCAGGGTAACGATGAAGGCTGGGATGTTAAGGTACGCGGTCAAACCACCCTGTATGGCGCCGATGGCAAATCCTACACCAATGCCTGCCGCGAGCGAGGGGACCAGCCCCCAGCCGAGCCACCCTTGAGCTATCGCCGCGATACCGCCCGCGAGACCAACAACGGAACCAACGGAAAGGTCGATCTGCCCAGTGATAATGACCATCAACATTCCCACTGCAAGTACGCCCGTCACTGCGGTTTGGCGCATTAGGTTGGAGAAGTTTCGCGGCTCGAGGAAAATATGGTTAGTTGAAAAGTGGAAGTAGATCCAGATCGCTATCAATGCAAACACCATCGTGTAAGCACGCAGGACATCAGTCGGGATCTTGAATTTCCCGATTGTCGTGACCGACGTAATAGCGTCAGTGTCCGGCAAGGGCGCTAAATCCGAAGTCGCCGGCGGGCGCTCAATAACAGGTTCGTTTGCCGAGCTGTTCATAAGAAAACCGATCGCTGTTTGAGGGCGCGCTGTCTAAACGGTAGTCATAGCACTAAGCAGCGCGCTGCACTTGTCCGGTCGCACACGCCATCACTTTCTCGGGAGTCGCAACGGCCCGAGTAAACTCGCCAGTCATGTGGCCCTCGTGTAAGACAAGTACACGATCAGCAAGACCCAGCACTTCCGGCAGTTCCGACGAAACCAGCACAATGGCGAGTCCGGTCCTGGCGAGCTTATTAATTTGCGCGTAGATCTCCTGTTTCGCACCGACATCGATGCCGCGGGTAGGTTCGTCCAGAAACAACACGCGTGGATTTGTTAGTAGCCATTTTGCCAGGACAACTTTCTGTTGGTTTCCACCGGACAGTGTGCCTGCAATCGTAAACACAGAATTTGCTTTTACGCGCAGGTCCTTCATTGCGCGGTCTCCTGCTTCCGACTCTGCGTTTATGCTGGTAAAGAAGCGTCCGGAGATCCGTCTCAATCCAGCGAGCGTCATGTTATTGAGTATCGTCTGATCGAGCACAAGCCCGAATCGCTTCCGATCCTCCGTTACAAAACCCAGGCCATGCTTGATAGCGTCCGCGGGGCTGGTAATACGAACAGGTTTGCCATCGACTCTGATCTGCCCGGACATGCGGCCGGCGTGGGCGCCAAAAATTGCCATCAGCAGATCACTGCGTCCGGCGCCCATGAGACCAGCAATGCCCAGCACCTCGCCGGCTCTTACTGAAAAGTTGACGTTATCAACCAGCTTCTTCCCGGCTACGGCAGGATCTGCGACAGAAATGTTTCGTGCTTCAAATACAACATCACCGTGCGCATGATCGACTGTGGGAAAAATATCGCCCACTTCGCGGCCTACCATTCGGGCAATTACCTGGCCCTCGGTCAGATCGGCAACCAAGTTTGTGCCCACAGTCCGTCCGTCGCGCAAAACTGTAATTCGACCGCTGATGCGAAAAACTTCATTCAGTTTATGCGAGATATAAATCATGCCGACGCCGCGCGCCCGCAGTTTGTTCAGGATGCCAAACAGCGTCTCGACCTCGCTGTCTGTCAAGGCTGCGGTGGGTTCGTCAAGAATCAGAATTCTGGCATCGTGTGAAAGCGCTTTTGCAATTTCCACCAATTGCTGCTGACCAATGCCAAGACTGCGAATAGTCGTGTGGGGATCGAGTGGTAAATGCAGATCATCCAGCAAAACGCGCGCACGTCGATAGAGCTCTTCCCAACGAATGACGCCAAATTTTCGGGGCTCGCGGCCGAGGAAAATGTTTTCCCCGACGCTCATTTCTTTTACCAGCGACAACTCTTGAAAAATCACTGCGATGCCTGCCTTTTCGGCTTCGCGGACACCGGCAAATTTTTGCTCTGCGCCCTCGATCAAAATCTCACCGCCATATTGCGGATGCGCATAAACCCCACCCAGAATTTTCATGAGCGTTGACTTGCCGGCGCCGTTTTCACCGACGAGCGCGTGTATTTCGCCCTTATGCAGGTCAAAGGTGACGCCGTCCAGCGCACGAACCCCGGGGAACGTCTTCGTGATATTGCTCATTTCTAAAAAGGGTTGTGGGCGTTCGCTGGTCAATGTCGTCGATGTTCTTCGTGCTTTGTACTTTGTTCTTAGTTTATTGTTTCTGCTTACTGCCTTCTGCCTTCTGTACTTCATTGCTTCGGGCATTTCTCCGGCGGAACATTGGCGCAGATTTTTTCCAACGTTTGATATCCATCTTTAACCACAGTACTGACGATATTATTTTTGTCGACGGCGATAGGTGCCAATAACACGGCTGGGACTTTCTTCGCCCCATTGTCGATCGCGTCCGTGGCAGCTACTTTCTCGCCGCGCGCAAGTTTGATTGCCGCATCAACGGCTGCGTAAGCAAGCGGCTGAATCGGCTTATAGACTGTCATCGTCTGCTTACCCAGCACAATCAACGACAATGAAGCGAGGTCAGCATCCTGACCCGAAACTAGAACTTTGCCTGCCAGGTTTTGTCCTTCGAGCGCCTGGACCGCGCCTCGCGCTGTGCCATCATTAGAAGCGACGACCGCATCAACCTGATTGTTAGCCTGCGTCAAAGCATTCTCCACGATGTTGAGTGCCGCGCTTGCCTGCCACTCCTTCGCATACTGGTCGGTGACGATCTTGACGTCGCCGCGATCTACCGCGGGCTTCAGTATGTTCATCTGCCCCTGATGCAGCAGCAGAGCGTTATTGTCAGTTGGTGAGCCGCCGACGATTACAAAATTCGCGGGCTTCTTGTTCACGTGATCCAGCAAATACTGCGCCTGCATCTCGCCAATTTTTACTATTTGATGAGAAACGTACAGATCGACGTCGCTATTCTTTATCAGACGATCGTAACTAATTACCGGAACTCCCTGGCGGTGGGCCGCCTCAACAATCGAGGCCGCAATCTCACCGTTATGCGGCGCCACAATCAAGACGTCGACTCCCTGGGTCAACAGGTTTTCTGCCTGTTTCACCTGCAAATTATCGTCGCCATTCGCGACCTGCACGGAAACCTGCATGCCGAGTTCCTTGGCCCGCTTCTCGACCAGATCTTTATCGCGTTGCCAACGCTCCTCTTTCACGGTATCCATTGAGAAACCGATGACAACCGGATCGTTTGGCCCCTTCTTTTTCTTCGTCGCGCCAGTGTTTGATTGTTGCGTGCCGGACACGCAGCCGCCGGCCAGCAACGCCAAAAGAACCACGCCAAGCATCAACATCCGATTTTGCATTGAATCCCCTTCCCTTCGTTCCTTAGAACTGTTTCAACTGTACGCTTCATTAAGATTGTTTGATCTTCACCGAGCGGCACACCATGATGGCGCAGGAATCGTCGCAGTCTGGGCTGGCCACTCGGAACGCCAGAACTGTCGCGGAAGCTGGAGAATTAAAAGTGCGCCGCGCAGCTTAACAGAGACTTCCGGGGAAATATATATTGAACTCTTGGTTTCTTAGTGCTATTAAAAATACTACATTATCCGCGTCGGCACATATACAATCGGTTTCCCCTCCCGATACGCACGCAAGCGCACATTGAGTTCGCTCCCTGAAAGTCAGAGGCGAACTTTCCTGGGAAGGAATGTTTCAACTGTATGTCGTCATTTACGTTACGATTTCGGGCCTTAATCCGATAACTGTTCACTCAAATGGCCGCAGGAGGGCCTTGCAAATGAATCGCACCACGTCCAGTTTGGTCCGCATTTCGATGTGCGGGCTTATTCTTTTGTCTGCAATGGCCACAGCCCAGGCTCAATTCAAGGCCGGTATTCAGGGCACCATAAAAGATACTTCTGGAGGCTTGGTTCCTGAAGCGAAGGTAACTTTAACCAGCAAGGAAACTGGTAAAACCCAAGAAGGAACTGCGAGTGGTGAGGGGTTTTATCGCTTATCAGGACTAGCCCCGGGCAAGTACACCATCACAGCGGAAAAGGTCGGTTACAAGAAAACCGTGTTGGAAGACGTCGAGGTAAACGCCGAGACTGTCCAGGGCATTGACATCGCGCTCGAGGCCGGTGAGGTCTCCGCAACTATAACTGTGACTGCAGAGACGACCGCGACGCTTGAATCGGAAAACGCCAACGTTGACAAATCGATAACCACGCAAGAGGTTCGACGGTTGCCACAAGTCGGACGAGATCCTTATGAGCTAGCCCGCTTGACGCCGGGAATTTTTGGCGATGCGTCGCGCAACGGAAATGGCAGCGCAGCCGGGTTGCCAAACTCTCCGGGACCGGGTGGCTCGGCTAACTCAATCTTCCAAGTTGAAAACCAGGTACAGATTACTGCAAATGGCCAGCGCATCTCAGCCAATAATTTCCAAATTGACGGCGTGGGCGTCAACAGCCTGACGCATGGCGGCGCCGCAGTTGTGACGCCGAATCAAGAGTCGGTTAGTCTCACAAAACGGGACCAACGATTTTCACGGCAGCGCCTTCCTCAAATACAATAGCCCCAAACTTAACGCTTTTAACAAGTACAGAAATGATTTTGGCCGAGGTAGGCTTGAAAGAGTCGAGCGTTTCTTCCGGCAATTTGGCGGCAGCTTGGGCGGGCCTCTCTATCTGCCACGTTTCGGCGAAGGCGGACCCTCCACGTTCTCCGGCAAGAATAAAGCCTTCTTCTTCTTGTCATATGAAGGCCTGCGCGAGAACACAGCCAACACATCTGTGACTTATGTGGAAACGTCACAGTTTCGATCAAGCGTCATTAGTTTGCGTCCCGGTGGTGTAAGTGCAAGAGTGCTCGGCTCTGCAGGCGTCGTGCCTCGCATTGCGGCTGTTTTGACTCCTTCCTGCGCCGACTTAGACTCTTTGACTGCCGGTAAGTGTCAAGTTGTTGCGGGCGGTCTTGACGTGGGCTCGCTGGCTGGGGGCTTACGACAATATTTGCCTTTCCCATTCAATGCGGGTGGCGGGCCTGACCTGGAAGGAGGACCTTTGGATGGCATCCCGGATATTCAGAAGGTGCTAATCGCTGCGCCCAATAGCAATCGACCTAATCAGTATAATGCCCGGTTCGACTTCACGCCGACTTCTAAAGACCAGATTGCGTTTAGCACCTACCTTACTCGTGGCAATTCTGTAGGCAGTGACGCGGGTACCGGTGCCCGTCCACAAGCTGACATTACCAGTACCCCTCGTAATACAGCTTTGACGTTTCTTTACAATCGCACCATTTCATCCACGACGCTCAATGAAGCACGCTTTAATTTCACGCGCTTTGCTTTCAACGAAGTCGAATCGTCAAGCGCAACCAATTTTGGTATACCGCGGATCGAAATCGAGGATTTGTTAAGAGGCTCTGTTGGTGGGCGAATCAGGTTCGGCGCGAATCAAGCAGAGACGACTCCCGGAATTTTTTCGGAGAACACGTTTGAGTTCCGGGATGTCTTGAGCAAAGTGGTTGGCAATCACGCGTGGAAGTTTGGCGGTGAATTCCGCAGAGAGCTGAACAACGATAATTTGAACGGCGCTTCGCGTCCCTTGTATACGTTTGCAGGACTCGGCAATTTCGCCAACGATACGCCGCTCTTTGAGCAAATCACTTTTGATCCGCGCACGGGCGGGCCAGCGGACGCACAAAGACATTTCCGTACTGGCGGCTATGGCTTGTTCGTCCAGGATGATTGGAAGGCACGTCCAAACTTGACTTTGAATTTGGGCTTGCGTTATGAATACTTCAATGTTCTTAAAGAGAGAGACAACAAAGTAGCTAATTTCGTCTTTGGTCCTGGTGGTGGTCTGACGGGTTCAAAAGTGGTTCCGACCAGTGATCTTTACAAACCCGATCGCAACAACTTCGCACCGCGACTGGGATTCGCTTACAGCCCCAAGCATTTTGGTCTGGAACAGAAGCTGGTGTTGCGTGGCGGATTCGGTGTCAGCTATAACCGCATTCCGGATGTGGTCTTCTCGAACACGCGCGGCAATCCTCCGTTCTTCGCTCGTTTCGGGGATTGCTGCGCCACTTCTACTCTAGACTTCTCCACGCCGTTTCATAACGGGCAATATCTATACGCACTGGGAGCAAACAGTTCACCCTTTAGTTACCCAGCGAATCCGGCGTTGGCGACTGGAATCGACCCCGCAACCGGGGGGCTCAAGGGCCTGAGCGTTGAAATCTACGGCGCGCGACCTGACACGCCGACCGCCTACGTTTATTCCTATTCGTTCGAGGGACAGTATAGTTTGCCAGCTAAACTGACGGCTGAACTCGGTTATCAGGGAAGCCGGAGCCGTAAGCTCATCAGACTCGTCAATCAAAGGCTTGTGCAAAGCGTTATCCCCAACAACTTCTTCGCATCTGCTGTCTTCATCCCAACGCCGGATGTGAGTGCGAACTACAACGCGCTGAACGCCCGACTCTCGCGTAGATTCTCAAAGGGGTATCAATTCGATGCCATCTACAGATGGGCCAAGAGCATTGACACGCTTTCCAACGAAGGCCCCGGCGCAGTAACAAATCAAACCTTCCCGCAGGATTTGCGCGAAGAGCGTGGTCCATCCGATTACGACGTCAAACATAGTTTCACGTTGTCGGGCCTTTGGGATTTGCCACTTCTCAGAAATCGTAAGGACGCCCTCGGCAAGGCGCTCGGTGGCTGGCAGCTCAACGGCATTCTGACAGCACACACGGGATTCCCGTGGACGCCACATACAGGCCAATGCGTCCGTGCTCCCAATTCACAAGACAACATCTGTCCTTCACGCCCAACACGCTATTTTGGTGGCGCGCTTAACGACACAAGCAACGACGCCTTCATCCGGCCCGGTGGAAATTTTCCCGGCGGCGGGTTGAAGTATTTTGACCCCAACAATCCCGGAGGGCTTTTGAGACCAGGTATTGGACGGAACTCCTTCCGCGGGCCAAGATATTTTGCAGTCGATCTGAGCGCAGCAAAGCGAACGGGTCTGCCAAACTTCCTGCGTCTTGGCGAAGGAGCTTTCTTTGAATTCAAAGCAAACTTCTTCAACGCCTTTAACAGTCTGAATCTCGTTCCCTTCGGTTTCTTTTCGCCCACAGTAGATGACCCAAACTTTGGCCGTGCCGAGCGTGGCCTGGCGGGCCGGGTCATTGAGCTTCAGGGGCGATTCAGCTTCTAGGGTTTATTCCAATTCACCGCGAGTGGGCCACCAGAAATGGTGCGTTCATTCGCGGTAACTTTTGGGCCGTGGTCATTGAGGCTGAGGCGGCTGTGGCCGTGAAGCGGCGGGCAAAGGTGACGATGCCGAGGGCAGTTCGCCTGTTTCCGGACTGGGATCATTCTCGTCTCTTCCGCGTTGTTTGCGTTCCTCTGCGCGTCGCTTGAAGATGACCAGCTCGCGGTCCGCATCGTCTTTGCGCTTGAGGCGAGAGAGTGCCATAAACAATTGGTAGTGAGCGTCCGGGTTACTCGGTCGCAACGTCACGGCCTCTTGTAGA
>WNFS01001323.1_pt1 | contig 18394 bp, 16 predicted proteins | sample 5400141 | NCBI WGS metagenome assembly WNFS01 (sample SAMN13153358, study PRJNA577476) | soil metagenome | isolation source: 60 cm saprolite under Madrone tree | place: USA:California | collected 2016-06-14
GTCCTGGGCATCTTCAAAAAATGGGACTGCGAACTGGGCGACCTAACCATCCACCCCGGCGACACCCTCGTCCTCTACACCGACGGCATCACCGAATCCTTCAACGAAGCTCGCGACGAATTCGGCGAAGACCGCCTGATCGAATCCCTCCGCCGCCACCGCGCCCAACCCTCCCAATCCATCCTCCAAAACATAGTCGCAGACGTCCGCCAATTCTCCCCCCACGAACAACACGACGACATCACCCTAATCATCGCCAAATCCTGCCCCTCGCCTCTATAGCGAATCAGTTTCCGGTTGCGGCTCCGTTTATCAGGCATTGGTCAATTTAGGGGGTCTATCCGGCGCTAAAGAGTAAGCCGCTTCGACTGTCAAGAGTGACAGTTCAATCGGCAATTCCCACCGTTTGAAAATCCTGAACTTGCGGCCCGGAGTGGCAAAACTCGCGGGTTTGCGTCCGTGACACAAGAAACAGAGATGGAAAGTTGCGAAGGCCACTCGAAGGCTCGCCCGGCGCAGGTGCCCTGTGTTGCAGCAAGAAGCTTCCCCTTCAAGGCGGTACAACTCGCGAATCGACACATCTGGGTGCGTGTGGGTCTACTGGCAGTGCAACGAAGGCGAGGAGACTGCACGGGTTCGGGACATGAGCCTGGGCGGTATGTTTGTCGAAACCGCTAAGCCGAGAACTGTGGGCTCGACGGCCAAAGTTGATTTTCTTGTCCAGGAAGGACAAATCAGAGCCGAAGCTGTCGTGCGGCGTGTAGAGCCTGGTTGTGGACTGGGCCTGAAATTCACGGCGGTGAGTGATGGAGATCGCCCGCGCTTCGTCGCGTTGTTGCGCAGACTTCGCAGTTTGTCTCGATGAGAACGAAAGGTGTTCTGGTTCCCGACCTTGAACAGTGCCGCCAGGCGCGCCGACATTGAGCCAATATCCTGGTCCCGCTTGACTAGTCGGAACTTACCATCGGGACCGCGCGGCCAAGTGCAAGTCGCCTTACCGGAAACTGGCCCGCTACTTAATTTCTGCAAAATCTCGAGGGGTGCCAATTCAAATTGGCACCCCTCATCCCCAAAAAAACAAAGTAATTATAAGCAATTTATTGACAATAAGTAGCAATCTGCTATTTGGACAGGCCCTCATGACCGCACAATCACAACCAACCGCGTCAAGCGTGTTGCGAGACGCTCAAGACATTTCCGTCGGGATCCTTGAACCACGCCACTTTGTTGCCGTCCGGCGTGGACCAAATCCCCCGCTCCTTGTCTTGAACGAACGGATATTTCTCAAACACAACGCCGCGTTTCGTCAGCCAGTCCACCATGGCTACGATGTCGTCCACTTCCCAGCCCAGCACCGTGCTCTGCAGCGGACTAAAAGTCGGAACCTTCACAATCCGGATCATGCTCTTGCCCGCTTTCATCACCAGCGCAAACTTGTCCAGACTCACAAACTCGAATCCCAGGTTGCCTTCGTAAAAGGCCCGCGCTTTGTCGTAGTCCTTGGTAAGCACGAAGCCCATCATGTTCATGTCTGCCAGCATTTTTCTCTCCTGACTGCGGCGTTTCGGCTTCGAGGAATAGCACTTGTTGGGGGAGTTTTCTTTCGCTATTGTGACAACAAGTGTCGGAAAAATGCCACAGCATCCTCTTTGACCGGCGCGGTCGCCCGCTCGCGCAAGTCGCCAGCGTCTCCGCCGACCTTCCCGATGGACACATGATCCCGTTGCATTGCCATCCCGAAGATCAGCTCATCTTCGCCTCGCAAGGTGTCATGACTCTTCGCACCGATCAGGGCATCTGGGTGGTCCCGCCGATGCGCGCCGTCTGGATACCGGCGAAAACGCCGCACTCGGTAACCATATCGGGGCTCGTCGCCATGCGAACTCTCTATTTTCTTCCCGGGTTCGTCAAAGGCCTCCCCCAAAAGTGTTTTGTCATGAATGTCACGCCGCTTTTGCGAGAGTTGATTCTCCATGCCTGCACATTTAAGCGGCTGAACAGAACAGCCCCGGTTCAAAAGCGAATTCTCGAAATCCTTGTCGACCAATTGCAGGCCGTTGATTCCATCCCTCTGCAACTTCCGCATCCGGCAGACGCGCGAGCCATGCGAATTGTACAATCTTTGCTCGCCAATCCAGGCGAACCGAAAACACTGCAAGCGCTCTGCAAGGACTGCGGCGCCAGCAAAAGAACGATCGAGCGCGTCTTCCTCGCCGAAACCAAAATGACCTTCGGCAAATGGCGCCAGCAACTCCGCCTGCTTCACGCTCTGCGGTTGCTTGCTTCCGGGGAAAAAGTGACAGGCGCGGCCCTGGACGCTGGCTATTGCAGCCCAAGCGCCTTCATCTCCATGTTCAAAAAACAGCTCGGCGCAACACCCACTCGTTATTTCCAAAGCTGGAGCACAAACGGAAATGCAAGAGCTGCGAGAGCAAGCGCCAATGCGCGCTAGTAAGGTGAGCGCAGAGGCAAAGAAGGGAACGGGGACATGAGCCTTTTCGGAGAACTAGGAACAAGGAAAGAGCTTGAGAACAAAGCTAAGGCGGAAGGGCGTTTGCCGCCGGGGCAGTCGCTCACTCTAAAGTGGCCTGTTCTCCACTACGGCAGCATCCCGCATTTCGATCCGGCCAAGTGGGACTTCCAGATTTCTGGCGAAGTCCAGGAGCCGAAACGCATCACTTGGAGCGACTTTCGCGCGCTGCCGCAAACAGAAACTATGTCGGACTTGCATTGCGTCACGCGCTGGAGCCGCCTCGACAATCGCTGGAAAGGCGTGCTGTTCGCGGACGTGATGAAGCTGATTAGGCCGAAGCCCAACGCTCATTTTGCTTCTATCCTCGCTGAGGAAGGCTATACGGCCAACGTCCCGCTCGAAGATTTGTTGAAGCCCAGCGTGCTCTTCGCGTTCGAGCACGATGGCGAGCCTCTGACCGCCGAGCATGGCGGTCCGCTCCGCCTCATCGTTCCACATCTCTATGCCTGGAAAAGTGTCAAGTGGGTCCGCGGCTTTGTGCTTCTCGACCACGATCGCCTCGGTTTCTGGGAGCGCAACGGCTATCACGCCTACGGCGACCCGTGGAAAGAGCAGCGCTACTCAGGGCGTTGAATGAGAACAAAACTAACCATGAAAATTTCGATAGCCTCGACGGCCTGGAAACGCGGACAGATCTTGCGGCTGGATTGACATGGGTCCTGCCACTCTGGAATCATCCCAAGACCGTTGACCTGTATTTTGCGATTGGCGGAGGCCTTCCGATCCACGTCGCTGAGCGAAGTAAGTTTTGCGGTTCCATTTCCGTAAGGCAGAGATCAGGGGAATCGAGACATGGCGGCCGGCATCCGCACAAACGAATTGCGCAAGGTGTATAACACATCGCCGCCGCTCGCGGCCGGCGCGGGCGGATTCTCTTTTGCTGAGAAGCGCAGTAAAGGCAAGCAGCCGAAACCGGAAATCGTCGCCCTCAATGGAATTTCTCTCGATATTCATTCTGGCGAAATTTTCTGCTTGCTCGGACCAAACGGAGCGGGAAAATCCACGACCGTCGGCGTGCTCACCACGCGCGTCAAACCGACCGCTGGCCAGGCCTGGATCGGAGAACATGACGTTTGGAAAGAACAGTCCGCCGTCAAGCGACTGATCGGCGTGGTGGCCCAGCGTCCCAATCTTGATTTTTCTTTAACGGCTCGCGAAATTCTTGCTTTTCACGGCGCCTATTTTGGCCTCAGTTCCCACGAACGCAACAATCGCGCTGCCTCTCTGCTCGAGCGGTTCAAGCTCACCGATCGCGCCGACCAAATCGTCCGCGGATTTTCCGGCGGCATGATGCAGCGACTCTCCATCGCACGCGCCATGATGCACGATCCGCTGGTGCTTTTCCTTGATGAGCCTAGCGCGGGATTGGATCCGCAGACGCGCTTGCTTCTCTGGGAGATCATTCGCGAGTACAACCGCAGCGGCAAAACCGTTCTGCTCACGACTCACAACATGGAGGAAGCTGACGCCCTCTGCCAGCGCCTCGCTATCGTCGATCACGGTCGTATCATCGCGCTGGGCACACCGCAGGAACTGAAGTCTTCCGTTCCCGGCGGATACCTGGTGCGCGTCCGCTTCGGCCAAAACTCGCCGGAATTGTTGCAGCGTCTCCAGTCTCTGGCGGGTGTTCGCGAGGTGCGCGCGACGGAAAACAATGGCGCCGATCTTTACGCCGACCGCGGCGGCTCGCTCGTTTCCGAGGTCGCGAATCTCGCGCTCGCGGCGAATATCGAGCTGTGCGACGTACATATCTCCGAGCCCAGCCTTGAAAATCTCTTTCTGCACCATACCGGCAGGAGTTTGCGCGAATGAACTACAAAGCTTTCATGGCGATGCTGGCTCGCGACGTGCGCGTGGCACGCCGCAATATCGTGGCCCTGCTGTTCCAGACGTTTTTGCAGCCGCTGATGTTCGTCTTTATTTTCGGCCGCGTGATGGTTGGCAGCGGCTACATGCCGCCTTCCTACAAGAGCCTGCTGCTTCCCGGCATCATGGCGCTCAGCATGGTCGGTACTGGAATTTGGGCCGTGGCCATGCCGCTCATCGGTGAGTTTCAGTTCACGCGCGAAATCGAAGATCGCTTGCTCGCCCCCATGGATATTTCGTGGGTAGCGATTGAGAAAGTTGTTGCGGGCACTTTGCAGGCTCTCGCCGCTGGAATCATGGTTATTCCGTTCGCGTGGCTGCTGCTCAGGCCGGGTGTGGATTTGAGTCTTCACCGGCCGATTCTTTTTGCGATTGTGGCGTTGCTCGTAGCCGTTTTTTCCGCCTGCGGCGGGCTGGCGCTCGGATGCAGCGTCGAGCAAACGCATATCGGCCTCATGTTTTCTCTTGTCGTTGCGCCGATGATCTTTTTTGGCTGCACCTACTATCCATGGAGCGCGCTAAATAATTTCCCGATCATGCAAAAAGCTGTGCTGGTGAATCCGTTGGTCTACGCCAGCGAAGGTTTGCGGGCAACTCTCGTGCCTCAATTCCCGCATCTGTCGTTGCTGGCCGTATTCGTTGCTCTGTTCGGATTCAACGCCCTATTTCTTACCGTGGGCCTGCGACAGTTCCACAAAAAGGCCGTCAGCTAGGGAGAGTTGCAGAAAATTTAGCGAGCGCGAAAAACAGTTTAGCGCCAGCGAAAAAGTTTCAGTGCGAGGAGGAAGCAAACAAGCAGCCAAGCGCCTAGCACGCCCAACTGTGGCCCTAACTGAACAAGGTTCGCGCCCTGCAACATGTTAGCACGCAACGCGTCGATCGCGGCAGTCAATGGAAGAGCCTTGATGATCGGCTGCACGACATCGGGAAATCGCTGCGCGGAAAAGAATACTCCGGAAGCGATCCACATCGGCAGCATCACGGCGTTCATCAAGCCAGAAGCCGCTTCGATTGTCTTGGCGCGCGATGCGAGCAGCAAGCCGAGCGCGCTGAACGCTAGCGAACCGAGCAGACATACTACCGCGAGATCGAGCAACGAGCCGCGCACCGGCACGTGAAAGATCCATGCGCCGAATCCGAGAACGATGCCCACTTCCGCCACGAGCATCAAGATGCGCGAGAGTACATACGATAGCAAAAAATATTGCTTCGGCATGGGCGTCGCAACCAGCCGTTTCAAAAGTTTTTTGCGCCGCGCATCAACGACAGTAAAGCCCATTCCCCAAATCGCGCTGCCCATCAAATTCATTCCAAGCAAGCCGGGAATAAGGAAGTCGATGTAGCGCGAGCCCGGTTCGCGCATCAGCACATCGCTCGAGGCCATAGGATCAACGCGGCCAGCGGCTTGCTGCACCGCGCGATCCGCGAGCATGCGCGCGGCGCGGCCTTCCGGATTGGTATCGTCGTAGCGATAGACGACTGCGCCGTTCGCGCCCGGCACTGCGAGCAGAGCGACTTTGCCGGTGCGCAGCGCTTCTTCGGCGGCGTTTGAACCGAGCTGCTGCACGGAGAGAAGTTTTTCGCGCTGCAGAGATTGCGTCAGTGCGGGCGTGACCGTCGCTACCTTCAGCACTTCCGCCGGACGGTTGCGGAAGGCAATTCCAAGTCCTGCGGCGAGGAGGATGGGAAACGCGAAAATCCAGAAGAGCGCTTCGGGTTCGCGGAGCGTTTCGCGGAAGCGCACGATGGTCAATTGCACAAGCGGGTGGTCGGCGAAAGTCTTGCCAGACGGAGCTTTTCGCCCCGCTGCGCGGGCGCGAACATCGGAAATGGTAGTGGTTTCACTCATGTAGTTTGCTCATTCATCGCGGAGGTGGCGCCCTGTCAGGGAGACGAACACATCCTCCAGCGTTGCGGAATGGGTACTCAGTTCGGTGAGCGGAATATTTTGGCGTGTTAGTTCGGCGAGCAGCGCTGGCACGGCAAGGTGCAACTCGGTGACTTGCATCTCTACGGTGCCATTTTCGGAGCGAACGTCGCGGACGCCTTCGATACGTCGCAGCGCGGGAATATCGAGCGCCTGCGAATTGGCGCCGGCAGAAAACCCGACCATGTGTTCCGCGCAGGTGGAGGCGATCAATTCGCGGGGACTGCCTAGGGCGATTTGTTTGCCGTTGTCCATGATGGCGACGCGCTCGCAGAGGCGCTCGGCTTCGTCCATGTAGTGAGTGGTTAGCAGGATGGTGCGGCCGGACGATTTGAACTGCTCGATCAATTCCCAAAGCTGGCGGCGGGCTTGTGGGTCAAGGCCGGTGGTGGGCTCATCGAGGAAAAGAAAATCGGGATCGCCAACGAGCGCGCAGGCAAGGGCCAGGCGCTGCTTCTGGCCGCCGGAGAGATTGCCTACACGGGAATTCTTTTTTTCTTCCAGCTGCACGAGAGCGATGGCTTCAGCCGCGCCCGGGCCTTGCTCAAAAAAGCTTCGGAACAAGCGAAGCGTTTCGACGACCGTCAATTTTTCCGAAAGCTGCGTGTCCTGCAACTGAATGCCGAGGCGCTGGCGGAGTTGCTTCGCACTCGAGTTCCAATGCATTCCAAGCAATTCCACTTCGCCAGAATCGGGAATGGTCAAGCCTTCGCAGATTTCCACCGTTGTGGTTTTGCCTGCGCCATTTGGTCCGAGAAGGCCGAAGCATTCGCCTGCGCGAACTTCAAGGTCCAAGCCCTTGACGGCTACCACGTCTTGATAAGCCTTGCGAAGGCCTGTGACACGAAGAGCTGGGCGGCTTGAGCTTTCCGTCATGGACCAAGTATCGCGTCAAGGACGAAGGCATGCAACCTTCGAATCGGACAGCCTCCCCATAATTTGAATCGCATAAAGCCTTCACCCGATGGAGGGCATGAGTGATAATCTCGCTGCCGTTGTGGAGAGGACAGCGAAGCGATGAGGAATTCTATCGGACGGATGGGCTTGGCGATTGCGGTTGCTGGTGCGGTTTCCTTTGGGGCAGTGAGAGCGCAGCAGGGGACGCCGCTTACGCAAGAGCAAAAAGATCAACGAGTGCAGACGGAGAAGGAACTCGAATCGGTGGCCATTATCGAGCGCAAAGTGATGGTACCGATGCGGGACGGCGTGCGACTGGCGACGGATATTTACCGGCCGAGGAATGCCAGCGGGCCAGTGCCGATTATTTGGGTGCGAACACCCTACAATTTTAATTTCTGGGATGTGCGCAACGGATTGCCGGCGGATATGAAGTCGGCGCTGACGGCGGTGAAGCGCGGCTATGCGTATGTGGTGCAGAACGAGCGGGGGCATTACTTCTCGGAAGGGAACTACGACATTCTCGGCGCGCCGCGGAGCGATGGAACCGACATGCTGGATTGGCTCAAATCGCAATCCTGGACAAACGGTAAAGTGGGCACGACGGGATGCTCTTCGACCGCGGAATACCAGATGGGGATTGCCGCGACGGGCCATCCGGCGTATGCGGCAATGAATATTCAGAGTTTTGGGGCGGGAGTCGGACGAGTTGCCCCGTATTACGAGCAGGGGAACTGGTATCGCGGCGGGGCCGTGCAGATGCTGTTTATTACCTGGATTTATGGAGAGCAGAACCAGGTGCGGCCGATGTTTCCTGCCAATACCTCGCAGGAGGATTTGATTCGTGGGTCGAAGGCCTTTGACCTGGCGCAGCAACTTCCTCCAGTGGACTGGTCCAAGACGCTGTGGCATTTGCCGGAGCAGGACATTCTGAAGGCGGTGGATGCGCCGCACGGAATTTATGCGGACGCCATGCCGGTGCCGACTGGCGGGCGGATGATTCAACGCGCGCCCAATGATCCGGCCTGGTACAAGGGCGGGCTCTATCACGATGACATGCCGCTGAATCTTCCCGGGCTGTGGTTCATGACGTGGTACGACGTTTCGGTGGGGCCGAACCTCGCGCTTTACAATCACGTACGAAAAACGGCGAAGCCCGAGATTGCGGATGAGCAGTGGGTCATCATTGCGCCGGTGACGCACTGTGCGTACACGCGAGCGACGGAGGATACGGTGGTCGGCGAGCGAAGCATGGGCGATGCGCGGCTCGACTATCAGGAGATTACGTACAGTTTTTTCGATCGCTTCTTGAAGGGAGAGAAGAGCGCGAGGATCGATTCGATGCCGAAGGTGACGTACTTCACGATGGGGATGAACAAATGGCAGACATCGGAGAGGTGGCCACCGGCCGGCGCGCGGACGATGACGATGTATTTATCAAGCGCGGGCCGCGCGAACTCTTTGACCGGAGATGGGGCGCTGGTTGCGTCGGCTCCTGCGGCGGATAAGCCGGATTCGTTTACTTACGATCCGATGAATCCGGTGCCGTCGTATGGGGGCAATGTGTGTTGCACGGGAACGGCGGTGCAAGCAGGCGCGTTCGACCAGCGAAAAATGGAAGCGCGTAACGATATCCTGGTGTACACAGCCGAACCATTCAAGGAAGGGACAGAGCTGAGCGGGCCGATCGAGCCGACGCTCTATGTCTCTTCGGACGCGAAGGACACGGACTTTACGGTGAAAGTGCTCGACGTGTATCCGGATGGGCGAGCTTACAACCTCGACGAATCAATCCAGCGGCTGCGCTATCGCGATGGGTACGATAAGCCGCTGGCGTGGATGGAGACGGGGAAGGTGTACAAGGTGACGCTGCAGCCTCTGAACACCAGCAATTACTTTGAGGCCGGGCATCAACTGCGCATAGAGATTTCGAGCAGCAATTTTCCGCGATTCGACCGCAACTTGAATACCGGCGGGAACAATTATGACGAGGAGAAAGGCGTTGTGGCGCACAACGCGGTGCATCATTCGAAGCAGTATCCGTCGCAGGTGGTGGTGACGGTGGTCAAGAAGTGATGCGCGCAAATAGAACGGATCGTGAGCCTATGCGCCCACCGTCAAAAAAACGAGGGTGGGGCAGCCGCGTTACGGGACTATTCCGCGAACAGGTGCCCATCGAGCGCTGACTCGAGGGAAGCTCGTTTCCTCGGGGTTACAAAGTTTTCACGGGCATTCAACAACGCTGACACAAAGATGTAATGCGCGAAGGCTATCTAGCTTGTGGCCCACCTATGCCTATTCCAAGGAGCAAATGAAAATATGTCCCAAAGCAAGCTGAATAGAAGGAAACCGCAGTTGAGCAAAACGCTTTGTGCAACCGCGCTGGCATTTTCGATGCTCGCTTATGTTCCAGCCGGCTACAGCAACCAAGATCACGATGGGGATGGTCCGCACTCCGGCACCGCCAGCCCGATCAAACACGTCATTATCATTGTCGGTGAAAATCGCAGCTTCGACCACCTATACGCCACCTACGTGCCAAAAAGGAAAAACGAGAGGGTGTTGAACCTGTTGTCGGAAGGCATCATCAATGCCGATGGCACTCCAGGCCCCAATTTCGCCAAAGCACATCAGTTTAAGATCGTGTCCGCCCCCAATGGCGGTAAGTTCTTTAGCAGCGCAGATATGGCGAACAAGGATCTCTACTCAGCTTTGCCGGCACCCGATTTGAACGGGGTGCAAAACCCGCCGGCTGCCGCCCTCCTGACCTTGGGCGGCGATCCGGGTTTGGCCCCCCAGGATCAGTTCCTCATGGGAACCGGGGGCACCGGTCTGGCCGTCAGCAAGGGTCCGGATACCCGCATACCCAACGTCAAGAGCCTCCTACCGGGTCCCTTCCAATTGACCGGCCCGAATTTGGCGTTCGACGCGTACGCTGGCGACACCGTCCATCAGTACTTCCAAATGGTCCAGCAGGTGGATTGCGCCATCGACGCGGAGCACGTATCAAAGGACAACCCGACGGGTTGTCTCCATGATCTCCAGTCGGCGATCGACACCACCTACAGCACGCCCGTGGGCGGCACGCCGCACGACACCGGGCAGACCATGGAGTTCTTCAACATGCAGAACGGCGACGCGCCAGTCTTTAAATCCCTCGCTGACAACTACACGATGAGCGACAACTATCACCAGCCCGTGATGGGCGGCACCGGCCCAGACAGCCAGCCGCTCGGCTTTGCCGATCAAGTGTTCTTCAGCGACGGTAAAGGGAATCCCGCAACGCCGGCGGCGAAGAACATCTATAATCCCGATCCAGTGGCTGGAACGCTCAACCTCTACACCCAGCGGGCGCAATGGTTCAATTGCTCCGACCCGACCCAGCCCGGCATCGCCGCGATCACGGATTATCTGAACGCGCTCCCCTATGCCGTGGAGACAAAGTGCGGCCCCGGCGAGTATTGGCAGGCCGTCAACGTCAATCCTGCCTTCACGCCGAAGGGAACGCCGCAGTCCGGCCTCGTCGTTCCGCAGACGATGCAGCAGAGCATCGGCGATGTGCTGACCGCCAATAATATTTCCTGGAAATATTATGGCGGCGGCTTCAATGCCAGTGGAACGGGCGGCCCATTGGACGGGCTCTACTGCAATATCTGCAACCCGTTCGAGTATGAGTCGGTCTATCCGAGCATGGTTGCGGATCACATGCGGGACGTCACCGATCTCTTCACCGATCTGGTGAACGGCACGCTCCCGGCGGTCTCGTATGTGAAGCCGGACGGCGTTATGGACGGCCACCCCGCTTCGTCGAAGTGGGGACTCTTCGAGTCCTTCGCGAAGAACATCATCGAACTGGCGCAAAGCAACCCGAAGCTCTGGGCTGAGACGGCGATCTTCGTCACCGTGGACGAGGGCGGCGGTTTCTACGACTCGGGCTTTATCCAGCCGGTGGACTTCTTCGGGACGGGCCCACGCATTCCGATGATTGCGGTTTCGCCTTTCTCGACAGGCGGCCACATCAGCCACGCGTATGCCGAGCATTCCTCTTTCGTGAAATTTATTGAACGGAACTGGATGCTCGACACGAAGCTGAGCGACCGCAGCCGCGATAACCTGGCCAATCCCGTTCAAAACGACCATTCCTACGTGCCAAAGAACATGCCCGCGATTGGCGACTTGTTCGATTTGTTTGATTTCGATCATGGGCCCGATGGTGATCGTTAAAAGCTAAAGCGAAGAAAGTTGTGTTGGTGGCCCGGGGCGGGCGGAGATACACCCGCCCTTGGGCAATTAGACCATTTCTGCTAAACGGTGCCTCGATCGGCTTCCACGGCTTTAGATAATGACGGACTCAATTCCTGGCAGCTTTCATTCCTACAGCGGTGATCCAGGACTCCCGCGCGCCTAACATCGCGACCAAATGGCACGAAGCAAGACTAAAATTGCTAAGGATTATCGAGGTGGACGCGGCGGATGCCGAAGGCTACCAGCTTGGCGGGAAAATCCCTCAGAACAGGAATACTTGAAAACAGACGAAGAAGCCACGGAACCTTTGTTACTTGCTGGCCTTTGAAGGCACTGGCAAGCACGAGTTTTTGCATGATGGACTGCCAGCGCTGAATCACGCGCGTGGGCCATTCGCGCTGGCGCTGCACTTCGGCTAGATCAGTGTCCGTGATTTGGCCAGACTTGAGCCGATCCAAGAGAATATTTGCCGCGACTACCGCATCCTGAATCGCGTAGTTAATTCCGACGCCGCCAACCGGCGACATCACGTGGGCCGCGTCACCGATTACAAGGAGGCCTGGTTTGTGCCAAAGCGGGCAGCGGCTGGACTCGACGGAGAGAAGTGTCAACTGATGCCAGTCCGTCAAGGTTTCGGTGTGTTTAGCAAAGCGCGGCTCGATTTCGATGATGGTTTTCCGCACGGCCTCGACTCCTTGCGCGCGCAGCTCTTGGTAGTGCCCCTTGGGGAAGACAAGCCCACCCTGCCAGTGGTCTGTGCGCGCAAGTAGAATGAAAATGCGTCCTTGCCCGAGACGGCCGAAGGCGCCACCCGTACTATCCGGCTCGCCGGGAAGCCTCGGGAAACGGAACCAGAGCACATCCATCGGCGGAGAAGTTTTGATGGGTTCGAACCCTGCGAGACGACGTAGTTGCGAGAAGCGGCCATCCGCACCGACGGTCAACGGAGCGCGAACTTCGTGGACGCCATCCGGGGCTACGTAACGAATACCCTTCACAACGCCATTCTCTTGCACCAATTGATTCACGTTCGCGTGCATCACCAAGTTGAACTGCGAAAACTTGGAGGCTTCGGCTGCGATGAACTCGAGGAAGCGCACTTGAGGAGTCAGAAGGATGTAGGGAAAGCGTGTTTTGAGGCGTGTGAGATCGACAGGCCGAAAAGGGCCGTCAGCAAACTGAATCGTAAGGCTGGAAATCCGCGTGTGTGGAATCTCGAGGAGCTTATCCGCCAGCCCAATCTGATCGAGGACTTCCATGATTGAGGGATGAATGGTGTCGCCGCGGAACTCGCGGTCGAAGTCCTTGTGCATTTCGAGAAGAGTGATAGGAACGCCGCGGCGGACGAGAAGGAGAGACAGCATGATGCCTGCGGGTCCGCCGCCGACAATGCAGCAGGAGGTTTCCGCGACGCTACGGATTTCTTCTGTTGCTGGCGGCGCAGGAGCAGTGGGAGGAAAACTCATCGGTTTAACTTCGCGTGCTTTGAAATTATTTGGAGCCGTGCTGAGACGGCCGGATAATAAGCGAGGTGAGAGTTTAACCCAGAGGAAAGGGGCGGCCCCAGAAAAAAACGAACGCCGCCGCAGGTCGATTGGTTGTTCTCATTGTGAGAACCGTGGATGGTATGAGCATCATCTGAACTTTTCTGGCGTCTATACGTAGTGAATTCTAGGCGTCCGCGGCCGGGTGTTGAGGTTGGCGGATATGGAGTCTCTGGAAGAAGGAATCGCAAATCATGGAACCATTTCTGTTTGAGCTGAAATACTCAGCCCGCACTTTGTGGCGAGCAAAAGGGTTTGCTTTAACCGTTTTTCTGACTTTTTCTGTTTGCATTGCGGCGAACACGGCTCTCTTCGCGATCGTGCATTCTGTAGTGTTGCGGCCGCTGCCGGTACCGGAGGCTAATTCCATTCTGTTGATGTCGAACGAATATCCGAAGGCCGGAGTCATCGGCATAAACAACAGCAGTTCGGGCGATTACTTCGACCGGATCCGCGAAATGACGGTTTTTGAGAGCCAAGCGGTCTTCAAAGAACGAGATCAAACCGTGGAGCTGAATGGATTGCCGCAGCGGATTCGCGGGATGGTAGTGACGCCGTCATGGTTCAAGCTGCTGCGATTGTCGCCTGCGCTAGGACGGCCATTCTCGGACGAGGAAGGCGAAGTGGGGCAGGAACACGAAGTGATCCTCAGCCACGGGCTCTGGGAACAGTTGTATGGCGGTGACAAATCGGCGCTTGGACGAGACCTGCGAATTAGCGGCCAGCCCTTCAGGATTGTCGGCGTGATGCCGGAAGGCTTTGATTTTATTGACCCGGAGGTACGCCTGTGGATGCCGATCGCATTCACTGCAGAGGAAAAGACTGTTCACCACAGCAACAACTGGTATCACATCGGGCGTTTGAAGCCCGGCGCTACGCTGAGGCAAGCGCAGGCACAGGTTAACGCCTTGAACAATGAAAACCTCGAGCGTTTTCCGGAGCTCAAAGAACTGCTGATCAACGCTGGATTTCATACGGTGGTGACACCGCTGCAGGACCTGCTGACGGCGGGAGTTAAGAGGACGCTGTATTTGCTGTGGGGTGGAGCGGTGCTCGTGCTGCTGATCGGCGGGCTGAACATTGCGAACCTGGCGCTGACTCGGCTTGCGTTGCGGCGGAAGGAAATGGCGACGCGTATTGCACTGGGGGCGGGCCGAGCGCAGTTGGTACGGCAGCTGCTCTTGGAGAATGTGGGATTGGCTTTGGTGGGAGGAGTGGCTGGTCTGGCTCTTGGGGCGGGACTGCTGCGGACTCTGAGCGCGATTGGATTGGAGCACTTTCCACGAGCAGGGGAGGTTCGCGTAGATGCGCCGGTCGTGATCGTCGCTCTGGGGCTGTCCGTGGCCGCTGGCGTGTTTGTCGGATTGTTTCCGGTGGTAAGCATCTCAAAACTCGGAATCAACGATGCGTTGCATGAGGACAGCCGGACGGGCACGACGGGCAAAAAGACGCGAAGCGTGCGTCGATTGTTGGTGGCGGCGCAGATTGGATTTGCGTTCGCGTTGCTGATGGGCGCGGCGTTGTTTTTGACCAGCTTTCGGCGGTTGCTGCAGGTCAATCCGGGATTCAGGCCGGATGGCGTAGTGACCGCGTCGGTAGCCTTGCCGCGATCGAAATATGCGAAGCCGGAAGACTGGCGTCAATTTATGAATCGCGCATTGCCCGACGTGCGAGCCATCCCTGGAGTTTTGCTCGGCGGGGCGACTACTGTCATTCCGTTAAGCGGAGATCATGATGACGAAGTGATTCTAGCTGAGGGTTATCAGATGAAGCCGGGCGAATCCATTATTTCGCCGCTGAACATGGCCGTGTCGCCGGGCTATTTCGAAGCCATGGGAATTCCGATGCTGCGGGGACGCAGTTTTGATGAGCGCGACAATGAGACCGCTGCCCGCGTGGTGATTGTGGATGAACGCCTGGCTGCGCACTTTTGGCCGAACAGAGACCCGATTGACCGGCGCATGTATTTGCCGAATGACGCGAAAGACCTGATGAAGATTGACGAGCACACGGTCTGGTTGACCGTTGTCGGGGTCGCACGGACGTTGCGCTACGAACACGTGGAGGATACGGGTGCGACTGTCGGAGCGTTCTATCTCCCCATTTCGCAGAATCCAGATAACAACTTCACTTTCGCGCTGAAGACGCGTGGTGATGAAGATTCCGCGGTGCGCGGGCTAAGGACGGAAATTTCGAGGCTCGATCCAGATTTGGCGGTGTTCAACGTGCACTCGATGTCCGAGCGGATAGATCTCTCGTTGGCGTCGCGGCGGACTTCCATGCTGCTGGCGAACGCCTTCGGCGCAGTGGCGTTGTTTCTGGCGACGCTCGGAATTTACGGAGTGCTGGCGTACTTAGTGGCGCAACGCACTCGTGAAATCGGGATTCGCGTGGCGCTTGGCAGCACGCGAGCGAGTATTCTCAGGCTTGTTTTGCGGGAAGGATTCGAGCTTGTTTTGATCGGTTTGGTTTTGGGCATTGTCGGCGCAGTATCGTTACAGAAAGTTGTGGCTACCGAAATATATGGCGTCCGGGCGCTCGATCCGCTGGTGTTAGCGAGCGTCATGGCATTGTTAGCGATGGTTGCGCTCGCCGCCTGTGCCGTGCCTGCGCGGCGCGCAATGCGCGTGGATCCAATCGTTGCGCTGAGAAGTGAATAACCCAACAGGCTCGACTTCTGAGAACGCAACCAGTGTCATGAGCCCCGGTAGATTGATGAAAGAAATTGCGGAAGCGATCGTCCCGGGCGACGACGTTAAACGCATCCCAGGCAAGCCACGGCCTAGCTAAGTCCGCTGGGTCGGTGATGGCGACCCATTAAAAAGATAAAAAATCATCCTTTGCGCCGGATTGAAAGCAGGCACAGCGCACTGAGGATCAGATAGCCAGACCGAGTTAACCGGCGGCGGCTTGGGATTTGCCCGGGTCGATTTCGATGCGGCCCTTGAAGTGGGCGCCATCTTCGATGCTGATGCGGGCGGTAGAAATGTCGCCGATGACCGAGCCGTCGGTTTTGACGTCTACTCGATCTTTGGCGTAGAGGTTGCCGATGACTTTGCCAAACACGACCACCTCGCCGGCGTGAATTTCGGAGTTGAGCACGGCGGTGGGGCCGACAGTGAGTTGATGGCCATTCAGTGAGATCGGGCCGTCCACTTTGCCGTCAATCTGCAAATCTTCCGTGCCGGTGAGCTGACCCTTGATATGCAGGCCTGAACCCAGGCGAGCTGAACTGCGAGTGCTAGTAGAGGTGGCAGGCTTCGGTGCCGAAGGTGCGCCGAAGGCGATGACGGATGCTGGAGATGCTGCCGGGGGTGCCGCTGGAGATGCCTGCGCTTGCGGTGGCGGAGCGGCCGGGGCCTGAGGTTGCGTTTGCTGCTTGTTCCACATAGTTCCTCCCTTATCGGTCCATAAAAAGCAGATTTGGCCCCGGCTGGGATGGAGCGATGTGCACGTACTCTAGACGGATGCGGCGGAGGGAAGCAATGCAAAATTACGCTCCATTGCGCATTCGAGAACCTGCCCAGCGGAACAGGTGAAATTGTCCTACGTTCAGGCGAGGTTGACAACTCGGTTGAGAAAACCGACCAGGTATTTCCACACGAGGTAGTAGAGGATCAGCGCCAGCGGCGCAAGGATCGGGAAGGCGTGCCTGGCAAAGCCGGGGATTGAAAAATTCAAGAGACTCGTAAGAACCATGCCGAACGGCCCGAGCAAGAGAGGCAACAAGGCGCCGTGGAGGCCGATAGGAAGTTGGAGGCGAGAGCGCCACGCCACGTAGAGAACATTCCAGAGGCCCCAGATGTTAGGCACGACGGCCATAGGGAAGATGATGACGCGCTCGACAGAGACGGGGAAGTTGTAGACGTATCGCGCAATAGTAAAGACGGTGGCGATGATCAGGAGAAAAATCGTTGGAACAACGATGCCTGCCATATACGCGCGGAGATAGGGATGCTGATTCATAAAGCCTCCAGCTTCACAGGTGATACAGCAGGGCCGGGATGGAACTTGGAAAGAAAATGAGAACAGCGGCCAAGATGGCCGCGAGCGCCCAATCGAACCAAGGGACATGGCTAATAGGCGCCGGCTGCTCGTCGAGTTTTCGGAGCATTTGTGGCCAGAGGTCGCCGCGGAGCTCGGTGTCCTGCACGGGAGTAACGGCTTGCTTGAGGAGTTCTTTCATTTCTTTGTTGATTTCTTCGTTGTTCATTTCGTAGCGACCTCCGGGCGAAGCGAATCGAGTTTTTTTCGCAACATTCGAACGGCGCGGAACACTCTGACTTTTACCAGCGATTCGGAGATGCCCACGGCTTGGGCGATGTTGTTGTAACTTTCTTCTTCCACCAGAGCTAGCGTGGCTACGAGCCTGTATTTTGCGGGGAGCTCACGGAAAGCTTTGTTGATGTCGTCGCGAGTCTCTCGGCCGACGGCGCTATCCGGGCTTTTCGCGCAAGCGAGATTCTCTGGAAGCGTAACTTCCTGGCGGGCGTGCCTGAGATGATCGAGGGACGCGTTGGTGGCGATTCGGCGCGCCCAAGCGCGGAAATTGCCATCGGGTCTGAATTGGGATCGATGTTTATAGATGCGCCAAAAGGTTTCCACAGTCAGATCCTCAGCGATGCCGGCGTCGCGGACGATGCGGACAATCCAGGCATAGACTTCCTTCTGGTGCTGCCGGAACAGCACCTCGAAGGCTTCCAGGTCGCCCGCCGCGAAACGTTCCAGCAGTTCCATCGGGACTCTCTATACCTACCTACTGGTTACCGCGAGCTTAGGTTACAAATAGTCTTCGGTTGGGAGGTAAAGAAAAACGCCTGGCGATCAATCAAAGCACGACGATCGGTGAAAACGCCTAAGCGCGGCTGGCGGCAAGAAGCTTGCGCAATGCGCGGCTAGCGCGGCTAGCTTTTTCTCGATGCGGGTAAGGATGGGGTGAGTGAGGCCCCCCTTTTTAAGTCGCCCGGCGACTTCAGAGACGTGAGCGGGAATCGCATCAGCCATGGCTGCAACCTGGCGGATGACTTCTTGCGGATCAAGGTGCACTTCCGTAGCGAGTTTCTGCCACTGGCGCAGGCCGATATTTTGCAGACGGTATTCACCGCCGATGGTGGCTTCGCTTTTGAAGAACCTATGCGTGGACTTCAAGACGACGAACCTGATTCTTGACCGTAGCTTCCTTTTGATTCCGCACGACTCGCAAATCAAACTCCGATTGAAGATTGAGCCAAAAATCGGGAGTCGTTCCGAACACATATCCAAGCCGAAGAGCCATCTCAGGCGAGATACCGCGCTCCTCCTTGACGATATCGTAGATGCTTGGAGCAGGAACGTGCAGAGCCAATGCCAGCTTATTAGCGTTCAGGTGAAGCGGCACCATAA
>WNFS01002192.1_pt1 | contig 18370 bp, 18 predicted proteins | sample 5400141 | NCBI WGS metagenome assembly WNFS01 (sample SAMN13153358, study PRJNA577476) | soil metagenome | isolation source: 60 cm saprolite under Madrone tree | place: USA:California | collected 2016-06-14
CGGCGTTTCGGTAGTGCGGCACCCGGTACGGCCCCGGCAAGTGGTTGACCGTGTTCGCGGTGAGTCCGTCGCCCTGCAAGGGGTAGGCGCCGACGTCAGCGAGGAACGTGGCATCGACGGCGACGATGGTCCCATCGCGGGAGAACCCGATGCGGGCGTCGTGCACCTGCTCGCGGTCGTGGCCCATGCTCGCGAGATTCTCGCGACGGCTCTCCACCCACTTGACGGGCCGTCCGAGCCGGTGCGCCGCGGCCGCGACCAGGATCTCTTCGGGATAGATCGGTCCTTTCGGCCCGAAGCCGCCGCCGACGTCGGGCATCACCACCCGCACGTCTTCGACCGACAGCCCGAGCGCCGCGGCGATCACGTCGCGCAGCGCGTACGGGCTCTGGGTCGACGACGAGACTACGAGCGCACCGGCGGCGCGGTCGCGATACGCGAACACGCCGCGCGTCTCGATCGGCACGGCGCTGAGCCGCGGGTGCCGTAACCGCTCGCGGACGACGAGGTGCGCCCCCGCCAGCGCGCGCTCGGCATCGCCGACGGCGCCGCGCGTCACCAGCGCCGCGTTGTCGGACCAGCCCTCGTGCAGGCGCGTCGCCGACGCCAGGGCGGCCTCGGCCGTCGGCAGCGCTGGCAATCGCTCGTACTCGATGCTCACCGCGTCGAGCGCGTCGGCGAGCCGGGCAAGGTCCTCTGCCACCACGACCGCGACCGGCTCGCCGACGTAGCGGACGACGTCGCGCGCGAGAACCGGCTGGGCCCAGGGGCGTCCTTTATGAGCGCCGCCGTACGCGGTCGGCACGTGCGGCGCGATCTCGCCGAGGTCCGAGGCGCTCCAGACCAGGACGACGCCGGGGAAGTGGCGCGCCGCTTCCGTCGCGACCTTCGCAAGCCGGGCATGAGCCTCGACGCTCCGCACAACGCCAAGATGCAGGAGCCCCTCGCGCGTGAGGTCGTCGAGGAACCGGCCGCCGCCCGTCAGGAGGCGCTGGTCTTCTTTCCGCCGCGGCGAGGCGCCGATCATGTCGCTCCGGAATCTACCACGCGCGCGCGCGCCTCGCCTCGGCTAGACTCCCGACGGAGGAAGCACGGGATGGACGTCAAGCGCATGTTCAGGAAACTGACGTGGACGCAGCTCCTCGGCAACCTCTTCGGCGCGCTGCTGACGTGGTTCTACTTTCGGTTCGTCGACTACACGGCGGCCCAGTTCCAGGCGCAGGTCTCCCGAGGGGAGATCGTCTACTTCGTCCTCGGCTTCGCCGCGCTGATCGCGGTCGGCATCGCCGGGGGCTCACGCTGGGCGCGTCCACTCGAGCGCGCCGACCCGACAGCGGGCGCCGCTGCCGGGCTCGTGCGTCGGCGCGCGATCCTGGTGCCGTACGTGTTCGCCGCGCTGTCGTTCGGCGGCTGGATCCTGGCCGGTCTCGTCTGGGGGTTCTGTACCCGATCCTCTGGGGCATCTTCTCGCCGGCGCGCTCGCTCCGGTCGGTGTTCGGCATCACGTGCATCGCGGGCACGGTGACCGCCGCGCTCATCTTCTTCGCGGTCGAGCATCAGTGGCGTCGCGTCCTGCCGGCCTTCTTCCCCGGTGGCGACCTGAGCGCCGTCCCCGGGGTGCTCCGGCTGCGCGTGCGGGTTCGGCTCCTCGTGATTTTTCTGGTGCTGAGCGTCATCCCGCTCTCGCTCCTTGGGGTCCTCGCGTACACGCGGGCCGCAGCGCTGCCCGGGGTGGACCCGACGGCGGCGCCCAGAATCGTCGCGAACATGCTGGTCTTCATCGTCTTCATCGTGGCGGTCGGCATCCTGGCAGCGGTCGGGCTCTCGCTCTACGTGGCCAGCAGCGTCGCGGGACCGCTCGGGCAGCTGCAGACCGCCATGCGCGACGTGGAGCGGGGCGATCTCGAGACGCGCTGTCCGGTCGTGACCAACGACGAGATCGGCGCGGTGTCCGAGGGGTTCAATCGCATGGTCGGCGGGCTCAAGGAGCGCGAGTTCCTGAAGGAGACGTTCGGGAAGTACGTGAGCCGCGAGATCCGCGACGAGATCCTGGCCGGCCGGATCTCGCTCGAGGGCCAGGCGCAGGAGGTCACCGTCCTGTTCGCGGATCTCCGTGACTTCACGCCGTGGGTGGAGGCGACGAGCCCCCGCGAGGTGGTCCGTGACCTCAACGCGTACTTCACGGAAATGGACCGCGCCATCCGGGAGCACCGCGGGCTCGTGCTGCAGTTCATCGGCGACGAGATCGAGGCGGCGTTCGGCGCACCGGTCGCGTACCCCACGCACGCGGAGATGGCGGTGCGGGCCGCGCTCGAGATGCGCCGACGCCTGGCGGCGTGGAATGACGAGCGCGCGCGGGCCGGGCAGGTCCCGCTCCGCCACGGTATCGGGATCCACACGGGGTCGGTCCTCGCCGGCAACATCGGGAGCTCGGAGCGACACTCGTATGCCCTCGTCGGCGATCCGGTCAACCTGGCGTCGAGGATTCAGAATCTCAACAAGGAACTCGGCTCGGACATTCTCGTGAGCGGCGACACGCGCCGGCGACTCGACGGCCGCTTCGAGCTGTTGCCGCTTCCCGCGGTGCGGGTCAAAGGGAAGTCGCTCGAGGTTGAAGTCTACCGCCTCGCTTGACGCTCGCGTCGCCGGGCGGGCGCGGGAGGGGTCGGGGGCGCGTGCGGCAGGGGGCGACTGGACCACGCCGCACGCGTCCGCTGCTCCCGGGCGGCTGGGCTCCATCCGGGCGCGCCGCGCCCGTCGCCACGCGGCGGGAACGGATCCTGTCGCCCCCTACCGCACGCGCCCCCGACCCCTCCCGCGCCCGCCCGGCGTCTTCGGTTTTGCGTCCTTAGACTCTTGTCGTGTGCGCGAGCTGGCGGCGCTAGCGAGTCCGGGAGCTGGGGGTCGGCACTGGGGAAGGGGTCGACGCGATCCGTTCCCTCCAAGTGGCGACGTATCTATTCGCGGGTGATGGAGCCCAGCCGCAACGGGGCAGCGCACGCGTGCCGCGTGGTCGCGCGACCCCTTCCCCAGTGCCGACCCCCAGCTCCCGGACCCGGCTAGCGTTGCAGGCGGTCCACGAAGGTATTGAGGCGGGTTGCGTCGTGGCTCAAGAGATCGAGGAACCAGAACGCCGCGCCCTCGGGATCGACGCGGACGACGAGCGACAAGACGTCGATCGGCGGACCCCCGTCCGGCGGCGCGAACTCGAGCTTCACCGCCTGGCCCGGCCTGAGGCGCCGGCTCACGCGCACTTTCATGCCCGTGGACGAGAGCTCGATGCATGTTCCGTCCAGCGTTGCCTTGGAGGCGGTGATGCGCACGCCCAGCTTGACCGTGGCGCGCGGCACGGGTCGGCGCTCCACCGGGCGCTGACCGGGCTGTTGCCGGGCCATGGCGAAGGGCTTGAGGTATGCGAGGACCTGGCCCAGCCGCTCGAGCGTGACAGGCTTCCGGATGAAGTCCAGGGCGCCGAGCTGGAGACACGCGCGCGCTTCCACCTCGGTCGCGACGCCCGAGACGACGACCACGGGCACCTCGGAGTCGCGGACGCTCGGGAGACTGAGGAACTCGACCCCGCTCATCCCCGGTAGCCTGATGTCGAGCAGGATCGTGTCCGGTCGCGCGCTCGCCAGCGCCTCGAGCGCGGCTTCCGCGCTTCCAACGACGGTGGGCTGATACCCCAGCTCGCCGATGAAGTCCCGGAAGATCTCGGCCAACCGCTCGTCGTCTTCGACGATCAGGACCCGCATAACGCTCGCCTTCCGATCGGGCCCCAGAAGACCGGCTCGGGAGTCAGGTGGACGCCGAAGCGTTTCTCGACGGCGGCCTGCAGCCGACGGGCGAAGGCGACGACGTCCTGTGCCCGCGCGCCGTCATGGGCGACGACCGCGAGGGTGTGGCGCGTCGAGAGACCGATCGGCCCGTCGGTCACGCCCCGCGCGAACCCGGCGTGCTCGATGAGCCATGCGGCGGAGAGCTTCACGCGGCCCTCGGCCAGGGGCCAGCGCGGCATCGACGGATCGCCGGCGCGCGCCTCGACCGCGGCGAGCTCGGCCGCGGGAATGATGGGATTCGTGAAGAACGAGCCGCAGCTCCGGCGGTTCTCGTCGCGGGGATCGAGCACCATGGACTTGGACCGGCGAATGGCGATCACGCTGGCGCGCACCTCCGCGAGCGTCGGTGTCGCGATGCCGCGCGCGGCCAGGTTCTTCTCCACGTCCACGTACCGGACGGTCGCGGGGCCATTGGGCCGCAGCCGGTAGCCCACCGACAGCACGACGTACCGGTCGGGCTCGCCGCTCCGGAAGAGGCTGTCGCGGTAGGTGAAGCGGCACTCGCGATTCCCGAAGGCGACGATGCGCCCGGTGGACGTGTCGAGGGCACGCACGACGCTCACGGTGTCGCTCACCTCCTGGCCGTAGGCGCCGACGTTCTGCATCGGCGTGGCGCCGACCAGGCCCGGGATCCCGCTCAGGCACTCGAGCCCCGCCCAGCCGCGCTCGACGCTCTTTCGCACGAGCTCGTCCCAGGGCTCGCCGGCCGCGGCCGTCAGCTCGACCGCGCCGTCCGCCTCGCGCGTGTCGACGCCGCGCAGCGCGATCTTCACCACGAGACCGTCGACGCCCTCGTCGGCGACGACGAGGTTCGAGCCGCCGCCGAGCACGTGGAGCGGCACGCGTCGGGCCCGGGCCCACTCGAAGGCCGCGAGCACGGCGGACTCGTCGTGCGCCTCCACGAAGTAGCGCGCCGGCCCACCGACACCCATTGTGCAGTGGTCCGCCAAGCGGACGTGCTCGAGCGGGGTCATACCTTGAGCATAGCGCGTCATCTGCCGAGTTCCATCCTCACATGGAACGGCCCCTTGACTGGCTCGCGCGGATGCAGCACGATCCCTCTACTGCGAGGGAGGACGCGATGGCCTACTCGAGAGACTCGAAATCATCAGCCGTGCGCGCCCAGCTCGACCACCCCGTGATCGACGGTGACGGACACTGGCTCGAGCCCGTGCCGATCTTCCTCGACTACCTCCGGCAGCTCGCGGGCCCGTCGGTCGCCGAGCGGTTCGTGAAGCAGGCCACCGAGCATATCGACCGCGGCTGGTACGACATGACGCCCGCCGAGCGGCTCGACCGGCGGCCCACGCGCCCGACGTGGTGGGGAGAGCCGGCCAACACCCTGGACCGCGCGACGGCGATGATCCCGAGGCTGTTCTACGAGCGGCTCGACGACTTCGGGATCGACTTCGCGCTCCTCTACACCACGCTCGGCCTCTTCCACATCGGCAATCCGGACGAGGAGCTGCGCCGGGCCATCGCGCGCGCCGTGAATCGTATGAACGCGGAGATGTTCAGGCCGTACGCTCACCGCATCGCGCCGGCGGCGGTGGTGCCGATGCATACGCCGGAGGAGGCGATCGAGGAAGCCACGTACGCGGTGCGCGAACTCGGCCTGAAGGTCATCATGATCGCCAACCACGTGCGGCGCCCGGTCCCGGCGTTCGCCCGCCAGGCCGCCGACCCGGGGCAGGTGCGCCACTTCGTCGACTCGCTCGCGTACGAGAGCCCCTACGACTACGACCCGTTCTGGGCCCGGTGCGTCGAGCTGAAGGTGGCGGTGACCGCGCACTCCGGCAGCATGGGCTGGATGGGCCGCGAGTCGGTCAACAGCTTCACGTTCAACCACATCGGCCACTTCGCCGCCGCGAGCCAGGCGTTCGCCAAGGCGCTGATCCTGGGGGGCGTCGTCCAGCGGTTCCCGTCGCTCCCCTTCGCGATGCTCGAGGGCGGGGTGGGCTGGGCCTGCAACCTCGTCAGCGATCTCATCGGGCACTGGGAAAAGCGCAGCGGCCGCCCGATGGAAGCCCACGTCCGGCCCACGAACCTCGACCGGCAGATGCTGAAGGACCTCTTCACCCGCTGGGGCGGCCGCGCCTACGAAGACAAGATGGACGAGCTGATGGGCTGTCTCAGCCTGGTGCCTCCGTTCAAGACCCTCGAGGAGATGACGGAACGCGAGTACCGCGAGCAGATCGACGACTTCGCGGCGGCCCACGTCGGCTCGGCCGACGAGCTGCGCCGGCAGTTCACCGAGCACTTCTACTTCGGCTGTGAGGCCGACGACCCGACGACGGCCTGGGCGTTCGATCGGCGCGGCCATCACCGCCTGCACCCGATCTTCAGCTCCGACGTCGGCCACTTCGACGTGACGGACATGACCGAGGTCCTGGAAGAGGCGCACGAGCTGGTGGAGCACGGCCTGATCACCGGGGAAGACTTCCGGGAGTTCGTCTTCACGAACGCCGCGCGTCTGCACACGGCCCTCAACCCCGACTTCTTCAAGGGCACCGTCGTGGAAGACGCGGTCGCGAAGGAGCTCGCGCGCTGATCGACGCGGCCCGGCGCTGGATCGACGAGGCCGAGTGCGTGGTGGCGCTCACGGGCGCCGGCATCTCGACCGACTCGGGCATCCCGGACTTCCGGGGGCCGCAGGGCGTCTGGACGAAGAACCCGCAGGCCGAGAAGATGTCGACGCTGCAGAACTACGTCGCCGACCCCGAGGTGAGGAAGCGCGCGTGGCAGAGCCGGCTCCACTCGCCGGCCTGGCAGGCGGAGCCGAACGACGGCCACCGCGCCTTCGTCACCCTCGAGCACCGGGGCAAGCTCGACACGCTGATCACCCAGAACATCGACGGGCTCCATCTGAAGGCGGGGTCGTCACCAGCCCGCGTGATCGAGATTCACGGCACGATGCACGAGGTGGTGTGCCTCGCCTGTGGCGAGCGCGCGGCCATGGAGCGGGCGCTGGCGCGCATCCGCGCCGGCGAGGAAGACCCGCCGTGCCGGAGCTGCGGTGGCATTCTCAAGTCGGCGACGATCTCGTTCGGCCAGGGACTCGTGGACGAGGACCTGAAGCGCGCCCAGCAGGCTGCCGCGAGCTGTGACCTCATGCTCGCGGTCGGTACGAAGCTGTCGGTGTACCCGATCGCCGGGGTCGTGCCGGTCGCCAAGCGGGCCGGCGCGCGCGTCGTCATCCTCAACGCGGAGCCGACGGAGATGGACGAGCTGGGCGACGCCGTCCTGCGCGGGTCGATCTCGAGCCTCTTGCCACGCCTGGTGGAGAGCGCTGCGTGCCGGTGACGCGGTTCGAGGTGAGGCTCCGGCGTCCGCTGGCGGGCGGTGCGCCGTTCGGCGACGTCGGCCCATACGAGGAACTGAAGGGGAGCCTCCACTTCGCGATCGACCCCAAGCACGCGGCGAACGAGCGCATCACCGACGTGGCGCTCGCGCCGCGCGACCAAGCGGGGCGCGTGGAGTTCGAGTCGGACGTGTCCATCCTGGTGCCGGTGGACCGCGCCCGGGGCAGCGGGCGCGTGATGCTCGACGTGGTCAACCGGGGGAACACCGTCGCGGTCCCCAACTTCAACCGCGCGACGCGCCCGGCGTTCGTCCCCGGTTCGAATCCGGATCCGCCCGTCGACCCGGGCGACGGGTTTCTCATGCGGCGCGGCTTCGTGGTGATCTCGTGCGGCTGGCAGTGCGATCTCCCGGAGGTGCCGGGGCTCCTGGGCCTGCGCGGGCCCGAGGCGCTGGACGCGCGAGGCCACCGCCTCACGGGCCGCGTCTACACGCAGCTCCAGACGCCCGAGCCCGCCACGCACTTGCTCCTCTCCGACCGAGGCCACCGCGCGTACCCCGCCGCCGATCTCGACGAGCCCGATGCGGTCTTGCTGGTCCGCGACCAGCCCGACGGCGAGCCGACGACGATCCCGCGCGGCCGGTGGCGCTTCGCCCGGGTCGCCGGTGGCAACGTCGTGCCCGACGCTCGATCGGGCGTCGTTCCCGATCCCCGGTACATCTGGGTCGACGGCGGGTTCGAGAAGGGGCGACTCTACCAGGTGACCTACACCGCGGTCGGCGCGCCGGTGCTCGGGCTCGGCATCGCCGCGCTCCGTGACTCGATCGCCTGGCTCAAGCACGGCACGCCGCGCGAGGGGCATCCGGCGCCGGCGGCTATCCGTTACGCGTACGCCTACGGTCGATCGCAGACCGGGCGGCTGCTCCGGACGCTGGTCTACAACGACCTCAACCTCGACGAGCAGGGGCGGGAAGCGCTCGACGGAATCATCGCGAACGTCGCCGGCGGGCTCCGCGGCGAGTTCAACCAGCGGTTCGGGCAGAACTCCAAGGACCGGCCGCACATGATGGATTACGCTCACCCGTCGACCGACGAGGAGCTGCAGCGCCGGCTCGCCGCGCGCGGGAGCACCTTGAAAGTGTTCTACACGAACAGCTCAGCCGAGTACCACCGCGGTGACGCCTCGCTCGCCCACACGGATGTCGCCGGCACGCGCGACGTCCCGTCCGGTCCGTCGGCGCGCGTCTACCACTTCGCCGGCACCGAGCACGGGCTCGGCGTCTGGCCGCCGACGGCCCAGAAGGTGACCGCCGCCGATCCGGCGGAGCCTCCGGAGCACTCGCAGAATCTTCGCAACACGATCGACTACGCGCCGCTGTTACGCGCGTGTCTGGTGAATCTGGACCGTTGGGTCACCGAGGGAATCGAGCCCCCGCCGAGCCGACATCCGCGCCTCGCCGATGGCAGCGCGGTGCCCTTCGAGGCCCTCCACGCGGTCTTCGACCGTATCCCCGGCGCCAACTATCCGCGCCATCACGCGCGGCCCTGTCGCCTCGACTTCTCCACGCTGCCGCCGCGCCCCGGTCCCGCGTACGGCGCGCTCGTCTCCGCGGTCGACGCCGACGGCAACGAGACCGGCGGTATCGCGCTGCCGGAGATCACGGTGCCGCTCGGCGCGCATACCGGGTGGACGCTCAGGCATCGCACCATCGGGGGCGACACCCAGCGCCTGGTCTTCGCGGGCGCGACGATTCCGTTTCCGCGCACCCGCCGCGAGCGCGAGTCGTCGGGCGACCCGCGGGCGTCGATCGAAGAGCGCTACCGATCGCGCGAGGATTATCTCGAGCGCATCCGCGGCGCCGCCGTCGCGCTCGCGTCCGAGCGCTATCTGCTGGACGAGGACATCGCGCTTGCGATCGCGCTCGCGGCGCGCGCGTGGGATCACTGGACCGCCTGAGGCACCGGGCAGAGGACACGAGCATGGCGATCACGCGAAAGAACATCCAGCCGGAGGCGCTCGCCGCCCCGAACCGCAGCGGCCACACGCTCTATTCCCACGTCGTGTCGGTCGAAGGTCGTCGCCTCATCTTCGTCGCCGGCCAGCTGGCGCGGGACCGGGCCGGCAACGTCGTGGGCAAGGGTGACATGCGGGCGCAGATCCGCCAGGTCGGCGAGAACATCAAGGCCGCCCTGGCCGCGGCGGGCGCGTCGCTCGCCGACATCGTCAAGACCAACACATTCGTCACCGACATGGACGAGTACTTCCGCCACGTGGACGTCCGGATGGAGTACTTCGGCCCCGCGCTCCCCACCAGCACCACGGTCGAGGTCCGGCGCCTCGCCCACCCCGACTTCCTGGTCGAGATCGAGGTCGTCGCGATGACGGGTTGACGGCTTCCGGCGGCGAGCGGGGCTAGCGGGTCCGGTTGTACTGGTAGTCTTCGCGCTCGCCGCTCCCGGCGCGCAGCTCTGGCCGGAGCGGGGGACGCGTGCTGTTCAACCGCGCATGCACGTCCAGCGCGGCCTGGTCGGCCCAGCGTTCCAGCAGCGCGAGCCGGTCGGGGTTCGCGACGCTCTGGAAAATCTCGAACTGTTCGCAGCCGGGCTCCTTCATCGCGTCTGCGCAGCGAGCCTTGTACGCCTGCGCCAGCTCGGTGCCCTTGCCCGGGGCCGCGGTGATGGTCACGACGAGTCGGATCGCCATATCGCCTCCTGTGTGTGCCGAGTCAACGTGATGCGTTGCGCGTGGCCACGGTCATCGCCGCGCGCGAGTGATGATGACTTCCACGACATCGAATCCGGGCGGCGGCGAGACCATCGTGCTGAACGAGACGCTGAGCGAGTACGCCGGGCCGAGGTCGGAGCCGGCGATCGCTTCCATCTCGCGCCTGGTTTGCTGGCTGAACCGGCGAAACGTCCCGGCGGGATAGTAGCTTCCGACGACGAGCGTGTCTGGTGGGCCCTGTGCGTCTCGGAACGAAGGCTGGACGGCGAGCCCGACTCCGGTCTTGGGATCCAGGGCGATGACGCCCGTGCCGGTGTCGCCCGGACTGGACTGTATCTTCCAGCCTTGAGATTGCACCAGCCGCGCGACTTCCTGTTCCCATTGAGACCGATTCAGCCCGAAGATCCGGTCGGCATCCTGCCGGTTGACGATGCGTTCCTGACCCTCGGGTGTGGCGAGCGTGATCATGAGCGGCCCGACCAGGACAGCCACGACCATCAGCCCGAGTACGCGCATTCGTCGCCTGCCGTCGAGACTATGCCGGTTCAGGGCTGGAGCCGAGTCGAGCGCCAGGGGCCGCCGCTGAAGCCCGCGCCGATCGGCGCCAGCGAGCGGGTCCAGAGCGCGCGGTCGTGGGCCCGCGCCGGCTGGCCGACCCACAGCTCGACGCGTTCGGCCCAGACACGGTAGCCGCCCCAGCGCTTGGGACGCGGGATCTCGCCCCCGGAGCGCTTCGCCTCCTCCTCGACCTTCGCCAGGAACGCGGCGCGCGACTCGATCGGCCGGCTCTGGTCGCTGGCGGACGCCGCGACTCGCGCGTCGGGCGGCCGCGACTTCCAGTAGGCGTCCGAGTCCGCGTCGGGGGCCAGCGTCACGGGCCCCTCGATCCGCACCTGCCGCTCGTGAGCGTCCCAGTGAAAGACGAGCGCCGCGCGGGGAGTGAGATCGAGCGCCTGTCCCTTGGCGCTCTCGCGGTCGGTGTAGAAGACGATCCAGCCAGCGCGCGCGTCGAAGCCACGGCAGAGGACCATGCGCGCCGTGGGGCGACCTTCAGGATCGACGGTCGCAAGCGTCATCGCATGCGCGTTCCTGATCTCGGCGAAGGCTTCTTTCAGCCAGCTCTCGAGGAGCGGGAGCGGATCCGCGGGAAGCTCCGTGGGCAGGGCGGGCTTAGTAACCCTCTTCCTCCAGAAGGGGGAACGCGCTGGTCACGTGCGCGGGACGGACCGGCGTCGCCGCGTGGAGATAGGACGGCCCGACGGCCGAGAGACGATCGACGCCGAGGAGCGCGAGGCAGATCCGGATCTCCTCTTCGAGGAGCTCGAACACCCGCACGAGCCCTGCCTGGCCGGCGGCGGCGAGGCCGCAGCACGAGAGCCGCCCGATGCCGACGGCGTGGGCGCCGAGCGCGATCCCCTTCACGATGTCGGTGCCCCGCATGAAGGCGCCGTCGACGATGATCGTCGCGCGGCCTCGCACCGCCGCGACGACCTCCGGGAGGACGTCGATGGTGCCGCGCCCGTGATCGAGCTGCCGGCCGCCGTGGTTGGAGACGTAGACGCCGTCGACCCCGTGGTCGCACGCGAGCGCGGCGTCTTCCGCCGTGGCGATGCCCTTCAAGAGGAGCGGGATGTCGTGCAGGTCCTTGAAGCGCTTCACGTGGTCCCAGTTGAGCCCGGCCTGAAAGTCGAAGCCGGTCGCGCGCAGGCGCCAGGGCTTGACGAAGCGCCGCGCCAGGTCGCGCTCGCGGCGGCTGTAGCTCGCGGTGTCCACCGTGAGGCAGAACGCGGCGTAGCCGTGGTCTTTGGCGCGCTTCACGTGGTCGTCCACCCAGGCGTCGTCGCCGCGGACGTAGAGCTGGAAGATGCGGAAGTTGTCGGCCGCGGCGGCGACGGCCTCGAGGCCCGGGTTGCAGACCGAGCTCAGCATCTGCGGCACGTTGAACTCGGCGGAAGCCTTCGCGGCGGTGGCGCCGCCGCCCGGCTCGAAGCTCTCCACGGACCCGACGGGTGCGATCATGACCGGAATCCGAACGGGCCGCCCGAGCAGGCTCGAAGTGGTGTCGATCTTCGCGACGTTTCGCAGGACCCGAGGGCGGAACGCGACCGAGTCGAGGGCCTGTCGGTTGCGCCGCAGCGTGGTCTCGGTCTCGGCGCCGCCCGCGAGATAGTCCCAGGGCCCCGGCGCCAGGTTCAGCCGGGCGGCCCGCACGATCTCGTGAAGCGTCTGGAACTTCTCCTCGAGGTTCGAAGGTGACATGGGTTGTCCTCGCTCAGAGGTTCGGATGCCGTGTCCGCCAACTGGTCGCCTGCTCGTAGGTGTGGCCCACGCGCAGCACGGTCGCTTCGTCGAACGGGCGGCCCGTGATCTGGATCGACAGCGGCAGCCCCGCCGCGGTGAACCCGCACGGCACAGCGAGGGCGGGGAGGCCCGTCATGTTGAACGGTCCGGTGTTGCCGCGGGGGAATCCGTACTCGGGATCGTAGACCGTCGTGAACGTGGGCGCGGGCTTCGGGCTGGTCGGCGTCGCGAGCACGTCCACCCGGCGGAGCACGGCGTTCATGTCGGCCCGGAGCTGCGTGCGAAGACGCTGGGCCTGCACGTACTCGGAGGCGGTGATGAGGGCGCCGGCCAGCATCCGCTCACGCACGATTTCGCCGAAGCGCTCGGGATGCTCCCGCAGGTCGTGCTCGTGATACGCGAACGCCTCGGCGAGGAGGATCGCCGTGTAGGCGCCGGCCGCCTGAATGCCGGGGATCTGGACGTCCTCGACGGTGGCGCCGAGCTGCCGCAAGGTCGCGAGCGCCTGCTCGAATCCCTTCTCGACCTCGGGATCGATGCCTTCGAAGAAATACTCGCGCACCACTCCGACGCGGAGTCCGCGGACGCCACGGCCGAGCGGCGCCACGTAGTCAGGGACGGGCTCGCGGCTCGACGCCGGGTCGGCCGCGTCGTGGCCGGCCAGCGCCTGCAGCAGATACGCGCAGTCCTCGACGGTGCGCGCCATCGGTCCGGTGTGATCCAGCGTCCACGAGAGCGTCAGGACGCCGGCGCGGCTGCAGCGGCCATAGGTCGGCTTGAGGCCGACGATGCCACAGAACGAGGCCGGACCGCGGATCGAGCCGCCCGTGTCGGAGCCGAGCGCGCCGAACGCCAGACCGGCCGCGAGGGCCGCGCCCGATCCGCTCGAGGACCCGCCCGGCATCCGCTCGAGGTCCCACGGATTCTTGGCCGCGGCGAAGCGATGGCCCGGAAACTGGATGCCGAAGGCGAACTCGTGGGTGATCAGCTTGCCGAGCATCACCGCGCCCCCCCGCTGAAGCCGCGTCACGCACGTGGCGTCCTCGGTCGGGATCCAGTCGGCCAGCAACGCCGAGCCGCCGGTGGTGAGGATGCCGCGGGTCGCGTAGATGTCCTTGTAGCCGACGGGAATGCCGAGGAGCGGGCTCGAGATGTCGCCGCGCACGAGCGCGGCTTCGGCGGCCTTGGCGTCCGCCAGCGCCCGATCGGCGGTCACCGTGACGAACGCGTGGAGCCCGGGGTCGAGGCGCTCGATGCGCTCGAGGAGCGCCCGGGTCAGCTCGACCGGCGAGAGGGCACGGCGCCTGAAACGCGCACCGATGTCGCGGATCGTCGCGTAGGATAGCTCGTCACTGGCCATGGTCGCCTCGCGGCCGTCCGGCGTCGAAGGTGACGGCTGGCTCCAGTGTCCGGTGCTTCCGCGAGTCCATCGCGTGGATCGGCCGGAGCGCGTCGGTCAGCAGCCGGCGCACGAGCTCGAGCCGGTTCTCGGCGATCTCGACGCGGGCTGCCTTCATGCGGTCGCGCAGCTCTTCCAGGGTCATGGCGGTCCTCCCGTGTGGGAGAATACCGCGACCTCGATCCCAACGGGAGGCGGATTGATGACGCGCGTGTGCCGGTTCCTGGGCTCGGTCGTCACGCTGATCCGGCCATAATGATTGACGAACGCGTCGTCCAGGCTCTCGACGCCCTCGGCGTGGCGTACGAGTTGATGGAGATCGACCCGGCGTTCGCCGATACCGCCGCCTGCTGCGAAAAGTACGGCCTGCCGCTCGCGAGCGCCGGCAATACGATCCTCGTCGCCTCGAAGAAAGAGCCGAGGCGGTTCGGCGCGTGTGTGGTCAAGGCCACGACGCGGCTCGACGTGAACCACACCGTCCGGGCCCTGCTGGGGGTCGCCAAGGTCTCGTTCGCCACCGCGGAGGAGACCAAGACCCTCACCGGCATGATGATCGGCGGCGTCACGGTGTTCGCGCTGCCGCCCGACCTGCCGATCTACGTTGACGACAAGCTGATGCAGCTCGACTGGGTGATCCTCGGCAGCGGCAGCCGGTCGTCGAAGATCAAGATCTCGCCGGCGGTCTTTCGGCGGATTCCGAACGCGACGATCGTTCCTCGACTCGGCGTCTGACACGGAGGCTTCCATGGAGCGCACGAAGAGCGTGGTCACGCCCGAGCGATTCGCCTCCGGCATGACGTTCGACCAGTATGTCGCCTACGTCGGCACGCCCGAGAACCTCAAGCGCGAGGGCTCTGGGCGGCCGCGGCTCGACTGGAGCGCGCATCTCCGCGCGACCTACGAGGCGACGCGGCTGCACGACGCACAGGTCGCGGCGGTCAAATGGCTGACGGCTCGGCCGAACGGTCCCGCCAAGGTTCTCGTCATCACAGAGGAGTGGTCGTCCGACTGCCGGCGCGACGTGCCGATGCTGGCGCGCTTCGCCGAGGCCGGCGGGATGGCGCTGAAGATCTTCCGGCGCGACGGCCAGCGGTTCAGCCGGAGTCAGCGCCCGAGCCTCGCCGAGGAGCCGGACAGCAACGCCGACATCATGGCGGAGTTCCTCAATCACAAGGACGGCCAGACCTGGCAGTCGATCCCCGTCGCCGTCTTCTACACCAAGGAGCTCCAGTACCTGTACCACTACACGGACAAATTCGCGCGGCGCGGGGGGGCGAGAGCAACGAGGAGACTCAGAAGCGGGGCGACCGCGAGTTCATGGAGCTCCAGCAATCGCCCTTTTTCCCCGTGTGGGCGTGTGCCGGCGTCGACGAGATCCTCAGCGCGCTCCACCGGCGGCTGATCCTGGGCTCGCCCGTCTGAGCGTCATTCCGTGAGGATCCAGGGGTTGTGGCGGAAGGGGTCGTAGCGGTCCCCGCGCGCGCAGAAGCCCGTCGTAGCGATCACGCGCTTCATCGCCCCGTCGCTCGTCCGCCGCGCCGAGAGGAAGAGGTCGAGGTCCTGGAAGGCGGCGAGCCCGGCCTGCCGCTGGCGGCAGAGGTTGCGGGCGCGGTTGAAGTACACGACCGGGTCGCACGCGATTCGGGTGTCCAGCGGCAGCTTCAGGTCTCGCCGGGTCGTGGTGCCGTCGGCCTGGCGCAGATCGGCCCACCCGGAGCACGTCGGCCGGGCGTCGAACATGTGGAGCGCGTAGAGGCGGCCTTCCCCGGTCAGCGAGCGGTCGCCGGGAAAGGCGTAGGGTGCCAGCTGGAGCCCCGAGAACACGGCCGCGAGTGCCAGCACGGGCCAGGCCACCCGGCGCGTCCAGAGAGAGACCAGGAGCCCGTCGGGGGGATCGCGTGAGTCGACGAGCCGGCTCAGGGGAAAGATCGTCAGGATCGCGAACATGAGGAGCGGGTAGAAGAAGCCGACGACCTGCCAGGACAGCGCGTGAAAGATCAGGAACTGGACGAACGCCGCCCAGAAGACCCAGGCCCGCTTCGCCAGGAGCCCCCAGGTCACGACGAGCTCGAGGACGATCACGTAGACGCACGCGACGATGACGCCCACGCCGGCGAACGGCCACATCGGCCGATAGAGACCCGCGCCCGAGATCCACTCCCAGTTGAGCTTGAGCGTGCCGGCCCAGAAGTAGAAGAGCGTGACCAGGACGCGGAGCGCGTCGCGCTTCGCCGGGACGAACAGGTAGGCGAACGCGGCGAAGAACCCCATGTAGTGCTGGTTCATCCGCAGACGGTAGTCGAGCAGCATGATCGCGAGCTTGAGGGCGTTCACCAGCACGAGACTCGCGTAGGCCCACGCCACGAGCCGCCGCGACGCGAACAGAAGGCCGGCGCCGACCGCCGCGGCGAAGTAGGCGCGGAGCAGCAGCGTCACCCCGGTCGGGGACAGCACGCGGAGCGCGCCGCATTCGGGCACGAGCGGCCAGCAGATCGGCTCCGCCTCCGCGTGGACGAAGGCGGCGATCCGGTGATCCACCCAGTAGAGGTAGGTGACGACGTGCAGGAAGGCCATCGCCACGCCGTACCAGCGAAGCGCGGCGTCGCGTTCGATCTCGGCGATCTGCGCGCGGAAGTAACCGACGACCGCCGTCATGGCGGGAGCCTAGCTCATGTCCCGGCGGCGGGACAATTGCGCTTCCTCAGAGGGCGGTATAATTCGCGGGTATGCTGCGTGGGCCCAGCTCCGCGAGAGTGGCGAAACTGGCAGACGCGCTGGACTTAGGATCCAGTGGGCGAAAGCCCTTGGGGGTTCGACTCCCCCCTCTCGCACCAAAGGTTTCAGGAAGTTCCGAGAGCCCGTCCTTCAGCGAGTTTCACTCTAGACCCCGCCACTTCAATACTTGAACTTGTGCCCCGGGGCTTAACCTCGAGGAGCGGCTCCGAGGGCTTTTGTTCCTGGCTTGTTCCAAAGGAGTCGCCCAGCGGCAGTTGCCCGGCTCGTAACGACCATCGTTGTTGATCCGGTCTATCGACAGCCCGGGCGGCCTCTTGCCCATGTCAGCCAGGAAGTTGAGGAACGATCCGCCCTGTTTGGAATCCCATCGAGCGCAGACGCGAATACCGCGTCCGCCGTACGTCGTGTTGCTCCGGTCGCGGCACCGATGGAGCATCGCGACCCAGACACGATAGGTCGTCACCGCCGCTCTGACCGTGGGCCCCGAGCTTTGCCCGCGTCTCTGGGCGTCCGCACGCCCGCCGCATCCGCTCGCTGTGCTCTTGTCGCAGCAGCCAGGAGCGCGGCCCTTTTTGACTAGGCAACTCAATCGAGGCCATGACCTCGATCTGCTCCCTAATTTGAAGATCTCTCTTCAAGAGTAGATCGGCCCCATTCACGTAGGACAGGGTTTCCGCCATGCGCCAACGCTTGGGCACTCCCGGCTCCTGGCGGATGGCGATCCATATCCCCCGTTTCCCGCGTTTGGGGGCCTCCACGTCGGCGCTCGGCGAGCGAATACCCATCGGAGGCTCAGGGCCAGGACGGTGAGCAGGGTCAGCCCGGCGAGACGCCACAGGGCCTGCTCGGAGACGACGAAGGATTGTCCGGGAGTGGAGTCCTGAGCGCCGAGGGGTCTCGGCGCTCAGGGTGGTACGCACCGCGTCTACGGGTTGTTGTACTCTTCGATGACCAACGACCTCTTACCAACCGCCGCTCGCGTCCCGGTGGCCACCGGCGACGTCGGGTCGGCATCCACAAAGCTACTCACGAAGACATCAACTCGATGGACTCCGCTGCCGACATTCTTCTGGTAGAAGTTGAAGTGATTCGCGTTCTTGGTCTTGAGGAACAGCTCCAGGGTGATCGCATCCGTGACCAGGACCGTGTCCGAAGAAAATTGAAGAGTCACAGTTTGCTCCCGGTCGCAGTACACGACCTGCCCGGGTTCAGCCACCACACCGTCGACCATGACGGTGACATTCACGGCAGCTCTGGCCGTGGAGCTGGTCTTGCTGCCACCCTTCGTAGCAGTGTTGCTCGTCGCGGTCCACAGCGCACACTCCATTGAGAACCCGACCAATAAGTCGCCGACGCTCGACGTTTTCATGTACCCGGTGAGCACCAGGTCGCCCTTCGGGTTGAGGATCTCGGTGTCGCCGGAGCCGAAGTACGCTTTCTGGGAGGCCACGTTCTGAGCGTGGACGCTCGGCGCGGCCCACAGCATACCCACGACCGCCAGGAGTGACACTACGAGCATCTTCTTCGCCTGCACCATTGCTGATCGTCCTCCTTCGTTTGACGTTCTAGCTCGTGAGGAACGGAGGACCCCTGGCCCAGCGGGCTTTGCGAGACCTCCTTTCCTTCGGCAGCCCAGCTATCAGGCCAACGGCCTGACCCGTGGCTGTGCGTCCCCACTTCACAGCGGTTTGCCTTTTGATGGGAGGGGTCGGTCTCTTCTTGCTGCTATAGGTGCACGGTGGGTGCCAGGCAGCGGTAGCGTCGAATCAGGGCGCCCCAATATCTGGAAATCGTGGAGAGCGAGCGGCCGCGCGAGGTGCGATCAGAATTCCGAGTGGAGCGCTCGACCGACGATCAAGATGACACGTTCGAAGGCGAGTTGGCACTCTCAGATTCGAGAATCTCGGTTACCACCACTTGGAACTCGATCTCTTGTAACGAGCACCGGGACGCGGAGTGAGCGAAAACAGAGAGGGCCGCGCCCGTCCCGGTGCTCTGGAACGAACGCGACCTGGGTACTACGTCGAGGGGACTGCCGCTAGAGCCACCGCCAGAACTTCGGCGACCGCCAG
>WNFS01001327.1_pt1 | contig 18361 bp, 20 predicted proteins | sample 5400141 | NCBI WGS metagenome assembly WNFS01 (sample SAMN13153358, study PRJNA577476) | soil metagenome | isolation source: 60 cm saprolite under Madrone tree | place: USA:California | collected 2016-06-14
AAGAATACGGCGGCGATCGCGCCGAAACGGTGTAGAGACACTCGATGCAGCTGCGGCTGCGCACGAAACTCACGCTGATTATGACGGGCCTGGTGCTGCTCGTGGTGGCAGTGCTGTCCGCGGTGTTCGTCGGGCAACTGTTCGAACAAGTCCTGCAGCAAACCGACAAACGCACCCTGGAGATCGCGATTCAGGTGTTCGAGCAGGCCAAGCGCGCCCTGGCGGAAGCCGCGGAGCGCGGACTGCGTCCTGCTTCGAACGACGCGACCGACATCAACGACTACGTTGAGAAGGCCTTCAGAACGAGCGAGGGGTTGAACGCCCAGCTGAAAACAGCCAAGCTCGATCCACCTTCCATCTATGAAGTTTCGATTACCAACAACGATGGGAAAGTGCTTATTTCGACGGACGAATCGCTGCGCGGAAAATTTCTCGCGCGACGAACCAACATCTCGCAGCTAACGCGGCGCGGCTATCTGCACCAGGCCAAGGTGCTGGCCGGGCCGCCGCAGGTGTACGAGCTGGATTTTCCGTTCAACAACGGCGATCAGCCCTTCGGCGAAGTGCGCGTGGTGGTCTCTTCCGGCCTTCTGCTCAATGAAATCTCAGGCAACGTGCGCAAGTTCGGGACCATCGTCTTGCTGGCGCTGGTGATCTCGACGGTGCTCGCCGCGGTGGTCAGCCGAGTGACGCTCGCGCCGCTCAGCGATATCTCCGCGCAATTGGATCGCATTTCCGCCGGACAATACGACGCTCCGACGGGGGACGCGAAGGAGTTCGCCGGCGGCACCGACGAGCTTGGGCAGGTAAGCCGAAAAATTACGCAGGTCGGGCAGCAACTGCGCGGCGTCCACGAAATATTCAGCACCTTGCGCGAGAACATGGATTCTGTGATGGCTGGGCTGGAAGACGGCCTGCTGCTGTTCACGCGGGATGCGCGGGCCGTGATGGTCAGCCCTGCAGCGGAGAAGTTTCTGGGCGCACCCGCTGGACACTTTTTGGGGCGTCGTGTAAACGAAATTTTCCCGCTCGGGCATCCTTTGCACGAGGTCCTGCACGTGCAGGGCGACGTACTGAGCGAGATCGCGGCTGAGACAGAACTTGAAACCGTAGAAGGAACCAGGCGCGTCGGCGTCAGCGTGCAAGCGATTCAGGAAGACGGCGAGCGCATGGGCGCGCTGCTGACCCTGCGCGATCTAGACTCCATCGAAAGCATCAACACACAGTTGCAAGTCAGCGAGCGGCTCGCGGCGCTAGGGCGCATCACCGCGGGTGTCGCGCATGAAGTGAAGAATCCGCTGAACTCCATGCGCCTGTGGCTGGAAAACCTGAAGGAATCGCTGCCGCCGGAGCCCGACAGCGGCTCGCAGCAAGCCGTGCAAGTGCTCGATAAAGAGATCGACCGTCTCGACGCAGTGGTCAAGCGTTTCCTTGATTTTACGCGCCCCATGGACGTGCGTCTCGAAGCCACGCAGCTCGCCGACGTCTTGAAAGAAGTGATCGAGATCGCCAAGCCACAACTGCAGAAAGCGAAGATACATGTGGCGCAGCTTTTGCCTATTGACGTGCCGGAAGTCTACGTGGATCGCGCACTGTTGAAGCAAGCGGTGCTAAATCTTGTGCTCAACGCCGTTGAAGCCATGCCCGCCGGCGGGCAATTGCGCTTGGTGCTCAGCCGCCGCGGCGAAATGGCCGAGATTACCGTGGGCGATACCGGCAGAGGTATCCCGCTGGAAAATCGCCAGAAAATTTTTCAACTTTTCTTTACAACGCGACCCGGCGGCAGCGGCATCGGATTGGCCAGCACCTTCCGAATTGTACAGCTTCACAACGGTTCGATAGACTTTACGACGGAGGTTGGCCGGGGAACGACGTTCCGCATCGAGCTGCCGCTCGCGGCCTGAGGATGACGGGAACTACTCAGCTCTTTCAGTACGCGCAGCAGTGGTGCGCGCGATTTGGCGTTGCGGCTTCCTGCGCCGTCATGCTGTTGGCGAGCGGATGTGCCGTGCGGCAAGGAAAAGCCAGCCGATTTCCCTGGAGCACGTTTGCGTACACGCGTCCTTTGGCGCCGAGTGGCGCGCCGGCGCAGATCGAAGAAGGCGAAGATCCTCTAGCGGGTGCGACGCCCGATATTCAGCCGCCTCCTTCGGCGTTGGTCATCGCGCGCAGCGTTCCTGCGCGACCCCGCCTGCCTGCAAGCAATTCTTTTCAAAATGAAGCAGCCAACAAACCCGACGTGCCTCAGATCGCGCCGCAGCTGACCGCCGCGGAAGCCAATGCCGCACAGCAGCAAACCAGCCAGAGCCTGAGCGTCGCGGAACGCAACATCGGCGCCGCCGGCGGGAAGACGCTCAACGCCATGCAGCAAGACCTGGCGTCGAAAGTGCGCAGCTTCATGGCTGAAGCCCGCGAAGCAGCCAACAGCGGAGATTGGACGCGCGCGAAAAACGCAGCGAAGAAGGCCGAGGTGCTTTCCCAGGAACTCGCGAGCTCGCTCTGAGGCCATTCGATTTGCCTGCGCGGATGGCTGAGCGCCTTGTGAAGAGAAATGACGAAAAACTTTGAGGCTGTCATTGCCGGAGCAGGGCTCATCGGCGGAGCCGTAGCGCTCGAGCTTGCACGGGCCGGCATGCGCGTCGCCGTTTTTGACCAGGGTCAGCCCGGACGAGAAAGCTCGTGGGCCGGCGCGGGAATCTTGTCGCCCGCTCCGGAAAATCCCGCAACCATTCCGTTGGTGCCGCTTGGCAAAGCCAGCATGGCACTGTATCCGGAGTTTGTTGCGCGCGTAGAGGAAATTTCCGGCCAAGACGTTGGCTTCCGCGCCAAAGGAACTCTGGAGGCTTTATTTTCCCGGGATGCCGCGCGCGAGCTGAGCACACACGTCGCGCTTCATCATGGATGGGGACTGGCCGCCGAGGCGATTAGCGCCAAAGACGCCCGCGAACTGGAGCCTGCCCTCAGTCCCGAAGTGGAAGCTGCGGTGCTCCGGCCTGACGAAGCGTCGGTTGACAACCGCGCGCTGACGCAGGCCGTGCTGGACGCTGCGCGAAAAAGCGGCGTGGAGGTCTTCGCGCATCGTGAAGTGCGAGGAATTTACCGAGAAAAGCAGCGCTGCTTGGGTTTGCAGCTTGAGGATGAGAAAGTATCGGCGAAGTGGACGATTATCGCCGCGGGCTCGTTCTCCGCACGCATCGCGGGCGCACACGCGTACGCGCCTGTGCGCCCCGCCAAGGGCCAGATGATCTCCTTGCGCGCCGAGCGAGTAAGAATCGAGCGCGTACTCTGGTCAGACAAGATTTATCTGGTGCCGCGAAATGACGGCCGGATTTTAGCGGGTGCCACGGTCGAGTATGCCGGCTTCGACAAAAGCGTCACCGCGGGCGCGTTGGAAAAGCTGTTGCGCAGCGCCATCGAACTTGCGCCGGAGCTGGCGCAGTCTCGAGTGGAGGAAACTTGGGCCGGGCTCCGCCCGGATTCTCCCGATCACCTGCCGATTTTGGGTCCAACAGACATCAATGGCCTGCTGATCGCCACCGGCCATTTCCGCAGCGGCATTTTGCTGACGCCCATCACCGCGCGGCTTATTCGGGAATGGGTGACCCAGCAGCGCGTTTCCGTCGATTGGGAGCGCTTCAGTCCTCTTCGCTTCGTGGAAGCCCGTAAAGAAACTACCGCGTAAGAAAGCGTAACCCGAACACTATTCCGGCCGAGCGGGCGGCGGCGTAATCGGCGATGAATCACCCACGCTCCGGTATTGAATCTGGTCAGCATCCAGGGCCAGGGCGTGCTCCAGCACAATGTCCAGCGTTGAGCCGCGTGGCAACTGCGCTTCCGGCCCGCGCGTGAGGAGCACCGCGCCTAGGCCCGCGAGTCCCCCGATGCCGGCGCCAATGCCGGCGCCCTTAGCTCCGGCGGCGATTGCTCCAATGCCCGCGCCCGTCACTGTCGTCGTCGCAACCGTGCCGACGTCTTTTCCCTTGCCGCCGGGTCCCGTCACTTTCCCTTCGGGGTCCATCGTTTCATTGCCGCCCGAGTCCGCACTGCGCGGCGCGGCGGTCAAGTCCACGGTGTAGCCGTTCGGAAGAATCAGCGTGTTCAGCCGCATGCGAAACTCGCCGCGCCCTTTAACCCGCCCTGGCCGCTTAGATTCGATCAACTCGCCGCGCAGATAGGAACCGACCGGAACGATGACGCGATTGCTCTGCGTAATGGGAAACGCAGTTCGAAAATAGAGAGAATCACCGGCTTTGGCACTGCGCGTGGAAATGCCGTTTTCCAGGACAACTGCAACGCGCGTGCCGGCGGGAACCGTAACCTTGTCATTCGCGCCAATGCGCCTTTCCGTCACTGGCCGCGCTGCCGGCGCAACCGGGGGCGCCGCCGATGCTTGTGGCCCTTCAGGCTGCTGTGCGAAGGCCAAACTGGACGAACCAAGCACGAAAAGGGGAAGAACCAAAAGTGAGCGCGTGCGGTTCACGGCGATCCCTCCATGCTGTCATGCGATGCGGCCGGCACAGCTACGGATGCCCGTAGTATACGCTGGCAGCGCTTACCAGCGCGCAAATCCATTCAAGCGCTGGCATTTGACCACCCGATTCGTGCGGTCTACGCTGATGGCAGTGGCAGGAGGACGGCATGGCGAAATTGGCGCTCGTCTACGGGATGCGATTGCTGCCGGAGGAAGACCTCGGCGAAGTGAGGGACGCCACAGTAGTGCTGAAGAACGGGCGCACGGCCCGCGTCACCATGCACTTGATTGCGGGCAGCAAGGAGGAAATCGAGTCGACCTTCCGTCAGTCGATCGAAGCCTTCTTCGATATGTATCCGGAGATTTAGAAGGATGCGTTTCAGCGATTCCCGAAATTTTCCGGGTCCACGCTCGGATCGCCCAGTGCGTCGGAGATGAGCACCGTCGATTGTCCGGTCAGCTCAAAACGTTTGCGGCACTTATAGCAAGCCACCAAGTCATCCAGGCGCACCATGTACGAAGTGGCCTTGGCAAATTTCTTCCGGTCCTCTTCGCCCGCGCCGCGCGGAAGTTCTTTTCTTTTCCTGCACACTTTCCAGCGCACCGGCGCTTCAAACTCGCCGCGGCAGCTCGGGCAGACCAGCTTGACCTTCCGCGTCTCTTCTTTCTCGGTGTAAAAGGCTTTTTCGTCCATATTCACGGTGCGGGCGCACTCACCGCGTTGTCGATTGTAACAAATTCAAGGCCGAGGTCGCGCCAGCGCGGCAGCCAGTGCTCGAGCGCCGCCAGCGTGCGCGTGCGGTCCGCGTTCTGTTCGTGGTGGCTCCCGTCATGGAGGCACAGGATCTCGCCCGTGCCCGACGCGTGTGCTAGCGCGCGCCGGGCGCGCGACGCGATGGGTTGCATACGACGAATCAGCCATTCCGCCGAGGGCGCGCGCCAATCTCCGGGCAGCAACGTCCACATCACCACGCGCATGTTAAGCTCGCGCGCTTCCGCCGCCAGCCACGGATTGCGAAATCCAAACGGCGGGCGAAACCATTTTGGCGGCCCACCCAGCACGTTCTTGATCGCCGAATGAGTCAAGCGCAGCTCGACTCGTATTTCCGCTGAGCCCTTCCAAAACAGATTCGGATGCGACTCCGTATGATTGCCAATGACATGGCCGCGCGCGGAAATCTCACTAACTAATTCCGGACACTCGCGGATGTAGCGCCCGATTAGAAAAAAAGTCGCCGGCGCTTTGTAACGATCGAGCAGGTCCAACAGTTTTGGCGTAATCGCCGGATTAGGTCCGTCGTCAAAGGTGATGGCCAGCTTGCGAGGTGAATTCGTGCGGCAAAGCGTGGGGCCAAAAAGCTCCGCGCGCGGATACATGCCGCCGTAAGCGACAACCCCCGCCGCCGCAGCCGCAATCGCCGGCGCTCCTATCAGCCAAGGATTCACCGCGCCATTCTCGCACGTCAATGGCCCCGGGCGGTACTTCTCTCGACCGTTTCGAAATTTACTCAGGTTTGCGCAGCGACTGCAGATCAATTCCCAACTGCTGGCACTTCTTGTACAGATGACTCCGTTCCAGGCCCAACGCCCGCGCCACATTCGTCATATGAAAGTTGTGCCGCCGAATCTCCGCCAGCAGCACTTCCCTCTCAAACGCTTCGGTCCTGTCCGCAAGCGTTCCAGACAATTCGGCGCCCGCTACACCTGCGCCGCTCCCTCGCTCCGCCGCGCCGCCTGCACCCGGCAGAAGCAACCGCACATCCGCGCCGCTCACCGCTCCTTCTCCCGCCAGCAGCACCAGACGCTCCACCACATTGCGCAGCTCGCGCACGTTTCCAGGCCAACTGTAGCGCCGCAGCTCCGCGATCGCGTCGCCGGCGAAACTCTTCTCTTTCCACCCATTCTGCACAGCCACTTGCCCAGCAAAGTGCGACACCAGCTCGGAGAAATCCTCCGGCCGCTCACGCAGCGGCGGCAGTGCCAACGGAAAAACATACACGCGATGAAACAAATCCCGCCGAAACGCATTCTGTTTCACCAACTCTTCCAGGTTTCGGTGCGTCGCCACCAGCACCCGGACATTCACGCGAATGGGTTTGTCTCCTCCCACCCGCTCAACCTCGCCCTCCTCCAGCACGCGCAGCAATTTGGCCTGCATGGCGACCGGCATGTCGCCAATCTCGTCCAAAAACAGCGTGCCGCCGTCGGCTTGCTCGAATTTTCCCGCATGTCTCGCCGCCGCCCCGGTGAACGCCCCTTTCTCATGTCCGAACAATTCCGACTCGATCAATTCCGCCGGCACCGCCGCGCAGTTCAGCGTCACGAACGCATTTTCGCGCCGCGCCGATTTTTCATGAATCGCGCGCGCCACCAATTCCTTTCCCGTTCCCGTTTCTCCCAGAATGCACACCCGCGTTTCGCTGGCCGCAACGCGTTCGATTTGCGCCAGCAGCTTGGTCATCGCCGCTCCTGATCCAATCAGCTCGTGCTTGCCCAGGCGCTCGCGCAGTGCGCGGTTTTCATCTTCCAGCCGCGACAAACGCAGCGCATTTTCCACCGTGACTAGCAACTTATCCGTGGAAAGTGGCTTCTCCAGAAAATCCAGCGCCCCGAGCTTCGTCGCGCGCACCGCCATCTCAATGTTGGCTTGCCCGGAAATCAGCACGATCGGAGTCTTCACGCCGGCCTTCTTCAAATCTTCCAGAAGCTCGAGCCCGCTTTTTCCCGGCATCACCACGTCGGAAAGAATCAAATCGAAATTGTCCGAACGCAAAAGTTCCAGGGCACGCCCCGCGTTATCGCACACCATCGCTTCGTGTCCGGCCAGTCGGAAAGCGCGGGAAAGTGAAGCCAGGGTATTCGGGTCGTCGTCAACGAGTAGCAGGTGAGCTTTGCGCGGCAAGCCTCGGTCCTTTGCGCTGCGTCAGTCGCTTGCCGCCGCCAGGGTCTTCGGCGAATTCTTCGCGTCCGCGGCCGCGGCTTCCGTGGGAGCCTGTCGTTGCCCGGCCTGTCGCTGCGGCAACTCAATCTTGAACGATGTCCCGCGCCCTTCGTCGCTGGTCACGCTGATCGTTCCGCGGTGATCGCTGACCACCGATTGCACGATGGCCAGCCCCAGACCAGTTCCCTGCTGTTTCGTCGTGTAATACGGCGTAAACAGCCGCGAGCATTCTTCCGGGGTCAGCCCTTTGCCCGTGTCCGCCACTTCAATGCGAATGTTGCGTTCGCGCGTGAACGTGCGCAGCGTCAGCGTTCCGCCCGCCGGCATCGCATCCAGTGAGTTCAACACCAAATTCTGGAAAGCCTTGTGCAAGAGGTCCGCGTCCGCGTCAATTTCCGGCAAAGGCTCGGTCAGGAAAAATTCCGTGGTAATCGTGGGTTTGCCTACGGCGTTGAACTGCGCCTCAAACAGCCGCACCGCCGTGCGTAAAATTTCATTCACGTTCACTTTCGCAAATTGCGGCGTCGGCATCTTCGAAAAATCGCTGAATCGCCCGACAATCGTGTTCAGATTCGCCAGCTCCGTCTTCAGCGTCGCCGCCGATTCGTTGAAAACCTCCAAGAATTGCTTGGCCTCCAGTTGCTTGGCCCGCTGCATATTCTCCACCGTGATTTGCATCGGAAACAGCGGATTGCGCAGCTCGTGCGCCAGCCGCCGCGCCAATTCGCGCCACGCCGCCACGCGCTCCGTTTGCACCAATCGTTCCTTCTGCACCGCCAGCGTGCGCGTCATGTCGTTGAACGCCGTCCCCAGTTGCCCGATTTCATCCGTCCCGCGCACGTCAATGCGCGTGTCCCACCGCCCCGTCGCGACCTCGCGCGCGCCCTCCGCCAGCTCTTCCACCGGCCGCGTGATGCGCGCCGCCACCCACAAGCTCATCAGCAGGCCCACAAGAAGCGACGCCGCCGCCACCACCGCCGCAATCGTCACGATGCGCCGCGTCAGCAGCACTAATTCCTTGCGCGAGCTGCCGACCAAAAGCAACGCGAGCGCTTCCTTGTTTCGCCCTAGCAATGGCATTGCATGGAAGGTCTCCGCGGAAGCCGCGTCAGCTTTCCAGTTAATCGTCTGCACCGTTTCTTGTGGCCTCTTTTGAAGCTGCTCGATGAGCGGCCTAAACCTCTCCGCCTCATCCGTTGTGCCGTTCACATCCGTCAGCGCCGCCGCTACAAACGTCGGCTCCAGGTTCCGGTACAGCAGCGCCCGCATCCCGGCCGGTAGCACCAGGGCCGCAAGAAAATTCTGGTCCAGACGCCATCCGCCGATAATGTAAAGGCTCTTGTCGTTGCCCCCGGAAACTGTGCGCACCGCGGTCACCGATAAGGCCACGCCGTCCGGCAATTCTTCTTTTTTCAAGAATGCCGGTGTCCCGCGCCAATCCTTCGTTGCCGTCACCCAATCATTCTTGTACCCAACCCGCCCCGGGTACTGCGCGCAGGAAATGATCGTGCCGTCCCAGTTCACAAACTCCACGAAATCCATCCCGTGATCTTGTGCCACGCCGATGGCGTCGTGAACGTACAGGGACTGGTCCGCGTTGGGCCGTGCCAGGTCCATGGCCGCTCTCAGCGTAATTTCGCCGTTGGCCACATTTTCCACCTGCTGCGCCACATCTCTGCCGCGCTGCTCGAATTCCTTGTTGAACTGCGACACCAGCGCCTCCGTGCGCTGCGCATCCATCTCCTCGAATGCGGCCTGCGTGTAATGCACCACGCCATACGCAACCACGGAAACCGAGGCCACTACGGTAACCAGGAAGATCCAAGATAGCTTCGCCCGAAAGCTCATCCGCGCGCTCCTTGCGCCCAGAGGCTGCACTTCTCCCAAACGTGCTGCAAACGAGTATTCACGTAGTACAAGGAAGCATATCCTGAGAGCGGCATCCGCAAAAGGCCTCGTTCGCCAAAACCTTCCTGCCGAGCAATATGCCCCCGCAGCGTGTCAACTCTGAAAGCGCGACGGCCCATAACAACTTCCCTTGATAAAGAAATGAGCCATGAAACTCAGTCCCGTCCTGTCCCGGCGCTTGCCCGACCCGGTCGGCGTGCCTCCGCGGCAATCCAATTTGCCGCCTGTCCCGCTTGCAGTACACTCTTCGTCGCGGCTGCTTGCAGCATCGCCGGACTTACACACCACCATGGATAAACGCATAGCCTCTGCCGACGCCGCTATCGCAAAACTCGCCGACGGTGCGACCATTCTGGTCGGCGGTTTCGGCCTCTGCGGCGTCCCCGAGCATTTGATCGACGCCGTGCGCCGCAAAGGCACCAAGAATCTGACCATCGCCAGCAACAACGCCGGCACCGACGGCGCTGGCCTCGGCCTGCTCCTGCAGAATCGCCAGATCAAGAAAATGATTTCCACCTACGTCGGCGAGAACAAACTCTTCGAGCAGCTCGTCCTAAACGGCGAAGTACAAGTAGAGTTGAATCCGCAAGGCACCTTCGCCGAGCGTATTCGCGCTGGTGGCGCCGGCATTCCCGCCTTCTACACGCCGACCGGCTACGGCACCATGGTTGCCGAAGCCAAAGAGACCCGCGAATTCGAGGGCCGCCAGTACGTGCTCGAGCGCGCTTTGCGCGGAGATATCGCTTTCATCAAAGCGTGGAAGGGCGACCGCTGGGGAAACCTCATCTACCGCAAGACGTCGCGCAACTTCAATCCCATGATGGCCACCGCCGCCGATTACGTAATCGCCGAAGTAGAACAACTCGTCGAACTCGGCCAACTCCCGCCCGACCAGATTCACACCCCCGGCATCTTCGTCGACGCCATCTTCCAGGGCCCCCACTACGAAAAGAAAATCGAGCGCCGCACGATCCGTAAGGAATGATGTTATGGCTTTGAGTTTCAGAGGTCCGAGCTAATGCGCCGACAAATTCTGGCAGTCGTGAGTGGTCTTGCGCTCAGCTTTTTAGCGTCGGCTGCGGCCGGCTACTTTCTGTATCGGCTCTCAGATAGATGGCCCAACCAACTCCCCGCGCTGGCACGATACATTTTTGGTCCGATTATGGCAGTTGTTGTCGGGACATGCGTGGGGATCCTGGCCCAGTCTCGCCCAGCAACTCTTGCGGCATTGAGCTTGGCGCCATCGGTGATCTATCTCATTCCCTTCCATGGACAAAATACCTCCCATGTGCCGATTATGGCGTTTGTAGCTATTCTCGATTTGCTCGCGGGAATGGCCGCGGCCAATGTGACCTTTCGCTTCCGCGCGTCCGGGAAAGTAGCGAGTGCCAAATAATGCCACTCACCGACGAACAAAAACGCGAACGCATCGCCCGCCGCATCGCGCAAGAACTGCGCGACGGCTTCTACGTCAATCTCGGCATCGGCATGCCCACGCTCGTCGCGAATTACGTCCCCAAAGGCATCGAAGTCGTGCTGCAATCGGAAAACGGCATGCTCGGCGTCGGTCCCTATCCGCTCGAATCCGAAATTGACGCCGATCTCATCAACGCGGGAAAAGAAACCGTCACCGAGCTTCCTGGCACCAGCTATTTTTCTTCCGCGGATTCTTTCGGCATGATTCGCGGCGGCCACGTCGACCTCACCGTGCTCGGCGCGCTGCAGGTCGACGAAAAGGGTAATCTCGCCAACTGGGCCATCCCCGGCAAAATGCTGAAAGGCATGGGCGGCGCGATGGACCTCGTCGCCGGCGCCAAGCGCGTTTTCATCGCCATGGAGCACGCCACCCGCGACAACCAACCCAAAATCCTGAAGAAGTGCTCGCTCCCGCTCACCGGAGTCGCAGTGGTCGACCACATCGTCACCGAACTCGCCTTGATCGACGTCACACCCGAAGGCCTGTTACTCCGCGAGCTAGCCCCCGACGCTACCCTCGATCAGCTGCAATCCCTCACGGAACCAAAACTCCTCCTGCCACCAGGAGGCCCGCGCCCCATGCCCACATGAAAACAAAAAAAGCAAAACGCCCGCGCCCGAACATGCCGCCTGCCAGCGAAGAAATGAAGCAATGGTCCGCCATGCTCGGCAGTGAGCTAGGCACCTGGCCCAAAGTTACGGCACGCCCCATGTTTGGCTTGCGCGGTTTCTACCGCGGCAAAAAAATCTTTGCTGCCCTGCCAGTCACGCGCGCCATCAAGAATCCGAATTCGCTCATCTTCCGAATCAAGCCTATGCCGCCCGATTTGTTGGAGCGGGCCAGGAAAGAGCCCCGCATCGACACCGAAACGAGGGCGCCGGGCGCAAAATGGCTTGCCTTCGAGCTGAATTCCGAAGCCGACTTCCGCGACGCCCTGTGGTGGATAAACCAGGCCTACGAACATGCCAAATGAAATTCTTTGTGGCACGGCCTTTAGGCTGTGCTCTTACGACTGGGTTGTTCGCCAGGAACGCCGCTCAAGGACGGAAGATAGTTTTTGGTAAGCTGGAAAAGGGCACAATTCATCCATGGATCCGCACTCCATCGTCGTGGTCAGCTTGCACAGCCCAAAAGAAAAGATTTGGGGCGAGCTCCTGACCGTCAGCACCGCGGGAATCACCATGCGCGGCATCGACCTGAATTCCTTCGATCACTTTATCCGCCAGCTCAATGAGCCGGACGGCGAGCGCTTCGGCGTCCCCACACTTTTTTTTCCGATGACCCGCGTGGAGCGCATCACGCTCGACGAACCCGCCGGCCCCATTCCTTCCATGGACGAACTTTTCGCGCGCAAAATCGGCCGCCGCCTGATTGACTACCTCGCGCAGTTTGCCTGAACTGCGTTATCCTGAACCACAATGCAAGGCCGCATCTGGACGGTTCCCAATCAAATCACGCTGTTGCGCCTCGGCTTCCTGCCGATTTTTCTGATTCTGATTTCGTACGAGCAGTACCGCTGGGCGCTTGCCGTGTTAGTGATCGCGGGACTCAGCGACGGCATCGACGGCCTGCTCGCGCGCCAGCTCAATCAGCGTTCGTCGCTAGGGGCGTACCTCGACCCCATCGCTGACAAACTGCTGCTTTCTTCTTCATTTGTGATTTTGGCGTTCAAGAAGGAAATTGCCTGGTGGCTTACGATTATTGTGCTCAGCCGCGACGTTATCATCCTCATCGTAGCCGTGGTGATCATCCTGATCTGGGGCTACCGCCCATTTCCGCCGAGTCTGCTGGGCAAGATGACGACCTTTTTTCAAATTGTTTTGGTATTTACCGTGGTTCTCGGCGCCGGATATCCGAATCCGCTCCTCGGAAGCATCAAGCAAATCCTGATCTACCTAGTTGCCGCGCTCGCAACGGTGTCGGCCTTCCAGTACTCGGTCAGCATCGCGCGCAGTCTGAGTTCGCCGCCAGCGAGCTAGGCCTGGCCCGGCATCGGATCGCGATAATGCAAAATCATAAACGCGAAGCTGGCGATTACGGCGATGGCCGCGAGCCAGCCCAGCGCGTTCGCGATCTGTCGCTCGCGCACATTCATCGGCTGGCGGTCGTCAAATATTTTGCCGAGCCCAAATCCCGCTGCGAGCCCGGCCCCGTGCGCCCAGTTGTCGATGCCCATACCCATAAATCCCAGCACAAAAAGCAAGACAACCGAGCTGACCAGGCGCGAACGCAGGTCACGCATGTACGCGCCGCCGCGTTTCGTAGTAATTGCCAGCATCGCTCCGACCAGTCCGAGCAGCCCGCCGCTGGCGCCCAGCGAGTAGTGCCCAGTGAGAGAACTGGCCAGAAATCCGAACACGCCGGTGAAAATGTACAGGAAAAAATAGCGCGAAGATCCATACAGTTCTTCGAGCGCCGGACCAAGCTGCATCAGCGCCATCATGTTGAAGCCAATGTGAATCAGGCCGCCGTGCAGGAACATCGCGGTGATCAGCCGGTACCACTGATGTTGAACGTAGATTCCATACGGCGCGCTCATCCCCAACCGGTACGACGCCTCGCCGCCCACTCCCCATAAAATGCTGAGCCCACCGCCGCCACCGCGCGCGGCAAGGGCCATCCATTCCACGCCGAACATCAGGAGATTCGAAACGAGCAGCGCGGTGGTGACCGGCGCGGGCCCCGAGAAAACTCCGGAGAGGCTACGGTTGACCGCGGCCATGGAAAATCTAAGGTTCGTGCCGCACTCGTGGCAACGCGTGGCCTTGATGCCCACCAGCGAACCGCAGGAGGGGCAAATTTTGGGACGCGGCTGCTGGTTGCCGCCGCCGAAAAAACCTTGCAGCGCCGCTTTCCAGCGGTCCAGCCGGTATTGCCATTGATAGGGAAGCGCCAACTCTCCTCCTTGCGGCACTCGCGCAGCGTTCCTATAATACCGAAATCGCCATGCGCGGTCCGGCGAACACGCTTATGGACAAATTTGGAGAGTTCGGGAAACGCATCGATGAAGAACTGACACGCCTGCGCCGCTACATCGAGCAGGAAGTCGCGCCGGAAACGGAGCGCCGCGGCGCGGAATTTCTGCGCGAAGTTTCCGCAAAACTGAGTGAAGCGGCGGACAAGCTGGAAGCGCGCACAGCCGCACGCCGCAACCCGCCTCCGCCCAACCCTGAGTCGTGACAAGTCTGCGTGGTCTCTGTGTCCTCGGCGTTCTTTGTGTTTGTTTTCTTTCTGGCTGCGCCTCGCGCCACACCGCCGCGAGCCGCCCCGAACCACCGCAACCTCAGCCTGCGGAGACTTCGGACAACACAGGGAGCAACCGCGGCAGCGCGCCCGCAACAACCTCTGCAATCGCGCCGGCTCCAAAGCGCAGAACTGCAACGCCAAATCCTGCGATGTCCGCGTACACCGAAGAGGGCAATGCCTCCTGGTACGGAGTTCCCTTCAATGGGCGGCGCGCTTCGAACGGCGAAGTCTACGACATGAACAAGCTAACCGCCGCGCATCGCACGCTGCCGTTTGATACCGTGGTGCGCGTAACCAACTTGAGCAACGGTAAATCCACAGTAGTGCGCATTACGGATCGCGGACCGTTCGTCGACAATCGCATCATTGACTTGTCGATGGCGGCGGCGCGCGAAATCGAATCCATCGGTCCCGGCGTGGTTCCAGTGCGCGTGGAAATTGTGTCGGCCAGGATCGATCCCACTCCGGGATTTTTCACCGTGCAAGTCGGCGCGTTTCGCGATCGTGGCAATGCCGAGCGGCTTCGCCAGCGGCTGAATGCTTCGTACTCGCCCATTTTCATTCAGCAGTACGATTCGCCTGACGGCTTGTTCTATCGCGTGCGCGTGGGCAAAGTGCCCGGAGAAGACGCCGCGCACCAGTTCGGGGAGCAGCTTCGCAACCGTGAAGGGTTTACACCGATGGTGGTTCGCCTGGATGAAGGCGCGGCCGCAGGAGGACTGAATGAGCGCTGACTGCCTGTTTTGCAAAATCGCGGCGAAGAAGATTCCTTCCAAGATCGTGTACGAGGATGACGAAGTTTTCGCGTTCGAAGACATCGGACCGCAAGCACCCACACACATCCTGATTTGTCCGCGCAAACATCTCGACTCGCTGAACGAAGCCGGTGCGGAGGATCAAGCCCTGCTCGGCAAGTTGCAGCTAATCGCCGCGCAATTGGCGCGCAAACTGAATCTTCTCGCCGGCTACCGCACAGTGCTGAACAACGGAGAAGGCGCCGGGCAATCCGTCTTTCATCTGCATTTGCATCTCCTCGGCGGCCGCCCCTTTCGCTGGCCCCCTGGATAGCGCAGCAGCAAAGCAACCCACCACAACATCTGCGTACCAGGGAACACAGCATGCTCCGCCCCTACACGGTGCACGGCGGTCACGCTAAACTAGGGGCCGTTCTGAGGAGGGCTCATGCGGCGTTTGGTTGGCGGCGGTGTTTTCGTTCGGGCTGGTTTGTTCCTGGTCTTAGCGGTTTCTACCCTTGTTTCTCGGGCGCAACAGACCGCGCCGGCTCCTGCGGCAGCGCCTGCGTCCGCGGCGAAGACGCTTGCTGTGGAGCGCATCTATGGCGGCGAGGCGAGCTTGAGCGGCCGCTTGACGAAGGGACTTGCCTGGACACCGGACTCGAAACAACTCAGCTACTTTGAAACGAAGGGTGCGGGAAAGGGCGCAAAGACCGAATTATGGGCGATGGACGTCGCCAACGGACAGCGGCGGTTGCTGCTTTCCGCGGAAAAACTGGAATCGCTTTTGCCCGCGGATGCCGAACGGACCACGCAGGCAACCGGCCTTGGCCGACATGCTCCTGCGGAGTATCAGTGGGCAACAAACGGAGCCGCGCTCCTTTTCCAAGGGCTCACATCCCTCGCTTGGTTTGATCTGAAGACGCAAGCGGCGCGCACGCTGGTTTCCGGCAAAGAGGACATCGCCGATCCAAAGATTTCTCCCGATGGGCAGTATGTGAGTTTCGTACGCAATCACAATTTGTGGCTAGTCAGCGTGGCGGATGGGAAAGAGCGCGCATTTACCGAAGGCGGCACGGAGGATGTGCGCAAAGGCGAGCTTGACTGGGTCTATCCCGAAGAGTTGGAGATCACCACAGCGTATTGGTGGGCGCCGGATTCCTCCGCAATCGCTTACCTTCAGATGGACGAACGCAAGGTCGCGCAATATCCGCTGGTGGATTTTTCCTCGCCCGCAGGCGAAGCCGAAGAGGAGCGCTATCCCCCGGCGGGAGGCGGCAACCCGATTGTGCGTGTGTTCGTTGCCCCGGTAGGCGGCGGCGAAGCTCGCGCCATGGACACCGGCGAGAACACGGACATTTACATCGCGCGGGTGAACTGGCTCACCGACGCAAGGCATCTTGCGATTCAGAGGCTGAATCGCAAACAAACGGTTTTGGATCTGTTGATCGCCGACGTCACGAGCGGCCAGACGCGCACGGCGTTGAACGAAACGGATCAGTATTGGATCAACGTCAGCAACGATTTGCGTTTCTTGAAAGATGGGAAGCGGTTTTTGTGGTCCAGCGAACGGTCCGGCTACCGTCATCTGTATTTGTACGATTTGGAAGGCAAGGATCTGGCGCAGCTCACCAAGGGCGAATGGGAAGTCTCCGCCGTGGACGCCGTGGACGAAGCGAAGGGGCTGGTGTATTTCACGGGCGCGGCGAAATCGCCGCTGGAACGGCATTTGTATCGCGTCTCGTTCGATGGCTCAGCCATTAGCCGCATCACCGTTCACAACGGCACGCATAACGTGAACATGGCGCCGGACTGCGCGGCATTTGTGGACACCTACTCCGACGTGACAACGCCGCCGCGGCAGGACGTCGCTCGCGCGGACGGTTCCTTGCTCCGCGCGATGAATGAAAACAAAGTCGCGGAACTCGCGGATTATCATCTGTCCACACCGCAGTTTCTTTCCGTCAAGGCGCACGACGGCACGCCGCTCAACGCGGTGATGATCAAACCGCCGGATTTCGACGCGTCGAAAAAATACCCGGTGCTCGTTTATACCTATGGGGGTCCGCACGCCCAGGTGGTCTTGAATGCCTGGGGCGGGAACACGGCCCTCTGGCACCAACTGATGGCGCAGAAGGGTTACATCATTTTTTCGCTTGATAACCGCGGCTCGGCGGGCCGGGGACACGTTTTTGAAGAGTCGATCCACTATCGGCTGGGCGCGCAGGAGCTTTCCGACCAGCTCGACGGCGTAGCGTATCTCAAGTCGCTGCCGTACGTGGATGCGGGGCGCATCGGGATATGGGGCTGGAGTTATGGAGGCCACATGACGCTGCACGCCATGTTTGAAGCGGGCCCGGAGTTCAAGGCGGGTTTCGCCGGCGGGCCCGTTACGGATTGGCACTTCTACGATTCGATTTACACGGAGCGATATCTGGGGCTGCTGCCGGAAAAGGAAAAAGAGTATCGGGCATCGTCGCCGATCGACAAGGCTGCGGGGTTGAAGGGTAAGCTGCTCATTGCGCACGGCACGGGCGACGACAACGTGCACTTCGCAAACACGCTGACGTTGATCAATGAATTGATTGAGCTGGGGAAATATGTCGAGGTGATGCCGTTTCCCGGACGCGGGCACGGCGTCAGCGATCCCCCTGCGCGCAAGGTGCTGATGAACCGCGTGACGCAGTTCTTTCTGGACAATTTGTAGGGTCCTCCTCAGAAGCGGCGTAAGGGATAAAGAAGGGCGCGTTTTGGGCGCAACGCGTCAGGGCTTGGTCGGCTTCTTGTCTTCCTTGATTTCCACGGGAGTGCCGATCTTGATGGTGGCGCCGAAACGCTTGTAGTTGGCGTAGCGCACGGTCATGCGGATGTGTATCGCGCCGGTGCTGAAGCGCAGCTCGTCGTCGGAGCGCGTGTAGGTGGGAAACCAGTAGTGCCCTTCAATATTTTCGCGGAACGTTTCAAAGCGCGGGAAAACGTTTTCGTTGCCCTTCTTGATGATGTCCGGAACAGCTTTTCCATCGCTCTTGACGATGTTGAGGTCTTTGTCGTCGACCCAGATACGGCCCTGAAAGTAGCGCTGATTCTTCTCGATTTTCTTGGGGCCGACGTCGAAGACGTACGTGCTGAGTTCATCGACCTGCTCGCGGCCGATGTATTTCACGTCGTACTTCGGCAGCTCCTGGCTGGTGAGCACAAAGGGCTGCACGTGCTCGAGGTCGTCCATGTCCTGTTGCGAAAGAGAAATGCGCTGCAGGGTTGGCGGCGGCGCGGAAATCACTTTTTCGTAGCGCTTGCCCTCCGGGGTGAACAGAATGTCGCTTGTCATGCGGTATTCGCCGTCAGCGCGGCCGTCCATGTCGATGGTCTGCACGACGAAAGTCTGCGTGTAGGTGTAGTTGTCGCGCTCTTTCTTGAACTCCAGCTCGCGCTCCCCAAATTTTTGGATGATCTGCTCGACCGGAATCGCGGGCGGCTCATGCGTGATGGGGCTGGTCTCGCTCTGTGGTTTCGCGGCGGGGGCAAGAGATGCAGCGGGGAAATGCGTTGGAGGAGCAGGCTGCGCGGCAGCAGAGGCCGACGGA
>WNFS01002464.1_pt1 | contig 18357 bp, 19 predicted proteins | sample 5400141 | NCBI WGS metagenome assembly WNFS01 (sample SAMN13153358, study PRJNA577476) | soil metagenome | isolation source: 60 cm saprolite under Madrone tree | place: USA:California | collected 2016-06-14
AAGACAAGTTGCGCCAGCGCGCTGATAATGCTGATTTCGCCGTGATGACTAAGGACCGCGAACTCCGTCTCGCGTCGCGCATGTCGCGTTTGGGGACTGAGACTGCATTCGAGGTGTTGGTGAAGGCGAAGGCGCTTGAGGCGCAGGGCCGCGATATTGTTCATCTCGAAATCGGCGAGCCGGATTTCGATACACCGCGCAACATAATCGATGCAGCAGTCGATGCGTTGCACAAGGGATTTACTCACTACGGCCCGTCGGCGGGGTTGATGGAGCTGCGCGAGGTCATTGCGCAATACGTAAGCGACACGCGCCGGGTAAACGTTGCGCCCGAAGAAGTGGTCGTGGTCCCTGGCGGTAAGCCAATCATCTTTTTCTCCATTCTCGCGCTCGCCGAACAAGGCGATGAAGTCATTTATCCGAATCCTGGATTCCCGATCTACGAGTCAATGATCAATTACGTCGGGGCCAAAGCGGTGCCGATCCGATTGCGAGAGGAGTTGGATTTCAGGCTCGACGTCGATGAACTCGGCGCTCTCATCAATGATCGAACGAAACTGATCATTCTGAATTCACCGCAGAACCCGACCGGTGGCGTGCTCGAGAAGATCGATATCGAGCGGATCGCCCAATCGATCGGCGATCGCAACATCATGGTGTTGAGTGACGAGATCTACAGCCGTCTGATTTTTGAGGGCGACCATCATTCCATCATGTCGATCGATGGAATGAAGGAGCGCACTATTTTGCTCGACGGTTTTTCCAAGACTTACGCCATGACTGGCTGGCGGATGGGTTACGGCGTGATGCGCACCGACCTGGCGACGCATATCGCGCGATTGATGACCAACTCGATCTCGTGCACCGCGAGCTTTAGCCAGATTGCCGGCATCGAGGGGTTGCGCGGGTCGCAGAAGTCGGTAGACGCGATGCGCGCCGAATTCCAGAAAAGACGCGACGTGATGGTCGCCGGTCTCAACAAGATCAAAGGGTTCTCATGTCGCTTGCCGAAGGGCGCGTTCTACGTTTTTCCGAACATCACAAAGACCGGCTGGTGCTCGAAAAAACTGGCCGATGCGCTGCTCGATGACACTGGCGTTGCCGCGCTCTCCGGCACCGCCTTCGGTAATTTCGGTGAAGGCTACTTGCGCTTCAGTGTGGCCAACTCAATAGAGAACATCGAAAAAGCACTCGACCGCATCGACGCGTGGGTAAAGAAGAATCTGTAGGGCGACCGCTTCGGTTGCCGGGTTTGGCAGGCGATGCGCCTGCCCTGCAATAGAAAACTTCCTGCTTTCCTCGTTTCCTGATTAGATTCTTCTGCAATTATGTCTGAGAACAAACGTTTTCGCATCTTTGCTACGTCGCGGATCGGCGATCCTGCGGAGAACCGGTTGCGCGAGCGCGGGTATGACCTCGAGGTTTACGAAGGCCCGGAGGCGCCGCCAAAAAAATTGATCATCGAGAAACTAAAGAGTGGGATTGACGGCTTGATCACCACCTTGCGCGATCCAATCGACGCCGAAGTGTTCGAAGCAGGGAAGGGGACACTCAAGGTGGTGGCGCAGATCGCCGTCGGGTTCGACAACATCAATCGCGCCGACGCCAACAAATACAAAATCCCGTTTACGAACACAGCCGACGTGCTCACCGAAGCGACCGCTGAGTTTGCATTTTTCATGATGGGCATGCTTGCGCGCAAGATGTGGCAGAGCGAACGCCTGGTGCGCGAACAGAAATGGCCCTCGTGGCATCCGTTCCTGCCGTTCCTCGGCGACGAGGTCACCGGAAAGACCATCGCCATCATCGGCACCGGCCGCATCGGCCTGGCGATGATCAAGAAATGCACTGGATTCGACATGAACATCCTTTGCTATGACCCCGCGTATCAGAATCACGAGTTTATCGCGGCCATTCAGGAATTCATGGACCTCCGCCAGGCGCGCGGCATTCAGAAAGAGAAAACCTGGATCAAGTACTTGGAATTCGAGGATGCATTACGCGATGCCGACTACGTCACGATCCACGTGCCGTTGTTGCGCGAGGGCGAGACCGATAAGCCGACTTACCACCTCATTAACGAGAAGACGTTGAAGCTGATGAAGCCGACCGCGTATTTGGTAAATAGTTCACGCGGGCCGGTGGTGGACGAAAAAGCGCTCGCGAAAGCGCTCAAGGAGAAAGTCATCGCGGGCGCGGCACTCGACGTTTTCGAGAAAGAACCGCTGCCGCGAGATTCGCCGCTGCTCGATCCCGAAATTGCCGATCGCTGCCGCGTCTTCCATCACTTCGCCAGCGGCGCGCAAATCACACGTCTCTCAATCGATCCCGACAAAGGTATGGCCGGCCGCTGCGTCCAGGGTTTGATCGACGTTCTCGAAGGAAATTACGGCGGCGACCCAACGAAGATGCCGTACGTAGTGAATAAGGAGGCGTTTCAGAAGTAAATGAGCGCAGCGGATCAGTGCTGAGGCGACGGGTCCTCCGTGGCGGCGGAATGCGAGTCGCCCATTGAAAACTGCTGTCGCACCAATCCTGCCGCTGCATGATCACCGATAACCAATAAACATATGAAAGCATTTAGATTCTTCATTCTGAGTGTGGCAGCGGTAGCATCAGTCACAACGAACGGCCAAACCGAGAGCCCATCGGCGGCAGCAGGCGATCTGGGCGCAGCGAAGGAAATTCGCGGCTGGGTTGATCGTTGGACGAAGGCGGTCAGCGCAAAAGATGTCGATCGCGTGATGGAGTTATACACGGATGACGTCGTTGCTTACGACGTTGTGCCGCCGTTACAGTACATCGGAAGAGCGGCGTATCGCGCGGATTTTCAACAATTCTTCGCCCAGTACGAGAGCGATCTTCGTGTCGAGACGCGCGATCTGCACGTCGGGGCCAACGGCGATCTCGGTTACGCAACGGGATTGCAAATGATCAGCGGCACTCTTAAGCACGGCCAAAAGCCCGGCGTGTGGGTTCGGTTTACGTCACTTTATCGAAAGGTAAACGGCAAATGGCTCGCTTTTCACGATCACGTTTCGGTACCGGTTGAAATAGAATCTGGCAAAGCATTGCTGGACCTGAAGCCGTAGCGTGTCCCAGACGACATCGGTCAAACTCAGATCTGCAGACGTATCTCACGTATTGAATTCGTCACAGCCGCTCGTCACAACATATTTGGAAATGCGAGCACCCGATCGGCTGCGTGCGAAGCGGTGTGCAGATGCGCGGTTTCAAATTCGTGAAGAAAGGCAGAGCGATTGGCGTTTCAATCGCGATCTCTACTTTTGTGTTGGCGAGCATTGGGAGTGGGTCGACAAGCGAACGTGGACGGATGAGCAATGGAAGCAGTACGCGGCGACGTCCGAGCTGCGGACGTTCGGCGCCTATTATGGCGAGACACTCGCGGGATACTACGAGCTTCGTCGTGACGCGGAAGGCGGGGTCGAGATCGCGTACTTCGGCTTGTTACCTGAATTTATCGGCCGTGGTTTGGGCGGCGCATTGCTGACCAGCGCAATCGAAGAAGCGTGGTCCCGCCGTGGCGGGATCGCGCCTAAGCGCGTGTGGGTGCACACGTGCAATCGCGATCATCCGCAGGCGCTCGCAAACTATCAGGCGCGCGGGATGATCGTTTACAAGGTCGAACAAACCGAAGCTTGAGGACAGGGGACCCGTGCGGCCAGAGATGCCAACGCGTGGTTCTCCGGCGCGATCGAGACATCACTCGACAATATCTCGCAAATGTTCGCTGGCTTCGTGATCTGATTTCAGGACGACGCGGCTAACCTCATTTGGACACCGGCAACTGCCATACCGCCTTCGCCGACTGCAGCCGCGCACCGCTTGACCGAGCCAGAGCGTACGTCGCCCGCTGCAAAAATTCCCGGCAAGCTCGTCTCGAGCGGACCAGGTTGATGTTTGCTCGCCTGCCACGCTGGCGCGTTAGCGACGGTCGCCCCGGTTTTGATGAATCCTTTGTTATCGCGCTCGATTTCTGGCGGCAACCAGTCCGTGCACGGTTTCGCGCCGATCATGGAAAAAACAGCCGGCGTCCGAACCGTTCGGCGTTCGCCGGTTTTCGTATTTTCCAGCTCGATTTGTTCGAGCTTTTTGCCACCAAACATTTTGCGGATCTCTGTCTGGTAAAGGATCTCGATGTTCTCGCGCGCTTGCACCCGACGCGAAAGATAGTCCGACATTTTTTTGGAAACATCGTTGCCGCGAACGACGAGGAGTACCTTGGCCGCGCCGTCCGAAAGAAACATCGCGGCCTGCCCTGCAGAGTTGCCGCTCCCGGCGACAATCACCGTTTCGTTGCGACAAATCTGACCCTCCAAGGCGGTGGCAGCATAGTAAACGCCTACGCCCTCGAATTGCTCGCGCCCCTCGGCTTCGAGCCGCCGATAGTCCGCCCCAGTAGCAATCAGGACAGTTTTTGCTCGAAGAATGGCCGAGCAACCCTCCGTCTCGAGACAGGCGCGGTATTCGCCGTCGGTATTGTAGTTAAACGAAAGAGCCTGGGACGGTGTGGAAAATTTCGCGCCGAATCGGTAAGCCTCGAAGAAGTTCTCAATCAGCGAGGAGGAACCAGCTTGTCCGCCCGGCGCATAACCTTCCAAAACAACTGTGTTCAAGCCTTCCGACGCGGCGTACACCGCGGCCGCCAGGCCAGCCGGTCCGGCTCCGACGATTGTCAGGTCGGAGAAAATCTCGCTCTCGTTTCCTTGCGCGAGCGACCGCAGCAAACCGGCTTCCGTCGCCACTTCGCGCAGCGAAGGCCGGCGCAGCCGACGACCGCCCGGGGTGATAAGCACGGGCAAATCGCGACTCGTTAGGTGAAAACGGTTGGTCAGCGCCTGCCCTTGTTCGCTTTCAAATTCGACCAGACGATGCGGAATTCGGTTTTTGTCGAGAAAATCATCGAGCTGATGTCCATCGCGTGCGTCGCGGCTAGCCAGAACTCGCATTCCGGCAAATTCCCGATCCCGTCTTATTCGCCGCCGTCGCATGATTAGCGCATCGACGATTGTCTTGCTGACTCCGGGGATCTCGGCCAGCGCTCGGCGCATTTCCACCGCGGGAATATAAAGTATTTCGGCATCTGGTGATGTTACCCTTGCCGACGCCAGGGCCGACGTGCCCTGCAGCATCGCCACGTCGCCGATGAAATCGCGCTCGTGCGCCGTCGCGAGAATCTGTTCGGTATCGTCGCGTTGCTCGAAGGCTTCGATTTCGCCGCGCAAGAGAATGGTCAATCCGAGATCGCGCTGTCCAGCCTTATAAACCAGATCACCGCGCTTCACGAGGCGTCGTTCGCCCAATGGCTCAAGTAGCGAAAGCTGGTGATCGTTCAGTTTCGGAAACGCGATACTTTCCGTATCGCGATAGAACTGTTCGTCCTGTTGTTCGTCAGTCATCACTTGGGCACTTTACGTGCGTTGGAATGCTCGATCAATCGCCTCCTAAAAGAACCCGTGGCAGCCCAAGGCAAGAGTCACATTGGCTTTGTTGGAACTTCGCCGCTTGACATGCAACCATTTGGTTGCATAATCTCGACTTGATGGATGCAGTGTTTAAAGCCCTCGCGGATTCTAGCCGCAGAAAATTGCTCGATGAGTTGCGCAAACAGAATGGGCAAACGCTGAGCGAGCTATGCGAGCACCTGGACATGACGCGGCAGGCGGTGACCAAGCATTTGGTGTTGCTGGAAAAAGCAAACCTGATCGCTGTCGTGTGGCGGGGGCGCGAGAAACTGCATTATCTCAATCCGATGCCGTTACGCGAGATCTGCGAACGTTGGATTGGCAAATACGAGCGCCATCGCCTTCAGGCGTTAAGCGATCTGAAAAAAGGTCTCGAGCAAACCAAAACCAAGAAAACCAAAACAAAGTAATCCTATGAAGAAAGACCAATTCGTTTACGTGACCTACATTCGCACCACACCGGAGAAATTGTGGAAGGCGCTCACGCAGCCGGAGTTCACGCGCCAATTCTGGTGCAACACCACGCAGCAATCTGAATGGAAACCAGGCGCGCCGTGGCGCATCAAAGCACCCGGCGACTTGATTACCGACAGCGGCGAAGTCGTCGAAATCGATCCGCCTCGCCGGCTCGTGCTGAAGTGGCGCAATGAATTCAGGCCTGAATTAAAAGCCGAAGGCTATTCGCGTTTGACTTACCAACTGGAGAAGGAGGGAAAATCGGTCAAGCTCACCGCTATCCACGAGATGGAGAAAGAAGGTTCAAAATTCATCGAAGCCGTGTCGAGCGGATGGCCGCACATTCTGGCCAGTCTCAAGAGCCTTTTGGAAACGGGCGAATCTCTGGAAGAAACACGCGAATGGCCGCGCGAGGCGTGTGAGTGATAGCGCAGAACTTCACGCGAATTGCCAGGGCTCAGCAAACCTTCCATGCCGAAACAGGCGTGCCCCAAGATCTCAACGACCAGGGCTATTTCTTACTACTTTCCACGCGCGCGCGCGTGAGATTGGGTGGAAATTGCTGCTTATGCTATAGGACTTAAGTCCAACAAACAAAAGCTCGACCGAGTTCGCTAGCTATTGCAAAGATTAAGCTTTCTCTTGCTAGCACTTTGAACCTGAGCTTCCAAAAGCACAATGCGTCTGGTGAAAACCAAAAACCGAGGGACCAACTATGAGTCTAGATACAACTATTCGTGCAGTGCAGAAGAAACTCGGCGTCCCCGTTGATGGCCAACCTGGCCCTGAGACTTGGGGTGCCATTCACATGACCGTCATTGGGAAGAAACCGGCGGCAGATGCAGGATTGGATACGATCATCCGGGCTGTGCAGAAGAAACTCGACATTTTCGTGGACGGCAGTCCTGGACCGGAGACGTGGGGCGCCATTCACCTCGCCGTCATCGGAAAAAAAGCCCCCGATGTGATCAAGAATGCCGAGACCCCGACGCTCGCAGGAGAAGGGAAGAAGGCAGACTCTCGCAGCGAAGGAAATATTGTGACGTTGCTTCCACGGGTGCGACCTTTTGCGCGCGCGCTGATCGAGAAGGCTGCCAATCAAGGGATCATCATAAAAGTCACCAGCGGCACGCGCAGCTTCGCCGAACAGGACGAACTTTTCGCGCAGGGACGCACCAAGCCCGGCAAGATCGTAACCAAAGCTCGCGGCGGTTTCTCCAATCACAACTTCGGTATCGCTTTCGATGTGACGATTTTCACAGGAAGCACCGACCCGGAAAAGGCGAAGACTCCTGTTTTCGAATCTCCCGTTTACAAAGCCATCGGCGCGCTCGGCACCGAGCTAGGCCTGGAGTGGGGCGGCAACTGGAAAACGATCGTGGACGAGCCGCACTTTCAACTTCGCCCTGCCTGGGCTGCGGACTTGATCGAGAAGGAGATGCTCGCTGAGCTCCGCGAACGGAAGGACTCGGGTAAGGATTTCTTCGCGTGAAACCACACCTTAACCGTCAAACTGCAGACCACACTTAGGAATTAAAAGACGTATGGCACAATCAACCGTTAAAGAAATCCAAGGCATTCTCGAAGTGAAAACTGATGGCGTTTGGGGGCCGAAGTCGCAGAAAGCGCTCAACGATCAGATCGGCAAGACCGGTGCGACGGGGAATCCGACGCTGGCGAAAATTCAGAAGCTGCTCGGGGTGAAAGACGACGGCTTCTGGGGGCCGAAGTCGCAGCAGGCTCTCAACGACGAACTCAAGGGAGCAGGTGGCGGCGGTGGCGGGAACGGGCCCTTTGAAGCCGAGGCATCCAGCTTCGCGGACCCCAAGGACGTGGAGGATTTCAAAAAGTGCAAAGCGCAAGGCAAGACCGACAAGCAGTGCTTCGCGGTGGGTGACAACGGAATCGGGAAGTTTGGCAAACTAACTGCGCAAACCACGACACCCATGGTCGCTATCCATCCGAGCGATGCGAAGAAAAGGTGGGGAAGCATGGATGCTGCGGCGCACCGTCTGGTGCGGGTGACCGTCGGCAACAAGAGCGTCGTGGCTTCGGTCGAAGATCAGCTTGGCGTCGCCGGGCGGATCGATCTGAACCCCGCGGCCGCGAAGGAGCTCGGGCTGAACCCTCCCTTTCTCAAGGCTTGCGTGTGGGAGTGGGTATGACCGCCGAATCGCGAGCGGTTACGGCACTCGCCATTCTCGTCTGACAATGACCTTGATTTTCTAACCCATGCGTATCGCCACTTAGAACGTCGAACGCCTGTTCCGCTGCGTGAAGGTTTTGAATCTCGATACCACTGCCGCTCTCTTGTTCATGCCGGCACATAAACTGCGTAGCCGCGCGGCGGCGCCCAGAGATCGATCCAACCAGATTCGTTAGTCCATTTTTCCTGCGGCCTACCGAGATCGTCGCGTCCGCGCCACGCCACCGGGATGAGCCGCGTGTTATTCCACCGCGTCTGAACCCACGTGCTGTTCCAGTCGCCGCGGTTATTTAGGACGAAGATCAGCCCGTGTTGGTCGCCGCTGCCTGGACGTTGCATGACATAGAGGTCGTCGTCCACGAAGAGCACTTGCGTCGAGCCCGCAGCATTTTGTTCGTGAACTTTGATGAGCGCATCAATGCCGCCCTGATTGTTGGGCTGGGCCAGATGCCAGTTGAAGTAATCCTGCCAGAAGACGCACGGATAACCCTCGTGGGTCAGAATGAAGGCGTAGGCCAGCAGCTTGTCGTTGATGATGGGACTGTCACGCACGACGTCATGATTCTCCACGAAGGTGACAGCTTGGGCTGGCCGATCCCACGCTAAAACTCCAGGCTCGGCGAGATTGCGGAGACTAAAACCATAACTGTCGCACAAATCGCGGAGGCGCCAGCGCAGCGGAAAATCAAATGCGCCCACTGGGTTGTCCGACCACGCATTGGCTTCATCGAGCCAATCACCAATTGTACGTTCACTGTCCCAGCATTCGCCGACCGCGTACGGTTTGAAGCTGGAGCCGCCGCGCAGCGCGCGCAATTCCTGAATCGATCGAACCATCCAACCGCCGTAACCCTTGACCATGTCGTAGCGGAATCCGTCGAAACCGATTTCTTCCAAAAGCCATCGAGCATAACTGATGAGCTCCGTATAAACGAGTGGTGCGCGGTGACACAGGTCCGGCATGTCGCCGAAGGTTGCACCGTCCCAGGTCTCGTACCGGCTCGGATGAAAACATCTCCAATCACGCGGAAATTTGCCGCTCTTGGGTTCAAACTTTGTCCAGCGCGACTGCCCGTCGATGGGATTCAGTTCTTGTGCATCGCCGCCACTGTTGTGATTGAACACCAGGTCCGCATACGCTTGGAGTCCCAGCGCGTGAGCAGACTGAATAACATCGAGTAATTCGGCTTTGGAACCGAACCACGTGGGCACGCCGCCTTTCTGATCAAATTCGCCAAGATCATAGTAATCGTAGGGATCGTAGCCCATCGATTTCCACCAGGCTGCCTTATTCGCCGGCGGAAGCCACAAAGCTGTGAAACCTGCCTGCGCGATCGACGGCAGATTGGATTTGATAAAGGTCCACCATTGATGCTCGCGATTTTCTGCTTTGGGACAATCCCAATAAAACGATTGCAACATCACACCCATAATTCGCGTTCCTTTTTTGCCGTATGAGAGCGTCGCCACGCTACACTCCGAACAATCACTGACAACTTGAGAATGCCTTTGGACTTTAGGCGCGCTATTTCCACGTGAAACAGTTTGTCGAAGGCTGACAGCTGTGTAGGATGAAGGACTACACTCGAAAAGCAGTCCTATGACCAGCGGCTGGCAGAATGGGAACATGAGGCAGCTCTGGCGCGCTCGCCTCGAGGGCACGGTTGCCAACCGCTGCCCAACGAACACATCGAACATGAAAACATCCATCAGTACCCAATTGCATATCGCTAAAGTTTCAGGTGCAATCCTCGCGAGCACGTTCGTGCTAGCACTAACCTTTGGCCTCAGTCCTGCGCGAGCTGATGAAACCTGCTCTTCACCATACCTCGCTCGCATCGAGGGGCAGGAAGAATTCGTCTATGTCTGGACGCTTGGCGTAGAAGGTCTGGGCGACGGCGCAGACAAACTTGTCACCGTCGATGTGAAGCCCGGATCGCCTAACTACGGCAAAGTCGTCAACGCTTCTTCTGTTGGTGGACGCAACGAAGCGCACCACGGTGGATTCACGGACGACCGGCGGCAACTCTGGCTGGCCGGCCTTGAAAGCAGCCGTGTATTTATTTTCGACGTGCACACCGATCCAGCGAAACCGCGACAGATCAAAACCATCGATAACTTCGTCGAAGCCACTGGCGGCGCGATCGGACCTCACGGCGCGTACGCTTTACCTGGGCGCGTGCTTATCCCGTGTCTCTCCAACGCAAAAGATCACGGCGGCCGAACTGCATTGGTTGAATACAGTAACGACGGCAACTACGTCGCTACCCACTGGCTGCCAACGAAGGATGACGCGCGTGGCGCAGCGGACGCGAAGTTCGCCGATGGCTACGGCTATGATGCCCGCGTGTTGCCGAGGAAAAACGCGCTGCTCACCTCATCTTTTACCGGCTGGAACAACTATACGATGGACTTCGGCAAACTGACCGCTGATCCCGAGGCGATGAAGCATTTCGGTTCAACAATGGTGATGTGGGATTTCCACGCGCGTCAGCCGAAAAAGATTTTCGAGGTGCCGGGAGCGCCGCTGGAAATCCGCTGGGCGTGGGGCGACAAGCACAATTACGCTTTTACTGCGACTGCTCTGACATCGAAACTTTGGCTGGTTTACCAGGACGACCGCGGCGAGTGGCAGGCAAAGGACGTCGCGCCGATCGGCGACGTCAAAGGCGGCGTGCTACCAGTTGATATCAGCCTGAGTGCTGACGACAAAACATTGTTCGTAGACTGTTTCGGTGACGGCAAGTGCCGCGTGTTCAACGTTTCGGATCCGCAAAAACCGAAACAAATTTACGAAAAACAGATTGGCAAGCAGGTCAACATGGTGTCGCAGAGCTGGGATGGGAAAAGGCTCTATTTCACTAGCTCGCTTCTGGCGCGCTGGGACAAGAAAGGCGCTGATAACGAGCAGTTCCTGCGCGCTTACACATGGGACGGCAAAGAACTCAAACCGCAGTTCGACCTCGATTTCACTGCACTTAAGCTGGGCCGGCCGCACCACATGCTCTTTGGCGCGACAAAACTTGGTGCAAACCGCATGGTCGCATCAGTGCCATAGGCCAGTGTGATAAACGTCAATCAAACTCGGGTGCTGGCACTCGCGCTCGCAGTTTTATGCGCCGCGGTCGTGTTTGTCGCGGCCGACAATGTTTTCTCGCACGACGACGACTACGATTATGATCCGCCCGTGCCGGGCAGTTACAGTTTGCCGGTCGTGAAAGCGGCGCCCGACGGCGCGATAATTGATTCCGATTCCAAATCACTAGACCTCAGCGACCTCACGCACGGGCGCATCACCGTGTTGAGCTTCATCTACACTCGTTGCGCTGCGCCGAAAGCGTGTCCTTATGCAGCTGGTGTTTTAACCCAACTGCACGCGCTTAGCGCCGACGACAAAGCGTTGGCAAAAAACATGCGCCTCGTCAGCATGAGCTTCGATCCCGATTACGACACGCCGCAACGTCTCGCCGCTTACTCGGAAGGGATACGCGATGAGAAATCGGGATGCGAATGGCGCTTCGCGACTGCGAAATCGCACGCGGCGCTGGATTGTATCTTGAACGGCTACGGCCAAGCCGTGGACAAGCGCTCTAATCCGAATGATCCGCAAGGCCCGCTGTATCACATCCTGCGGATTTTTCTCATCGATCGCGAAGGCCGCATCCGGAACATCTATAGTTCCGCCACGCTCGATCCGCGCCTCGTTCTGGCCGATGTGAAAACCCTCTTGCTGGAAGAAGCGAAACTTTCGAAACAGTAACGCCACCGTAGTTAAACGTCTGGGCTCGCAATAGCGGAAGCCGAGATTTAGAGCCTAACGCAGAAAGATAAATTAAGAATGAAGAAATCAATTCTGCCTGGCTGCGTTTTTGCGCTGTTCTCGATGTTAAGTCTGATCGGCTGCGAAAAGAAAACCGGTGACGCGATCGTGATCGGGAAGGATTACGTCGCGGCGGCGAAACAAGGCGAGGAAATCAAAGATGAGCGGGCGACCAATCACGAACAATGGATCGTAAAAATACGGATGCGCGACAACGGGCGTACGATCCAAGTTCACGCCGATCGAGCGCAATGGGAGAAATTGCGCGAAAACGATCGAGTCAAAACCACGTATCGCGCAGGCAAATATACCGGAACCGTTTGGGACGCAGAGATTGAGTAAGAACCGAGCTCACGTAAAACTCCGCTTCCCGATATCATTCCGCGAAGGCGTTGGAAAGAGTTAACGCTCGTCACTTTCGGTTAGTCGGGTGCAGCGGTTTAAGCGACCATTGCAAGCTCGACACCTTGCCGCGCAACAGAACTCACCTACGATAGCCGAGCGTGAAACTCGTCCCGCGTTGCCTGTCTCTTGTTCTTCTTCTTCAATTGTCACTCATCTCCCTTGCTGCTGCCGAACCACTCGCAAAAGGAATCCAGGACAACTCGTTTTTTGTTGAAGAAGCGTACAACCAGGAGCCAGGTGTGGTTCAGCACATCCTGAACGTGCCGGTTTTCTTCACAAACGGTGCCAGAGAAATCACCCTGAGCTTCACGCAAGAATGGCCCGTTTTTAGTCAGACGCATCAGTTCTCCTACACGATTCCGCACACGTTCGGCGAGCAGGAAAATGGTCTCGAAGACATCCGGCTCAATTACCGGCTGCAGGCATTAATCGAAAGCGAGTGGGACCCTGCATTCGCGCCGCGCTTTTCTCTAGTCACTCCAACCGGTGACACCGATAAGAATTTTGGACACGATCGACTCGGTTACGAAGTCAATTTGCCATTCAGCAAAATTGTCAGTAACCGGTGGACCGTTAACTTCAATGCAGGCGGCTCTGTTTTTCCCGATGTAAACAATCGCGATCTCGTCAACTACAACCTTGGCGGGAGCGCCATCTACGCCGTGAGCAGCACTTTCAACCTCATGCTCGAATTAGTCGCTTTCTGGGAAGAAGACGTCGACCTTGAAGGAAAAGTCGATGGCACGGTGGCGGCGCTTCTTTCTCCCGGCGCGCGTTACGCCTTCAACTTGCCAAATGACGCCCAACTCGTAGTCGGCCTTGCTGTGCCAATTGGCCTGACTTCCGATTCGCCCGATTACGGCTTCTTCTTCTACTGCTCCTTCGAGCACCCATTTGTGCGGACTGAAGCTCGCCGAACAAGATAACAAGAAGGTGATCCTCAGACGGTGATGGAGTGCTCTGATCACCCGAAAAGAAGTTTACCGCTGAGAACTCTCACCGCTGGACGGACGCTTGCGAAGTCGCATTGCGATCGGCTCGTAAAATCGTAGGCCCTCGATGTCGCTACCAAGCTCGCGTAGCGGGTAGAGTCCTTTTGCAGAGCCGCCGCCGGGATCTTGCACGAGATAGTCGAACCCGTCCTTGCCGGCGATCACGACAAAATGCGTGATGCCGCTGGGCAGCCGCACCCGGACAATGACGGGGTTTCCGTGAGCGATGTTTGAATCGATGAGCTGATATGAGGCCAGGTCTTCATATACGTGCCGGACGTGGTCAGGCGCGAACCACGCTGCGCGATCCCAATAAAGCCAACCTTGTTCGGTGTACCCGCCAACCGAAGTCAAAAACCAGTTTAACTGCTGGGGGTCGGTCTCGATGCCATAAAACTTAAACACCATCGCCGTGGCAGCCACGGCGCAGCCTTCGCCGCCGAGTGTGCCGTTTTCCTCGACTCCGCCCAGCGGATCGTCACTCCATTTTTCGTCTGCCTGTCGGAACGACGGCACAGTCAGCTCGACGCGATGAAAAAAATAACGCCCGCCCCGCGGCGAGAGTTTTCTTTTCCAAGTCCAATCGATGTACACGCCGAGCGCAGCGACGAGCACAATGAGAAGGAAACTGATGAAAAACCAGCGGCGTTTCAAAGCGCCAAACTATAGCGGCGGCTGCTTATTCGCGAAAGCATTCGGAGTCGAAATGAGAAATCTTCGGGAAAACGCCCAACGCTTAACTCAGATATGATTCAATCGCCTGGTTCTGTTTTTTCAGTAACGCTTGGAATCAGTGTGCCGGTCAACATTCCTGACGCGGATTACTCGGAGTTGTTAAAAAAGAGCGCAGTCGGCGTGCCAAGGAGTCAGAGGAGTACGCTCGGCTCGAGAACTGCCATGCGCGATGAGGACGCGGCCTGTCCCTGGTTGCGGACACCGCTCCCAATGGCGATACCTTCTTTCGAAAAGAGAATCGAAAAGACCTGCAGACTGCGCGCCCGAAATGCGCCCGCGCAACTGAGCAGATAAAATCGCCACATTCGCCGGAAACGTTCGCCGTAGCGATCTGCAAAACGGGGCCAGGCGCGGCGGAAGTTTCCCTCCCAGGCGAGGAGTGTCGGGTCATAATTCGGCCCGATGTTCTTGACGTCTTCAACAATGAAAACGCCTTCGGCAGCGCGCGTCAGGCCCGCGAGCGAAGGAAGCACGGAGTTTGGGAAAATGTAGCGTGTGATCCAGGGATCGGTGTGGAAGCGCGAAACGTTTCCGCAAATTCCCTGGCAAAGAAACAATCCATCCTCGCCTAACGAACGAGCGGCCGCTCGCATATAGGCGCGATAATTTTTGCGTCCGACATGCTCGACCATGCCCACGCTCACCACCCGATCAAATTGCTCGGTGACTTCGCGGTAGTCGCGCAGCTGGATTTCTACGTCCAATCCGCGACACCAACGTTGCGCGTAACGGAATTGTTCCTGCGAAATTGTTATCCCGACTACGTGGCAACCGTAGTGGCGGGCCGCATAACGCGCCAATCCACCCCAGCCGCAGCCGATGTCCAGTAGGCGAAGGCCGGGTTGCAGACGCAGCCTCTCACAAATCCAATCCAGCTTCCGCAGTTGCGCCGAGGCGAGATCGTCGCCCTCGGCGAAGAGCGCACAGGAATATTGCATATTCGGATCGAGCATTGCTTCGAAAAAATCGCTGCTCAGATCGTAATGCACCCGGCTGATTTTTCGGGAACGCCGAGAAGTTTGCTGGTTCACGAGAAGCGCGGTGAGTAATGCCCAGACATTTGGAAGTCGAAATGTGAAAGGCTTCTCGAGCCCGGCACGAATAGCGCGGCAACACATCTCATCCAGCGCGTCACAGTCCCACCAGCCCTCCATATAGGACTCGCCGAAACCGAGCGTCCCGGAAGCCAGGACCCGGCTAAAGAAACGCCGGTCATGCACCTTTATGTCCCAAGGGCGAACGCCATTGATGCGAATGTCCGCGAACGCGAGAACATTGGTCATCACATTTTGGGCTCTGGACATATGATTCGGCCCATCGCGGGAGCGTTTCGTTCGTCTAAAGAATCGTGCCCGCTGCGGCGGTTAGTTTGATCGAGAGAAAAGAGGGATGTAGAAAGCACGGGCGGAAGAAAAACGCCGAACCGGCCCAAGCCTCTGGCATTAATGCCACGGAAAACAAACTGCATTTAATCATTAGCTAATCGCAGTTGCGGCTGTATGGTCGGGCTAATAGCGCAGTGTCAATCGATCGCGCAGGTGTGCGGCCTCTTTTCTCTGCACACAAAACAGCATCATGAATGCTATCGCCGCGCATAAAGATGAGCTTGAAAAATTGCTCGAGAACTTGTCGGGCGACATTGCGGTCTCAGGGATAACTTTCGTGGCACTGGTGGATGCGTATATCACGCGCCTCGATGCAAATTGTTCAGACATCAGCGCCCGTGTCAATCCGCCGCCAGCGCAAATAAACGGAGAATTACACATGGAACCGACATTGACTCAGAACTGCGCGCTTTACTTCGCGCAACATAAAACTTCAAGACCGCGCATCGCGCTTTTCCAAAGATTGCGCGTTGCGGTTCGCAAGAGAGCGCCAGCTACTCACCGGGAGTTGACGAACTACGAACTTTTCAGGCGACTGCCGCTTCACCGGGACAACGGGCGCTGAGCGATGTCGGGCAGTGCGTAAATCCTGAGTCCTACTCGGAGGCGACAGAAATACGTCTTCGCAAATGATCATTTGTGTTTCGCTCGATTCGAGCGATACTGCGCGCTTATTGGATTACTCTGTTTAACTTCACTGCGCGGTAGATCGTCAGGTGAGCGTCGCTCATTGGTGGTTTGAAACCCGATTCACGGGAACGGCTCTGTAGCTCGGTAGTTTTTCCAAAATCAAAACACAATGAAAATGTACGTAGGTAATCTCTCATTTGAGACCACCGAGAACGATCTTCAGGATCTGTTCGAACAACACGGCGCCGTCAACGAAGTCCAACTAATGATGGACCGGATGACTGGCAAATCGCGCGGGTTTGCGTTCATCACGATGAACGATGGCGCACAAGCCAACGCCGCGATGTCCGCACTCAACGGCCACGAAGTTAACGGCCGCGCGTTAACTGTTAACGAAGCGCGTCCGCGCGAACAGCGTCCCGGTCCTTACGGCGGGAAGCGTTCCTTTGCGGGCAATCGCCGGTAAATCTAGAAATGATTGCGCAGCCGGCCCCGAAAATTTCGGGGCCGCGCTGTTCGCAACGTCCCGAAGATCGATATCATGAATTCTGAAAAAGCCATCGAACTGGAAGGCACGATCATGACGGTGCTTCCCGGAACCATGTTTCGCGTCGCGCTCGCGAACGATCATCTTGTTCTCGCGCACATTTCCGGAAAGATGCGCAAACGTTTTATTCGGCTTACAATCGGTGATCGAGTGAAAATGCAAATGTCGCCTTACGACACCGCCAAAGCACGCATTGTTTATCGACTTTAGTTATGGCGACGAGATTCTTTTTCGATGCACCGCGACGGCCGAAACCAAAGGCCGGTCCCAACCTCAAGAGCTTGCTCGTGCGCTGTCCTTCCACGTCAAAGCTGACGGATACCGGAAGGACAATAGAGGAAAAACGCTGGCCGACGGTCACATTGAAAACACAAAAGTTCACGTGTGCGCACTGCGGCGGCGTTCATACCTGGACAAAAGAGGACGTTGTTCTCGGACGCCCGACGTCACTGAGCCGGTGATCCTCCCACCAGTTCCCGCCCTTGATTTTCCGCATTCCGACCGACCGTATTAACTGGACGACAAGCTCGTTCTTGATCGGCACCTTTTTTCTGACTCTCACCGCGGTGCCGTTGTACTTGTGGTACTTCGGTATTGATTGGTTTCATTTCGCCGTTGCCGCCGCGCTGTTAACCGCAACCGGCTTCAGCATCACGCTCGGCTACCATCGGCTGTTCGCGCACGCGACTTTCCGGGCAAAGCTGCCGATCCGTCTCTTTACACTGATTTTTGGCGCGGCTGCTTTCGAAAATTCAGTTTTGATGTGGACGAGCGAGCATCGTCGCCATCATAAACATGTCGATCACGAGGAAGACCCGTACGACATCACTAAAGGTTTTTTCCACGCGCATATCGGCTGGCTGCTGTTCAAGCTCTGGCCCCAACCGCCGTTCGATAATGTGGCCGATCTGAAGAAAGATCCGCTGGTGATGTGGCAACATCGACATATTCACTTGCTCGCGGTGCTGATGGGCTTTGGTCTGCCAACGCTGGCTGGTTTTCTCTGGGATGGCTGGCTCGGCGCACTTGGAGGTTTTCTAATCGGTGGCGTCGCGAAAGTTGTCGTGCTCCAACACTGTACCTTCCTGATTAATTCCGCCTGCCACACCATCGGGCGTCAACCGTATTCGACACGATGCAGTGCCCGCGACTCGTTTTTCATGGCGCTGTTTACATTTGGCGAGGGCTACCACAATTATCACCATGAATTTCAGCACGACTATCGTAACGGCGTGAAGCCGTGGCAGTGGGATCCGACGAAATGGGTGATCTGGATTCTATCGAAGCTCGGCTTGACGACCGGTCTGCGCCGCGTTCCGCAGGAAGCTATTCACTTCAAAGAAGCGCAGGTGCGAAGCAAAATCGACAGTTGATTCGCCTTCGCGCGAGGGTACGGCGCGAAGTGGTCGAGAGCGGCAGCGTTAGAAGCCACTCTCCTTTACGGAGTTGAGGTGCGAGCCGCACTGGCATTTTGACTTCGTCCGCGCATAATCTCTGTTCACCCGCGATGCATAAAGCTGCACAAAGTGAACTTCGCCTCGCCAAGCGCATGGCACGTCTCGGCACTGAGACCGCGTTTGAAGTGTTGGTAAAGGCGAAGGCGCTTGAGGCGCAGGGCCGCGACATCGTTCACCTCGAGATTGGCGAACCCGATTTCGATACACCGCGCAATATCATCGATGCGGCTGTCGATGC
>WNFS01004622.1_pt1 | contig 18346 bp, 13 predicted proteins | sample 5400141 | NCBI WGS metagenome assembly WNFS01 (sample SAMN13153358, study PRJNA577476) | soil metagenome | isolation source: 60 cm saprolite under Madrone tree | place: USA:California | collected 2016-06-14
GAAAAGGACGTGCGGGTGACGGCATTGATGTCTGCCAGGTTGGGAGCACGAGCACTGACGGTTTGAGTAATGCTCGGAGGATTGGCGGCGACGGTGAACTGCGTACTGAGCGTCGAAGTCTTCGTCGCGCCCGTGTTGTCCAGATACGTCAACGTTGCCTGGAACGTATAAGAGCCGCCAGCGCTGCCGCCTAATGTAAGCGGAATGGAGCCTGCCGACAGGCCCGTCGGAAGATTTACGGCTAATGGTTGATCGAGTACGTTCGACGAGTTCGGACCGGTTACCGTATATCGGACCGTCACGGGTAAGGTCACAGCAAAGGAACTCAACCTTCCCACATAGAGCCGAATGCTGCTGCCGGGCGTGAATCCGGCCTTCGGCACACCCGCGCTGTCCGCAACAAAAACAGTGTGAATGTCCGCCGTTTCCGAAGAACTTTTGGGGGCGACGGTAATAGCGGTTCCCTTGGTCGATGTGGTTCCTCCCCCCGTCAATTTCGAGGAGAACGCGTACAGTCCGAGCGGCGCGGCATCCGGAATGCGAATATCGATCGTGCGAGCGCCAATTCCAGTGGGCACAGTGTAACTCAACGATCCTGCACCTGCGGGAAAGGCGGGACCATCGAGTTGGTACTCCAGCGTGGAATCTGTCGCCTGAGTGGCAAAATTCACCGTTAATATCACAAAACGCACCGTGTCTCCGGGCCGGAACGCAGCCTGGAAACTATCTCAAGTGGACGCGGTAAGGGGAGACTCCTGGCCAAGTGAAGGTGTTGTCGTGCCGCCGCTCACCTCAAAATTAGCGGATTTCGTCGCGGTCTGCGTCTGATAGGTCACCGTCGCAGTGAACGTGTATTGGCCGTTCAACGCGTTCGAAGGAACGAAACCAGAGAACGTCAGATCGCTGGTGCCGGCCGTAAGCGTCCTGGGGGCCGATGTTGTAAACAGTCCCTGCCCGCGTGGGTCTTTCACAGAGTACGTCACCTGAGCGGACACGGATGCGCCGGTGGAATTGGTAACGGTCACATCGTAAACGATGTCATCCTTCGGCTGGAACTGCGTTTTGGAAGTGGTTCCATCCGTAAAACTGACTCGATCGACTGTTACTGGCGCCCCGGTCGAGCCGCCGCCGGGAGGCACAAACAAACTGGTGGAAGGCAGCGAAAACCCTTGAACATTGGCGATAATCGGTGCGGTGGCATGGCCGAAGATTTCAAAGCCGAGCAGAGGAATGCTGTTGCTGGTCCGGACGAACACAAAACCGCCGTCGGAGGAGCGCTGCAAAAGTTGAGGAACCAGTTCGGAAAGAAGCACCGACCGGCGGCCGCCTCCGGCCAGCGAAAACGTTGCAGGCGAACCCACCAGTTGGCCGCCGGCATCGATAGCAAATACTTCCGCGTTGGCGGCAACCGACGCGGTGTTCAGCAAAGCGATGCCGGTGTACCAGGACCCGAGACTCGCAATATGGCCGAAAAAGAAGCGATTCGCACCCAGGGACTGAGACGGCACGGTGGCCAGTGACCCGGTCGCAGAATCCTGGTACGCCACGACGCCCGTTAAAGATCCGGAGCCAAACACGCGAAGCCATCCGGCAGTAAGAGTGTTCGGCAGTGAGAAGAGGCGGGTCAGAGAATCGCCCACCGACGCATGCGGAGCGAGGTTTCGCTGGATCGTTACAGGGGAACCGCCATCCGCGGTAAACACGAGCGACACCGTCTGCGATGTCGACGCGAGATTTGCCACGCCAACGAAGGTCGTCCAGTTCGAAGGTCCCTGCGGGCCGTTCAGTGCAAACGGGAAAATAAGATCGAGAGGAGAACCTGATGCCGGAGTGGCGTTCGTTACCGCAACATCCCGGCCGCCGGCCAACTTCGTCGTCATGGACGCGCTGATCGCCATACCTCCGCTGAGCGAAACGAGATCGATATTGTCGTCATCATTCACATCTCCCAACCGAAGTGAGACCGGTTGAAAAGGTGTTAGCGGAATAGAGCGGGTGCCGAGTGTTTCGCCGTTGGCACTATAGAGCGTGACCTGGACCGTTCCGGACTGTGAGCCCGGATTGACAATGTGAATAACGTCTTCCCGCGAGAAATCAATCAGAGAGAGTTGCGTCGATTCCGGAGCGGGACCGGCGCCGTCGGCGACGGTTGCAAAGTCACCAACAATCTCGAAGCCCTGCAGCTCCGAGCTGGAGCTCGTTACTTGCACCCAGCCACTGACGCTCGCAGAAGTCAGAATCTCCGAACCCAGCTTCGAGACCTGCTTTCCTGCGGGAACGTTAAGAGTTGCCGAGCCTGCCAATTGCCCGTCATTGCCATAAAGATAAAAATTGGCGGCCACCTGTGAAGACGAGGTGTTCACGAGTGCGAACCCGGTTGTCCTGAGCTCTTGCGGCGACAGTACCCTCGGAAAGTTCAATCGTGACTGAGCTTCCGCCGACCACGCAAACAGCGACACTAGTGCCAGTAAGAACCAGTTGCGTCCTGCACTTAGCATGATTGAGCACCTCTAACTAGATTTTTAAACCGACTATAAAGGCTCTAGTGCACCAAATCAATTATTCTTAGGCAAGAACGGCAATTGGAATTGCGGGACGGAATGAACTTTGGGGATAGGACCCCGAATTCATGTAGAATCGCGCATCGATTCTCAAAAGACGAACACCGGACGGAGGACACTAACATGAGTGCCAGCGATCCAATAATTGCCCCTCTGAAGGGAGCCGACCGCCGCGAGATCGGCGGTGTCCTGTTGGAGGTTGTCAAGGCCGGCGCCTGCCGGGTCAAACGCATGGTGTACCCGCCGGGGTTCCGGTGGTCCACACACATGAAGACTCTGGTCGGCACCGATCTGTGCATGCACGCCCACGTAGGATTCCTCGTTCGGGGCGAAGTCCAGATCCAGTACGCTGACGGCTGCACCATGAAATTTACCGCCCCACAGGTTGTCGCAATCGAGCCTGGCCACGACGGGTGGGTGGTCGGTAAGGAGGCTGCAGTGGTGATTGAATTCGACTTCGAGAGTGATACCATCCGGCGGCTTGGAATGCCTGACGCTCATCGTCATCAGGGCGATTGAAAAGCGCACGTGAAGCAATGGAGGAGACAATGCATCGCGAAGACCAGTTTGTTCCTCATTTGATTGTCAGCGACGGCCTGGCCGCTCTTAAGTTCTACAAAGAGGTGTTCACTGGTGAAGAGGGCGAAACCATGATGGCGCCGGATGGCAAGCGAATCCTGCACGGCGAGATCGTTCTCGACGGACACAAGCTCTTCTTCAGTGACGAGTTTTCGGAGAAAGAAGGCGGCACGTGCAAGATGCCGCAGACGCTGGGCGGAACGTGTGTGCGCATTACGCTGATGGTGGACGACGCCGATGCAGTCGTGGAGCGCGCTGTCGCCAGAGGTGCGCGTGTGATCATGCCTGTGCAGGACATGTTCTGGGGCGCGCGTTACGGAAGGATCGTCGATCCCTTTGGACATGAGTGGGGCATCAACCAGCAGATGAGGCAACAGAGTACTGAGGAAACCGAGGCTGCCGCCAAAGAGTTTTTCGCGCCGCGAAAATGAACGAAGACTGTCGGCGGTCATAAACCGCCGCTACAGCACGAGGATTAACACGACGCCCGCAGCGATGAGAGCGAAGGCCCAGATCCAATCAAAGTTGATCCAGCGGCGGCGGAGGAAACCAAGACCGATCCAATCGTAGACGAGGAGCGCAATCACTCCCGTCGTCGCAAGCATCGCTGCGCTGTGGACCATTGTGGCCAGGGCGCCGTTGACGGCTCCCTGCATTGCCGGGTGCAGGTGCATATGAGGAGCATCTGCCGCACTGCCCGGCATACGCAGCAGCACGGGCATCAGCATCAGGCCGGCACCATGGCCGGTGGCCAGCAGAAACGACCAGAGGGCAAGGTCGCGAAAGTCGGCTTGCATGCTGGCGCGGGGCGGACGGTGCCGGGCGGCGAGCCGATAAACTCCGAAAGCGATCAACGATGCGGCCGCCGCCCATTGCAGCAGCTTGACGTCGAGCCTCTCGCGCAGGATTACCACTGCCGCAACCACCAGGGCGATGGAGAGCGCGTGGCCGAGCGCAATCGGCAACAGCGACCAGAGCACTTTGGCCCGGCTCTTGTGTTGCAGCCCAAGGCCAACCGAGAACAGCCAGCCCATGGCGGGGTTGAGGCCGTGGAAGGCCCCCAGGCCTATGAGGGAGAGCCACGGCCACATCTCAGTTACGGATAACAGAACGTATCGGACGAGGAGTCGCCGCCCTCGAGGCGTATCTGATGGCTCCGATAGCCCTCGTCCATGGGAAGGAAGAAATTCTCATCGAGCTTGATGCCGCCTCCCCGCTGTGCGTCGACCTTAACCATCCAACCCTTGATGCCGTCGGGATAGAACTGGCCGTCCCATGCGCGGTAGAGACCGTTGGTGAAGTAAATCCGTTTGCCGTCCCGGCTGACTTCTACCATCTGCGGTCCGCCGTTGAGCGGGCCGGCGGCGGGATGGGCCGTGCGATTCACGATGCCGCCCAGACGAATCGAGCCCGTGAGTCTGGGATTGAACGGGTCGGAGACATCGTATTGGCGGAACTCGCCGGTGCCCCAGCACGAGGCATACAGGTATTTGTCGTCGAGTGACAGATTGATGTCCGCCAACAGCGGCGGCACTGCTTTGAAGCCCTTCAAAAGCGGGGGCAGTTGGTCCGGATCCGCAGGCTCGGCCGGAATCTCGATCACCTTCTTTACAGCCCACTGGCCGTTCGGCCGGTGCCAGAGCCAGATGGAGGCCGACAGATCCTTGATGCTGATGACGACGCCCACGAAGCCGTACGTCTTGCTGGGATCGCGCGCCTGCCGCAGCTCGAGCGTCATCTGTTGCTCGGCGCCAAGGTCGAGCTCCTGCAGGTGCTTCCGCTTCTTCAGATCCCAGACGTGCAGCTTGTGACCATACTTGCCGCCGAGCAGAAGCTCGGGTACAAGGCCATTCTCGATCATCTTCGGCGTACCCCACTCGCTGGTGATCTGCGTGTCGTAGGCGAGGTGCCAGGCAAAATCGTAGGCGAGCTCTTGCGGGCCGCGGTCGATCTCCCAGCGGCCGAGCACGGAAAAGTCGTCGTGATCGAGCATCAGAATGCCGCCCGGCCCTTCTCCATCGGGCTGACCGAATGCGCTGACGTAGATTCCGTCAGGCGCGCAGTGCAGCGTGTGCAGGCGCGAGTAGCCGGAGCGTCTGTGAACTTCCTCGGGCTCGATCACTTTGACGATCTTCGGGGCCCGCGGATCAGGCTTTGTGTCGAGCACGTGGATACGCGACGAACGGATGCCCGGCACAAGCAAATAACGCCGCTCGACGTGAGGATGCGGCGCGTAGGGGCAGAGCGCCGATGAGCAGGCGTTCCAGCCGAAATGGTGCAGCTCATCGCCGGCGTTTGGCATCGCCGTTTTGTGGATCAGCTTGCCGTAGGTCGACGACTTGGAATCGAGATCGACGACGCCGATGGCATCAGGTTCGCTGCCCTGGGCATTCAATATCGCCAGATAGGCCAGCTTTTCCGCGGGTGCCTGCATCGCCATGCGAGCCGAAGGATAAAAGGTAGGATCTGGTGTCCATGTTGCCATAGTCAGTTTTCCTCGGGGCGATAGGTTACCACTCGACTCAAAGGTCGCGTTATAAGATATTGATGGACCAAATCGTCATCCGGCGCGCAAACGAATCGGATCTTCCCGCCCTCGGCCGACTGGGCGTCCACTTAATGCAAACACACTACGCCTTCGATCAGCAGCGATTCATGGCGCCCCCAGCCAACCCGGCTGAGGGCTACGCGTGGTTCCTCGGTACGCAGCTTGACCACAAGGATGTTGTCGTTTTCGTCGCCGAACGGCTTGGCGCTGTCGTGGGCTACGTTTATGCGGGACTCGAGCCGCTGTCCTGGAAAGAACTGCGCGAGATGGCCGGATTCATCCACGACGTCGTCGTGGAGGAATCGAGCCGGCGCCAGGGCATAGCGGAAAAGCTTCTCGAAGCCGCCATCGAGTGGCTTCACGCGCACGGCGCGCCGCGGGTCATGCTCTGGACTGCAGAGCAGAACACTTCGGCGCAGCGCCTTTTTGCGCGTCTCGGTTTCCGCCGCACGATGATCGAAATGACGCGAGACTTTCCACAGAACTGAGCTGGTTTACTGTAGCGGCGGTCTATGACCGCCGACAGCACAGCATGTTGCGGGAGCGTCGCTTCACCGTAACCCAGAGCGATGGGCAGTGTGCCGAGAAGTGCGGCCATGGTTGTCATCATGATGGGGCGGAACCGCAGGATGCAGCCCTGGTAGATCGCCTCCGCGGGACTCTTGCCCTCCACGCGCTGCGCTTCAATGGCAAAGTCGATCATCATGATTGCGTTTTTCTTCACGACGCCGAAAAGCATGATCAACCCGACAAAAGCGTAGAGATCGAGCTGCTTGCCGAACAGAACCAGCGTCAACAAAGCTCCGAAGACGGCCGAGGGCAGTCCGGAAAGGATCGTGATCGGGTGAATGAAGCTCTCGTACAGGATGCCGAGGACGATAAAGATGACAAGGAGCGCGACGATCAAAAGGATAGTCAAGCCCTGGAAAGACTCCTGAAATTCTTTAACCGTTCCCTCGAAACTCACGTTGACGCTTGCAGGAATGCGCAGCTCGCGAATCGCTTCGTTCACACGCTCGGCAGCATCGCTCAATGCGATGCCCGGCTGGAGATTGAATGAAACGGTAGCGGCCGGAAGTTGTCCGAAGTGATTCACGCTTAGCGCACCGACGGTACGCGTCACATTCGCAACTTCATCGAGCGGGACGAGCGCGTCATTGGATGAGCGGATGTACAATCCGGCCAGGGCATCGGGTGACCGCTGATGTTCCGGCTGCACCTCGAGAATCACCGAATACTGGTTCGCTGGAGCGTAAATATTCGACACCTGCCGGTTCCCGTACGACGTGTAAAGCGCGTTTTGAATCTGCTCGGGCGTCACGCCGAGAGAGAGCGCGCGGTCCCTATCGATGTCCACCGTCACTTGTGGACTCGCGATCTGAAGATCGCTGTTCACATCGAAGAAGCCCGGCAGCATGCGGACCTTTTCCGTGAGCTTCGGCGTCCAGTCATAGATCTCTTTGAGACTCGCGCTCCGGACGGTCATCTGATAAACGCTGGTCGAGAACTGGCCGCTGAGCTGGATCGGAGGCGGGTTTTGAAGGAACGTCATAAGGCCCGGCACCTGGGCAAGCCTGGGCCGCAGCGCGCCAATGGTTTCGTCGGCCGAAAGCGTCCGCTGATCGCGTGGTTTCAGCTTCGAGAAAACAATGCCCTGATTGCTGCCGAGCAGGCCGCCGGTCAAGAATGCCGCCGCATTCTCTGCGTTGGGGTCGGCCTGGATGATATCGGCCACGGACTTCATGCGTTGTGACATCGATTCGAACGAAATGTCTTGTCCCGCCATGCTGATGCCAAAGATGAATCCGGAGTCCTGACTCGGGATGAAGCCCCGCGGCATGGTCATGAAGAGATAGACCGTTCCAATCAGCATCAAGGCGGCAACTATCATCGTCGCGAATTTATGGCGAAGCGCCTTTCGCAAAGTGTAGTCGTATGCTCCGGCCATCCGGTTGAATCCGCTTTCGAGCGCGACGTACAACCTTCCGTGCGTGCGATGGTGCGACGGCAGGTAACGGCTTCCCAGCATGGGCGTGAGCGTGAGTGAAACAAAGCCGGATATCAAAATCGCCACGATGATCGTGACTGAAAACTCATTTAAAAGCCGCCCGACCATACCGCCGAGAAACAGGACAGGAATGAACACGGCGATGAGCGACAGGGTCATGCTTGCCCATTTCCATGTATCGCACGATGTTCTCGAGCATGACGATGGCGTCGTCCACGACGAAACCCACGCATAACGTCAGAGCCATCAAAGACAGCGTATTCAGGCTGTAGCCGAGCAGGTACATCACCGCAAACGTTCCAACGATGGAGAGCACGACGGCCAGGCCGGGAATGAGAGTTCCGGAGAGATTCCGCAGGAAGAGGAAGATGACCATAACCACGAGCGCAACGGTCAGTACCAGCGTGAATTCGACGTCGCGAATCGAACCGCGAACGGGTTCGGATTCATCCCAGAGCACCAGCATCTCCACCGATGGAGGCAGCGAGGCCCGGAGTTCGGGAAGAATCTTTCGGATGTCATTGGAGATCTGGACGGTGTTTGTTCCGGGTTGGCGCGCAATGCCGAGGAATATGCCGCGGGTCCCGTTGTTCCAGGCAACGGTCTTATCGTCCTCGACCGCATCCACCACTGTTGCAACGTCCTCGAGTCGCAACGGAACTCCATTGCGCCATTCCACAATCAGCGGGCGATAGGCAGCAGCCTGCATCAACTGCCCGCTCGATTGGACCGTGAAAGCCTGCTTCGCTCCTTGCAGGCGTCCTGTCGGCAGATTCACGTTGCTTTGCTGAATAGCACGCTGAACGGCATCGATTCCCACCTGGTGGGCCGCAAGCCGATCCGGGTCGACCTGGATACGCACCGCGTATTTCTGCGCTCCCACAATCTGGACGCCCGATACACCGCTGACGGTTGAGAAGCGCGGCGCCAGCACGGTTTCCGCATACTCGTTTACCGTGTACAGCGGGAGCGTGTTGGAGCTCAACGACAGCCAGATGATCGGCTGTTGCGAAGGATTCTGCTTCGCGTACGACGGAGGCCGCGGCATGGGCGGAAGGACGGCTTGCGCTATCGCGGACTGCACATCCTGCGCGGCGGCATCGATGTCACGGCCAAGCTGGAACTGGACCGTGACCGTGCTGGCTCCCTGCATATTAGCCGAGGTGATCGAGCGCACCCCGGCAATCGTCGAGAATTGTCGCTCCAGCGGTGTCGCTATGGCCGACGCCATCGTCTCCGGGTTCGCGCCGGGCTGAGCGGCGACGACCTGAATGGTCGGATAGTCCACGCTCGGCAGCATTGCGACGGGCAAGGCACGGAACCCCACAATTCCGAAAAGCAGAATCGCGAAGGTCAGCAGCGCCGTCATGATCGGACGTTCGATGAAGATGCGCGAGAAATGCATGATTATTTCGCTGTGACGATTTTTGCTCCGGGGAACAGGCGGGACTGGCCGTCTGTGACAATCGTTTCACCGGCAACGAGGCCTTTCTGTACCATCACTTTGCCGCCGACAGTTTGCCCGATTGTGAGAGGACGCGGCTCTACGGTCTCGTCGGACTTGACGACATAAACAAAGGAGCCCTGTTGTCCGGCCTGAACCGCCTCGGCTGGAATCACAGTCGCCGTTTGCCTGTCCATGGTAAGCACAACGTTTGCAAACTGGCCCGGCCACAAACTCGCGTCGCGATTATCGAAGACGGCCTTCAGCCGGATCGTTCCGGTATTCTTATCCACGGTGTTGTCGATGACTGCGAGCGTTCCGTGAATCGTCTCTTCGGATTCCTTGCCTGGCGCTACTTCGACCATCAGCTTGCGCCGCGAATTCTGCTGCGAGATCAGACTGAGATAGCGCTCCGGAACACCAAACGTGACGAAAATCGGCGCGATCTGATTGATGACGACCAGCGGTTTATCATCATTCGCCTTCACGAGATTTCCAACGTGCATCAGCAGGTTGCCGGTTCGGCCGGAAAGCGGGGCACGGATCTCGCTGTAGGCCAGGTTGAGCTTCGCCTGTTCCAGAGCCGCTCGATCGCTTTCAAGCGACGCACGGATACTTTCGACAGCGGCTTCGTCGGCGCGTACAGATTCCGTGGCCACTTCCGCGGCCGTTCGAATCTGGGCTTCCTGCATCCGTGTGGAGAGACCTTCTTTCGAAAGTTGCTCGAACCGCGCTGCTTCGGCCTGCGCGTTCTTCGATTGCGCGCGGTCACGGGCGAGGTTGGCCTCGGCCGCGCGAAGCTGAGCTTCGTCCTTTCTTAATGTGGCTTCCGCCTGACGGAGTGCTTCGCGTAACGGCCGAGGATCAATCTCGAAAAGCAGATCGCCCTTCTTCACGTTCGCGCCTTCCGCAAATCTCACATTGAGCAACTGTCCGCCGACCTGGGCTTTCACCTCGACGGTGGAATATGGCTCCACATTTCCGACGGCCCGAACCTGGATCGGAACGGTTTCCTCTGTCGCGGTCCCGACGCTGACCGGTACGGGCGGAAACGCCATTCCGCCGGACTGAGCCTGAGGAGCGGAATTGCAGGCGGTCAGGATGAGTCCAATAATAGTAGTTGTAACAATTCTGGTCATGGTCATGCGGGAATCAGTGTAACTGAAACGAGGACCGGGTGGCTAACGCGCCACGGTTATATAAACGGACAGGAGAAACAAAAAGTCACGATGGAATCTAGGCCTACTTCGGTTCTGGGGAGCGGCACGACGGATCGTGGGCGTCGCCCTCGGCCTGGAAGGCGCCTTCGCATGACGCGATTGCTCGCGACTCTCTTGTTTGGCGTCTCGCCGACAGATCCGGCAACTTTCCTGGGAATGGCGGCCGTGCTCGGCGCAGTCGGGCTCGTCGCCGGCTACGTGCCCGCCCGACGGGCGACGCGCGTGCCCCCCGTGATCTCCTTGCGCGGGGAGTGAATTGACTGTAGCGGCGGTCTATGACCGCCAGCGATCCCGCAATTGCAACATCGCCGGCGGTCATAGACCGCCGCTACAGTTCCCCAATTTTTTGATAGTATTTCCGTCCGAAACGAAGGAGATACTCCTGTATGCATGTTCGTACCGCCATCATTATTTTGCTCGCAGCCGCAACGCTATCCGGACAGTCCAGAGGCGACTGGCCGATGTTCGGCCACGACTACGCCAGTACACGCTATTCGCCACTCACGCAGATCACCACGAAGAACGTCGGCAATTTGAAACAGGCCTGGATCTACCACTTTCGAACCGACGAAGAACGAAAGAGCGCGGCAGGGGGCGGCCTTGGAGGTTACTCCGAAGTAACGCCCATCGTGGTGAACGGGGTGATGTACTTATCGGCGAATACCCGTGTGGTTGCCCTCGAACCGGAAACGGGAAAAGAAATCTGGACTTTCCCGGTGAAGGATGGAAGAGCGTCCAATCGCGGCGTTACTTACTGGCCAGGCGAAGCCAAGATTCCGGCCCGTATCTTTTTTACAATCGGCAAGAGGCTGATCGCCCTGAACGCCACGACGGGTGAGTCCGTTCTAGGCTTTGGCACGAACGGCGAGGTTGACATGGTGGTGCCGTACAACTCGCCTCCGACTGTGTACAAGAATCTTCTGATCATGGGCGCCAACGTACCGGAGCAACCCGCGGAAGGACAGCCAGGAGATACTCGCGCGTACGATGCACGGACGGGTGCGAAGGTTTGGGAATTCCATTCGGTGCCGCGCGCGGGCGAAGCCGGTAATGATACCTGGCCGCCCAATGGATGGCAAAATCGCACCGGCGCGAACCATTGGGGCTTTTACATGACCATCGATACCGAGCGCGGCATCCTTTATACAAACTACGGCAGCCCGGCCAGCGATTACTACGGATTCGATCGCCAGGGTAACAACCTCTTCGGAAATTCAGTCGTCGCGCTCGACGCAATGACGGGCAAGCTCAAGTGGTATTTCCAAACCGTGCATCATGACTTGTGGGATATGGATCTGCCTCCGGCGCCGATTCTGCTCGATGTGACGGTCAAAGGTAAGAAAATTCCCGCCCTGGCACAGACAGGAAAACTCGGACTGGTGTTCATTCTCAATCGGGTCACCGGTGAGCCTGTTTTTGGTGTCGAAGAAAGGCCTGTTGCGCAGACCGACGTTCCCGGCGAATGGACTTCGCCTACCCAACCATTCCCGGTGAAACCACTTCCGCTCGGCAAGCACGACTACAAGCCGGAAGACCTGATTACTGCGGCCGACACCACCGAGGCACACGCAAAAGCCTGCCGCGATCTGGTCGAAAAGAGTGGTGGGAACCTCATCAACAAGGGACAGTACACGCCCTGGGCTTATCGAGCGCCCGGTGCGCCGCCGAGGTCGACTATCAGCTTCCCTGGAGATATCGGCGGCACTGACTGGGGAGGAATGTCCGCCGATCCGAAGTTGGGATATCTTTTCGTGAACACTTCGAACTACGGAAGTCTTGGATGGATCGAGAAGAGACCGGAGGGATCGCGCGTGCCCTACGATCGCGCCAGCGTATGGGGAAATCCGGTCGCATCAAAGTTCTGGGACAGAAAGACAAACGAAAAGAATCAGCTTCTCGGCGAACAGAGCTGGCCGTGTCAAAAGCCGCCGTGGGGTCAGTTCACTGCAATCAATGCAAACACCGGCGACGTCGCGTGGCAGATAACGCTCGGCGTAACGGACGAACTTCCGGAAGGAAAGAGAAATACCGGACGGGTGAACGTGGGCGGCTCCATTGCAACAGCCGGAGGGCTGGTGTTCATCGGCGCGACAAATGACAGGCGCCTTCGCGCCTTGGATTCCAGGACCGGCAAGCAACTCTGGGAGACGAAGCTGGAATACAGCGCGATCTCCGTACCGATGACATACCAGGCCAGGAACGGTAAACAGTACGTCGCGATCACCTCGTCCGGCGGTGCCGGCATCACCGATCCAAATCCGAACAATACGGAATCGCTGTACGTCTTTGCATTGCCGTAACTGTAGCGGCGGTCTATGACCGCCGGCGACGTCGAGAATTCGGGATTGTCGGCGGTCACAGACCGCCGCTACAAGTGAAAGCATGCGAAGTTTCATCTATGACGTCCCGGCGGCGCGAGTCCTTTTCGGCGTTGGAACTACGACTTGATTCTGCGCATCGGGGCGCCCGTCGCCCTGAAAGACATCGGCATGCCGCACGAAGGATTGGATCGGGCAGCGAAGCTTGTCATGGAGCATCCGTATTACAATCCACGTCCAGTCGAATATTCCGGGCTACGGCAACTGCTCGAGAATGCTTATCAGGGCGTACGCCCGGCTTAGGACAAATATGCGAAACTTTGTTTACGACCAGCCCGCAACGCGAGTAATCTTCGGCGTCGGCGCTCTCGACCGTGTCCAGGAAGAAGTCAAGCGGCTTGGGGCCCGGCGTGCCATCGTGCTCTCGACGCCGGAACAACGTGCGGTCGCAGAGGAAGTCATGCGGCGTCTCGGTGACATGGCAGCGGGTCTTTTCACCGAAGCCGTCATGCATGTTCCGATTGAAACCGCGCGCGCTGCCCGCGACATGGCGAGAGAGCTCGGGGCCGATTGTTATGTCGCCGTTGGCGGAGGCTCCACTACCGGCCTCGGCAAAGCGATTGCGCTCGAAACCGGAATGCCGATCCTGGCCGTGCCGACAACGTATGCCGGCTCCGAGATGACACCGATCTACGGCATCACCGAAGGCGGTCTCAAAAAGACGGGACGCGACCGCCGGGTTCTGCCAAGAACAGTCCTGTACGATCCGACTCTCACCGTTTCATTGCCGGCACATATTTCGGGGCCTTCCGGGATGAACGCGATCGCTCACTGCGTCGAGGGTCTTTATGCGGAAGACGCGAATCCGATCATGACACTTCTGGCCGCTGAGGGAATCCGCGCCCTCACGCGCTCGCTGCCGATCGTGGTGCGGGAACCGGGAAATCTCGAAGCGCGCTCGGATGCGCTCTATGGCGCGTGGCTCGCCGGATCGGTGCTGGGGGCGGTCGGAATGGCCATCCATCACAAGCTTTGCCATGTGCTTGGCGGCACATTCAACCTGCCTCATGCGGATACGCATACCATCGTTCTCCCGCACACAGTCGCGTTCAATCGCGAAGCCGCCCCGGAAGCCATGCGGATCGCGGCGGAAGCCCTCGGCGCCAAAGACGCTGCACGCGGGATATACGACCTGATCAAGCGGATTGGTGCGCCGATCGCGCTGAAAGATATCGGAATGCCTGAGGATGGATTGGATCGTGCCGCGCAGCTTGCCACGGAGAATCCTTATTACAATCCGCGAAGAGTGGAATACGCGGGAGTGCGGGAGTTACTCGAGAACGCCTACCGCGGAACCAGACCCTGACTGTAGCGGCGGTCTATGACCGCCGGCGATCCAGGATTGGGAGACCGCCGGCGGTCATAGACCGCCGCTACAGTTGTGCTAGAATCCCGCCCCACTATGAACCTCAAACAACCGATCGCCGGAATTGTCGCCACCATAATCATCATTGCGATTGCGCTGGGATTTGTTTCACTTTTTGACTTTCCTACATTTGCAGGACCCGTCGCGTACTTCCTCCTGTGCCTCATCCCCATGCAGATCATCGTCGCCGTTGTGTGGGGAACAAACAGTCCGGAATTCGCGGCCAAACGCCGCCAGCCTCTCAACGGCCTGTTGTTCACTCTGATAACGCTGGCGGCAGGGGTCGTTATCGCGACGGTGTACCGGGCCCTTGCGGGGGCGGGCATCAATCCGCCGACGCCGATGCTGATGCACTGCACCATCGTCTCCGTCGTGATCACGTTCTGGGGCGCCATCATGTGGGGCGCTTTCCCCTTCAAGCCTTTGATCAAAAACACAGTGGCCGCAGGACTGGCGCTTCTGGTTGCCTGCTACGCGGTGAACTACCTGCTGTTCCGTATCTTCTATAACTATGACTTCATGCAGGGTGCGCCGGTATACGTGCCGGCGCTGGATCCTCACGGAATGTTCAATGCTTTGAGCGCGCTCGTGTTCTATGTCACGGCGCTGGCGGGCATGTTCGTGATGCTCCACTTCGATCTGTGGCCGCTGACGAAATCTGCTTCCGTCATGAGGCAGCCCGTGCTGGGGATTGTGTGGACTGTTATTGCGCTGATTCTTGGCGGAGCCGCCTACTACGTCGGGGTGAACGTGCTGGGCACGGACGTGATGGCGTTCCTCGTGCGCGTCCCGGTGCCATTCATATTCGGAACGATCATCGTGCTGAACATGCTGCAGAATTCGCTGTTCGCGAAGCTGACTCAGCCGGTCAAGGGTGTAGCGAATGCGATCGCAGCCGCTGTCATCGGGACAGTGCTCGCTCAGATATACGGTGCGCTTGCTACGACCGTTACCGGCACCGTCAAACCCGGCCCGCCGACCTATGATTTCGAAGTCTGGCTGGCTTCCGCGTTGTTGAGCGTGACTTTCCCGTTTCTGATCTTCTATGCGGAGTTTTTCAAGATGTGGCCTTTGAAGAAGAATTAGCCACAAAAGGCACAAAAGACAGGAAGCCAGAAGCCAAGGAAGCCAGAAGCCAGAATAGGGAACAACCCATTCTGGCTTCTGGCTTCCTTGGCTTCTGGCTTCCTGTCTTTCAGAACTCTGCCGGATACGGTTTCAGCTCGCCACGGCGATAGCGCTCGGGAAGCGATCCGTCGTTGTTTTCCCACACCAGCAACATCGACCGCTTCGGCGAATATCCCTTGTGCTTGATGTCGGCCGGCATCGCGGCCACGTCTCCGGCTTTCATCACCACCTTCGCTCGCGGTTTCCCCGTGCTGCCATCCTCGACATCCCAGATGATCTCGTCGCAGGCCTGGATGAACCACTCCACCCGGTCGTTGCCGTGGAAGATCGGCAGGATGTGCTCCTCCGTTGTCGGACACATCAGGCTGTCCTTCACCACCGAACACACCGACGGGTTCCAGGTCACGTCCGATCGCGATAAATAGCCGAACAAATTAAACGCATGCACCTCGCTTTCAAACCCGGGCTCCGCGTGGATCTCCGGCTGATCCTGCGGCACGTCCTGGAACTGCCGGTTCACGGTGTGGCCCTTCTGGTCGGTTCGCAGTCCCGTATCTCCCGGCAAACCCACCATCCGGCTCGCCACCACGCGCTGCCGCTGGACGGCTGGACTGTTGGACCCGCGTTTGGGCCCGTAGGGCAGGCCCGTCTCATCGGGCGCCGCGAAGGGATCAAAGCCTTCGTTGGTCCAGTCCTCCAGCATGCCCACAAAAACCTTCCTCAGATCGCCCGAATCGTGCGTCTCCAGATACGCCCGGTTCGCATTCCGGTAGGCCGCGTTCGTCAGACCCATGAACAGATCCACCGTGCCGTAGTGGTTCACCGTCCCCAGCAGGTGGTCGAAGTTCACCGTCCCGTAAAAAAAGCCCCAGGCCACGTCTCGCATCAACGCCCGTAGAAAGGCGTCGATCGGCATGATGTGCCGGCCCTGCGGATAGAAGATGTGGGCGAAGTATTCGTCCCGTTCGAATCGGAACTTCCCGATCGTGAAAACCTGGTAGCCCAGATCCCGCGCCGTGGCCGGCGCTTCGCTGTGATTGATTGCTGTACTCATCGTTATCTCCTGGTAAAAACTCTGAACTGTAGCGGCGGTCTATGACCGCCGACAGACCGGCGCTCATAGAGCGCCGCTACAGTAAAAAACGTCATTTCGTCTGACAAATCTCTCCCCAGCGCTCGATCGTGCATTCGCCCTGGATCGTCTGGATCAGCAGCACTCCCGGTTTGGGGCTGCGGAACTGATACGCCGCGCCTTTGGGCAGCAGCGCCATGTGGCCCCGGCCACCTTTCACCCAGCCCATCTTCCGGCCCGCCGGCTCCCCGTTTAATTTCACCGCGCCTTCCTTGCTCTCCGGCACCAGCGGCTGGTCCGGTTTGATCAGGTGCACTTCCACTTCACCGTCCATAATCAACGCCGCTTCATCGTGAGCCGCTGCGTACCAGGGCGAGTTTCCCTCGGCCCGGACGGCTTCAATCACGTAGCGCAGGTTCTTCCCCACGCACACCCGCTCATAGGGCTTCGATTTCGACGCCACCTCAAAAACATTCGAAAATACGTAATGCTTCGGATCGTCGTCGATCACCTCGACGCCGCCCTTCTCGTAATGCTCCAGGGAACCAAAGACCGTGTGATACTTACTCATACGTCCTCGCTTAATACACCATTTCAGTTTGAAGAACTAATCTTTCCACTACCGCCTTTTCCAAGGCGCGGGCCTTTGAAGTCGCGTGCCGGCGGGTGATCGAGATTTGCCACCTGGCGGCCGGTCTCGTATACAAGCTGGCCGATTCGCGCCATCTTCTCGAAGTTGATCTTCTCCACGGAGTCGGTCACCCGATGATAGTCGGGATGTAAGTTCGTCGTGAAGAAGACGATCGGAATGCCCTTCGCTGCATAGCTGTAATGGTCGCTCCGATAGTAGACGCGCTCGGGATCCGTCGGATCGTTCAGCGAATAATCAAGATGCATCGGCTGCGGCATGCTCTCATTCGTGTCGACCAGGATGTTGTGCAGTTCGGTGCTGATGCGGTCGGAACCCACCAGGTAAACCGTATTCGATTCAGCCTCGATGTTGTCTCGGTTGCGCCCGACCATATCCATATTGAGCTGCGCGACAATCTTCTCGAGCGGCACGGTTGGATAATCCGCAAAGTATCTGGAGCCGTATTGTCCGAGCTCCTCTCCGGTATGCCACACGAAGATCAACGATCGCTTCGTTTTTGGTCCGAGCGCGAATGCGCGTGCCAGTCCCATGAGTGTGGTTGTTCCCGAACCGTCGTCATCGGCGCCGTTCGAGATCCGGTCGGTAACGCCCGCAGGAAGAACTCCGGTTGTGTACCCGATGTGATCGTAGTGGGCGCCGAAGGCCACGTATGTATCTTTAAGCCGGGGATCCGTGCCTTCGACAATACCGACGACATTGCGACTGTAACGAGTAGCGATCACCTGGTAGTCGGCGTCGAGATTGAATGTGAGCGTAACGCCCTTCAAAGGGAATGAAGGCAGGGGCTCCTGCTGCTGGCTCAGCGCCTTCAGATCCGCGTACTTCGTGTCCGAAGCGCTGAAAAGAAACTCCATAAAGTCATCGGTAGCGGTGACGCTCGGCGCTTCCGGCAGATCGAGCCTTTGCGCGACCGTGAAGTCGGGTGCGTTCGGACCCGTTGGGCCTCCGAATCGTCCGCGCTGGCCGGACTGTTCCGGCGGCGGTGCAATGGCTGCCGCGGCGCCCATCTCTTCGAGCGCGAAGGAGGCGCGGCCGCGCAACAGGCGGCCGGCCTGTTGCGGATCGGTACCCTTCGGGCCTCGCGGGCCCAGCCACACCACAGCCTTGCCTTTGACGTCGGGATCTTTGTAATCGTTGTGTTCGGGGCCCAGGTTGAGGCCATATCCCACGAATTCCACGGAATTCAGCGTAACCGTTCGCTTGCCACCAACATTCCTCGGGAAAGTGATGCCTTGACCGTCCGTGAACGTGCGCATTTGGCCGTTGACCTCGACGGTAAGCGTGGAGTGGTTGGAGCTTTTTACACCTTGCACGGGGACCCGCTGGAAATAGGTTCCGTGGTCGCCTCCGGGCTTCACGCCGGCGTCTTTCAGGTGGTCGGCGATGTAGG
>WNFS01005698.1_pt1 | contig 18327 bp, 15 predicted proteins | sample 5400141 | NCBI WGS metagenome assembly WNFS01 (sample SAMN13153358, study PRJNA577476) | soil metagenome | isolation source: 60 cm saprolite under Madrone tree | place: USA:California | collected 2016-06-14
GATGTCGCGGATCTTGTCGGGGTTGATTTGAATCGTGGTGATGCGCGGTGCGTACGTACTCATCTCGCTGCGCGGCCGCGGCAGCACAGCCAGCATCTTGTCGAGCACGAACAGCCGCGCCTCGCGAGCCTGCTCCAGAGCCTGGGCCAGGATGTCGTGGGTCAGGCCCTTGATCTTGATGTCCATCTGCAGGGCGGTGATGCCGTCCTTGGTGCCCGCGACCTTGAAGTCCATGTCTCCCAGGTTGTCTTCGACGCCCTGAGTGTCGGTGAGCACCGCGGACTTGCCCTCGCGCATGACGAGGCCCATCGCGATGCCTGCAACCGGCGCCTTGATCGGGACGCCGGCATCCATCAGGGCCAGCGTCGACCCACATACGGATGCCATCGAGGTCGAGCCGTTGGAGCTGAGGATCTCGGAGACGAGCCGCATCGTGTAAGGCCACTCTTCGACCGGCGGGATCACCGCCAGCAGAGCACGCTCGGCGAGAGCCCCGTGACCGATCTCTCTCCGTCCTGGGCCGCGCAGGGGTCGCGCCTCGCCTACGGAGAACGGCGGGAAGTTGTAGTGGTGCATGTAGCGCTTGAACTCGTCCAGCGAGAGCCCGTCCAGCTTCTGCTGGTCGGACATCGAGCCGAGCGTAGCGATGGTCAGCGCCTGCGTCTGTCCTCGCGTGAAGAGACCCGAGCCATGGGTGCGGGGCAGGACCCCTACTTCGACCGTGATCGGGCGCACATCCTTGAGGCCGCGTCCATCCATGCGGACGCCTTCCTCGATGATCCGCTGCCGGACCCGGTCCTTCAGCTTCTTGTCGAAGAGTTTGCCGAGTATGTCGGCGTGCTCCGGGAAGCGTTCGCCGAGCTCGGCGATCGTGCGCTTGCGCAGGTCATCGAGGGCGCCTTCGCGGGCAGCCTTGTCCTGGATGTATGCAGCCTGGTCCAGCCTGAGGGCCAGGTATTCGCTGACGACCTCCACGATCTGGGCCGGGTACTGGGGTGGCGTGAACTCGCGCTTCGGCTTGCCGACCTCGCGCTGCAGCTCGAGCTGCCCCGCGCACACCTGCTTGATCGCGTCGTGGGCCATCTCCAGGGCGTCCTGGACGACCTGCTCGCTGACGCCTTTGGCCCCCGCTTCCACCATCAGAATCGCGTCAGCAGTACCGGCCACGACGAGGTCGAGCTCCGACTCGCCGATCCGCGACATCGGCGGGTTGACGACCAGATGACCGTCGAGGTGCCCCATGCGGACGGCGCCAACCGGGCCTCCGAAGGGAATGTCCGAGATCACCAGTGCGGTGGAGGCGCCGTTGATGCTCAGGATCGTCGGGTCGTTCTCCTGGTCGACCGACAGCACGGTGGAGACCACCTGCACGTCGAGGCGGAACCCGTCCGGGAACAGCGGCCGCAGCGGCCGGTCGGTCAGCCGCGACGCGATGATGGCGGCTTCGCTGGGCCGGCCCTCGCGGCGCATGAACGCGCCCGGGATCTTGCCCGCCGCGTACAGCTTTTCCTCGTAATCGCACGTCAGCGGGAAGAAGTCGATGCCCTCGCGGGGCTCCTTCGACATCACCGCGGTGCTCAGCACCACGCTGTCGCCCTGGCGGATGACTACCGCGCCGTTGGCTTGTTCGGCCACCCGGCCGGCCTCGATCGAAAGTCGCTTGTCGGCGACCTCTACGTTTTTCGTGACTATTGCCACGTGACAACCTCCATTTGGGAGGGCACATGTATTAGTCGCGTCTCTTGGGCCAGATTCCTAGCAGCTGCCATCCAAACCTAGGCCTTGATGAGAGCTTCTAAGAGCTGACCCCGCGCGACCGGGAGCCCTCCCGATTGACTTTTCCGTTATCTCCTGAGCCCGAGCTTGCCGACGAGCGTTCGGTAGCGCTCGACGTCGGTGTCCCTCAGGTAGTTCAGCAGACGCCGTTGCTTGCCAACAAGGAGGAGTAGGCCGCGGCGCGAGTGGTGGTCCTTGGCGTGCGTCTTCAGGTGCTCCGTCAGCTCCCGGATGCGCGCCGTCGAGAGCGCGATCTGGACCTCGGGAGAGCCCGTGTCCTTCTCACCTCGCCGGTACTCGGCGATCAAATTGCTCTTGACTGCTGTCTCTTCTGCCAAACCGAAGAAGTATTGTACCGGCTCTTTGACGATCGCCTGTTTCACACGATTTCCACGGAGCCGTCAGACCGTGGATCCGCACCGGCTCGCCAGGCGCCTAGTCCGTCGATGACGATCGCGTGGGCGTGGCCGAGACTGTGATGCCCTGGAGGCATCAGCTCGATGTGGAGCCCCGAGCGGTTGATCTCTCGAACGTCGGGGTCGTCTGCCTCGACGGAGATGACCTCTCCACCTGCTTGCACTCGGATTCGAGGCCTCGCCACAGCCTCGGCTGGTTCCAGCCCGCGATCGACGATGTTGATGAGCACCTGCGTCTGCAGCTGCGGCTGGCCGTCGCCGCCCATCGACCCATAGACGATCGCGGGCCGGCCGTCGCGCGCCGCCATCGCCGGGATGAGCGTGTGCATGGTTCGCTTCTTCGGTTCCAGGCGATTGACGTGCTCGGGATCGAGGTTGAAGTACGCACCGCGGTTCTGCAGCAACATGCCGGTGCCTTCGGCGACGATTCCTGAGCCGAATCCATAGGCGACGCTCTGGATGAGCGAGACATAGTTCCCATGCTCGTCCGCCGCGCAAAGGTAGATCGTGTCGCCGCCCTCTCGAGCATCGCTTGGCCCGAGCGCCGCGTGGCTCGCGTCGAGGAATGGCTCAAGTGGCGCGACCGAAAACTCAGGGTCGGTGATGTAGCGATCACGGAGCGGATAGCACTCGTCGCGGATCCGCTTGAAGGCGGTGACGAAGCTGACGCCTGGTTGCATTTGGGCGGGCGCCAGGCGATCGAGGCGGGCCAGCATCGCCAGCGCGGTCAACCCCTGCGTGGGCGGCGGCAGCTCGAAGACGGTGAGGTCGCGGTACCGGACGTTCAGCGGTTCCACCCACTGCGATCGGTGGCCGGCGAGGTCCTGCGCGGTCACGAACCCGTCGCGCTTCTTGATGGCATCGGCGATCGCGGCGGCGATCTCGCCTCGATAGAAAGTGCCGATTCCGTTGCGACCGACGTCATTCAGCACCGAAGCGAGATCGGGATTGCGAAGCAGCATCCCGCCTTCCATGGGTGGATAGAGCTCATGCGCGGCCGGCTCCTTCGCGAGCAGCTCGGCGCCCTCCTTGAGAAACACCGCGAGCCGTTCCGTGATCACGTATCCGTCGCCCGCGAGCGCTGATGCCGGCTCGAGCACGGCGGCCAAGCCCAGGGTGCCGAATCGCTCGAGCAGCCGGCCCCATGCTTCGACGGTCCCAGGCACCGTGACGCTCAGCGCTCCTCGCTCGGGCATCGTCTCGTGGCCTCGTTCTCGAACCGCCTCGGCGGTCGCCAGCTCGCCCGAACGTCCCGCACCGATGATCCCGACCGGAGCGTCGGCGTTGGCCGGCCAGATGATCGCCATCAGGTCGCCGGCCACCGAGGTCATCTGAGGGTAGACCACGCACAAAACGGCGTCGGCGGCGATGGCCGCGTCGATGGCATTGCCGCCATCACGCAGCACTTGCGCGCCGGCTTCGGACGCGAGCCGGTGCGGGGTGGCGATGACCCCTTTGGTCACCTCCGAATTATCGGGGGGTGATGAATTCGATCGCGCCGGGCTGGATCTCAAACAGCGCGGGCAGAAATCCCGGGTCTTCGCCGTCGAGGTCGATGCGCACGTCCTGATCGCAGTTGATGGAGATGCGCTTGCCGTACATGAGCTGGTATTTGGGATTGTGCTCATCGAGGTGAGCACCCCTGCTGATGGTGCCGAGGCCCTGGATGGTCTCGATCTTTCCGGCATCGCCGACGAGGATGACGTCGAACACGCCATCGGTCGGCGAAGCCGTGGGCGCCATCCGCATTCCGCCACCGAAGTACTGGCAGTTCGCGATGACGACCTGCATTGCCTTCAGGTCGTGAGACACGCCGTCGACGACCACCGTCATCGCCTTGTTCTTCCAGGCGAGGAGCGCCAGCAGCGAAGCCACCTTGAACGTCGCGGGACCAAGTCGCTTGGCGCCCGTGTTGACGCGGTGCACGACCTCTCCACCGAGCCCGGCGTCGGCGATGTTGATGAAATGACGAAGCCCGCTCCCACCATCAGGCGTTCGGAACGACACGGCACCGGCGTCCAGGCGGCGCGCGACCCCCGTCTGAAGGACCTGGACCGCGGCCTTTGGGTCAAGCGGAATCCTCAGCGTTCTCCTGAAGTCGCCACCCGTCCCCAGCGGCACCATCGCCAGGCGCGTGGTCGTGGGGATCGGGGCGCCGTTGTGAAAGAAGCCGTTGACGACTTCGTTGAGGGTGCCGTCGCCGCCGACAGCCACGACCACCGGGCGCGAGTCCCTGACCGCACGCTCGGTGATCTCGGTCGCCTCCATCGGCCGCGTGGTCAGGGCGGCTTCGTAGCTCAGCCCGGTCGAGGGCAGCCAGCTCGTGATCGCGGACCACTCGCGGGCGGCGGCACCCGCACCGGCCGCGGGGTTGACGACGAAGAGTACGTCCGCCACCTAGCGTGCTCCGCCGAGGGCGCGCGGGTTCATGATCCCCGCGGGATCGATCGCCTGTTTGACCGACTTCCACACGCGCATCCACCCTCCCATCTCGTCGGCGACCCACCGCGTCCGAACCTGCCCGGTGCCGTGGTGGTGACTGATCGTAGCCCCAAGCTCCAGCGCAGACGTCATCGCACCCTCCCATGCCCTGTTGTAGGCCGAACGGGCCTCTTCCTCTTTTTCACGTGCGCCGGCGAACGAGAAATAGGCGCAGCAACCTTGCTCGTAGGCGTGACTGAAGTGGCATAACGCGAGCCCACCGACCGAAATTGCGTCTTTCACCCGAGCGTGGAGCTTCGGCAATACGGTCCAGGGTGCGGCGAGCTCGATCGTATCGACAAAGGATCCCGACGGCTCGAGCAAGGACTTGAGGCGTTCGGCCGAAAGATCGAATCGGTGGCGCTGCCAGCGCTGCCATGGCTCCTCGCCTAGCTCGGTGGCGCCGGCCGCGATGCCCTTGACCACGTCGGCCTCGGCGGCCGCGACGCTCCGCCGGCCCGCGGTCGCGGCCACGAGCAAGCAGCCGCCCAGGGGCAGGTCGTAGCCGTTGAAGGCCGCATCCTCGGGGTCATAGAGGCGCATGACGAGGGGCCGGATTCCTGACTGCATCACCGCTCGCATGGCCTCGAGACCCGAGGCGAGGTCGGCGAAACCGTACCCGCGCCCGATCACCGACTCCGGCAATCGATGCACGCGCAAGACCGCGCCGATGACCACTCCGAGCGCGCCTTCAGACCCGAGCCACAGCTCATGGAGCGCGGGCCCCACCGCGGATCGCGGACCCGGGCGTGGCGCCGCGAAGGTTCCGTCGGGGAGCACGACCGCCAGGCTCATGACCATGTTCTCGATGCTGCCGTAGCGGCTCGACTCCTGGCCCGAGGAACGGGTGGCGCACAGCCCCCCGACGGTAGTGCCGGCAAGGGAGCTCGGGAAATGGCCAAGCGTGAGGCCAAGATTGTTCAGGTGCTCCTCTAGAGCCATGCCGTTGACGCCGGACTCGCACCTGCAGGTGAGGTTGGTCTCGTCGACCTCGAGGATGCGATCGAATGCGCCCATGTCGATGACGAGCTCATCGGCTTCCGGCGCCAATGCACCGCAAACCCCGCTTCCTCCACCAAGCGGTGTGACTGCGACTCGGTTCGCCGAAGCCCAGCTGAGGATCGAGGCGACCTGATCGCGTCCGGAAGGCCTCGCCACCAGCACGCGTGGCGGGGCGGTGCCGGCGCGCTCTTCCATGATCGCCATCGACCAGAGATCGCGCACCGGTCTCTCATCGAGGGCGGAGGCGCCCACGATCTTCTCGAGCTCTTCCCTCACTGGCCTGCTTTTGCGGCCCAGCGGCCGGCGAGCCAGCCCGTAAGGATCGGAACCCCAAACCCGCACGCGCCGGCGTAGTCGTAACCGCCGAGCACCGCGCCGACGGCGTACAGATTTGAGTACGGCGCCCGGCCTTCGTGATCGAGCGGGTGCAGCTGGTTGTCGGTGCGTAGGCCGCTGCTCATCTCTACGGCCGAATCGATGTACTGGAGGTGCTGCAGGCGCGTCCCCGCCGAGCGCACAGGCTCGCCATCGTGGAAGACCCCGAGGTCCAGCAGAGGCTCCTTGGTGATCCGTCCGCCATCGAGGCCGCCTCCGATATGACGTCCGGTGGCGAGGATGAACGAATCGCCGCGGAGTGTTCTGTCGCTGGTGCGAACGGCTGCGATACGCCCTCGGGCTGAGTCGATCGATTGCACAGTGCCCTTGATGGTCCCCAAGCCGATGGCTTGCTGCAGCCGCCAGCCATGCGGTGACGGCGGCGCCGACAGGAGCTCAAATGAATCCGCGGGCAGGTTGGTGAAGCCGGGTGGATACGCGGCGGTCGCGGCTCGCGCTTTCGACAAAGTCGGTGCGCGGCGGCCGTAGAGGTCTGTCAGTGCAGCCGCCTTGGGAAGGTCGGGCATGGAGACTTCTTCGACCACGGCCAGGACACCGTGCAGCTCTTGAAGCGCCTGCGCTGTAGCGGCGGCGTCATAGTCGCCGATCTCCGTCACTCCGATCACGGCCACTCTTCTGCCGCTCAGCGCGTGCAGCTCGCCAGGCGCGACGGTGGCGGGGACCACGTTGCCCGGGCGGGCGAGCCCATGAATGTCGGCGTAAAGGCCACGTGTGCGCCATCCGCCCTCGACCTTCAAACCGTCCTTCGCCAGCGCAAACACCAGCGCCTGGATTGCAAAGTCCAGCTCAGAGGCAAGACGCACGACGTCGAGTCCGAGTCGCGTGAACGGGTGGTGCGGCTGGATGGCCCGGATCGATTCGAGGTCGTCGACGATCTCCATCGCCCCCGCATAGAGAGCTGTGGCGCCTGGAGCGCGAGCAACCACTGTCACCTCAGCGCCTTCACGTCGGGCACCCAGCGCTGCGCAGTAGCCGGCGATACCGCCGCCAATCACGACTACGCGGCTCATGACTTGACGATTCGCCTCGTGTCGGCCACGTCGCGCTTGAGTTGCTGGACAAGGTCGTCCACCGTTGGGAACGCGATGTCCGGGTGCAGGTAACGGACGAATCGCAGCTCGAGCCGCTGCTGGTAGAGGTCGCCTTCGAAATCGAGCAGAAACGCCTCGACGCGAAGCTGAGTACCGCCGAAGGTCGGCCGGTAGCCCACCGACAGAGCTGCGATGAAATCGCCCTCTGGAGCCTTTACGCGGCCGGCGTAAGCGCCGAGCGCCGGCACCAGCTTGTTCGGTTCGATGGCGATGTTGGCGGTGGGGAAACCGAGCGAGCGGCCGACCTTGTCACCGGCTTCGACGGGTCCCGACATCGAGTATTCGCGGCCCAGCAACCGGTTCGCCGTCTCCATGTCTCCCAGGTTGATGAGACGCCTCACTTCAGAGCTGTGCAGAGCCAATCCCTCGATCTCGACGGGCGGCACGACATCGACTTTGTGACCGTGGTCGCGCAGCCACGCCGCGCTCCCTGCGCGTGCGTGTCCGAAGGCAAAGTCGAACCCGACCACCCAACGTCGCAGCTCCATCACGGCGGTGAGGCTGTCGACGAACTCCTGGGGCGACAGGGCCGAAAGCGCGCGGTCGAACCTCAGCACGATCGCATGCTCGATTCCACGTGACTCGACCAGAGCCAGCTTTTCCTGCAATGTGGTGATCGACTGCGGGCAGTTGGCGGGATCGAGCACGCATCGGGGGTGCGGCTCGAAAGTGATCAAGGCCGGCTGCGCAGCGTTCTGGCGAGCTGCCTCGACCGTCTTCCCGATCACCTCGGCGTGGCCGAGGTGCACGCCGTCGAAGCTGCCCATTGTGAGGACGACCGGTCCGATCGGGCTCGAGGGCAGCCCGAAATGAACTTTCAGGTCAAGACCTTTTCGGGCACGAAGGTGCGCCGCAGCGGATCGGTGTGCCCGAGCGCAACGAGGCGGCCGACCAGGTCGTGGGCGCGCACGGGGCCGGGTCCAGGCTCAGGCAAAACGCGCACCGCTCGCCCCTGCCGGACCATCGCCTCCTGCTCGACGTTGAGCTTCACCCGCTCCATGTCCGGCAGTATGACTTCGGCCGGAAGCAACCGATCTCGAACTTCCTCGGCGGTCGTTTGCGATTGGATCGTCATCGCTTTCTCGACTGTCAACGGGCCGTACGCCGTGCGCACGAGGCGCCCGAGATAGCCCCCCACCCCCAACTGGCGGCCAAGGTCGCGCGCGATGGAGCGGAGGTACGTTCCACTCCCACAGCGGATCTCCACGCGCGCCACGGCCTGCTCACCTGGCGCGAAGTCGAGAACGCGCGCTTCGTAGACCTCGACCTCGCGCGCGGACGGTTTGGGCTCATCGCCCTGGCGCGCGAGCCGGTATGAGCGCTGGCCGTCGATCTTGACGGCCGAGAAGGCGGGCGGTTCCTGGAGGATGCGGCCCGTGAATCGAGTCAGCGCCTCGGTGATGTCGTCGATCGTCAATGCGCTCGGATCGGCGAACGGTTCAGGGTCAGCTTCAGCGTCGTCGGTCGCGGTCGTGAAGCCGAAATGGATGTCGGCGACATAAGTCTTCGGAAGCTGGTGGGCGAAATCGGCGAGGCGCGTCGCGGATTCGAAGAGTATCGGCAGCACGCCGGTCGCCAGCGGATCGAGCGTGCCACCGTGGCCCACGCGATGCGCGCCGGTCAGGTGACGAAGCCGGCGCACGACCTGGAAGGACGTCTCACCAGCGGCTTTGTCGACGTTGAGGACGCCGGTGGGGAAACCCGGGCGCTCAGCGGTTCGTTGAGGCGGCACCGATCGCCTCCTTAGCCGCGGTCAGCACCAAACGCACCGCCTCTTCCATCGGCTTCTCGATCTCGGCCGGCGATGCTGTTGAGCGTATCGATGATCCCTTCCGACTCCGCCATCACGGCACCCGCTTCGCGAAGCATTCGACGCGTGACCTTCGCCCATGCGAGCCTGCCCTGGAGCTCGATGCGCATGGTCGCAAGCGCAAGGCCGCTGAGCTTCAGCGTCGTCTCCGGCCGCATCTTGTAAACCTGCGTGGCGATGCGCCCAGGGTCCGCACCGAGTCGGGCCAGCCGGGCTGCATCTTCGAGTGCCTTCGGAGTCGTGTTCTCGTGACGGAAGCCCCCGGTGTCGGTGAGCAGCGCGACGTAGAGATTGGTTGCGATCGTGCGGGTGATCGGATAGTCGAGATGGTCGAGGAGCTCCATCACCATCTGGCCGACGGCCGACGCCTCCGGATCGATGACATTGATGTCGCCGAACCGCGAGTTCGACGGGTGGTGGTCGATGTTGACGATCGTCGCGTGTGACGCGATCTGCTTGACGCTGCTTCCAGACCGCTCCAGGTTGCCGGAGTCGAAGAAGAACACCAGCTCTGGATCAGTGCCGGCCGGCGGCTCCTCTTCGAGCTCTTCGAACCCGGGTAGGAATGCGTACATCTGCGGCAGCGGCGGCGGTATCACGATCCATGCGTGCTTGCCGGCCGATCGCAGCGCCTCGGCAAAGGCGAGGCTGCAGCCCAGCGTGTCGCCGTCGGCGTCCTTGTGCCCGAAGATCAGGATCTCCTGGTTGCCTTCGATGAGATCTCTGATCTCGTCGTATTCGTGTCGAGCGCTGGTCTTCGCGGTAGCTATGTCTTTTCCTCCTCGGTGCCGGGAAGAACCTCTTTGAGCAGCTCTGAGATGTGAACGCTGTACTCGATCGAGGGGTCGAGCTCGAAGCGTAGGTCAGGCGAGAACTTGAGGTTCTGCAGCCTGCGACCCAGCTCGTGGCGGATGAGACCCTTGGCCGAGTCGAGGCCTTCGATGGAGGCCTTCTGCTCATCGGGGTCGCCGAGGACGCTCACGCGAACGCGCGCCTGACGCAGGTCTGGAGACATTCGCACCCCGGTGATGCTGACGAAACCGATCCTCGGGTCCTTCAGCTCACGACGAATTATTGACATGATCTCCTCGCGTACCTGCTCTCCGACTTGATCGGCGCGGTAGCTTGTCATCGCGACCTCCGCAGTCAGCAAGCTTTTGACTAGATTTCTTCCCGCTCGAGGCGGTACGTCTCCATCGTGTCACCGGTCTGGAAGGCTTCGTAGCCCTCGAGCCCGATGCCGCACTCCTGTCCCGCCACCATCTCGCGTACGTCCTCTTTGAAGTGCTTCAACGAGTTGATCTTGCCTTCGAAGACCATCTCTCTTCCCCGGAACAGCTTGACCCAGCCGCCACGGCTGACCTTGCCTTCCACCACGCGGCTGCCCGCAATGATGCCCAATCTCGGGATCTTGATGGGAATGAGGACCTCCACCCGGCCTTCGCGAATCTGGCGGAACGTCGGCTCACGCAGGCCCTTGGCGGCGCGCTCCACGTCTTCGGTCAGCTTGTAGATGACGTCGTAGTAGCGCACCTCGACCTTGGCCCGCTCCGCTGCCGCGGTTGCGGCCGGCGTTGGCTTGAGGTTGAAGCAGACGATGATCGCGTTCGAGACACCGGCCAGCAGCAGGTCCGAGTCGCTGACGGCGCCGACGCCCTGACCAACGATCTTGATTGCAACCACCGGGTCTTCGATCTTCTGCAGCGCGCTGAGGAGCGCCTCGAGCGTGCCCTGCGCGTCAGCCTTGACCACCAGGCTGAGCTCTTTGACCTCGCCTTCCTTGGCGCGGCGCGCGAGCTCTTCGAGGGTGATGCGCGGGGCCACATCCCTCGCGGCTTCCGACGTGCGGCGCTCCGTCAGCTTCGTCAGCGCGATCTGGCGCGCGGCCTTTTCCGAGCCGACGACCTGGAAGATGTCGCCGGCCTGCGGGACCTCGCTCATACCCGACACCACCACCGGCGTCGCGGGCGGCGCGTCGGTCACGCTCTCACCACGGTCGTCGGTGAGGGCTCGAACTCGGCCGTAGATGTGGCCGCACACAAAGTCGTCAGCGACACGAAGCGTGCCCGCCTGCACCAGCACGGTCGCGACGGGTCCGCGGCCTCGCTCGAGGTGCGCGTCGACCACCGTCCCGAGGGCGTTTCGGTCTGGGTTGGCTTTGAGCTCGAGGATGTCCGACGACAGAACGATCGTCGTCAGCAGGTCGTCGATGCCCTTGCCGGTCCGGGCGCTGAGGTGAACGCACTCGATCTCGCCGCCGTAATGGCGCGTGACGATGCCCTGTGCCGCGAGCTCCTGATGGACGCGATCGACGTTGGCGTTCTCCTTGTCGATCTTGTTGATGGCCACGATGATCGGGACCTTCGCGGCGCGTGCGTGGTGGATGGCCTCGATCGTCTGTGGCATCACTCCGTCGTCGGCCGCAACGACCAGCACCGCGATGTCGGTGACCGACGCGCCGCGGGCACGCATGGCGGTGAACGCTTCATGACCAGGGGTGTCGATGAACACCACGTCGTGGCCGTCGGCCGTCTTGATCTTGTATGCGCCGATGCGCTGTGTGATGCCTCCTGCCTCACCCGCCGCGACCCGCGTCTGGCGAATGGCGTCGAGGATCGACGTCTTGCCATGGTCGACGTGGCCGAGGACGGTGACGATAGGCGGCCGTGGGACGAGCTTGCTCGGGTCCTCGTTGGCGACCGAGAACAGCTCCTCGCGCGACGTGGTGACGACGTCGCCCGCGCCTTCCGCGGATTCGACCGCGACCACGTCCTCGCTCTTGACCGGCTCGACCGTGTAACCGAACTCGTCGGCCACGATCTCGGCGGTCGAGAAGTCGATGACCTGGTTGATGGTCGCCAGGATCTTCGACGCCATCAGCTTCTTGATCACCTCGACGGGGCTCACTCCAAGCTTCTCGGCGAGGTCCTTGACGGAGAGGCTTGGCGGCAGGACTGCCTTGCGATCGCCGTTGGGCTCCAGCTTCACCGCCACGGACGCCGGCTTGAAGGCGGAGCGGGCAGCCTCGATCGCGCCCGGCGCCAGTGGCGCCGCAGCGTTGCGCGTCAGTCGCCGTTGCTGGAGGAAGTTCACCAGCTCCTTTTGACTGATCCCGAGTTCGCGTGCGAGTTCGTGTGCCTTCATGCCCGAACGTATGATTATGCCGCCCGGGCCGAATTCGAAACCTGACGGCGAGTGTGCTAGATGCTCAGCTCAGCCCAAAAGTCGGCGCTTACATTGGCCTTCAAAGCCCGGTCGAGAGCCCGTTTCTTGCGAGCGATTTCAACGCAAGCGGCGTCACGATGAAGGTACGCGCCGCGTCCAGGTGCGTGTCCGGTGACGTCGATCGCGGCCCCGCCGCTTGCGTCGCGGACGACCCTCACAAGGGTCTTCTTGTCAGCTTCCTGGCGGCACGCAACGCACGTGCGGACGGGCTCATGGCGTTGCGTCGGCATCGCTCTGCGGCTCACCCTCAGCGGCTTTGATGTCTATGCGATAGCCGGTGAGCTTCGCGGCGAGGCGTGCGTTCTGCCCGTCGCGACCGATCGCCAGCGAGAGCTGCGAGCGCGGAACCAGGACGGTCGCCGTTCGCGTCGCTCGATCGATCGACACCGACTCCGGCTTGGCCGGCCCAAGCGCGGAGGCGACGAAGGCCTCGGGGTCGTCTGACCACGGGACGATGTCGACGTGCTCGCTTGCGAGCTCGCTGAGGATGGCGCGATGACGGACGCCTTTGGGCCCGACGCACGCACCGACGGGGTCTAGTCCCGGCTGGGTTGCCGAGACCGCGATCTTGGTCCGCAGTCCCGGCTCGCGCGCGATGGCACGCACCTGGACGGTACCCGCTTTGATCTCCGGTACCTCAGCCTCGAGCAGGCGATGGACGAACGCGCGCGCCGCGCGGGACACACGGACCTGCGCCTGTCGCGGGTTCCGCTGTGTGTCGAGAATCACCACGAGCACGGGGCGGCCGGGATGCAGGAGCTCGCCCGGGATCTGCTCCTCCGGCGGCATGACACCTTCGGCGCGGCCGAGGTCGACGTAGACGGTGCCCGCCTCGGAGCGATCGACGATGCCGGTCGCCAGCTCGCCACGGTGCTCGGCGACGTCGCGCAGCACCTTGTCGCGCTCGAGATCGTGGATGTGACGGAGCACCGCGTGCTTGGCCGTTTGGGCGGCCATGCGCTTGAAGTCTTCGGACGGTAGGGTGCGCAGCTGGTCCCCGACACGGCTTGTCACCTCGAGCGCCCCGGTGCCGGTGTCGAGGGTCACGCGCACGTCACCCGGCGGATTGAACGCGCGCACGTATGCGACCGCGAGGGCATCCTCCACCGTGCGGAGCATTTCCTCGAACGGAATGCCGACCTCCGCGCAGAGCGCCGTCAGCGCGTCTGCGAGGCTTTCGGTCGACGGCTCAGATTGCGACCGCGAGCCTGCCCGCGACAACGTCATCCCATGCAATGTGAACGATCACCGGAGCTCTCCCCCGCGCGCCCGTGGCGGATACGGCAATGCCGGCGGTGTCGACCGCGACGAGCTGCCCTTCGATCACCGTATCCGAAGGTCCGCTGCGGTAGCGGACGTTGACCCGCTTGCCATTGAACCGTTGATAGTCGGCGTGGCCGCGCAGCGGCCGCTCCGCCCCAGGCGACGAAACCTCGAGGTCGTAGGGTCCCTCGATGAGGCGCGAATTGTCGAGAAGCGGACCGGCGACCCGGCTCACGCGCTCGCAGTCCTCGATGGTGATCGGCTCGGCGTGGTCAATCGACACACGCAGCGTCCGTCCCGACTGCCCCGACTGCTCCAGGGCATAGAGCTCATAGCCCATGTGATTGAGCGTGGGCTCGAGCAGCTCTCTTATCGACGTTATTGGCCATGTCGGCATGTGCGGGATCCGTGAATGACATTACCAGCCTCACCCTTGAGCGAGCTTGCTCGCACATTTCCAGGCCCTACCTTTCCGGCCCGAAATCGCGGTGGTGGGGTGCGGATTTCGGACCGAAGCCGCTGAAGCGCGCGGGACCGGGTTCCCCGGTGCCGCTCACCGTTCGGAGATGTGAAAGGTCACGTCAACGAGAGACCTGCTGCTTCGACCGCCGCGCTTCACCGGCGCTTACCGGAGAGGCTGGAGCCTGCGCCAGACGACGAGCAATGGGGCTGCGTTGAAGATCGAGCTGTACGTGCCCGAGACGATGCCGATGAGCAGGGCGAGCGCGAAGCCCTTCAGCGTGTCGCCGCCGGAAACGAGGATCGCAACCAGGACGAGGACCACCGTGAAGCTCGTGATGATCGACCGCACAAGCGTCTGCATGATGCTGATGTTCACGACCTGTTCGAAGGAAAGCCTCTGGCTGACCCGCAAGTTCTCGCGAATTCGGTCGAAGACGACGATCGTGTCGTGGACGGAAAAGCCCACCACCGTCAGCACCGCGGTCACGAAAAGGCTGTTGATCTCGCCGATCCTCAGGTTCAACCCGGTGCCGAGGATCGAGAAGACGCCGGTCAGCAGGAACACGTCATGCAGCAGGGCCGCGAGCGCCGAGCCGCCGAACTGAAATCCCGCGCGCCATCCTCCGGGCACGTTGCGAAACCAGAACGTGAGCAGGCCCAGGATGACGATGGCGGCGAGAAACACGGAGAACAATGCCAGTCGGATGGTCTCTCCGGCGATCGTGCCGCCGACCTCGAGCACCTGCTGGAGCTCGTAAGGGCCGACCTTGTTCGTCAAGTCGGTCTCGAAGCCTTTCTGCAGCGCGGGCGTGAGCGGCAGCGTGCGGATGATATAGCCGCCGCCACCGGTGGAGATGACGGTACCGCCAGCGTTCTCGGATGCCACCGCGGCCTCGACCTGCGCCTGGCTTGGCTGGTTGAGGAAATTCACTGTGAACTCCGTGCCGCCGGCGAAGTCGATGCCCAGCTTGAAGCCGCTGGTGGCCATGAAGAAGATGCCCGGGATGATGATCAGAAGCGAGAACGCGAAGTACCAGTTACGGCGGCCGACGAAGTCGATCTTGCGAACGCGCGGAGGAGCGAGCTGAGCCTCGACGCTTGGGACCACAGCCTTCAATTGCGTGGTCGGCTCCTCGGCGGGCTGTTCCTCCAGCTCCTCGTCGTCCGTTTCGCCATCTTCAGCCTCGGACGTTTCGGTCCTCAGCATCCCCGGCTGCGTGTCCTCAGGTTGATCGGACACGATCCACCCCCATCAACGACGGGCGCCTGAATCGTCCGCCGGCCATGACGATCGCCAGCAGGTTGTGCGTGACGATGATCGACGAGATCAAACTGGCGAGAACGCCGATCAACAGAGTGATCGCGAAGCCTTTCACCGCGTTGGGTCCGACACCGGCAAGGATCAGACAGGTGAATATCGTTGACACGTTCGAGTTCCAGATCGCGGGCCACGCTCGGCGCACCGCCGCGTCGACCGCAGCGGGGATGGTCCTACCCGCGCGGACCTCTTCTTTGAATCGCTCGAAGATCAGGACGTTGGCGTCGACCGCCATGCCCACAGACAGGATGAACCCCGTGATCCCTGCCAGCGTCAGGGTGACCGGCACGACCTTGAATGTCGCGAACACCACGCCGGCGTAAAAGAGCAGGGCCAGGCTCGCGAGGAAGCCCGGCACTCGGTAGTAGATGATCATGAACAGGACCACGATCGACAGTCCGAGGAGGCCGGCGGCGATGCTCAGCTTGACGGACTGGGCGCCGAGCGTCGACCCGACCTGCTGGACGCCAAGGACTTCCAGATCGACTGGCAGCGAGCCGGCCGTGATGCCGGTGGCGAGGTCCTGTGCGGCCTGCTGAGTGAACCCGGTCCCGCCCCCATTGATGACCGCATTGCCGCCGAGGATCGCCTGCAGGGTCACCGCGTCGACCAGCATCTTGGGACAGATGGTCGTTGGCGTGGCGGTGGCGAGACAGCCGGTGTCGTAGTTCTGCGAGACCTTGTTCGCGTAAGCGGGATCCTCCCAACTGTCGATGTCGTGCTGGGTCAGGTCCAACCAGATCGCCAGATGACGGCCAGCACAGTTCGCGGCGGCGCTCGTGTTTGGATCTCCCGGGCACGCGGCAACATTCGCGGTCGTCAGGTTGCCAAACAAGTCAGCGCCGCGCGAGGTGAACTGAATGTTGACGACCCAGCCGATGCCGCTCTGGTCGATCACGGCGGTGGCGCTGGAGATGTCATCGCCGGTGAGACCTGTCAAGTGAGGTTTATAGCCGGGCTGCGGACCTCCAGTGACCTTGGGGTCAGCCACCCATGAGGTGTATACAAGCTTGTTGACGGCTCCGATCACCTTCTGGGCTTGGTCGGCGGTGACCCCGGCCAGGTCGACTGTGATGCGGTCGTTGTTACTGCCCGCCCCCCGGATCTCGGGCTCGCTGACGCCCAGCGAGTTGACACGCTTGGCGATGACGGTGATCGTCTTCTGCTGCACGTCGGCACGGGTTTGGCCGGACGGGAAATTCACAAGCTTGTATTCGATGTGGGTTCCGCCGGCGAGGTCGAGGCCCTTGTGGAAGTAGAGCTGCCAGCCGCCGAAGTTGGGCGGCAGGCCGGCAACGTTTCCGGTGAGCGGGTAGTGGTTCGCGATCCGATACCAGTAGCCGGCCCCGTCGACGAACAGGGAGAAAAGAAGCAGCCCGATGATGAGCAGGCGAACCGGCCAGCTGAGGACTAACTGCACAGCCGAAACAGTCTAAGGGGTGAAGGATGGCGCCCTTTTATCTGCTCTTAGAGGAGTCGGGGTTGGTGCGGGCCTGGATCGGGGAGGGCGATGCCCAGGTGCCGATAGGCCAGCTCCGTGGCGACTCTTCCCCTTGCCGTCCGAGCGAGGAAGCCGATCTGGATCAGATATGGCTCGTGCACGTCCTCGATCGTCTCCGGTTCCTCCGAGAGCGACGTGGCGATGGTGTCGAGTCCCACCGGCCCGCCCTTGAACTTGACGATCACCGTTTCCAAGAGCTGGCGGTCGAGTGGCTCGAGGCCGATTTCATCGATGTCGAGCATCGCCAGCGCGAGCCGAGTCGATTCTGAGGTGGCGCGACCGTCGCCACGCACCTGGGCGTAATCGCGCACCCGGCGCAGGAGGCGGTTGGCGATTCGAGGTGTGCCACGGGCTCGCCTGGCGATCTCCGCGACCGCGTCGTCATGGATCTCGATGTCGAGGATGCGAGCCGACCGGCGGACGATGCTCTCCAACTCGGGGATGCTGTAGAAGTCAAGGCGGTAGACGGCTCCGAAGCGGTCGCGGAGCGGTCCGCTGAGCAGACCCTGGCGCGTGGTCGCGCCCACGCATGTGAAATGAGGCAGCGGTAGCGTGGCCGCGCTCGCCCCCACTCCCTTGCCCAGCACGGCGTCGAAACGAAAGTCCTCGAGCGCGGGATACAGCGACTCCTCGACCACGCTGTTGAGCCGGTGGATCTCGTCGATGAAGAAGACATCGCGCGTGGTGAGGTTGAGAAGGATCGAGCCAAGGGCGCCTTGGTGGTCGATGGCCGGACCCGAAGATACCTTGATGGCGACGCCGAGCTCGTTCGCGATGATGTGCGCAAGCGTGGTCTTGCCGAGTCCAGGCGGACCGCAGAGGAGCACGTGCTCGACCGGCTCCCCGCGCCGGCGTGCCGCCTCGAGAAGGATGCCGAGGTTGTTGCGGACCTGCTGCTGGCCGACGTATTCGGACAACATGCGCGGCCGCAGCGTGAGGTCGAACTGCTCGTCGTCCGCGCTCGCGTCCACCACGGTGTCCTTGTCCGTCATTTGCGGCCGAGAGCCTTGAGCGCGGTCGCGAGCGCTTCTTGCGTCGAGGGCGATGCCTTCCAGTCGACAGAGTCCAAGCCCACCCGCGCCTCTTGCGACGAGAAGCCCAGGTTGCGCAGCGCCGACTCGACAGCCTTCGGCACGGCGCCATCGCCGGCGAGCGCAGCGGCGCGCGGGATGGCTTCGAGCTCTCCGGCCGCGTCGAGCTTCGGCTTCAGCTCGATGATCACTTTGGCGGCCGTACGCTGGCCGACTCCAGTCGCGCGACGAATAGGTGCGGCATCCTCGCTCACGATCGCACGCTTGAGCACCTCGAGGCTTGCCGCGCTGAGGATGTTCAGCCCGACTTTGGGGCCGACCCCGTCGACCTGAATGAGCATCTCGAACAGGTCGAGCTCCGCGACCGATGCGAAGCCGTACAGATTCAGCTGGTCCTCGCGAACATGGGTGTGGATGTCGAGCTCGATGTCGCCGCCGGGCGCGGGAACCTTCTGGCGCGTCGTCGCGCTGACGCTGACCATGTAGCCGACGCCGCCGACGTCGAGCACGACGAAATCCGGGCCCGCCCGTCGAACCTTTCCGCTGAGGTGGGCG
>WNFS01010454.1_pt1 | contig 18307 bp, 15 predicted proteins | sample 5400141 | NCBI WGS metagenome assembly WNFS01 (sample SAMN13153358, study PRJNA577476) | soil metagenome | isolation source: 60 cm saprolite under Madrone tree | place: USA:California | collected 2016-06-14
CTGGACTTGGCGGCGACGGAGGGCCAACGGGCGAAGATGGAGGTGGAGAGGCCGCCGCGTGGGGTGAATTCGCCGCGGACGACGCACCATTCGGGGCGGACGGCGGCGACGATGTCGTGGAGGATTTTGTTGACGGCATTTTCGTAGAAGATGCCGAGGCCGCGATAGGCGAGGAGATACATTTTGAGGGCTTTGAGCTCGATGCAATCTTTTTTCGGCATGTATTGAATGGTGATGGTGCCGAAGTCAGGGAGGCCGGTCTTGGGGCAGACGGAGGAGTATTCGGGGAAGCGCGTGGTGATGACGTAGCCAGGGAATTGATTGGGCCAGGTTTCAAGCGCGGGCAATTTGGTTTTGATGCCGGCGCGGGCGTGCTCTGCGGTGTAGTCGGGCATGTGCGGTCCTCGAAAGTATTGTATCGTGCCCGGAGAGAGACTGCCTCTTGCGGCAGGTTGCATTTCTCGCCTATGCTTGCCGGGGAGAACGCCGATCGGAAAAGCCCCATTAGCCTGCCCTTATTGTCACGGGTCGAAGACGCGGCGGTCGAAGCGCCGGACGGCGCTAGATCATCTTTTTGGATTTGCGGGCGTGTTGCCATGGCGCTGCGGAGCGTGTGAAGCGAGGTTTTACGCGCGCGCCGTGCCGGTGCGCAATCATTTTTACGCGCATTGCAGGAATTGCGGCAACTTAGAATTGCAACGAATCGCCGCGGAGCACGTGCCGGGGATGATGACGATGTTTTGGCGGGTGCTGCGGATTCCGGCGCTGCGATGCGAACCGTGCCGGCATAAGTTTTTCTCGGTGGAGCCGGTGATGAGAGAAGAGCAAAGAGCGGAAGCTGCGCCGGTCGAGTGAGACTCCGGTACCAACACCGTACTAACTAGGTCCCAGATTTCCTGAGTACTGAACCGCGTTTCCACAGGACTGTTACCCCCGTACCGTTTCCAGCCTGTTCCCCTTTCTCATTTCCCACTAGTGTCGTTAGCCCGGAGGGATGCATGGGGCCGAGTGTCCGCGTGGTGGTCGCCAATCGTCCCCGGCTGTTGTGCGAGCTGGTGCTGTCCACACTTTCCGGGCAGGCGGGAATTGAAGTGGTGGGAGAAGCGGAAAACGAGCAGGACGTGCCATCGCTGGTGGCGGCGACGAAGCGGGATTTTTTGCTGATCGCGCTGGAAGAATCGCGGCGGCGTCCGCCATTGTGCGATTTGCTTTTGCGAAAGTTTCCGGCGCTGCGAATCATCGCGGTGGCGCCGAACAGGAACGTGGGGATTTTCTACTGGGCTTCGTTCGACATCCACTCGAGAACGATGGAAGCGAGCGAGGAAGCGTTGCTGGAAGCGGTGCGGAGCAGCGCGGTTCCAGCGAAGGGAGGCGCGGCGTGAAGCACGGGAGGATTCTTCTTTGCGCGGCGATTCTGGTTTGTAGCGGCGAAGCGCGGGCGCAGCAGCCCGGTCAGGAGAAGAGCGGCAGCCGGGCGCAGGAGCGCAGCGGGGCCGTGGCGCAGCGTGCACCTCAGCGCACCGCGAGCGAGGGCGGAGACCTGGCGGCAGACAACCTGGACCGGGTGGCAGCGACAGCCGGGCAGATTTTGCAGATATTAAGCAGCGATGCGGGGTTGATGGTGGAGTTCAAGCGCATGGTCGCGCAGGACGCCAGCGCGGGCGGGCAACTCCTGGAAGAGGCAGATTTAAGCGAGAGCGCATTGGCGGAGCGATTGTACGAGGATTTGCGGACGCGGGCGCTGGCGACGCGACTCTTGCAGCGCTACGGATACCTTCTCCCAAAGTTGAATCCCGATTCAGAAATTGCCCAGGAACAAAGACTGCTGCTGCAGGAACGCGCGCAGATCCTGGCGCGTGCGGCAGAGAAGGGCGACGAAGGACGCGGAGCAGCGGCGGGAGAACGGAACGCGGGGTGCGACCCACAGCAGCAAACGGATTGCGGACCGCAGCGGCGCGCCGTGCAAAAAACGCGAGGGCTAACCGATCTGCGTTTGAGTGATGGTTCCCCGATGGAGCAGCGTTCTTCGCGCGAAGAATATCCTACGCAGCCTTTGCGACCGGACGTATTGAGCTCGCCGCGGGAGCAACGCACGGAAACAGCGGGAACGAGTCCGGCCGAAGCGCTACTGGTTTCTTCTTTGCAGGCGAATCCCAGCGAAACAGTTTCGGGAGGCCGGAGCACCGCCGAAGCCTCACTGGGAGAAGCGATCGCGCCGATGATATCGGCAAACGAGGCGGTGTGGAGCGAAAAGTTCCCGGGAGAGCGCGGCAGCAACGGCGGAGCAACGCCATCGGGCACCAGGGAATTCGAGCGGATGTATGAAGAACGCAAGGCCGCAAATGGGTTTCCGGCAGACCGCGAGCCCGTGCGCATGGTGCATCATCCGAATCCCTACGCGGATGCCCCGTCGCTTTACGACCTGTATGTGCAGGCAAGCTGGCCGGCCAGCGGCGCGACGCGCTTTGGGGCGGAAGTTTTTCGGCGCGGGGCGGTGAATTCGGAAGTGCTTCCGATGGATTTGCCGGTGGGGCCGGACTACGTGCTCGGGCCGGGAGACAGCTTGTCGATTGACTTGTGGGGGGGAGTGTCGCAGCGGTTGTTTCGTGTAGTGGACCGCGAAGGGCGATTGGTGCTTCCGGAAGCGGGGCCGTTGCTGGTGGCCGGCAAATCGCTCGGCGACGTGCAGGATGCGGTGCAGCGTGTGCTGCGGACGCAATTCCGGAATGTTTCGGCAGATGTTTCACTGCTGAAGCTACGGACAGTGCGGGTGTACGTGGTGGGAGAAGTCGCGTCCCCGGGCGCTTACGACGTGAGTTCGCTTTCGACGCCGCTGAATGCGTTGTTTGCAGCGGGCGGAGTAACAGGGCGCGGATCGCTGAGGCGGCTGGAGCACTACCGCGGGAAGCAGCTCGTGGAAGAGGTGGACGCTTACGATTTGCTGCTGCATGGAATCCGCGGAGAAGTGAAGCGGCTGGAGAATGGCGATTCGTTGCGCGTGCCGCCTCTGGGAATTTCGGTGACCGTGGAAGGAATGGTTCGCCGGCCGGCACAGTACGAGCTGCGCGAAGAGAAAAGTCTAGGAGAGGTTCTAGATTTGGCGGGAGGCATCCTGCCGGCAGCGGCGTTGCGGCACATCGAAGTGCAGCGACTGGACGCGCATGAAAAAAAGACGATGCTGAGCCTGGAAATCGGGGAAACCAGCGACAAAGAGGCGCTGCGGAGCAAGTTCGAGAATTTCAGAGTGCAAGACGGCGACGAGATTCACATTTTTCCGATTGCGCCCTACAACACCGGAGCGGTGTACCTCGAGGGGCACGTTTTGCGGCCGGGACGCTATTCGTATCGCGAAGGGATGAAACTGACGGATCTGATTTCTTCTTACAAAGATCTACTGCCGGAGCCCTCGGAGCGCTACGCGGAAATTATCCGCATTGTTGCGCCGGAGAACCGGCCGGTAGTGGAAAGTTTCAATCTGGCTGCGGCGGTCGGGAACCCGGAAAGCGCGCCGAAGCTGCAGCCGCTGGATACCGTGCGCATTTTTGGCCGCTACGATTTTGAGGCCGCGCCGGAGTTTACGGTGCTCGGAGAAGTGCGGCATCCGGGGCGCTACCGAAGTTCGGGGCAGGCGCACTTAAGGGATGCGATTTATCAGGCGGGGGGAGAGACGGCGGAAGCGTGGGGGGAAACGGTGCAGCTTTTCCGCGCGATGCCGGACAGCACGACAAAGGTCTTCAGCATTTCGCTGCACGAGGCGCTGGCGGGCGATCCGTTGAACAACATTCGTGTGGAGCGGGGCGACCGCATTTTGGTGCATAGGCAGCCGGAGAGGGTAAGTCCGCGGAGCGTATACATCCGCGGTGATGTGGCCCGGCCGGGGCGGTATCCGCTGGCAGCGAATATGCGAGTTTCGGATCTGGTGCGCTCCGCCGGCGGATTTCTGCGAAGCGCCAATTCCGCGAACGGCGACTTAACACATTATGCGGCGACGAGCGGAACGCCGCAGGCGCAAGCCACCGAATCGCAACCGGTAAATCTGGCGGCGGCACTGGCGGGGCAGGAAGGCGGAGACTTGGCGCTTCGGGACGGCGATGTATTGACCGTGCCGCAGCAGACCGGATGGAAAAACATCGGCGCGGCGGTGACGCTGCGAGGCGAGGTAGGGAAGCCCGGCGTGTACGGAATACAGCCCGGCGAACGGCTCAGTTCGCTGTTGCGGCGGGCGGGGGGTCTGTTGCCGACGAGCTATGCGCAAGCGGCGGTGTTCGAACGAATCGAAGTGCGCGAGATGCAGCAGAAGAACAGGCAGGAGTTGATCCAGCGGCTGGAACAGGAATCGACGGTAGTGAAAACAGCAGTCACGACATCGGGGAACGAAGAGGTCGCGCTTCAGCAAGCTGCGATGCAGCAGCGGCAGCGGGTTCTGGATGCGCTGCGGCGGGCGCCGATTTCGGGCCGGCTGGTGGTGCACATCCGACAGGGCCAGAAAGGCTTTGCGGGGTCGGCGGATGACCTGGAACTTCGCGCGGGAGACACGCTGGAGATTCCGAAACAGCCGGGATTTGTGACGATTGTCGGGCAAGTGTACAACTCGAACGCGATCACGTACGCGCCCGGAAAAAATGCGGGATGGTATCTCTCGCATGCCGGGGGAGCCACCGGGCTGGCCAACAAGAAAGCCATATTCATCGTTCGCGCGAATGGGTCGGTAACGAGCGGGAGCAGCGGCCCATGGTCGGGCGGGGTGCTTTCTTCTCCGATCGGGCCGGGTGACACGATTGTGGTTCCAGAGAAGACCGTGCTCGGCGGCAACACCTGGAAAAATGTGGTGGCAATTGCGCAGATTGCGCAAGCAGCCGCGCTGGCTGCGGCGGTGGCGATTCCATGATGGAGTTCGAACATTGCCGGCGAGCGGGGAGAGGGAAAACTGCGTGAGCGCAACGCCGACAGAGTTTACGACAGGCTCCGGCGGGGAGGAGCGCGCACGGCGGGTCGCGAAGCTGCGTTTGCTGTGGGGGAACCGCAAGTTGGTATTCCGAGCGGTGATGGCTGGGGCGCTCGTCAGCGCAGGGCTGGTAATGCTGATTCCGGTGCGCTACGAAGCGACGGCGCAACTCATGCCGCCGGACGGGCAGAGCGGGACGGGGATGGCGGTGGTGTCGGCGCTGGCGGGGCGCGCCGGCGGTTTTGGTGGGATAGCGGGCGACCTGCTGGGGGTGAGAAATTCCGGGGCTTTGTTCGTGGGAATTCTCGGAAGCCGCACGGTGCAGGACCGGCTGATCGAGCAATTCGAGCTGCGGAAGATTTATCACGCCACGAAGATGGAAGATGCGCGAAAAAATTTGGCGTCGCAAACTCGCCTTGCGGAAGACCGCAAGAGCGGCGTGATAACGATTACGGTGACAGATCGCGACGCGCATCGCGCCGCCGCGATGGCTGAGGCTTACGTCAACGCCCTGAATCGTCTAGTCGAGCAAGTGAGCACGTCGGCGGCGCGAAGAGAGCGCTTGTTTCTCGAAGAGCGGCTACGCGCGGTGAAACAGGATTTGGACAGCGCGGCAAGAGAATTCAGCGAATTCGCGAGCAAGAACACGGCGATAGACATCCCCGAGCAAGCCAAGGCGATGGTGGGAGCTGCGGCGGCACTGCAAGGGCAGCTCATCGCGGCGGAATCGGAGCTGCGCGGAGTGCAGGCCATGTACACGGAGCAAAACGTGCGGGTGCGGGCGTTGCGCGCGCGCGTAGGAGAGCTCCGCTCGCAGCTTGGAAAACTTGGCGGTGACGGCACATCGTATGCGGGGTCGAAGAGCGATAGTTCTTCCTATCCGGCGATCCGGCAACTGCCGCTGTTGGGGGTAACTTACGCGGACCTCTACCGGCGGACGAAAATCCAGGAGACGGTGTTTGAGCTGCTTACGCAGCAGTACGAGCTGGCCAAAGTGCAGGAAGTAAAAGAAGTGCCGAGCGTGAAAGTGCTGGATGCAGCGGTGGTTCCAACGAAGAAGTCGTATCCGCCGCGGACCCTGTTTACGGCTGCAGGAACAGCGATAGCGTTTTTCGGCGCGTGCGCCTGGATCTTTGCCAGGCACGCGTGGAAGGAGATCGATCCGCAAGATCCCGGGAAGCAGTTCGTGCGGGAAGTCGCGATGACGGTTCGCGGAGACGCGCTGCGGCTTGTGCCTGCGGGCTCGATGTTGCGGCAGGCCTGGGCACGATTCGCAAGCCGAAGGATTTCCGGTGCGGAACCAGTCGAATCCACAAGCAGAGAAAAAACGAAGAACCAGGCCGAACTGGCGCGTACAGCAGGAAACAGTCTTGGGTAAAGCGCACAAAGCGGACAAGAGATAGCGAGACGTAAGGATCGGAAGCAGTAAAGGTGCATTTCCCCCAATGGATGGAACAGCAACACGCCAGGCGGCCGCAGCACCCGTATCGGAGTGGAAGCCCGATGTCGTTATGGATTCCTGGCCTTCCGCGGAACCGGTGCACGCAGGGCGACCAAAAAGCGCGAACACGCGGGGCGGAACTGCGCGGCGGGCCGCCTATGTGGCGATGGACTTCGCGCTGGTGTGCCTCGGCGGAGCGAGCGCCTTCTGGTTGCGCTTTGGAATTGCCACTCCATTTGGAGCGGGCAGCCTCGCGCTGAACGAAATTTCCTCGCAGGTAGCGACGCGAGCGTATGCGGGGTTTCTCGTGCTTTACGCCGCGCTGATTGTGCTGGCGTGCATGGGCCAGGACCTCTACCGCACGGCGCGAGAGCAGAGCGCCATCGGCGAATCGCTGGAGGTCGCGAAAGCCGTTTTCCTGGCGACGGGGCTTCTCGTGGTGTTCATCTTCACGACCGGGAACAAAGAGATTTCCAGGCTGGTGGTGGCGTGCGCCGGGACGTTGAACATTTTTGCGCTCGCCGGATGGCGTCACGCCAAGCGCCGGTACGTGCTGAGCCGGGCGGCGCGTGGCAAAGGCCTGTCGCGTGTGCTGATCGTGGGCGCGGGGAAGATGGGAAAGGCGCTGGCGGCGTGGTTCGGAGAAAACCGCGAGCTGGGCTACAACGTCTGCGGATTTCTGGACCCGCACCCGAACGGAGATGCGCGAGTGCTCGGTTCGGTACACGAACTGCGGCGCGTGGCGCTGGCACAGTTCGTGGATCAGCTGTTCATCACGTTGCCCGCGGACCGTGAACTGGTCAAAGAAGTATTTCTCGAAGCGCGGCGGCTACGCTTGAACCTGAAGGTGGTGCCGGATCTTTGGCAGGCGGTAAAACGCGCCATGGATTTGCTGGGCGCATTTCTTGGAATCGTAGTTACATTCCCGATCCTCGCGCTTGGGGCTCTGTGGATTCGGCTGGATTCTCCCGGTCCGGTATTTTATTCCGCGCTGCGCGTCGGCAAAAAGGGAAGGAAATTCCGCTGCTACAAATTGCGGACGATGGTGACGGAAGCTGAGGCACAAAAAGAGCAACTGCGAGGCGCCAACGAGCGCAATGGCCCGTTCTTCAAAATGGAAAACGATCCTCGTATCACGCGTTGCGGGCGCTGGCTGAGGAGATACAGCATCGATGAACTGCCGCAACTTCTGAACGTGTTGTTGGGGGAGATGAGCCTAGTGGGGCCGCGGCCACATCCCCTGGACGATTTCGAACGCTACGGCATCGAGCATTTGCGCCGGCTGGATGTGAAGCCCGGCGTAACCGGTCTGTGGCAAGTGCGGGCCAGAAGCGATCCTTCGTTCGAAACGAATATGGTGCACGACCTGGAATACATCGAGAAGTGGAGCCTTCGGCTGGACTTGAACATTCTCTTGCGCACCATTTCAGTGGTGTTCGAGGGAGGAGGACGGTGAGCTTGCCAGACACAAATAGAACAGTGCTCGAGGCAAGCCTGGAGCTTCCCTGCACGTCTCGCATGCAGACGGTGGAGGCCGGGGTAGCCGCTCAAGTTGAGGCTGTGTCTTCGATCGCCAAGCCGAACACGAAGGTAGTTATCATGCGCGGGCGTCTGCGGACGTGGGGATGGTTGTCAGCGTTGTCGCTGGTGGACCAGGGTTTAGCATCGGGCGCAGGGTTCGGCGTGAACCTGCTTTTGGCGCGGTGGATGGTGCCGGAAGTGTATGGGGCTTTTGCGGTGGCGTTTGCTGGGTTCCTATTTGTATCCGGATTTCAGAACGTGTTGCTCCTGGAACCCATGAGCGTGTTGGGCCCTTCGCGACACGCCGGAAGTTTGCTCGCCTATTTCCGGGCGCAGATTGCGGTGCATGCAGTCCTCGTTGGGGCGCTGTCCGGAGTGTCGCTGCTTGGAGGCTTGCTGCTTTGGAAAGTGGTTCCAGCGAGTCCTCTCGTGGGGGCGGTGATGGGAGGCGGCGTCGCGCTGCCGTTTCTCCTGCTAGCTTGGCTTGCGCGGCGCATGTGCTACGTGATGCAGCGGCCGGGGCTGGCGATCCAAGGAAGCGCGTTCTATCTGGGGCTTGTCTGTGCCGGACTCCTTGTGCTGGAGCATTTCGGCTGGCTGAACCCCTTTTCTGCTTTTGCACTGATGGGCTGTGGCGGCCTAATTTCCGCGGGATTGTTGCTGCGGACGCTAGACGTGCTCAAAGGAAAATCGGGCGCGGGAAAACGCCTACGTTGGCTTCCCATACTTCAAGAGAATTGGACGTACGGGAAGTGGTTGATCGGAAGCGCGTTGCTGAACCCGGCCGTGGGTCAGGCGCAGGTCTTTTTCATCGCCGCCTTTCTGGGGCTCGGCGCAGCGGGTGGACTGCGGGCCATGCAGCTGCCATCTCTGGTGATGACGCAAGGGATCACAGCCACAGGTCTGCTTTTTCTGCCGGTTCTCTCCGGAGATCACGGGCGAGGAGCGATGGCAGGCATGCGTCACAAGTCAATGCTCTTGAGTGTAGCGCTTGCCGGAGTATCGCTGTGCTTCGCAGCCTTCCTAGCAATTTCCAGCGGCCGGCTAGAGCAAGTACTTTTTGGCGGCAAGTACGCGACTTACGCCTGGTTGATGCCAGTTTTGGCGCTGGTTCCGGTGGTGAATGCATTCTCCATCGGTTACTCGATGGCTCTGCGAGCATCCCAGAAGCCTCAGTTTGACCTGCTCGCCAACCTGGTTGGAGCGCCGGTCGCGTTGCTTTCTGCACTGTATTTCATCCGCTGGTGGGGACTCGCGGGTGCGGCCTCGAGCATGATGCTCGGTTTCCTTGCATCGGGTGCAGTGACAATGGTTTGGTTCCAGAAAGAGAAACGAGCGCGAGCATGACCCATTTCTTAAATACCGTAGTCCAAATAACGCGTTCAGACAGCGTGGGATTCATTCCAGGGATCAGCAAACACCTGAATTGGCAGCTAAGAAAGGCTCTCCGCTTGTTTCCGTGCGAGTTGCGAATTTCGCGATCCGTTATGGCAGTCGATCAACCGGGAGGCGTCGCCGCACTCGTTAACGCGATGGGTGAGTATGACTTCAATAACATGCAATTGTTGCGGCTACTCTTATCCACAGGAAATAGGACGTTTGTGGACGTGGGGGCGAACATCGGCTCTTACAGTTTGATTGCTTCGGAAACACCCAGCGCTAAAGTAGTGAGTATTGAACCGCATCCGCGGACATTCGGGGCACTCCTGGAGAACATAAGAAAAAACAAGCGCCAAAATGTTACCTGTTTAAATCTAGCGATATCCCAGCAGGAGAGTGTGCTGGAGCTGACGGACCTCGGCGAGTCGTCCATAAACCGGGTTGTATCTCCGCGGGAGACGCCCGGGCCTACGATGCGGGTACAGGCAAGGCCTTTTCATGCGGTCTGCAACGAACTTGGCATCACGCCAGATTTCATAAAGATCGACGTTGAAGGGCATGAGCGAGAAGTGCTGGATGGCTTTGGGGAATGGGAATCACGGGCAAAAATCATTTTTATTGAAGGAGGAGAGGGGGCCGGCGTCCGTGACTGGATGCACCGTGCGGGTTTTGAGGGACCTTACTTTTTCCAATTCAAGAGATATCAACTCGGGGCCGAAAAGCAAGGGCGCCCAGAAGACCCGATTTTCGTACACAAAAGCTTCTTACCCCAGCTTCAAAGCTTTGGAATTCGAATCGGCCCGCCTTTGTTGGAAGCGGATAGGCGGAATTCTCAAGTCACTGCCGTCAGGGCGGTGGATGATACCTGCTCTGTGGATGCGGTTCCCGAAACATGCCCTGCTCCAAGAGACCGCATTCCCGTCAAAGCGATTCTGCTAACGAACTGTGTTACGCCCTACACCTTGCCGGTCTGGCAGAAGCTAACGTCGTCTTTGATGAGTTTGCGCCTTCTATTGAGCACTCCAATGGAGACCGACAGGGACTGGGAGCGAAATTGGGATGGCCTTGACGTGAAAGTGCAAAGATCACTTTACGCGAGGCGTAACCGCAAGCATGAGCAGGGATTCACGGTAACGGACCATTTGCATTTTCCTTACGATTCGCTGCCATTGCTATTCAGGTACAACCCAGATGTTGTTATTTCCGCACAGCTGGGATTTCGCACACTCCAGGCTGTTCTCTTCAGAATGGTCCGCCGCAGATCCCGGCTTGTGGTTTTGGTGGACGGCTCCGAACATACAGAAAAAGGGATAGGCCCGATACGGACTCAATGGCGGCGAACACTCTTGCGTGCTGCCGACGCCGTGGTGGTGATCGGGGCGAGTGGGGCTCGGTACTTGGAGCGAATTGGAATCCCCTCTTCGAAAATCATACAAGCTTTCCAAGCGACGGACCCGACCTCCTTCTATCAGATTCCTTTGCGAGAGGGTGTGGAAGCGGCCAAGAGGCTACTCTACGTTGGCCGGCTGATCGAGGGTAAAGGGCTGGAATACTTTGTCGAAGAATTATCCGATTGGCTGGAAAAGAATCCGAGCAAAACCTGCGAGTTGTGGATTGTCGGAGATGGACCGTTGCGAAGCAAGCTTCAACAGTTGCCAATCTCGCGGGGTTTGGAAATCAGGTTCTTCGGCAACATTCCCTACCACGAGCTCCCAAAGTATTACGGGCAAGCGGACGTCTGCATCGTCCCGACCCTGGCCGACACCTGGGGCCTCGTGGTCAATGAGGCACTCGCATCGGGTGTGCCTGTCCTGGGCAGCCTTTACAGCCAGGCGGTCGATGAACTGATCGAAGACGGCGTGAACGGCTGGAGGTTCTATCCAGACCATGACGGGGGCGCGCGGAGCGCGCTGGATCACATTTTTCACCTAAAGGAAGCCGAATTGGATGCGATGAGGGAGGCGGCCCGCAAGTCCATTCGGCATTTGACCCCCGAGTTCGCGGCTCAGTGCTTTGTTCGTGCGATACGCCTGGCACTGGATGGGGTGCGCGCATGAAAAAAACACTCGACATGATGGTGGTCAAGGGGACTGATGAGGTGAGGGTCGTGGGAGCGGCAAAATGAGTGCCGCAACACTTTTGGTGGCGCAAGCGTGTTTCTGGTCGCTGCTAATTCTAGTTGTGGTTCTTCCGGTTCGATACTCCGTTATTGCCTATCTGTTGTTGATCCAATTTGATCTGAATGGAACAGGAAATTATTCGTTGGGCTCCCTCGGCGTGGAGAATACAATCAAAACCATTCTTGTTCCGACATTTCTACTTTATCGTATCTGGCCTCTTGCGCCGCTGGCGCCGGGCTGCAACATGTTATGCAAGCTCTGGATTCTTCTCGCATCCTACGCAGCCATTTCTACTCTTTGGAGTCCCTATCCACTTTCAGCAATGAAAATGGCGGGCTACTTTTTCGCATATACCGTCCTGTCTCTAGTGTTCACGACCGGGTGGAGAAGTGGCTGGTTCGATGAAAGAGCGCTGATTCTCGTAACTTGGTGTTCTCTTCTTCTTGCGATCGTGCAGACGTACTTCCTGGGAAACGAGTTCGGCAATCCGGCTGGACGGCGGTGCTGGGCGGGGTCGCAGCCTTATGGAGGTCCGGCAAGAGAATCAGTGTGCTGCTGATTGCGAGGAGAGCGGCGACGAGTGTAGCAGCTATAGCTTGCCTGGGGTTGCTTCTTCAAGAGGTTTTACCTGAGAACCGCATCAACGAATTGGTCTTGGCCACCGTCAACTCTGGGTCCACCGTTGAAGAGGTTGGAACCTTTGCCTGGCGCCTCACGGTGTACGAAAAAACTCTGGAAGCATTGCCAGGGCGCGGTCTGACACACCTGTTGCTAGGGAGCGGTACAAGCAGCGGCGCGACGATCTTGCTCGAAAACGGTATTTCCAACGAAAACGTAGTTGACCCAAACCGTTCGCTCCATGACGAGTTCTTGCGTTCGCTCTATGAATGGGGCGTGCCTGGTCTTGCATTTCTGCTTTTGTTTACCGGCGTGCTGCTGAGACTGGGATGGAAAGTTGCCAGGGAATACAGATCAAAGGAGGGATTTGCCTTCCTGGCGATAGCGGCTGCGCTATTGTTTAGCCTTCTCATTGAAAACATCCTCTCCGACAGCTCATCGCCAGGAGGCATTGGATACAACCTCGTCATTTCATCCATGATTGCGGCTTATTGCAGGCACGCCTCAGGGCGAGTCCCGCGCACGGTCGGACAGCAGGGTCGTGTGAGCCCACTATCTGGTATGCCCAAGGCGCTCGTATCTGTTCCACGGACGGCAGGTTGAGTCGGTTGAAAAACATGGGAATTGGGCTAGGGAGAAAATATTGAGTCTAGAGCGAATCGAGGCGATTCTTTCCGTAGTCAAGGGCCCAGACATTCTAAATCTGGGATGCGTAGGTCACTCTCTGCCCGCGAAACCAAAGGAAAAGGCGCGTTGGCTGCACCTTCAGCTGACTGAACGCTTTCCCGACGCACAGATTGTTGGACTCGATATCGATGCCGCCAACGTCAGGCGCATGCGGGAAATGGGATTTGAGGCTGTCTCGGGAGATGCCCATAGGCTCACTTACGAGTCCTGTTTCGATACGATCATTCTCGGAGAACTTATAGAACATCTGCAGAATCCGGGCGAATGCCTGGAACGCTGCCGTAGAACACTGAAACCCGGCGGACGAATCATCCTTACGACGCCTAACGCATTTTGCGCGATGCTGGGACTAATGTACTTGAAGAATTTTAACTCCGCTTTCAATACGGAACACGTTTTGTGGTTTTGTCCGCAAACTCTGTATTCGCTTGCTGAGCGATGCGGATTGCGCATCGTTTACTTTGACTTCGTGGATGACCTCGCTCCGGAGATTACGCCTTCAAGTACCTATCGTCTATTTGCGTATTTGTGGATTGGAGTGCGCTGGCTCCTGCCGCGGCGCTACCGGAACACCATGTTTGCCGTCTGCGAGTCTTCCAGCAGCTCCAACTGCTTGGAAGCCGCCAAAAACAGTACTCTACAAATCGGCAACCACAGTGAGTTCCTCGGACAGCGCGTGCCTGCCCTCTCAGCTTTTCTGAACGAACACCAACGGCGGAGAATGTCGTGATGGCGGTCGCAACAAAGAGCGAGAAATCAATCTATCTGGCGTCGTTGCTCGTAGAAAAACCAAGCGAATTCGTTGACCGTGCAAGCGCAATCGCTCAAGTTATCTTTGACAATCTGCGGCGCTGGCCTGCGTATGCTCCACAGAGTGAAGGCATGGCTTTAATAGCCTTCGAAAATTTGTTTGGTGGGGGAATCCGCTCTTCGTTGCAGGAAGCAGCGCTGGCTGACATTGAGGCGAGTGTGGCCGAAAAATCATCGCAAATTGTTTTCGATGGCCCGTTTTACGGGAATCACAATGGCGATCGTTTACTTGCCTGCACCTGTTATGCATTCGCACGAGCTTCGCGACCTCGCATTGCAGTGGAAACTGGCGTTTGTTATGGAGTGACGTCGTCCTATTTGCTGCAAGCCCTGAGTGAGAACGGTTCAGGAGCCCTCCACAGCATTGATTTGCCGCCGCTCGCCAAGAACGAGGATGAGTATGTGGGCTGGCTGATTCCCAACGGCCTGCGTGAGCGCTGGACGCTTCATCGCGGAACATCCCGGCGGCTATTGCTTCCGCTGCTTCGGGAATTGGGACAGATTGATTTGTTCGTTCACGACAGCTTGCACACGTACAGAAACATGAAGTTGGAGTTTGCTGCGGCGTGGCGGGCGTTGCGCGGTGGAGGAGTGCTGATCTCAGACGACATCGAGGGCAACCGGGCATTTCTCGAACTGGCGCAGCGGGACGATGTTGCGCTTTCGGTCGTCGTGCAAGGGGGCAACAAAAAGACGTTGCTGGGAGTGGCGGTGAAACGGGAGTGAAAATTCTGGCGATTCATAACGAGTATCAGCAGCGAGGCGGAGAAGATGCCGTTCTACAGGCGGAGGCGCGGCTGTTGGGAGAACACGGGCACACGGTGGTCCGGTATCAGCGAAACAACAGCGAATTGCGGGAGCGGGGCGGTTTCTCGTCACTCAGGGCAGGATTTGAGGCGGTGTGGGCGTCGCGGTCGTATCGGGAGGTCGCAGAGCTGATCGCAGAGGAAAGGCCGCAGGTTGCACATTTTCACAACACACTACCTCTAATCTCGCCGGCGGCGTACTACGCGTGTGCGGAAGCAGGAGTGCCAGTAGTGCAGACGTTGCACAACTACCGGTTGCTCTGCCCCAGCGCGACATTTCTGCGCGACGGAAAGGTCTGCGAAGCGTGCCTGGGGAGGAACATACCCTGGCCGGGGGTGGTTCACGCCTGCTACCGCGACAGCAGAGCGGCGACCGCGGCGGTTACATCGATGCTCGCGATGCACCGAGCGATGGGAACGTGGCGGCAGAAAGTAAGCGTGTATGTGGCACTGACGGAGTTTGCGCGCAGGAAATTCTTGGAAGGTGGACTTCCGGCGGAACGGGTCGTTGTGAAGCCAAATTTCATGGCACGCGATCCCGGAGCGAAAAAAGAAATGGGTGCATATGCGCTGTTTGTGGGACGGCTGTCGGAAGAAAAAGGACCGCAAGTCTTGCTGAACGCCTGGGCGCGACTAGCGGGGCGAGTTCCATTGAAGATTGCCGGCGATGGTCCGTTGAGAGTGGAACTGGCGCGGAGAATTGAGGCGAAGGGGCTAAACGGAGTGGATCTACTGGGCGGAGTGAGTTCGGAACAGCTTGTTGGCTTTTTGCACAACGCACGCTTCCTGGTGTTTCCGAGCGTTTGGTATGAGGGCTTTCCGATTACGATCGCGGAGGCATTTGCATGCGGTGTGCCGGTGCTTGCTTCGCGCCTGGGGTCGATGGCGGAGATCGTAGAGGATGGAAAGACGGGACTGCATTTTACCGCGGGCGATGACGCAGATTTAGCCGCGAAGGTGGAATGGGCCTGGATGAATCCGGAGCAAATGCAAAAAATGGGCCGTGAAGCTCGCGCCGAATATGAAGCAAAGTACACGGCGGGGCGCGGATTAGAAAACTTGATGAGCGTTTACCGCCAAGCATTGGAAAGGGCGGCTTAATATGCGGAACGCTGAGTCCATTCGAGACCAAGTCATATCCGCCAATGTCGCTTTCTATAGGGAGATCGCAGGGAAGTACGATCACTACGAGACTTGTGCATCGGATGAATCTTACCAGCGAATGTTGGATGCGGACCTAGACAAGATGCAGGCATCATTGCCACCGGGACGCGTTTACTGTCTTGATTGCGGAGGGGGCAGTGGAAATCTAACTCTGAAGATGCTGAAACGAGGATGGAACGTCACAGTTGTCGATGTGTCGCCCGACATGATTGAAGTTTCGAAGGCCAAAGTCCGGGCCAACGGATACAGCGCGGAGTTCGTGAATGATTCAATCGAGAATTTCCTGGCTTCCAACCCCGATTTCTTTACGGTGATTACATTCAGCTCCGTCCTTCACCACCTTTATTCTCCGGTGGAAGTAATAAGGGAAGTGAGCATGCATGTAAAGCCGGGTGGTTTCTTTTACTCCAATTTTGACCCGGTGCTTCCGTCTTCCCGGCTCCTGGCGGCCTGCTTTTGCAACGTGGACACGATTTTAGCAAAAGCGCTTCGCGACCGGAAAGATTTGCTGCCAGGCATCATGCGGCGTATTCGAAAATGGAGACTTCCGCCCGATGATGTGCATAACAGGGTTGTTGGCAGTCCGGGTGATCTGGCCGAATACCATGCGCGCACTGGGCTTGACGATCATTTGATTGCGCGGACATTGGAGCAGCAAGGTTTCCTGGTCAAGGTGGAACGCTATCCAGTAGGCCGGACAAAACCAATGGTATGGGGGAATCGCTGGTTGCGCGCCATGCTTGGCTTCAAAATCATCTCACAGCGCAAGACATGACGTGTTGCTCGATGTAGGGGGGGTATCGATTCTGAGTTTCTCCCGCCGCCCCTACTCCGGCCCCCGGAATTGCAGTGCCTGTTTCCGAGGGCAAAGATTTTTTCGAGGGGATTCCACTGGCGGGAACAAGTCGCATCGCCATGAAAGCAGAGTGAGCCAGTGCCCGAGGGAGCCATTGCGTACGATCGCGCCAGAAGGAATTACTCCCTGCTGGGTGTGCGGGTGGATGCCGTACAGATACCGGATACGGTTGCCCGGATCGATGAGTGGATCAGCCGGCGTGAAGCGTGCCACGTTGTGGCCGTCACGGATATGCACAGCATCATGGAGGCGCAGCATGACGAGAATTTCAGGCATGTGTTGTTGCGCGCCAACCTCGTGGTTCCCGACGGTTTTCCGCTGGTGTGGATGGGCCGGCGAAAAGGATTCGCACTGCGAAGCCGAGTGTGCGGCCCGGAATTGATGACTGCATTTTGCAAAGAGACGGCACGCAAGGGATACCGCCATTTTTTTTATGGTGGAGCACCAGGCGTTGCTGAGGATCTGGGGGCACGCTTCACGGCGCGATTTCCGGGCTTGGTTGTTGCGGGAGCCTATTGTCCGCCATTTCGTTTGTTGACTGCCGAGGAAGATCGCAACATCGTCGAAGCGATCGAGCGCTCACGAGCAGACATCGTATGGGTCGGGCTGGGCGCACCGAAGCAGGATCACTGGATGTTCGAACACCGAAAACTTCTCAGTGTTCCAGTGTTGATCGGCGTAGGCGCCGCATTTGACTTTCACACGGGCCGCGTCCCGCGAGCTCCGGGATGGATGCGCGACCACGGTTTCGAATGGCTGTTCCGGCTGGCCATGGAGCCTCGCCGCCTTTGGAAGCGATATCTTATTTACGGGGCGCAATTCGTGATATTGGTCGCTCTGGAGTTGCTCGGACTGAAAAAGTTTTCGTGAACGCGCATTTCGGGCTGAGAATACACGTCTCGTTTTGAAAAAATCCGGCTCCGCTTGATCGTGCTGATCGTACATGCGAAAATGAGGAAAGGCCGGGAGTTTGCCCCGGCGCCCTTCTGCAGCAAGGCTTCGGCGATATCGTCTAAGGGTTAGGACGTAGCCCTCTCAAGGCTAAAATCCGGGTTCGAATCCCGGTATCGCTACCAAGTCGGACAAATGGAAGACTTTCTTCGGGACTTGCCCATTCTGTCCGGGTTCTTTCAATTTTCATTCCTTTATTGGAACTTCGGGGGCGCTCTTCTTCTCGAGCACTTCGTTGGAGCGCTGCGAATTCTGCCGCTGCAAGGACTTCAGCCTTTTTTTCTCCTCCTTGCGTTCCTTTTCGAGGTCGCGCGGTTCGAGCCCCGTTTGTTTCTTAATCTCCACGAGAAGCGCTTGCCCTTCCGTGCGCCCCAAGTAAAAATCGGCGTCGTGCTGGCCTTGTGCATCCGTCCACCTCAAGCGAACCATTTCTTTGTGCGACGGGAAGAGCGACGCAAACATGCTGAGAAGAGACAGTCCTAATGCTGCCTCAAGATCCTCCCGGTGGGCCCCGCTACCGAAGCGGTGGTGCTCGTTGGAGCGTTCCGCTGCTGCATTCATCAGCCACCGGGAGACCGCGTAATCCTTATCGTCGTCCCGGCTGACCTCCGTTACTGTCTTCAAGGGGATTTCGAGGAGGGGGACATCGGAAGACCGGCAGACAAACGTGTCTCCTTCGATCCTAGCTGTGAGCTTTTTTCCGATCTTTCCCGGTAGAACTTCAGATACAGCGCTCAACTTCCAACTGCGTTCCTTCCTCTGAACTTTGCGCTTGGATTCCTCCTGAGCTTCCGCGGCGGCACCCAACCATGACGAAGCGGCCATCACCGCCACCCCAACACTTGCGTGTAGCCGGATCCCGGAGGCCCAGTTTCTTATCCTCATGACTTCCTCCCTCTTGCCCTGGGATTCCGCACCCGGAGTCATCGTCAGAAAGGAGCAATTTTATTGCCGCTTTCCGGCGATCAAGTTTCATTGAAATACATATACTTAATATTTTGTGCTCAC
>WNFS01001943.1_pt1 | contig 18304 bp, 12 predicted proteins | sample 5400141 | NCBI WGS metagenome assembly WNFS01 (sample SAMN13153358, study PRJNA577476) | soil metagenome | isolation source: 60 cm saprolite under Madrone tree | place: USA:California | collected 2016-06-14
CCGGCTCCAACCATGCAAAGCACCATGCTGTGCGGCGCCATTACTTCTTTTCGAAAACCGAGCCGCGGCCCGAGCAAAGCGCAAAGCACAAGCGCCGACCAGCCGGACGACATGTGCACCACTGTGCCGCCGGCAAAATCGATCGCGGTAATTTTGGCGCGCGGATTCCAAACGCCGTTCATCAATCCGTCGATTCCCCAGATCATGTGGGCGAGCGGAAAATAAACGAGGAACATCCAAACACTGACAAAGACAAGCACGGCGGCGAATCTGATTCGTTCGGCGACTGCGCCGATGATCAACGCCGGGGTGATGATCGCGAACATCAGCTGATACATCGCGAAAACATTCTGCGAAACCCAGTAGGAGTAATCTCCGTTCGGCTGGGCATCGACCCCGCGAAGAAACGAAAACTTCAACCCGCCGATGAAAGGTGAGCCGCGTGAAAAAACGAGCGAATAGCCGACTGCCCACCAGAGAATCGCGACCAAGCCCGCGATACCGAGACATTGCGCCAGGACCGACAGCACATTTTTTTGCCTGACCAGCCCACCGTAAAACAGCGCCAGTCCGGGAAGCGTCATAAAGAGAACCAGCGCGGAAGCGGTCATCATCCAGCCGTTGTGGCCCGGACCGGAACCGGAAATATTGGAAGCAGTTTTCGCATTCTCCGAATCCGAACCGCGAGCGGAATTATTTACGTAAGCTTCCAGGTCGGCCACACGCTGTTCGAGCGATGGCGATGCTGTCGGCGCGGTCCGAGCCGGCCTGGCATTTGTCGGTGTTTGCGCTCGCAAAGCGTTCGCAAGAAGTAAAACCGTGCCGAAAATGAAAACGCGAATGAACATGTCGATCTTGTCCGCCAGTCGGACGGACTCGTCCTGCGGCGAGCCGGCCAGCGTTAATAGAGCCGCCCGCTCAAGATCGACAAGGAAAACTCCGCCGAGCGGCGCTTTCGCCCCGGACCCTTTCGGGGGTCTGGCCAAACCAGATTAAGGCGCTCGGCGGAGTCTCTCTCTGCCTCAAAGTTTAATGAGCGAAAAATTAGCGATGCGACTCGGCGCCTGACTAGAAACTTGATTCAGCGATTGAATTTCGGATTCAGTATCGCCTTCGTCGTCAGAATCGTTGTCAACATCGACGTCTACATCGGAACCATGCGCAGAAATGACAGCGGGCAAATCGTTCTGCTGCAATTTTTCATAACGCTGGCGCACTTCGGCTGGAACTTTGTCCAGCTCTTCTTTCGTTTCGACCGGACCACTGAATAAAAGCAGACCCTGAGGATCCTTTGCGGTCAGAACTTTTTTGCCATCAACTTTCTCGACCCGCAGCTCGCCTTTGTCATCCGAATAAACAATCTGCGCTTTGCCGATGTCAATCTTGGTTGTCTTCAAACCACCGTCTTGATCCGTGGTGATGGTGACATTGCCATTTCCGGCGGCGCGGCGTGCTTCATCGCGTACGCGCCTCGCTTGGTCACGGATTCGTTGGGCTTGATCGCGCACCCGTTGCGCTTCGTCACGACGGCGTTGCGCTTCTTCGCGCACGCGCTGCGCTTCCGCTTGCGCCGTCATCACGGCGTCATGGATCATCCCCTGCTTTTCATTTCCGAGTTGTTCCTTCAAATGATCCATCTCGCCTTTCAATTGGTTCATGCCGAAATCACCGAAATCCATGCCATTAAAGTTGAAACGGCGATGGCGGCCGGGACCAAACTCGTGTCGCTCGGGTACTTCTTTCTTCGATAGTTTTACCCCGATCTTTTCCTCCTTGCCCTTGCGCAGGACCGTGAGCGTGACAGTCGTGCCTTCAGAAAAGCTGCGCACCAGTTTCGAGAGTTGATCCGGTTCGGTCAGGATTTGGTCGTTCAACATCTTGATGATGTCGTTTTGTTGAACGCCGGCCGCGGCGGCCGGACCATCCGGAACAACGTAGTCAACGACGAGACCGAAACCTTTCGCGAGGCCGAGCTGTTCACTGACGACGCTCGGAACATCTGACGTTTCGACGCCAAGATATGTGACGGGCACTTTCTTCTCATGTCGGTCGCGATCGCCACCAGGCCCGCCTGGCGGTTGACCCGGCTGCCCCGGAGGACCCGGAGGAGTGGGTGGATTCGGCGGATTAGGCGGCGTTTGGGTGAATGCAGCAATCGGCAGAAGCGCGATCGCGGCGATGGTTGCGATGGATTTTGTTTTCATAGTGTGTCCTTTTTCGAAGTCCGAGCCGGACTGGCGGTTTTCATTGGCCGGTAACCGGAACGTCAGAAACTTCTTCGCTCGGATAAGAGATGCGCAGCGACGCGCCAGTGGTTGGGTTTCGCCACCGCAACGTTTCTCGGCTGTGCGAGCGAACGCGGCGCATCGGTTGATCCGAGTTGCGGTTAAAATGAAGTCCTTCGTCGCGGGTGTGATAAACAACCTGCGTCAAATCGGCCGGAATAAATTGCGCATTTGAATTTATCGAAAACGCCGGCGCTGGTGCAATCGCCGCCAGCGACGGAGTTTTCTTTGCCGGGCGCTCGAGTCGAACGAACGCGAACAGCACAAGTGCCGCAGCCGCTGCTAAACCAAGGCCAAGCGACAGCCAGTTAAAGTGAAACCGCGGCTCGCGCGGAAGCACTCCGGCGGTAGATGTCGATCTTTTCCCCAGATGGAGGGACTCGCCGTGGCGAGCTTCAACCAGCGCTCGCTCAATTCGGGTCATTAAATCCGCCGAGGGCTGAACCGGCCGGAGCTTGCGCAGTTTGCTTTCGATGTCGGAAAAATCGTTCATACGGAGGGTAGATTCTTTTTCAGAGCGGCGAGGGCGTAACGATACCGGGACGCGGCGGTGTTTTGCGAAATCTCGAGAGCGCTCGCGATCTCAGCGAAAGTAAGTTCGTTCCAGATCTTCATCACCAGCACCTCCCGCTGTTCGTTAGGCAAGAGATCGAGCGCGGCAACCAGGGCGCGTTGAGATTCGTCTTCGACTTCGAGCGAACAGTCGCGTAAAGCAGGCCGCGGTTCGCGATGTCGTGTTGTTTTCGCCAGAAACGGACGAAAGCTTCCTGGACAATGTCTTCCGCATCGGCCGACGATCGCGTCCATTGCCGCGCAAACAGCAGCAGGCCGGGTGCGAGTTGGGAAAAGCAAGTCTTCCAGTTTTCATCAGTGGCGACATTCTCCATGACCTTTTCACGGTCTTTTATAATCAAGACGCCGCCAAATTCTGTTTTTGTCTAACTCCGGCGGATTTTGTCTTGCTTTGGACAGCGGGCGTTGAGACAACCGGCAGCATGAACTGGATAGCAATAATTTGTGCGGCGGCAGCTTACTGGATCATTGGCGCCATTTGGTACGTGGCTTTGTTCGGAAAAATTTGGGCGGCGGGCATCGAGCAACACGGAGTGAAGCTCGAGCGCAGCGGCATGGCGGCGAAAATGATCGGCAATTTTATTTGCAATCTCGTCGCCGCTGCGATCATGGCGCGGTTAATCGTAAGGACGGGCATCGTCGATGTCGGCCATGGACTAAAGCTCGGAGCCGGTGTCGGGCTTGGATTTTCAGCAACAGCCCTGACCATCCAATATTTGTGGGAGTCGAAACCGTTTAAGGTTTGGTTAATCGACTCGAGTTATCACTTTTTCGGCTGCATCGCGCTCGGCGGAATCCTCGCCGTCTGGCACTAAGTGTCATTCCGAGCGGAGTCGAGGAATCTCTAACTATTTCTGAGAACCGGAAACATCTAGAGATGTCTCGACTTCGCTCGACATGACAAAGAGTAGCAACGCTTCGTCGGCAAGACTGGGACCGTCATTTCGGCTCAGATTTCGGCAGAGCGCGCAGAATCAGATTGCCTAACCAATCCGGATTCGCCACGCCATCACGGTAGGCTTGCAGCGATTCGACTGAGGAATTAACGCGCAAATTGCTGTAGGTTTGATCGACATTTTGCCAGCGCTCGTGCCAATAAACCGCCGCCTTCACTCGCGGATAACGCGTCCGAAAAAGTTCGAGCGCTTGTTTGATCCATTCGGGTTTACGAATTCCAGGTTCGCCGGCGGGATAAGGAAATTCGCCCGTGGCCCATTCCGCAATCATGATCGGCTTATTCGGATCGAGGCCGCTTAATTCCTGATACGGCCAGTCGAGCAACGAAGTAATACCCGGGTTCGGTTCGTCCTTGAATTGCTGACCGTAAACGCTCAGGCCCAACCAATCGACGTAATCGGAGCCCGGATAATAAGCCGGCGCAAAATTCCAAGTGTCGAGCGGGTAGGAATAGTTGTTGGTGTGAAACATCCATTTGACGTTCGTCGCCCCGCGGGCACGGACTCGATCGACCACATGCCGATACGCCCGCCGAAAATTTTCAGGACCTTTCCAATTGTCAGCGGAGTCATCCCAACCTTCGCCGCCATAAAATGTTCCCGACCAAGGAAACCAGTCACCGTTCATTTCAACGCCAAACGCGACGATCATTGGATGACCGAAGTCGCGTGCGCTATCCGCCCACTTATCGATGTAGGCGTCCCATTTTCCGGCGATGATATCGGTGAGATTGAATTTGTCCGGCCCGCGATTTTGCGTGTAGGGCTTGTCCCAGGGCGACCAAAACAAGAGAGGAAGCGAACCGTGTCGCCAGACGACGTTCAGGTTTGCCGTCGGAAAGGTTTGCTCGCCCCAGTAGCTCGATGACGCGATGACGGCCTGATGTTTGCCGACCATTTGCTCGAAATCTTCGATCATCTCGAGCGTGACGTCGTCTTCTTCGTCACCGAAATCCATGAACGCGCCCGTGTAGGCGCCATGTTCTGGAACAACGATCTCTAGCGGGGCGTTCGCGTCAATTTGTGGCGACGTCGGCTTTTTGCAGGAGGAGAAAACGTAAATCAGCGACGCTGCTACACACGCAGTGATGATTGGACGCGTTTTAAGATCAAACCTCAAGCCTCGAACCTCCAGCTACGCTCGCGCCGGCACGCTGGCGGTGCGTTCGAGTTTGCCCCAACTGACCCACGCACCTTTGATCGCGCGCAAAATTGCTTTCCAAATGCAATAGCTTAGCATCGGCCGATAGATCAGCCGCATCGGTAAAATCCGCCACGCGCGCGTAATCGGTTCCCGTTCCAGAATGCAAGCGAGCGTGGCCAAAATCACGTCCATCGAAAGGAACGTGACCACGAACGGCAAGACCGCACGCCAGGCGCCGAATGGAAGGGACGCGAGCAGAAATAAATCGACCATTGGCGTGATGGCGACAAGGATGATTTGAAAAAACCAAACACTCGGCAAACTGAACCAGCCGAGCGCGCGATAATTCCAATTGAAAACCATGTCGCGATGTTTCCACAGACATTGCAGCGTGCCGTAAGCCCAGCGAAAACGCTGGCGCGCCAGAGTCCGCACCGATTCAGGCGCTTCCGTCCAGGCAATCGCCTGCGGCACGTAAACGATCCGTTGCCGATCTTTGTGCAGCGCGAGAGTCAGATCGGTGTCTTCCGCCAGTGTTTGCAAACTCAACCCGCCAGCGCGATCGATCGCTTCCTTCCGGATCGCGCTGATCGCGCCCGGCACCACCGTGATGCAGTTCCAACGGGTGTAAGCGCGACGATCGAGGTTGAATCCGCAGGTGTACTCGAGCGATTGGCAGCGCGCAATGAATGTGCGCAAGTTTCCCACTTTGGCGTGGCCAGAAACGGCGCCGATCCTTTCGTCGTCGAGCGGCTCGAGTAGCAACGGCAGCGTGTCGCGTTGAAAATGCGTGTCCGCATCGACGAAAACAACAATCCCGTGATGAACCGCCGCCAGTGCACGCTCCAGTGCTCGTGCTTTCCCGCGGTTTTCCTGACGCAGCAAACGCACCCGTGGATCGACGTCCGTCATGCGTTCGACTTCGGCGCTGGTTTCGTCGTGAGAACCATCGTCGACCACGATGATCTCTAGTTCGCCTTTGTAATCAGTTGCAAGGAGCGAGCGCAGAGTTTCGGCGATGACTTTCCCTTCATTGTACGCTGCCATCACGATGCTGACCGGCTCGGCGAATTCGCTTTTCGGCAAACGTCGAAAGCGGTAAGCGAGCCAAATCACCACGAGCGTGCGCGCGACCACCAGCGCTGTTGCCACGATCATGAAAGCCCAGAGAAATTCTTCGAGGGCGTGGTAAACGCGAAACCCGGCGGTGCTGACCAGTCGCGTCAATGATGGATTCGTTGTTTGCAACGGCGGCATCAGTGCGTCGCGCGTTGTTCCCAACAGAGTGCTCAGCGAAACAATCGTGTCGCCGCGGGTGTGCAGCCAATCGAGAATTCGAGGCAACGCAGCTACCGTTTGGGAACGATCGCCACCCGCATCGTGCAACAAAATGATGCTGCCATCGCGCCGTTGTTGCTTCACTCGTTGCAGAATGATGTCCGCACCGGGTTTCGCCCAATCCTGGGGATCGATATTTTCGAGGACAACCAGATAATTCAATTCCTGCGCGATCTGCAACGGCATCAGCTCGCTGATTTGGGACGGCTGGGTATCGGCCGCGTAAGGCGGTCGAAACAAAGTGGTCGCGCGGCCGGTAATAGTTTCGATTAAAAGCTGGGTCGCATTCAGTTCGAGCCGGACGTGCTCGGGCCAGGCCAGTGCAAGGTTCGGATGATAATACGTGTGGTTCCCAATCTCGTGGCCTTCGTTGACAATTCGCCCAACGAGTCCCGGATATTTTTCCGCGTTCACTCCAACCAAAAAGAACGCGGCCTTTGCGTTTGCCGCTTTTAAAATATCCAAAATCTTCGGCGTCCACTTCGGATCAGGGCCATCGTCAAACGTAATCGCGACCTGATGTTCGCCCCCCGCGCCTTGGTGATAAAGCGTTGGGAACTCGGGAAACTTTGTGTATTTGGCGGTGAGATAACCCTCCGAGTCGATCGCAAGTTTGCGCATCCCATCAGCGCGACTTTCATCCACGGTTACGATCTCGCCTTCGCCGACGTCGGTGATTGTGTCGGTGCCCTTCAAAACCTCGAGCGCTTCGCGGGTCTGATTGTCGATCTTGAAATCCTTCGCAACAGCCAGCGCGTCCCAGATTGCCGGATCTTCCGTCCCAAGACGATAGAGCGCGAACCCACCAGCTTTTTGCCCGCGCACTTCGCGCAGCTCGTTTAGAAACGTGACCACATCCAGAAACCAGACGGCGTGCTCCTTATCCGCGTCCTCGAAATAAAAAAACGGATTGTAACTTGGTCCGCTAACCTCCGCGCTTTCAATCTCGGCATTGTTCGCCCGGCTCATCGCCTCGGGGAAGCTGATCAACTCCGCTTTTTTGCCGCCAATCGTCCAATCGTAACCATAACTGCCGAGTGTGATAATCCATTGTTTCGTGTCGCTGCCTTCAAGCAAAACGTGCAACCAACCCTCAAACCACGGCCGCGACCCAAGCGGCCCGGGCGGATCGATGTCCGATGTTTCGTCGAAGAGCGAGGCGACGAACCGATCGACGTTATCCGAGAGCTCGTCGAAATCGATGTAATCAAGCTCCTGGCCCGGTTGAACTGTGAGCCAAAGTTCCTTGTCGTCGTTGTGCAGCGCGTCGCAAAACTTGTCGATGAACGCAGTGATGTCTTTTTTGTAAACGGGATCGATCTGTTCCCAGTCGACCACGACCCCCGCAGCTTTCGCGTCGCGCAGCGCCCCGATCACTTTTGCGAAGAAGCGTTCTTGTCGATCCGGCGGGCCGTGCGCGAGATTTTCCACCGCTTCAGGTTGCCAGGTGTCCCCTACCAGATTCGTCAGCAACGGCATCAGCTTGATTCCTTTGCTCGTGCAAAATCTTGGCACGCGAACGTCGGAGTCGATCGAAATATCACCGAGGCCGTTTACCACCGTAATCCATTCTGGACACAAATGTGTGATCAGTGACGCGTGCTCTTCGAGCGATGCGTAACTGTAGGGATCGCCGTTGGTATAAAACGCGAGGCGCACTTCGTCCGGCGGCGCTTTCTTGCGCGGCTTTGCTGGGGGCGCGGGCGTCGCGGTTGCTCCCGCTAATTTTTTCGCCGCCTGTTTGGCGGCGGCGAATTTTTGCCAAAGCAGCGAACTCGGCGGGATCTGGCTGGCGGGGTTCGCTTTTTGCAGGGCTTTCAACTGCCCTTTCAACTGCCTCAACGAAAACGGCACCCGCATCTGCGGCGCGACAAAAAGCGTTTGCACAAAGAGCACGGTCCCGAGAAACGCGAGCACGCCGAAAATGAGCAACGCCAGCCGCAATCGCGGCCAGCGTTTGCCGGCCGGATCGGAAAAAACAAACGGCGTCAGCGCGCCTGGAGGGATATCGTGCATGAGCCGCCTATTTTCGCTCACTACGTGCGAAATGAAAGCCGCGAAAAATTGTCTCTATAGCGGCGCTCTATGAGCGCCGCATGCTCGACCGGCGGTCACAGACCGCCGCTACAGTTCTCGCCAATTCCCGCGCGTTTTCGCGCAACAATTCCGCGGCGCGTTTCATGTTTTCTTCCTGGCTCATGCCCGATCTCGCGTTTTGAAACACGCCCTCGAAAAGTTTTTGCACTTCCGCATCGTCACTCGCGCGCCCGACCATCGCGAAAATCCGTTTGCCAAGTTTGCGCGCCAGTTGCGCCACGCCCGCCGGCGTTTTTCCTTCAAGTGTTTGTCGGTCCAGACTTCCCTCGCCGGTTATGACAAGATCGACATCTTTCATTTTCGATCCGAGTCCGACAGATTCCGCGACCACATCGAAGCCCGGCCGAATTTTCGCGCCACAGAAACTCATCAACCCAAATCCAAGCCCACCCGCCGCGCCCGCGCCAGGTTCATTTCGGTAATCGAAGCCGAATTGTTCAGCAACAACGTCCGCGAGCCTCATTAATGCGCGTTCGAACTTGTCGATCCGATCGGGCGTCACGCCCTTCTGCGGACCAAAGACTCGCGTCGCGCCATTGTTACCGAGCAGCGGGTTCTTCACATCAACTGCAGCAACAATTGGTGGCAATTTCAGATTGCGCGGCCTCTCAATCCGCTGCAGCTCTTGTAAACTTGACGGCTTAAAGCCGTCAAGTTTCGTCCCGGCCGCTCCGAAGAATTGGAAGCCGAGCCCGCGGGCCATTCCGAATCCGCCGTCATTCGTCGCGCTGCCGCCAAGTCCGATGATGATTTTTCGCGCACCTCGCCGCGCCGCATCCAAAATCATCTCCCCGACACCCAAAGTGTTTGCAAGATCGATATCGAACTCGTTCGGCCGTAAACGACGCATGCCGGCGGCTTCGCTCATCTCCATCACCGCGAGTTTCTGATTGTCGATCCAGGCGTAACGCGCTTCGATCTCGCGACCGAGCGGATCGTGCGCTTTACATTTCAACCACGAAGCGCCAAGCGCTTGCGAAATTATCTCGGCGGTTCCCTCACCACCGTCGGCCATTGGCACGATGTCGATCTTCGCGTCGCGCAAAACATCGCACAGACCAGCGGCGATGTTTTCCGCAACCTCTCGCGCGCCGAGCGCGCCTTTGAATTTATCCGGCGCGATTAAAATGCGCATTTCCGTTGCTGTCGTATCGAGCGAAGTCGAGACATCTCTTAATATTTCTGAAATAGAATGAGATTCCTCGACTCCGCTCGGAATGACAAATTGAGAGTGGTGCTTAGCCCTTTAGCTTCTTTTCCAGAATTTCGCCGGCCAGCTGCGGATTCGCTTTGCCTTTCGACAATTTCATCACCTGGCCTTTGAGGAAATTGAGCGACGCCGCATTGCCGGCTTTGAAGTCCGCCGCCGGTTTTGGATTGGCCGCGATCACTTCATCGCAAAATTTTTCGATCGCGTTCGTGTCGCTGAGTTGCTCAATCCCTTTTTCTGTCACGATCGCGGCTGCGCCTTTGCCACTGGAAAACATTTCCGAGAAAACTTCCTTGCCCTGTTTGCCGCTGATCTTTCCGGTGTCGATGAGGTTGACCAGCTCGTCGAGCGCTTCCGGCGGAATCGGACAATCGTTGATCGTTTTTCCAGCGGCGCTCAGCGCGCTTTGCAAATCGTTCAGGATCCAGTTCGCGACATTCTTCGGTTTCTTCGCGCCTTTGGCGGCCGCTTCGAAATAACGCGCAAGATCGACGTCGTCCGCCAGCACGCCGGCGTCATACGGCGTGACTTGATATTGATCGATGAAACGCGCGCGTTTTGCTTTCGGCAACTCCGGGACGCGTGCGCGCGCATCAGCAAGCAGCACCTCGCTTTTTACCGGGACCAAGTCCGGATCAGGAAAATAACGATAGTCATGCGCCGATTCTTTCGTGCGCATCAGGAACGTTTCGCCAGCGGCATCGTCCCACCCGCGCGTTTCTTGTTGCAATTTGTCGCCGCGCTCTAGCGCTTTCGTCTGCCGCTGAATTTCAAACGCAAGCGCGCGACGCACTCCGCTGATCGAATTCATGTTTTTGATTTCGATCTTCGCGCCAAGCTCCGCCTGTTTCTCCGGCCGCACCGAAACGTTGCAGTCGCAGCGCAGTTGTCCTTTCTCCATGTCGGCGTCGCTGACCGCGCCGTAAATCAGAATTTGTTTGAGCGAAGTGAGAAAAGCGAACGCTTCCTCCGGCGAATTGATTTCGGGTTGGGTCACGATTTCCATCAACGGCGTGCCGGCACGATTGAAATCGATGCCGGTGCTTGTCTCAAAATGAAAACTCTTGGCCACGTCCTCTTCGAGATGAATGCGGACCAGATGCACTTCCTTGTCCGGCGTCGCGATATTTTTCTGCGCATCTTTTGGATAAGCGAGGTCGTGCAATGGCACGTTGCCGTTAGTGCACAGTGGCATGTCGTACTGCGAAATCTGATAATTCTTCGGCATGTCCGGATAAAAATAATTTTTGCGGTCGAACTTACAGATCGGCGCAATGTCGCAGTCAAGCATCAGCCCGGTCAGCACGGTCATCCGCAGCGCTTCCTGATTCATCACCGGCAAGGCGCCCGGCAAACCGAGACAGACCGGACACGTGTGCGTGTTCGGCGTCGCCCCAAATTCCACCGGACTCGCGCAAAACATTTTGGAGCGCGTCTTTAGTTGGACGTGAACTTCAAGACCGATCGTTGCGAGGTACTTCATTGCGGCTTCTGCGTCGCGTAGTTGAGCGCCGCGTTCAGATCGAATTTCTTCAATCTAGCTCGCAGATCCGGGTCGTTCGCCGCATCGATAATGCGATGATCTTGAATCAGCTCGAGCAATTGCCCCTGCGCGAGCATTTGCGAGATCTCCGGGTCATTGCGCAGGGCAATGATTTTGGGATACTCACTCAGTTCTCGTGCGCCGGGAAAAGATAAAAATCGCTCCGCATTTTGAGGATTGGCCGCTATTGCTCCAACCTTTTCGATTACATCGTAGGTCTTTTGTGGAACAACATCGATTTTCTTGACCGCGTTACCGATCACTCCCATCTCGAGCGAGTTTTTCAGACGCGCCAAAGATGTCGTTAAAGGCGCCTGCTGGTCTTCATTCGCTTCGCCCAAAAAGCGCCGCCGCACATCGACAGCATGCAGGACACTGGAGTCGCTTGCCTGTTCGCGAACTTGCGCGTCAGCCACTGAACCAATCGCTCGGACAGCGACCACGATCAGCCACACAAGGAACACACCGAAGAACACTCCGAGCACCGCTCCGGTCGATCCATAGAGCAATCGAACGATCACCGAATCATGCTGGCTCGTTCGCCGAAAAAGGGCCGAGCCAATCCCACTGATGAGCGCGTAAATGATCAACGCAAAGGTCGCGCCGGCAAAGATCGACAACAACGCGTCCGGCATTCTGACAAATATGCCGAGCAGTGGCGCAAGAAATTTGCCGCCGAAAAATGCGGCGAAGTATGCGGCGATGAGCGCGCCCAATCGCGCCACTTGCCGCGGCAAGCCGCGACGCCAACCCCGCAAGACTTCGAACAGAATCAAAGCGAGCGCAAAGGAAACAAAGACGAGTTGCCAAAGCGGCGACCCGGCGGCGGCTTGAAGTTGCGAGTTCATTAGGTCGAAAAACTAATTGCACGCTGGCGGAGCGCGTGATCGCACAGCACGAGTGCGGCCATCGCCTCGACCATCGGGACGGCGCGCGGCAAAACGCACGGATCGTGACGACCGCGGGCCGCGAGTTTCGTTTGTTCGCGCGACGCGCTGACCGTTTTTTGTTCGCGTGCAATCGTCGCAGTCGGTTTAAACGCCACGCGAAAATAAATCTCTTCGCCGTTCGAGATCCCGCCCTGGATGCCACCGGAATAATTCGTCGATGTTCGAATCTTGCCGCCGCGCATTTCAAACGGATCGTTGTGCTCCGAACCGCGCATGCGCGTGGACGAAAAACCGGACCCGATCTCGAAACCCTTCGTCGCCGGCAAGCTGAGCATCGCCTTCGCAAGATCGGCCTCGAGTTTGTCGAAAACCGGTTCGCCCAAACCGACCGGCGCGTTCCGCACCACGCATTCGATCACACCGCCCAACGAATCGCCTTCGGCACGAGTTTTCTCGATCAATGAAATCATTTTTTTTGCTGCCGCTTTGTCTGGACAGCGGACAATGTTTGCATCGACGTCGCTAGCTTTCACGTTCGACCTGTCGATCTTCACCGCGAGCTCGTGGATTTGCGTGACGTAAGCGACGATGTCGATCTTCGGATAAAACCAGCGCAGCACTTTTCGCGCGACCACAGCGGCGGCCACGCGCCCGATCGTTTCGCGCGCGGAAGCGCGTCCGCCGCCCTGCCAATTCCGGATTCCGTATTTTGCTTCGTAGGTGAAGTCGGCGTGCGACGGCCGGAATTTCTTTGCGACCTCCGCATAATCCTGCGGTCGCGCATCTTTATTGCGAACGAGAATTCCAATCGGCGTGCCGAGCGTTTTGCCTTCAAACATTCCGGCAAGAATTTCGCAACGATCTTCCTCCTGCCGTTGCGTCGTGATTTTGCTTTGACCCGGGCGCCGACGGTCGAGCTCGCGTTGAATGTCGGCCTCGGAGATGTCAATCTTCGGCGGACAGCCATCGATCACGACGCCGATGCCGCCGCCGTGCGACTCGCCGAACGTCGTCACCCGAAAGAGTTGGCCGTAAGTATTTCCCATCGAGCGGCCAACTTAGACGCCGCAACGCGGGCTCGCTACCGATTTTAGATCGCTTCGAGGGCGGTCTTTAAATCGTCAGTCAAATCTCGCAAATCTTCGACGCCGACTGAAAGGCGAACGAGCGAATCGGTGACGCCGAGTGCTTGGCGTTGCTCTTTCGGCACTGACGCGTGGGTCATGAGAGCCGGGTGATTGATCAGGCTTTCCACGCCACCCAAACTTTCGGCCAGCGCGAACAGGTGCGTGTTCTCAAGAAATCGCCGCGTTCCCTCGAGATCCGCTTTCAGAACGATCGTGACCATTCCGCCAAAACCGCGCATTTGGGTGCGGGCGAGATCGTGCTGCGGATGCGATTTCAAACCCGGATAGCTCACTGATTTCACTTGCGCCTGTTCTTCCAACCAGCGCGCGATCTCGAGGGCATTCGCGCAATGCCGCTCCATTCGTAGGGCGAGAGTTTTCAAGCTTCGCAGCACCAAAAAACTGTCGAACGCGCCCGCGATCGCGCCGACCGAGTTTTGCAAAAACCACATTCGATCGCCGAGTTCCTTGCTGTCTCCGACGACAGTGACTCCACCAATCATGTCGGAGTGCCCGTTCAAATATTTCGTCGCCGAATGGACAACAATGTCGAAGCCGAATTCAATTGGCCGCTGAATCCATGGCGTGGCGAAAGTGTTGTCGGAAACCGATAAAATTTTGTGTTCGCGCGCGGCCTTCGCGATCCCTTCCAAGTCGATGATCTTGAGAAGCGGATTGCTCGGCGTTTCGATCCAGACCATTCGCGTGTTCTTCTTGATCGCCGATTCGAAGCGCGACGCATCCGTTAGATCGACATAAGTAAAATCGAGATTCGCGGAGCCACGCCGAACTTTTTCGAAAAGACGAAATGTGCCGCCGTAAAGATCGTCGCTGACGACGACGTGCGATCCGCTTTCGAGCAGATCGAGTGCGGTCGCCATGGCCGCCAGACCCGACGCGAATGCAAAGCCGCGCGTGCCGCTTTCCAGATCGGCGACGCATTTTTCGTAGGCGAGCCGGGTCGGATTAATCGAGCGCGCATAATCGTAGCCTTTGTGTTTGCCGGGACTTTCCTGGACGTAGGTCGATGTTGCGTAAATCGGCGTCATGATCGCGCCCGTCGTCGGATCAGGCTCCTGGCCGGCGTGAATCGCGCGGGTGGCGAACTCGTGTTGTTTCTTCATGTCGATCTTATTTGAATGCGCGCGCTAATTGTATTCGCGCTGCGGCGGGACTGAAGACTTCGGCATGTTCAACCGCAAATAGGAAAGCAAATCAGTCCGCGTGATGAGACCGAGGAATTTGTCGTCTTCCATAACAATTGCAACGCGGCCGCGATCGAAAACTTCAAGCAAGTCGTTGAACTTGGCGTTCGGCGGAAGCGTTTCGAGTCGATCGGTCATCGCGTTCCTTACCGGATCGTTAAAGTGCGTTGCATCGCGATGCACTTTCACCAGCACGTCAGACTCATCGAGAATACCGATCGCGCGTCCACTTTGATCGACCACGGGCAATTGCGAAACGTCAGCGTCGCGCATCCGTTTGAAAGCGGTGAGCAAGGTATCGGTTGGTCCGACCGAAATGACTTCGCCGGCTTCATATCGATGCGAAATCAAATCGTTCAGATCGCCGTGCGGCGGCCGGTGAATGAATCCCTGCTCTGCCATCCAGAAATCGTTGTACATCTTGGAAAGATATTTGTTCCCGGTGTCAGCCACGAAACTGACGACACGTTTCGGTTGGGTCTGCTGCCGGCAGTAACGCAGCGCGCCCGCGACCAGCGTTCCGGTCGATGAGCCCCCAAAAATTCCTTCTTTCCGCAAAAGGTCGCGCGCTATCGCAAAACTTTCTTCGTCGTCGATCTCGAAAGCGTCAGTCACGAGCGACATGTCGGCGATTTCGGGGATGAAATCTTCGCCGATGCCCTCGACCGCCCAGCTGCCGGATTCCACCAGTTTTCCGGTCTTAACATATTCGTAGAGCACTGAGCCGGTGGGATCAGCCAGGACCATTTCAATTCCGCGACGCGGTTTGACGCGATTAAAAAAGCGGCCGAGGCCGGTCAACGTTCCGCCGGAGCCGACGCCGACGACAACTGCATCGACATCGTGGCGCATTTGTTCCCAAATTTCCGGACCGGTCGTGCGCTCGTGCGCAAGCGGGTTCGCGGGATTGCCGAATTGGTTCACGTAAAACGCGCCCGGAATTTCTTCGGCCAACCGCGCGGCGACGTCCTGATAATATTCGGGATGCCCACGCGTCACGTCTGATCGAGTCAGCCGTACTTCGGCGCCGAGCGCGCGCACGTGCGAGATTTTTTCCTGCGACATTTTGTCAGGAATAACAAGAACGACGCGGTAACCTTTTGCCGCGGCAACAAGCGCGAGACCGAGTCCGGTATTTCCGGCAGTCGCTTCAATCACCGTTCCGCCAGGTTCGAGTCTTCCTTCTTCCTCGGCGGCCTCAATCATCGACAACGCGATGCGGTCTTTGATCGAGCCGGTCGGATTTTGATTTTCCAATTTCAAAAAGAGCTGACAGGGGCCGGTGTCGAATTGGGTAATCTCGACCAGGGGCGTCTCGCCGATGAGCGAAAGAATCACTGGCGGCTTCTTGGTTGACGTTGGCGCTGTCGGAACTTCGAGCATGTCTAAAAGAGGGTGAGGGTTTCGCCCGGATAGTCGATCACGACTTTGTAATTGCGGAGAAAATTGTAGCCGACGATGCCATCGAGCTTTGCGCCGATGGCCGCGTTCAACATCGTGAAAAAATCTGCGATCACGGCGGCCATGTTGTCGATCTTAGCACCGCCGAGCTGAAATGATTCAATATTTCCAGCGCGAACATCGACGGGCGCGCCGCCAGTTGTGACCGGACCAACCGGCGAACCTTCGATCCCGAGTTGCTTCGCAAGCTCGGGCGCGATCGCGGTCGTCGATGTCCCGGTGTCGATCGCAAATTGAAACGGTCCGCGTCCGTTCGCGTGGACATCGACCAAAATGAGCGGCTTCGCTGGACTGGCCAAACGAATTGGCACTTCCGTTTTCGCGCTGCGCCCAAAACTTTCCAGCCGCGTCGGATCGTCAAAATGAATTTCACAATCGCTGTAATCGATCGTCACTCGAAAATGTTTCAGAAAATTGTAGCCGAGATCGCCGTCGATTTTCGCGCCGACGGTCTTGCCGATTTGGGCAAGATCGACAACGCCAACATCGACATCGTGTAATTTCGTTTCCCCGACCGCAAGCGATTCGACTTTGGCCAGCGACACGGAAACTTTGCCGCCGGCGCTTTGACCTTCCTTGGAGCCGATCACCTTTGTTTCGAGCTGTTTCGCCAGCTCCGACGAAAGCAACGACGTGCCCGCGCCAGTATCGAGAATGAAATCGAACGGACCACGATCGTTTACGCGAACCGGTAAAAGAATGAGCGGTTGCGCACCGCCGGCGAGACGGAATTTATTGCTGTTCGGAGAAAGCGTCGCGGCCGTCATTCCGGCAACTTGGGTTCGCCCTTATGCGACCATTCCGATTTGCTGTCCTCGAGAAATTGTTGCAGCACCGGAAAACGAACTTCGCCGTAGCTCAAAGCATAGCGAAGATCGCCCCCTTTATAGACCCAGGTTGTCGGGATCCAGGAAAGCGGCATTCCGGCAAATTGCTTGATCTTCGCATCTCCGCGGCGCGGGCCAGGGTCGGCCAGAATCGTCACGTTCGGTTGATCGGCGATTTGGAATTTGGCGAGCAACGATTTTCCGTCGCCGTCGTCGTTCCAAACCGAGACGAAATAAAATTTCACCTGCGGATTGTCTTTCACCATTTTCAACCAGCCGCCATTTTTGAGTTCGGCCTGACAATTGGAACACCAGGGCGCCCAGAGATGAACAACGGAAAGCTCCGGCGCTTTGATTGCCGCGAGAATCTTTTGCTCGGCAGGCGGATTAACGAAGACATCTTTACCCACTTGTGCCCGAGCATGGATTGACGGCATCGCAACAATCCCAGCCAAGATTAGCAATCGTAAGATCGACATCGCGAGTTAAATATGGAGAGAAACGCAACGTCCTCAACGCTGACTTCGAGTTGTGTTTCCATCGAATCCAGCGTAAGTGGAGCCGTCCGCGCAGAAATCAGGTAAATATGATGCCATCGACAAGTAAAAGGACATCCACCGAGGTCTTCGAATGCGAAGTGTGCGGCGCGCGAAAGCGCCTTGAGTCAGCCAAACGGCATTGGTGCGATGTTTGCACCCGTGGCACTCCGGTGGAAATGCGACGGACCAGAGACAAGTGGAAGACCACCAGCAGAACTCCGAGCAGCAATTAGGGACGAGTCTCGCCTCACGGATCAGCGTTTGACCATTCGCGCGAAAACACATACTATGGCGCTCCGTTTTCCGATGCTTTAGCTGCACGGAAAGATCGATCCTGCCGGGGCGGGATCGCTGCCCCAAGGAGGCCCTTTAATTATGGTTCAAATGCAGGATGTGATGTCGAAGCCGATGCCGGATTTTCGGGAAGGCAGCATCGTCAAAGGACGTATTTTGGAAGTTCGCCCGCGCGAGGTGCTGGTCGACATCGGTTACAAATCGGAAGGCGTCATTCCACTGGCGGAATTTGAGGACGTGGAAAATCTCGAAGTCGGCGATGAAGTCGACGTGCTGCTCGAACGATTGGAGAACGACGAGGGCATGGTGGTCCTTTCGAAAGAGAAAGCGGCCTATCGCCAAAATTGGAACAAGATCGCGAGCGTGTTTCAGGACGACGGCCTAATCAAAGGCAAGGTCAAATCGGTCGTTAAAGGTGGATTAATGGTGAACATCGGCGTCGAGGCATTTTTGCCGGCCTCGCAGATCGACATCGTGCCGCCGAAAGATTTGCAGCAGTTCGTCGGCAACACTTACGATTTCAAGATCGTCAAGATTAACGACGATCGTCGAAATGTTGTTTTGAGCCGGCGCGAGTTAATCGAACAGGAACGAAGCGAGAAGCGCCAGAAGTTCATGGACAGTGTGAACGTCGGCGACCGTGTTACCGGTACGGTGAAAAATCTGACCGACTTCGGCGCGTTCATCGATCTCGATGGAATGGACGGCTTGCTCCACATCACCGACATGACATGGGGTCGACTCGGGCACCCGAGCGAGCTGGTTAAAGTCGGTCAACAACTCGAAGTCCAGGTGCTCGACATTAATAAGGAGAA
>WNFS01006435.1_pt1 | contig 18284 bp, 12 predicted proteins | sample 5400141 | NCBI WGS metagenome assembly WNFS01 (sample SAMN13153358, study PRJNA577476) | soil metagenome | isolation source: 60 cm saprolite under Madrone tree | place: USA:California | collected 2016-06-14
CACAATCGTGGAGTTTGACCCTCCTTGCTGCTGGGCAGTGAGCCGCTGGTAAAAAGGCGCGCTGTCTTCGCAGAAGTGGCACCCTTTCCTGAGCCCCAATACCAGTGTTTGATCGTGTGCGGCCCAATCCCAGCCGTCCGGACTAGCCAACTTATCGCCGGCTTTAACTTCGTTCGATTCTGGGGCAACAGTAGACAACCGATCCTTGAGAAAAACTGACCCCACTACCACGGCAAGAACGATCACGATGATGTTGGCGACCGCTTCAATTTTGCCCTTCACCTCAACCTCCTCTTTAGGTTGCCCCCTGCTTCGACTGCTGACTAACTATGGTGTTACGAATCTAAGTCCAAGTTGCCTGAACCCCAGCTGCTGCCGAAGACCTTTGCGGGCTTTATCAGGTAGAACGACCCTCGGCTTTTCAGTGCCGACTGTCTGAGCCGCATCCCGACAACCCTGATCGCCCGCGCGTTTTTCGTCGCAAGGAAGCGCGAGAAAAGCAAGAGGCTCACCGCTTTGATCAACAGCGGTGCCCACGATTTCCCCGCGAACGTTAATGTCGGCCGCACTGACGAGGTACAAAGAGGAACCAAGTGGAGTGAGAGCATTCAGATCAGTCATCACGCCTGTTTGCCATAAGAATGCTCGGCAGACGCTAAAGTCGCTGTTGCAGGACTGACCTACCACTTGGTCTCCGTCGTTGATGGCATTCGCCATGCTGAAAACATCACCCGGCAGCGTACCGAGGTCGGACATGATGCCGTTCTGCCACATAAAGGCGTGAAAAGTGCTGTCGCCGGGCAAGTCTGAATAACCGACTACTTGACCTCGGTTATTGATAGCCAAGGCGAAATTGTTCTCCACTCCTCCAAGGCTGCCCAAGTCGGTGACAGAGTTGTTTTGCCACAGAACGGCGTGAATCGAGATGGGGCCGATTCCGGGTCCGCTCCCGCACATCCCAGAGCCGCCCACCACCTGGTTGTAATCATTGACCCCAATGGCAGCTCCGATCGCGTCGCCAGCCACCGGGGGCAATTCGTGGATCGCGCCCCCGCGCCAGACAACAGCCTTGTAGTCGAGCACCTGTGGAGGAATGCAGTTTGGGTCCTGCGTGCTGTTCTCTGCCACTCCCACAACTAGGCCACGGTTGTTTGCTCCCAAGGCAGCACTGTTGTGACCTCCTATCGTTCCCAGTGGGTCCATCACCCCATTGCGCCATCGGAACCCACGGCAGGATTGATTACTCCCATTGCAAGCACCTCCGCTCGGAGTACAGGAGAAAACGCAAAAGTTCTCTCCCAAGGGATCGATCGTAGAAGTCTGAGCGAAACCGACGATGAGGCCGGCATCGTTTTTCACCGGGAAGTCCACATTGCTGTTATCGCCACCAAGCGTGCCGAGGTCGGTGACCACTCCGTCCCGCCAGAGGGCAGCGTGTTCCACTGTGTCGCCCGGGAGGTTGGCCACGCCGGCGATCCAGCCTTCGTTGTTGATACTGTGCGCGCTACTTCCGAACGCACCGCCCAGCGTGCCCAGGTCGATCACGGCATATCGTGTAGGCGCCGTATTCTGAGCCTGAGCAGCCACGAAAACTGGCCACACGGTTATGGTCAGAAACACGATGCTGGTTTTCTTCATGGTGTCCTCCTCAGGTCTTGGCAAGTCCAACGCTTGCTCGAGTTCTTAGAGGGTACGGAGGCAAAAAATCCTGAGGAAATGACGTAGTTATGCCGAGGTTTTGCCGATGAACCAGTCAGAATCTCTCCTTAGAAGCCCTTAACGGTTTTATAATCTGTCAGATTCGCTTCGTGCGGAGGATAGCGTGGGCGCCGACTTCCGATTGGGGCCGTGGCTGATTGAACCAGGCCTTAACACTGTCTCTCGACATGGCTCCTCCGTTCACCTCGAACCAAAAGTAATGGCGGTATTGGTGTGTCTGGCCCAGCAGCCGGGAGAGACGGTCCGCAAGGATCAGTTACTCAAAGAGGTGTGGCCAGACACGTTCGTCACGGACGATGTCCTAATCCGCTGCATCTCGGAGTTGAGGCGAGTCTTCGAGGACGATGCCCGTAAGCCGAGCATCATTGAGACAATACCTAAACGCGGTTATCGGCTTCTAGCTCCGGTCGAGCCGATCAACCGAGAACAGATTGCATCGCCGCTATCGCCGCCCCAAGCGGGCCCTGAGCGATCAAGGCCAGTTCGCAAGTGGTCGGTGTTTGCACTTGTGTTTGGGCTTGCAATAGTGGTGCTGACTTTCTTGAGGTTTGGTGGCCATACCTTTTGGTTCGGGAAGAGTGCCTCGCCTCAGATCCGTTCCATAGCTGTTTTGCCCCTTCAAAACCTTTCCGATGATCCCGCCCAAGAGTACTTGTCCGACGGAATGACCGATGCGCTCATCACTGACCTAGCTCAGATGGGTTCTTTGAAGGTGATTTCGCGCACCTCCTCCATGCGGTACAAGCAAAGCAAGAAGTCATTGCCGGAAATCGCACGCGAACTAAATGTAGACGGGATCATCGAGGGCACTGTGCAGCGCTCCGGCGATCGGGTGCGCATCACCGCGCAATTGATTGAAGGTCGTTCTGACGAGCACCTGTGGGCGAGCAGTTACGAGAGAGACATCCGTGAGGTATTTGTGTTGGAACGAGACGTGACCCGCGACATCGCCAACCAAGTTCAGGCGAAGATTACAGGGCTGGGCCAGTTAGTACTCCCTCAGCCCCAGGCGATCAATCCGAAAGCGCTCGAGGCGTACCTTCAGGGGACCTATCACCTGAAGGGATATGGAAGAGGCTCGGGTGAGCAGGAACTGAGAAAGGCTTCCGAATACTTTCAGCAGGCAATTGACACGGATCCTAATTTTGTGCTGGGGTACATAGGTATGGCCAAAGCACATGGCGATGTCCCGGTCAGCACGCCTGAAGACAGGGCAATCCGAAAGAATGCCGCGGAAGCAGCGTTGGCACTCGATCCGAAATCTTCAGAGGCCCTGGGAATCCTGGCAGACTTCAAGTGGCATGATTTTGACTGGTCCGGCGCCGAACAAGCATACCGACAATCCATTAGTTCCAACCCCAACAACGCCCAGGTACGAGACGACTTCTGCACTCTGCTGGCGGAAATGGGGCGCATGGAGGAAGCTTCGCGCGAGTGCCAGATCGCCCAGGAGCTCGACCCCGACAACGCCCACCTGCCGTTCGTGTTTTATTGGCGGGGTGAATCCGACCGCGCAGTTGCGATGCTCCGCATGATGATCGAGCGGCAACCGAATGATGGTGGGATGCATTACCTGCTTTTTCAGAGTTACGCTCAACAGGCAGACCACAAAGATGCGATTGAGGAACTACAGAAAACGTACACACTGTATGGGTATTCTGAAACAGCAGGCAAACTTCATCGCGCGTTTGCGACCTCTGGGTACAACGGAGCCTTGCTAGCCCTTGCCAAAGATCTCGAACGGCTCCACGCAGCCAAGCAGACCTTTATGCCTGTCAACTTGGCGGACCTATACGCAACTCTGGGCGAAAAGGATCGCGCTTTCTACTGGCTAGAACAGGCATACGCACATCGCGACATGATCAGCCTTGGCGAGCCGCTAGACTACATAATGGTCAATCCCATGGTTAATCCGTTACGCTCCGACCCGCGATTCAAAGACCTCGTACGCCGTATGGGCCTGCCGCCATAGGGGGTGTCGTCGGTGTCGTCATGGTTGTTTCTAGAACACCTCCGCTGGCTGTTGCGTTACTCCTGTTGATCGTCTCGATAGTTCCCACTCTCTTGTTCGCCCAGGCAACCGTCAGTACCGGCAGCATTGTCGGCACGGTAAGCGATCCCTCCGGCGCCGTCATCAGCGGTGCAACAGTAACGATCACCAATGTCGCGACAGGACAGACTATTGAAATCGCGACCAATTCTTCCGGCTCATTCAACTCGGGAGCGCTAGTTCCGGGCGATTACAAAGTCCTGATGTCAGCAAAGAGTTTCAGCTCTACCGAAACCACGGTGACCGTGCTGGTAGGCAACACGGCCACAGTGAACGTAAGGCTGCGAATCGGGAACGAGAAGGAAGTCATCGAGGTGCAGGACTCCGCTCTGCGTGTAAACACCGAGCAACCTACCGTGCAAGGCGTATTGACAGCGAAGCAGATTGAGAACCTGCCGATTAACGGGCGCAATTTCCTGGACCTTGCTCAGTTGGAGCCGGGGGTTCAGATCCAAGACGGAGCGAACTTTGGCAAGGATGGATATTCATCCATATCCTTTGGTGGCCGTTTCGGCCGCACAGCACGAATCGAAGCGGATGGGATAGACGTTTCGGACGAGGTGTTAGGCTCAACCACAATAAACATCCCCGCAAGCGGAATCCAGGAGTTTCAACTCAGCCAATCGAGCTTGGACCTTTCCACAGAGCTGACTTCATCCGGTGCTGTGAACGTGACCACGCGTTCGGGAACAAATGCCCTGCATGGTGAGGCTTTTGACTTCTTCCGCGATAGCTCGCTCGCTGCGGCGTTGCCCACTCCGCCCGGACTCTCCGAGTCGTTCCAGCGCTCTCAATACGGCGGGCTCTTAGGCGGACCGGTCATCAAGAACAGGTTCTTCTATTTTCTGGACGCCGAACGCACGCTGCAGCATCTGCAAGCGCCAGTCTTAGTGGCCGCCCCTTTTCAACAATCCTCGGGAAACTTTAGCTCGCCATACCACGAGAATAACCTGATGGCCAAAGCGGACTATCAGTTGCCCCATTCCGTCCATGCGTTCTATCGTTTCAACTACTTCGACAACTCGTTTGTGACAAACGGATCCTTGGGCTTTTCCGTGTATGACGGAAAAAACGCCACGCGAACGCATGTGGCTGGCCTCGACTTCAATACGCGGAGCTTCACGCATAGTATCCGATTCGGATATCTGAAAACGGGTGGGGAGCTGGTCGACGGTACCAGAGGCTCAAGCCTACCCCTTGCCAATTACCCGCTTAACCTGCAGATGGGAAAGACTGGACTAGCAACAGGAGCTAACAGCACTGTGCCACAGTTAATTCTCCAGAGCGATCATCAGATCAAATATGATGGCAGCAAGATTTGGGGCCCGCACATTATCCGCTATGGCTTCACTTTTAATCGTATCGCTGCCGCGGGTCATGTGCCGTTTGGCAGCCTTGCACCTACTCTAATCACGAATATCGGCATGTCTGAGATGAACTTCGCGGCCGCTGGAACTTTTATCTGCACTGCGACGAACGGATCCACCGTGACGGGTACAAGCTGCCCGCTGAACTATCCCGTGGAAATTGTATCTGTAAGCAATGGCCTTGGGTACGTGACGCCGTTTCCGGGGCTAGGCCTTCCACACGCGAGCCGGGCCGCAGCAACAGCCAATTTCCTGCTATTCCGGAACTCAACGCCTTGATACCTGGTCTCGGCAACCCCGTTCGGCAGCCGAATTCAAACTTAGCGCCACAACTGGGTTTTGCGTGGGATCCTACTGGCAAAGGCAAGACCTCGATTCGCGGTGGCGTCGGGCTCTTCTATGAGAATGTGCTCACGGTTGTAGACGGGTTAGATCCTGAGCTTCGCACGCAAACGGGCGATGTCTTCTGGCAGGGTCCACCCGCCTGCAATGGAACCGGTCAGCCTGTGCCTGTACCCATCCCGGGAGGCACGCTGCAACCAGGGTTCTGTGGTGCAGCCGCCGGGGGGCCGATTGCTATTGGAGCCGTTGGCAATCAGATTGCCGCGTTTCAAAAGCAGTATCAGGTGGATTCTCCGTTTGAGTTAAATGCACCGAATCCAAATTATATAGGGACATTGCTAAAGCAAGGAATCGGGCCCTTCATAGGCCTGTACGGACCCGATTTCCAGACGCCGCGCTCCGTCCAGATGAACATTGGCGTACAACGGGAAGTTCGCCCTGGAATGATTTTCAGCGTCGACTTCGTGCGTAATGTGCAGACGCACTACTTTATTGGCGTCGACAAAAACCATACCGGAGACACTCACTACTTCAATAAGGCCGCGGCCCTGCAAGCTATTTCCGCGACAAACCAATTTTTCAATTGTGGTACCGGCACAGACTTCAAAACCATTCAATGTGCGATCGCCGCCGGCGCGCAGATGAGCGACTACGCAAGCAACGGCTTGACCTCTTCCGCCGACTTCAATGCCGTTTGCTCGTTTCCGTCTCCCACCGTGCCCGGCAGCAGCTACGGCTGCGCGCTCCCCGGCATTAATCCCAACGCGCCGCCATTGCCTTTCTTCGAGCCCATTGGCCGTTCCGTTTACAACGGATTGCAGACCAAGTTGACGCACAACCTGCAGCACCCATTGCGAGGGGTGCGCGGGATGAATCTTCAAGTGTCCTACGCTTTATCTCGCTTTGAGAATAGCGGCGGGAGCGGCAGCGTCGGGAGTGGCGGCACTGGAGCACCCACCCCGCTATCAGCAGATCAGGACAGTGGCGTTGGCGCGCTTGATAATGCCAAGCCCAACCGATATTTTGGGCCATCAGTGCTTGATCGCACTCACCAGCTTTCGTTCGGCGGTTATGCTGACTTACCAGGCGGATTTCAACTGAGCGTCGTCTCGCATTTCTGGAGTCCGCTCTCGACAGCGTTGGTTGTACCGAACACCAACCTAGGACGGGGCGAAATCTTCCGCACCGATTTCACCGGCGACGGAACAGTCCAGGATCCGATTCCCGGAACGCATGTCGGAAGCTTCGACCGCGGAATCAACGCATCGAACATCAACAGCGTAATCACAAATTACAACAACACCTATGCGAACCAGCCGACGCCCGCGGGCCAGGTGCTGATCCAGAATGGCTTATTCACCCTGAAGCAATTGCAGCAGCTCGGCGCTGTGGCCCCAGTCGTGCCACTCGCTCCACCTGGCGAAGTCAATCTTTCTTGGCTGAGGGCTCTCGATTTGAGAGCCAGTTGGTCCTACACCATTCATGAGCGGTTCAACGTACAACCCAGCGTGGGATTTTATAACCTATTTAACTTCGCCAATTTTGACCTACCGGGAAACATGCTAAACGGGCTATTGACGGGAGCTGCAGGCCAGATAAATGGGACCACTCCAGAGGGGCATAATGTAAATCGTGTGGGCGTCGGAACAGGTGTCTACTCACTCGGCGCTCCCCGACAGATCGAGTTCGGCCTGAGGCTCACGTTCTAGCCCTAGACCCAGCGGCTGCTTCCGCTTGGACCTGATTGATTCCAATGGGAAACAGGTTTTGTTAGGTGCTCTTAGATACTTACATCAGAAATCGTTTTGTGCCTGGTGGCCGGAAGCTTGCTGTGGCTTTGGAAGTCCACTTGGCAGAAATGAATAAGTGACAGTCTGCACCACGCAGCCCGCCTCTGCCTTGCCCTCTGCAACGATCTGCATTGCCCTCATCGCTCTCCCGTGCATGGCCACTTCCTCCTCGAAACCCGCAACAATCCCTTTCAGAAGGCATCTATTTTCAAAGGAAATCATCCGGTGATTTCGATACTCTGATTTGGCCCCATTCGATACTTTGATTTGGCCCGGCTTCTCACCGTCGAACTGCACTGAAAAGACAAAGAGAAAACCGGTTTGCCAGGTTTGCCAATTAAGGGCCTCGTGAAAATAGCTAAGTGATTGTGGCGCCTTGCCTTAGCTTATTTTCCCCACTGTTCGCAATGAGGAGGCCGGGGGTTCGAATCCCCTCTCGTCCACCATTCCTGAGTAGAACTATCGTACAAATGATTGCGACTGCGGCGCCTATACAGGCGCTCGCCTCGAACGTTAGGTCTAGCTTTGTATCGTCACCGGGCCACTTTCGCTCGACCCAAACTATGGTGAGTGGAAGCGAAAAAACAAATCCGGGGAAAAAAGACCCAACACCGAGCAGAACAGGCTTGATCCAACTGTAATTCGGAGACTCATGGCCGGAGGATGCGAACCGGAGGAAGTAGATTCCAATTGACAGCCCAGCCACTGCAATTGCGCCCATAACGAATGTGCCTAGAACGTTGGGCCAGAAGGACACAGCAGGATTCTTGAAGTCTTTGAATATCTCAAATGCGTATCCGAGCGGCAGGAGGCTTCCAAACAAAGCGATTGCGCCAAGTATTCCTGAGATGATGCGCTTCGCCATTTGTCGTTACCCTATTCTATCAGGCCGCAAGCTGGTTCGACTGGATGCGTGCAGGCGATTCGCGAGAGTCACTGTGTGGCAGTGCCCGACAAGTCGCCAAACCGGACATCTCTAACAAGTCAAAAGGGATCGAACTCATCCTGCTGGAACCTTTAGTTGGTATATTATCCGGGTATGTTTTGCCCCGAATGCAGAGCTGAGTACCGCCCCGGCTTCACTCGTTGTGCGGATTGCGACGTAGATTTAGTTCAAGAGTTGCCCGCGGAATTATCAGGGACTGAGGAGACGCTGGGAAGAACCGAGCGTCCTACCCAAGACTCCATTGAGCGGTTTCGAACGAAGTCCCTTACAAAATCTGCGCTCACTTTCGGTCTCCACCAATTCATCGGTATGTACGGTATTCCTTATACTGCACCTCTGGTATTCAGCTTGGCTTTCAAGTTGCTCTTTCTTTTTGGTCGCAGCGACCCACAGAGGACTTTCTATTCCATAGTGAGCGAGAAGCCTTACTTCCCCGTCCAAATCATCTTCGGGTTGATTCTAGGTTGGCTCGTTGGTCGTGCCCTTCGGCACCGGTCAATGGTCTGGGTTTGGGTGCTTCCCTTGGCAATACTTAGTTATTCGCTGGTTACGGCCACAGTTCTAATCCCGACCTCTGTATTGGCCCGTCCTGGTGTTTTCCAATCTCGGTTCTCGCACTACTTCGGGTCGGGCTGCCAACCAGCGGCGCACTGTTTGGACCAATTGTTAGTCACTATGCCTTTTTATTCTTCGCTGGCCTATTCCATCGGGGCAGCGCTGGCACGGAAAACGCTCGGGTACGCCTCCTCTCAGAACAAGAAGCATTACCGAGCTGTCATGTTAGCTGGCCTTATCGTTCTTGCCGCTCTCATAATTGACCTCGTTATTTCCATTCAACGAAGTGGCTGGCACAAAATGTACTTCTTGGTCTTGGTGACACCTACAGGATTGGGTGCATTCTTGCTTTACGTGGGTTCCACAATCCGCCGACAGCCCGTCTCAAGCGCATGAGCGTATCTGAAATCCGCTTCACGTCAACGAGTTGCCACGGGTTGCTTGGCCAACTCCCGATAAGTCCCCGCGCCAAAATCAACTTCGGCGATTTGCGCGTTAAATCAAGAGTTGGCTGAATCGTAGAAAATAGAAGGCCAACTCCATCCAGTATAGGAAATGGCTAGGAATTATTTGGCAGCTTCGCTTGACGACATTGTTGACACAAGCCGTTTTCATCTAGGTCCAACTCATCTACGAGGCGGCGTAGTTTTGCTGGGATGAACACGGAAATATCAACTTCTGGTTCAGGCATTTATACTTCATCAGAAACTCTTCAATATCTGTTCCACGCTTGCCCATTCTCAAACCTCAAGACGACTTGTATATCACATTGTCTCTCCAAGTCCCGATTGGTCGTGCGGGCATGTTTCACATCTTTGGGTAGGTATGAAATGTGCCGTAAATAATGGCGTTTGGATTGGATTTCGTTCTTTCCAGCATGTCTTCTGTTTCTTCGCTAAATTCATCTTCATCTGAAACGGGATTGGCCCGGTCGATTCCAAGGAGCTTCCATCCGTAGCTCTCCAACATACGAGTACATTTTTGGCTGAACTCCTCTGAGTTACTTGCCCATGTCGTGACAGTGGTAAAAGCGGGTTCCCAGACACTTGGTGCCTCTGGACTCGCGTAGTAGATTTCAATCGTTCCAATCCAAATTTGGGGCTGCATAAAGCGATTCTTTCCTCTGCTAGGGTAATACAAATTGATGGAGAGGCAGCCTAACTCTGGTTAGTCGCGTAATCGGACACTGACCCAGTACTCACCCCGCTCGCAACCCACCGCGCAGCCAAAAACGAGATATGCTTTGTCAGGCTCACAAGGAGGAAGCCTGCCCGTGCAAGGTTTAGATTTCAAAACATTCGCCGAGTACGTGGACATCGTTGGTAGGAACGCACCACACGCGCTCGTGCTCGATTGGTGGCGTCGCGTCGACCTCGCACTCGTCGACTACTTCCACTCATTCGGTGAGAAGCGCCCACTCACGAGTCGCGAAGCGGAGAGACGCATCGCAAACGATCCGCAGCTTGGGCCGGAACTTGCGTCGGCCCTCTCAAAGCTCCGGCGCACCCGCAACACGATCGCACATGAGCCGACCATGCTTGCCGCTGCAGACGCCGCCGCGTTCGCTGAGGCCTCCTTGTGGATGATCGGACAGCTTACGCTTCGAAGGCGGCCGCACAAGATTCCTGCGGTTCCGATACTCTGACGGGGTTGACCTCCGCGCCGTTGCGTCAGTCGTGCCCACTACTCTTGTCTTCGGGCATTCGCGGAGCAGCGAGGATTCGCGTGCCGCGCACGTGGTCGTCGAACCCGGTCACCAATGCCACGATTACTCTTGCAATTTTCTCTCCCCCGATCGACGAGGGTTCGATGGGGTTCGCATAGTCTGTGGGGTCCGTGCAGATTAAGCGCAAGTCAATTACTGAGAGGCCCCGTTCGATTGCTACTCTCAGGATTACGTCGTTGAACACCGCCAGAGCGAGCGAGGCGATTCGCTGATACGCTTTATCCGGAAAGCATCCATTGTAAATCGTGCAGACACCCAGCGGCAGCCCGGGCCGCAGACACACATCCACTGCCGAACGGTATTGGGCCTCGAAATCAGCAGAAATGTCTGCCAAAGAATCGAGCGCTCTTGAAGTGGGTGTGCCAGGAAAATTGAAGAACGAAATACCTAGCCTTGATGCTTCCGTCAGCGCATTGTTGCCCCCAACACTGAGTATGAGATGGGTGCCTTCTTTTGGCAGTCGCTGCATTTGGTCAGGAATGTTCAGAGTCGTAGAACCATCCACGGCCAGCAGGGATACGTCCCATACGGACGGCAGCAGCCTGCGAACTTGCGACGCAACGTCCGGACCGCCGCTCGTGTAGTGAGCGTTATCGAAGATAGAATCTCCCAATAAGACTAGATGCGGCATGCTCATAATTCTATCGTCTTTGTCACTGCTCTGCGATTTACGGGTCTGGTTCTACTTGCCTGGCACGCCTTACCGGAGATGTGGATTCGCTGATCGGCACTTTTCCGGTTTCGGCGTCTCATTACTAATCGCGGTAAGCCAGCATCAGATCACTTCAGGTCAGCCAACCATCCAGGAGTTGGTCGGTTCCGGCAACACTGCGACGTTTTCATTCTGCAGTGGATTGGTTGGTTAGAAAGGCTGGCTGTCCCGTGGATTAGGCGCAAGAGCCGACATTTTCCAAAGTGGTGATAGAGCTACTGCAGCTTCGCGTATTCTGCCTTGGCTTCGAGCAATATAGGAATGTTGGGATCGGCGTCTTTCCAGAGTGTAAGGAAATCCTGATACGCGGCACGGGCCTTTGCCGTATCGCCCTGCAAAACGTAGGCGCGCCCGAGTTGCAGATGCGCCATGGCTCCGATGGGTTCGTTCAGCACGATTCCCCTATGATCGAGGATCTTCTGAAACTCTCCCGCAGCTTCCCGGCCACGGTGAGCCGAAAGAAAGGCTTCTCCACGCACATAAACGGGATACATGTTGGGCCAGTTGTAAAAGCCACCCGCCGGCAAACCGAGTTCATACGGAGCAGCGATCTCGAGACTATCAATCGCCTGCTGCGGATTAGAATGGATAAGCGCCAGCTTGGCGCGAAGGGTCGGAAGGTAATTGAACTGTACATCCGTGTCTTCAGCGAACCCTTTTTCGAAACCCTCTACGAATCGTTGGGTCGCCTTTGCGTTTTTCGCATACGCCGATGCCAGCCCGAATCCATAATAGATGTCGCGTCCGCTCGATGGCGTCATTGCCATCCTTGTCTGATCTAGTCCTTTGGCAGTATTGCCAAACAAGTCTTCGCGCAGCCCAGCCATGGCCTCGTAGGCTGCCGAAGCTTCTTTCTCTCCCGCCCGCTTCGCAGAATTTGAAGCCTGCCGTGACAGCTCACGCGCTCTTCCAAGATGTCCGAAATAAGCAGCAGTGTCGGCTTCTAGTGCCAAGAGCAAGTCTTCTTCTCCCGTCTTACCGGCGGCAGCGGCCACCTGTCGCGCCATTTCGGACGCGTCATCCTGATAGAAGGCGATCAAATAGGCGGTAGGACCCAAGGCAGAGTCCAGCCCCTTTTCGCGCGCCTCACGGGCTGTGGCTGCGGCGTCCTCGACACGGTCCAGCAGCAAGTAGGTATACGCGACAAATCGGAATGCCACGCTGTCATGAGGGAGAAGACGAAGGACCTCCCGGTGCTCTTTGAGAGCCGATTCGTACTGTCCGAGAGACATATAGATCACAGCAAGGCCGCCGCAGAAGCCAGGTTCACGGGGGTAGATTTGCTCCCCAAGGACATAGCTCCGCTGTGCTTCAATTAGGTTGCCAGTCACACCAAAGTAGTAATCTGCTTCGATGTTGAGCTTCTCCACCTCACTCACACTTCCGCGCAGCTCGAAGGCTTTCCGCGTATTCTCTACGGCCAAGGCCCTTTCGCCGACGGATCCATACGCACCGCCCAACTGGTCGTAAGCTATAGCAAAATTTGGATCAAGCTGAATGGCTTTCTGAAAAAACGGGATGGCTGCAGGAAAGTCGTTCTTCACACCCTGACTGAAGACTTGCAATGCCCCAAGGGATGGAGTCGTCGCTTGTTCGAGAGGCGTATTGTACCTTTGGAGCGTGCTCAAAGACTCTCCAAGTCTCCTTCGCATTTCCGAAGCGGCCTTCCCAAGAGCGTCGAGAACGTGGCTTTTGTCGTTCGCCTGCGCTTCGGTGCTTGCCAGCAAGTCCCCGTTAACACAGTTCACAGCCTTGAGAATCAGATTGTACTGGGTGCCAATCAGTGCAATCGAGCCGTCCAGTGCTGCGGCGCCGCTCGTCCGTTGACAAACTTCGCGCGTGATTTCAGGCGTGAGTCGCGTATTTGCCGGTCGTTCCATCATCCGCAACGTCTGATGGATTCCTTCCTCTGACACGAGACTCAGGAAGGGCGACTGCTCCAGTTGGACAGAAAGGCCTTCTCGAAGCGTTCCGTCGAAAACGGGATCACCCGTGGAATTGGCGAAATCTCCCAGAACGATGGTGTCCATCTCCGTGAGATGCCGCGCCTGCCGCGCCCGCCAGGTCAACGCTCCGGCGATTCCCACCGCGAGCACCACAATTGCCACCGTCACGACCATCTTCCGACCGCTTGGCGGCGCGGCTGCGCTCACACCCGTGCCGGCCCCTCTGGTTGTTCCATCTACACCGGTAACAGGGGCGATAAGCCGATACCCACGGCGCGGAAGTGTCTCGATGAAGCGCGGATTGTCGGCGGAGTCTCCCAGCGCCTCACGCAGTTTATTAATTGCCGTGTTCAGGCTGTTGTCGAAATCAACGAAAGTATCGGGCGGCCAGTTTTGGGAACGAAGCTCTTCGCGCGTGACCACTTCCCCAGGCCGCTGCAATAAAACGGCCAGCACTTGAAAGGGTTGTTCCTGGAGCTTGATGCGCTTGCCCTGCTTGCGCAGCTCCCCGGCGCGCAGGTCCACTTCAAAAACTCCAAAGCGGAGAAGGACCGGTGGTCGAGTCTCGATGGGCATCTATCCTTCACTCCCGGGACGATTGCAGCTTCGCGTACTCGGTCTTGGCTTCCTTGAGAATGGGGATGTCGGGGTCAGCGTCTTTCCACAACGTAAGAAAATCTTGGTACGCGGCGCGCGCCTTACCGCTATCTCCTTGAAGCGCGTAGGCGCGCCCGAGTTGCAAGTGCGCCAGCACGCCGATGGGTTCGTTGAGCACGATCCCACGATGATCGAGGATTTTCTGAAACTCTGTTGCAGCTTCGCCGCCCCTATGCGCTGCAAGGTAGGCTTCTCCTCGCACATAGACCGGATACAAATTCGGCCAGTTGTAAAACCAAAGAGTAGGCATCCCGAGTTCATACGGAGCAGCGACCTCCAGAGTATCAAGCGCCTGCTGCGGGTTTGCATGGTTTAATGCCAGTTTTGCCCGCAAGGTAGGAAGGTAATTGAACTGAACGCCTGTGTTTTCGGGGAAACTCTCATTGAAATTATCTGCTAATCCCTGCGAGTCGTCCCCTGTATAGGCTAGGGCAAGCAATACTGCATAATATTTATCTGGTCCACTCGAACGTTCCTTTGTCAGCGCCGTCCGTTGTCCAGCTTGGATTGCATTGCCAAACAGGCCTTCTCGCAAAGCGGCCACGGCCTCGTAGGTCGCGGAAGCTTCATTCTCCCCTGCCCGCTTGGCAGAATTTGAAGCCTGCCGTGATAGCTCACGCGCTCTTCCAAGATGTCCGAAGTAAGCAGCCGTGTCGGCCTCTAATGCCAACATCAAGTATTCATCTTGGTCTGGTTTGCCGGCCCAAGCAGCTACTTGCCGCGACATTTCGGCAGCGTCATTCCGATAAAAGGCGAGTGAATAGAGAATGGGCCCAAGACTAGAGTCCAGGCCCTTTCGTTGCGCCTCTCTGGCCAAGGCTGCGGCGTCCTCGTCTCGGTTCAGCAACAAGTATGTGTATACAAGGAATCGATACCTGATGGTGTCCGGAGCGAGACGAACGGCCTCTTGATGTTCTCTGACACCCGCTTCATATTGCCCTAGAGCGTTATAGAGAACACCAAGGCCGTTTCGGAAGCTTACCTCGCGTGGGTAGATTTGTTCGCCAAGGGTATAGCTCTGCCGTGCCTTCATGAGGTCGCCAATCACAACATTGTAATAATCTCCTTCGATGATCAGCTTCTCGCGCTCACTTACACGTGTGCGCAGTTCGAAGGCCTTCCGGATGTTTTGCACGGCCAGTGCAGTACCTATCCACTGATTCTCGTTGCCCATCGCGTCGTAAGCCGCGGCGAAATTCGGGTCCAATTGGATTGCGCGCTGAAAAAAAGCAACCGCCGCAACATCATCATCGCCCGCGAACGTTGCCTTAACACCCAGACTGAAGGCTTGCAATGCCTCCAGAGATGGCGTCGTCGCTTGTTCGAGAGGTGTGTTGTATTTCTGCACCGTACTCAAGGATTCGCCGAGTCTCTTGCGCATTTCCGAAGCGGTTGTGTTGAGCGCATCCAGAACATGGCTTTTGTCGTTCGCCTGCGCTTCTGTGCTCGCCAGCAAGTCGCCGTTCGCACAGTTCACAGCCTTCACGATTAAATCGTATCGGGTGCCAATCAAAGCAATCGAACCGTCTAGTGCTGCCGTGCTGTTGGTCCTTTGACAAACTTCGCGCGCGATTTGCGGCGTGAGCCTGACATTCGCCGGCTGTCCCATCATTTGCAACGTCTGCTGGATTCCCTCCCCGGATACGAGACTCAGAAACGGTGACTGCTGCAATTGCACCGAGAGCCCTTCTCGCAACGTTCCATCGAAAACGGCATCCCCCGTGGAATTGGCGAAGTCTCCGAGAACGATGGTGTCCCTCTCCGTGAGATGCCGCGTCTGGCGCGGGCGCCAGAGCAGTCCTCCGGCAATTCCCGCTGCGAGCACCACAACGGCCACTGTCACGACAATTTTTCGACTGCGTGTCCGCGCGGCCGCGCTCACCCCAGATGCGCTCCCTCTCGCTCTTCCATCTACGCCGGTGACGGGTGCGATGAATCGATACCCGCGTCGCGGCAGCGTCTCGATGAATCGAGGGTTATCGGCGGAATCTCCCAGCGCTTCGCGTAGCTTGTTGATCGCCGTGTTCAGACTGTTGTCGAAGTCGACGAAGGTATCGGCAGGCCAGTTTTGGGAGCGCAGCTCTTCACGAGAGACCACTTCGCCGGGTCGTTGCAACAGAACGGTGAGTATGTGAAAGGGCTGTTCCTGGAGGTTGATCCGCGCGCCCAGCTTGCGTAATTCCCCCGAGCGCACGTCCACCTCAAATACTCCGAATCGCAGGATTGCGGGCGGGCGGGTTTCAAGGGCCATTTGGCATCTACCCCAGACGTTCGCGCGAGTCTAACACCCCTCAACTGGATGACAAGGTTTAGATAAGGCTAAGCACTAAGTTACAGAAATACAAAACCTTAGTCGCTTAGAAGCAATCAAGACGCAATCAAGCCGCAGTCCATTGAGCTTCCTCAGAACCAGCCCCAAGTTCGCCTCCAGCGCATGCCTGTAGGTGGCAAATGAAGCTCAAAATCTGGACAACCCTATTCTCACTGACATTAGCGCAGTTCGCCTGGGGACAAACAAGCGGGAACTCAAAATTGGTCAACACAGAAGGAACCGCGCCTGAGGCCTCCGCAACCAGCTACACCGTCCTGGGAGCCACGTCAGAACAAGAGGCTCTGGTGCGAGCTCAGATTCGAATCATGCAACCCGATGTTTATCCTCTGCGAGTTCTCTTTGTGCCGCACTGGAAGTACGTTGACACGGCCAGAACCTTTCGTCTCCATGTGCCCGCCGGATATACCAGCGCTATGTTCACGCACCTACCCAGCCGAAGCGTGTTCATCGACAGCGACCGCTATGTGAGTGACGACTCCCTCGGATACTGGGTAGCACATGAACTCGGACATTTGGCTGCCAACAGCGCCAGCGAGAATGCTGCTGACAAAGCCGCCCGTGAATACCGAAAGCGCCTTAAGGATGCACGCAAACCAGACGTACATTAGCGTTTACCGGAGACTCGGCAGGGTCCAACCCGTTATTGTGGTCGGTTGACGGGCAATCACCCGGAAGTAGTGCCTCTCGGATTAGTACCGCCAAACGCGCATCTCGTCAGTGGATTATTTCTTTACGAGATGTCGACTTGGACGAAGCCGCCCGTATCTTAATCGCGAGCGGCAGGCTGAAATGGGATACACGAAGTGCAGTCCGGTGGTCCTGCACCACCAATGTCCACATCCGATAAAAGCTACGTGATTGGGCGGTTGGGCGAGTTGGGCAATTCACGGCCCTTTCAAAAAGCTAACTGATTGTGGCGACGCGTCTTAGCTTTAGTGATTCCTCGTTCGCAATGAGGAGGTCGCCGGTTCGATCCCGGTCTCGTCCACCAAACTACTTTGGTGCTTTGCGAAAGCCGGATGCTCCATCCGGCTTTCGGCGTTCTGAGACCGGAAGAGTTGGTCTTTATTCTAGCGAATTCCGCGAGGCGTGGGATTCTCCAGCCGTCGGCGATTCCATTCGGAAGCTCAGGGAAAGCGATCTTCCCCCTCAGCCGTTCTCTATCCCGGCGAGCAGGACGCTCGATGAGTCGTGTTGCGGTTGAAGCGAGGGCACGCCAACTGCTCTGGCACTTCAACGAGTAGCGCGTTTTTCGCCCAAGTGAAACGAAGTGTGGAGTGGAGAGGCGTAGTTGTGGGATGCAAGTCCGTGGAGGGAATTGGTCAGCATTACACTCGGCCTCGGATTGAGCTTACGGGCGTAGTGCTCGACCCGAGCCTGCCCGTCGCTGCGTGATTGGAGCGCCAGCCCCTGCTCAACCTGGGCACAGGTTATTCGCGAAGTAGTTGATGGACCAAGGGAATCGCGATTGAACCTTCGCCTACTGCCGACGCAACACGCTTGACGTTCCCGCCGCGCACATCACCGGCGGCGAACACACCCGGCAGACTGGTTTCGAGCAGATACGGCCGGCGCGCGAGTGGCCAGTTCGCGGCACGCAGCTCATCCGCGGAAAGATCAAAGCCGGTCTTGATGAATCCTTTTGCATCCAGCACGACACAGCCCTCAAGCCACGTGGTGTTCGGAATAGCTCCCGTCATTACGAATAGATGAGCAATGTTCTTCTCGACGGTCTTGCCGCTCTGCCCGTTCCGCCAACTCACACGCCCAAGGTGTTCGTTGCCATCGAGTGCGACAATTTCGGTATGTGGAAGGACCGTGATGTTCGGAGTTTCCTCGATCCGCCGAATCAGATAGCGCGACATAGTGTCTACCAACCCGTCTGATCTGACCACCACGAAAACTTGTTTTGCGCTTTCAGCCAGAAACACTGCCGCTTGACCGGCGGAATTTCCACCGCCAACGACGATGACCCCCTGGTCCTTGCATAGCTGAGCCTCGATAAACGTTGCACCGTAATAGACTCCAACACCTTCAAACCGTGAAAGATTCTCGACGGCCAGTTTTCGGTATTTCGCACCGGTAGCGATCACGACGGCGCGCGCCGGGACTCGAGCGCCATCTGCTAATTCGACGACATAA
>WNFS01001338.1_pt1 | contig 18279 bp, 17 predicted proteins | sample 5400141 | NCBI WGS metagenome assembly WNFS01 (sample SAMN13153358, study PRJNA577476) | soil metagenome | isolation source: 60 cm saprolite under Madrone tree | place: USA:California | collected 2016-06-14
CTCCTTGATTTTGTCCACCATCAGGCCGGTGTCGACCAGATTGTCGATGCCGATATGGTGCTCAACGCGACGCGGCAGCAGCTGATCCTCAATCTCGATTGCCGAGAAGCCGGACGCCTCCGCGAGCGCGATGGTGCGGTGGACGTGCATCGGATCACCCCAGCCGCTACCGGCATCGAGAATGATCGGCAGCCGGCATACGGCGCGGATATCGACCGCGATTTCGGCCATCTCGGGCAGGGTGATGTTGGCTTCGGTCACGCACTTGAGCCAGCCGAGCGAGCCGCCGCTCATGTAGACCGCCTTGAAGCCCGCATCCTCGGCAATCCGCGCCATGATCGGATTGAGCGCGCAGGGAGCGACGATCAGCTCGCCGCCTCGGATAAGTTCCCGGAAATTCGGCAAAATGGCCTCCATTGTTTCGCCGTCGCGGGCCGCACGATGCTAGGTCGTGCGATAGCGCGCGATTGCATCGTGGTTCCAGGCGATGCCGGTGCCGGGCGACGACGATGCAACCGCGCCGCCCTCGACGATCGCCAGCGGTTCGGCGAGGATCGCGTTCGCCCAATCCACGTATTCGAGCCAATGGGCGGTCGGGGTCGCAGCGAGCAGATGGGTGCTCGTCTCAGACAAGAGATGCGACGACATTTCGACACCGCGCGTCGCCGCCACGCCCGCCGCCTGCAGCCACCCGGTGACCCCGCCGATGCGGCCGGCATCCGGCATCACGAAGTCGCAAGCCGCGGCATCGAGCGCCGCCGTCACGGCCTTGGCGCCGTCGAAATTCTCGCCGATCTGGATCGGCAATGTGAGTTTGCAGGCGAGCTTGGTGTAGCCGGCGATGTTGTCGTGTCGGATCGGCTCCTCGATCCAATAGACGCCTTCATCCGCCATCGCCCGCCCGCGCGCCAATGCCTCCGCCACGGTGAGGGCCTGGTTGTAGTCGACCATGATGGCGATGTGGTCGGCGAGGCGCTGGCGCACCGCGCGGGTGACGGCAAGATCTTCCGCCAGCGTCGCATGGCCGAGCCTGAGCTTGACGGCGCGAAATCCGCCTTCAAGGAGAAGCTCCGCCTCGTCGGCCGCGGCTTGCGGCGCCATCAGCCCGAGCCCGCATGAATTATAGGCCGGCAACGGCCGTGGCGCGGCGCCCAACATGGTGGCAAGCGGAAGCCCGGCGGCGACGGCGAGCGCATCCCACAACGCCATATCAAGGGCGGAGAGCGCCATCCGGACGACGCCGGTAACGCCGATCAGCGTGAAGGCGCGCTTAAGCTTGGCGGCGATCGTCACCGGAGCAAGCCGGTCGCCGGCGATCAGGCCAACCGCTTCGTGCAACACCGCGGCGATCGCGACGCTGCCGCTGGCACGGTAGCAGAACAGATAGCTCCGCCCGGTGACGCCTTCCTCGGTCAGAAGATCGATCAGCAGCAACGGCGCTTCGCGTACGGTCGCGGCGCTGGTGCCGAGCGCAAAACGCATCGGGACCATCACCGCGGTGCTCTGCACCGCCCGCACCGTCAGGGTCGGCAGCGCACGATCTGGCGCCACAATCACTGCGGCTCGTCCCCGCCGCCGGCGCGTAACGCCAGAATGTCAGCTATCGCGCGATTGAGCGGGGTCGGCACCTTGACCGCGCGGCCAAGCTCGGCGACGCCGCCCGACAGCCAGCGCACCTCCAGCCGGCTGCCGCGTTCGAGGTCGTGGTGCATCGACGAAGTCATGTCGGCGGCGAGGTCGTCGGCTAATCGCAGCCGCTGTTCGGCGTAATCCTCCGGCAGGTCGATGCCATGGGCACGCCCGACCGCCACCACCTCGCGCATGACGTCGAGCAGGAAGTCGCGGGTTTGCGGATTGCTGCGGATCGGCCCAATGGTGGTTCGCATGGTGGTGGTCGTCCCCGAAAGGGCCACCAGAAACACGAATTTCTCCCAGATCTCGCGTTGGATATCTCCGGCAACCTCGGCCTTGATGCCGCCCGCAAGGCAGGCGTCCAGAAAGCGCTTCGCCCGCGGCGACGGCTCAACGGACCGCGGGCGTCCCGCCCGCGCTTCTTCCCTTGCGTGGACGCCCTCATTTGACGGAGCGGGCGAGACGCCCGCGGCCCCAGCGCGTCCGTCGAACTCGCCGAATACCATGCGCTCCAGGCTGCCGGTCCGTCGGATCACGCCGGGGCGAGCGATGGAAGTTGCCACATAGCACACGCCACCCATGATGCGGCTCGGGCCGAAGGCCTTCATCAAATATCGGTCCTTGAGAACGCCGTTCTGGAACGAGATCACCGCTGTTTCGGGTCCGACGATCGGCCTGATCTGGTCGATCGCCGCTTCCGTGTCCCACAGTTTGACGGCAAATATGACAAGGTCGACGACGCCGATCACCGCCGGGTCCTCGACCGCATTCACCGAAGGCAGGCGAATCTCGTCCGGCCCCCCCTCGACCGCAAGACCCCGTTCGCGCATGGCGGCGAGGTGGGCGCCGCGCGCCACAAAGGTCACGTCTGCGCCGCCTCCGGCGAGCCGGGCACCGAAATAGCCGCCGACCCCGCCTGACCCCATCACGGCAATTTTCACGCCCATGCTCCCTGTCGGTCCGACCGGCGGGATGCCGATCGGGGTGGTCGATATAACATTTTCTGGCCCGTCCGCGCTCTTGCGCCGGCATCGAAGCCCTGAGGAAAACCGCTGCTGCCGACGCCGGTCTCCGTGGATAACATCATGATTTTGCTTCTTATTTCTCATATGACCGGAGGCACCGCAGCGACCGCTGGTCTAAATCTTTCGGCCGACAATCCCGGCCGGCCAAATCATTGTGCTGCCGACGCCACGATGACACCAAGATGACGGATTATCGATTCGCCACGTGCGCTGGCCGGTCCGAATCGAGCGGGGAAAGATTTTTCATTTCTCAATTTGCCATCTGGCGCATGTTCGCGTGATATGCGATTGTTTTTAATCCCGAACCACTAGACAGATCGAAGATGGGACGAGGCAAAGATTTCCGCGATCGTCGGCGCGGCTATTCCGACGAACCGCCAGAACCCCCTCCCTCATTTGGACGCCCTCCACCGCGGTCCTTTGACCGTCCGGCGCGGGAGGCGTCTCGGCCTGTGCCGACAGGTCCGGAACGGCAGGCCAAGGTGAAGTGGTTCAATGGCGAGAAGGGATTCGGATTCGTCGAGTTGACCGACGGGTCCGGCGAGGCTTTTCTGCACATCAGCGTCGTCGAAGCTGCTGGGCACACCGCGCTCGAATCGGGCACTACGTTGACGGTGCGGGTGGGGCAAGGGCAGAAGGGCCCTCAGATCACCGAAATCACCGCCGTCGATGCCAGCACCGCAGAGCCGTCGTCTCCTCGTGGTGGTGGCGGTCCGCGATTCGGCAGCCGACCACCGCCGCGGGATCGCTCCTTCGACCGGCCGACCGGGCCCGCGGAGGAAGTCGAAGGCCAAGTCAAATGGTACGATCCGAAGAAGGGCTTCGGCTTCGTTGCGGTGGACGGCAGCAAGGATGTCTTCATCCACCGTTCGGTCCTTGCGCGCGAAGGCATCAATGAACTGGCCGAAGGCCAACGTATCCACATGAAAGTGGTGCCGGGCGCCAAAGGTCTCGAAGCGATCGGACTATCGCTCAAGCACGACGGCTGAGCCGGGCGGCGTCGAATCGAATCAAAAGGGCGCCGCGGGGCGCCCTTTTGATTCGGCAAGCGGACTCGAAAACAGGTCAATTTGCCGCCAGTACCGCTCGGCTGCAGCAATAGTTGTCGCAGCCCGTGCGATAAGGCAAAATTACGCCGATGCATAAACGACAACGACCTGTGGAGGAAAACCATGAAGCTCTACGCTGGACTGCTGGCGGCCGCGACCGCTGCTGCACTGGCCACTCCCAGTCGAGCCGACGACAGCGACAAATTCGTTGTCCGCGGCGACGCCACCAAAGTGATCATGGAGCAGAACCAGATCAATGTCGCGACTGCGGAGGCCATCAGCAGGGCTTGCGTCGAGGAAGCCGTCAAGCAGGGCGTCCGGGTGAGCATCGTCGTCTACGACCAGTTCGGTGAGCCGGTCTACATGTACCGCATGGACGGCCAGGCGAAGGTTGCGATCGAGACCGCGATGATGAAAGCCCGCACCGTCGTCAATACGCGCCAGCCCAGCAAGGCGACGATGAACCAGGTGCTGTCGGGCCGCTCGTCGGAGCTGCGACAATATTCGTTCGGCAATTTCGCCAATTCGGGCGGCCTGCCGATCGTCATCAACGGCAATCAGATGATCGGCGCCATCGGGGTCGGTGGCTCGACGCCCAATCCGCCGGCATGGAGCGACGAGATTTGCGCCTGGCGCGCCATGACCAAGGTGCTCGGCCCGCAGCCTGCGCTGCTGCCCGATATCCAACGCACCGCAGCGCCGGCGCCTTGATGACCCGTAGGATGGGTCGAGCGCCAGCGAACCCCATCCTAGCGACGCTGCAGCAGCAAATCGAGAGAGCGTTCAAATGATGGATGCACGGAAATTGCACGCGAGGACATTATCCGTTGTCACGGTGGCCCTGGCGGTTGCGGGATTTGCCAACCTGTCGGCCGCGCAGGAAGCGCAGAAGCTGTTCATCGAAGGCGACATTGTGCGCGGCAACACGCCCGCCGGGATAACCGGCCCCGTCTGCGTGCTCGCCAATCAGTTCAAGCGCAAGGAGAACGTGGTCTTCCGCATCCGCGTGCGCAGTGTTGCGGGTGAGCCGCTGGACGACAAGACCATCAAGGGCATTACGGTCGAGCTGTCGGACGGCCAGAAATTTCCGGCGTCGTACCGACCCCGCCCGCCGGTCAGCGTGCGCACCGCCTTCGGCCTGACCGAACCCCTCGATTATTTCTGGTCGGCGGCCTGGCTGATCCCCCAGGACTATCCGACCGGCTCTCTGAGCTACCGGGTGGTCGCCACCGACACGCAGGGCAACACCCAAAGCTGGACGCCGTTCAAAGACCCGAGGTCGCTGCCCATGGTGATGCCGGGGGATGTGGAATACACCAAGTGAACGCCGCGCTCCGCGAGTTGACGGCGGCGCGAGCCGGTGCAGAACTCGCTCCCGGACCGGGATTGTTCTTGGCGGCGTTCACTCCTCTGCGGCCCACTTATTCTCGATTCCGACGTAGTCGCACAGGGCCACAATGGCCCGGTGCAGGCGCGTTTTAAGCGGTCCCTCCTCGTTGAGGTGCTCACTCTCTGCCTCATTGAGCTCTGTCACGAGTTCGCGCAGTCGTTCGTCCACCACGGCTCGCCTCAGAAATCAGGCTTGTCGGCGACCGGGATGTGGTAGTCAAACAAATGCTGGTTGTTCTCGGCGCAGACCTCTTCGAGCATGGGCTGCTGCACGCGCCGGTATTGCCGCACGGCCGACCACGGCTGATTGAAAGCGTCCGGGTCGTCGACCGTGTAGGTCACTTCGAGCTTTTCGCCGTTGTCGATCAATTTCCAGCGCTCGACGACGTGGAGCTTCGTGCTGTGCGGCGTGCGGTAGTAGTCGACGAATGTCTTGTCGTTCTGAGCGACGGTGTCGATCACGAGCGTGTCACCTTCGTAGTGCCCCACCGACTCGCCATACCAGGATGGCTTTGGGTTCTCCGAGTGGGGCACGTCGAGATAGATGCGGCGCACCTGCGCATCGCCCGAATAGATCATCAGGACCTGCCGGGGCGTCTGGATAAAGTAGACCGGCCGCACGGCGTACGTCACGAAAGCAGGAACGCCCGCCGGCCTGCAGCTTGAGCGCGCCGTAAAGGCGATCTTTCCGGCGAGCACCTCATCGTTGTCCTTCTTCATCCGCTCCTTGACCCAGGGTTTCAGGTTCGGATTGCCAAGATCGGCGATCCGGTACGTGGGTTGCCTGCCGATGTTGTTGGGAACAAAGGCGTGGGCCGGGTCCTGGCGCAGGAGTGGCGGCCCGCCCGCAACGCCGGTGATCTCGCCGGTTGTCACCCATCCGACCTGGTTCAACGAGAAATCGGGCGGCGACGCCTTCTGTTGCGCCGCGACCTGCGGGGCCAGCGCCGTGCAGACGAGGCCGGCTAGGGCACCGCTCGCCAGAAGTCTACCTCTTGAAAAGATCATGGACATTGTTCCCTCCTCGTCGGTCGTTTGTTATTGCGTGAAAAGTTCAAGCGAGGCTGCGATCATACTCAAGAATGGCATTCAGCAGAACCTGGGCTCCGGCTGCGCATTCCTCGAAGCTCGTCGATTCCGCTTCGTTATGGCTGAGGCCCTTGAGGCAGGGGACGAAAATCATGGTGGTCGGAGCGACCCGCGCGACATAGACCGCATCATGACCGGCGCCCGACACCATATCGCGCGTCGCAAAGCCCGCTTCCTCGGCCGCGCGCCTGACGCACCCGATCAGCTCCGGCGCAAAACGAACGGCCGGCGATGTCCAGATTTGCTTTTCCTGATAGGTCAACCCGAGTGGATCGAGGATCGCCGCCAGCGCGAGCCTCATGCGCTCCTCCATCTGTTCGAGGACATCGTCCTCCCGATGGCGCAGGTCGATGGTGAAGAAAACCTCACCCGGTACCACATTGCGGCTGTTCGGCCTGTTCTCGATGAGGCCGACCGCCGCGACCCCGGGAGCGAATTCACGGCCGATGGCGTCGATAGCGTCGATAACCCGCGCAGCGCCGAGCAAGGCGTTCTTGCGCAGATGCATCGGCGTCGCGCCCGTATGGGCGTCCTCGCCGCAAACCGTCACGTCATACCACCGCATGCCCTGCACGCCGGTCACGACGCCGATGGTCGCGCCCTCGCCTTCCAGGATCGGTCCCTGCTCGATATGAAGCTCGATCATGGCGCCGAGCTTGTGAGCGCCGGCCTGCTCGGCGCCGCGGTAGCCGATACGCGAAAGCGCGTCCGCGAACGTATTGCCGTCGCGATCTTGGCAAGCATTGGCGTAATCGACCGGGAATGCGCCGGCGAACACGCCGGAGCCCAGCATGGCCGGGGCGAAGCGCGAGCCTTCCTCGTTGGTCCAGTTGATGATCTCGATGGGCGCGTTGGTTTCGTAGCCCGACTCCTGCATGGTGCGAACGGCCTCCAGCGCCGCAAGCACGCCCAAAACGCCGTCGAACTTGCCGCCGGTCGGCTGCGTGTCGAGGTGGCTGCCCATGGCGAGCGGCGCCAGTCCTTGCCGCCGCCCCGGGCGTCTCGCGAACATATTCCCCACCTCGTCGACCGTGACCGTGCAGCCGGCCGCCTCGGCGGCCTTCCTGAACCAGTCACGCACTTGTCTGTCGTCATCCGTCAACGTCAGCCGGTTGATGCCTCCCTTCATGGTGCGGCCGAAGTTCGCCGTCTCCATCAGCGTGTCCCAGAGACGCTGGGCATTGATCTTCAGGTTCTGCATGGTGTCCTCGGCGCTGCCGCCGATCGTCACGGGGTAACGTCGTAGCGTTGCACCCCTTGCGGGGCCGTGAGTTCGCGCCATGTGGCGTTGGCGACGTGAGCGGCCGGGAACGGAGCGCGCGCCACATACGCCCCGGTTCCGGCTTCGGCGCGAAGATCGCCGTCGAGCCACGCGACCCTGCCGCGCGTCAGCGTCGCCCGCGGCAGGCCCCGGCAGGCTAGTCCCTCGAACACATTGTAGTCGATGCGGCTGACCTGCGATTTCGCCGTAACCGTCTTGGTGGCGTCGGGATCCCAGATGACGAGGTCGGCGTCCGACCCGATCGCCACCGCGCCTTTCCGCGGGTAGATGTTGAGAATGCGAGCGACGTTCGCGGACGTCACGGCGACGAATTCCTCTGGTGTGAGCCGCCCGGTGTTGACGCCGGCCGTCCACAGCACCGGCAGTCGGTCTTCGAGACCTCCCGTGCCGTTCGGGATTTTGGTGAAATCGGTGCGGCCAAGCCGCTTCTGGGCGGTGGTGAACGCACAATGGTCGGTCGCTACGACCTGGAGCGAGCCCGATTGCAGGCCTGCCCACAAGCTCGCCTGATGATCCTTGGGCCGGAACGGCGGCGACATCACCCGGCGCGCCGCGTGGTCCCAGTCGCTGTGGCGATACTCGTCCTCGTCGAGCACGAGATACTGGATCAAGGGCTCGCCGAAGACACGCTGGCCGGCGGCCCGCGCCCGCGCGATCGCCTCGTGCGCCTCCCGGCATGACGTGTGCACCACGTAAAGGGGGCATCCGGCCATGTCGGCGATCATGATGGCGCGGGTGGTGGCTTCACCCTCGACCGCCGGCGGGCGCGAATAGGCGTGGCCTTCGGGACCCGCGATGCCGGCTTCCCGACAGTGCTGCTGCAGCCGGAACACCACATCGCCGTTCTCGGCATGCACCAGCGGCATGGCGCCAAGGCCGGCGCAACGGCGAAACGACTCGTAGAGTTGATCGTCGTTGACCATCAGGACGCCCTTGTAGGCCATGAAGTGCTTGAAGGTGTTGATGCCGTAGGTTTTGACGCAGGTCGCCATTTCATCGAAGACTTGCCGGTCCCACCACGTCACCGCCATGTGGAAACCGTAGTCGCACGCCGCACGCTCGGCCTTGCGGCGCCAGTCCTGATAGGTGGCGAGCAGCGACTGGCCGGGACTCGGAATACAGAAGTCGATCACCATGGTGGTGCCGCCCGACAACGCCGCCTTGGTGCCCCATTCGAAATCGTCGGCCGTCACCGTCCCCATGAAGCCGAATTCAAGGTGCGTGTGGGGATCGATTCCGCCGGGCAGGACGAAACAGCCGCCGGCATCGATGACCTCGGCGGACGGCGCGGCTTCGAGGCCCGACCCGATCGCCATGACCACCCCATCCTGCACGAGCACGTCGGCCCGCCGCGAACTGTCGTGATTCACAATGGTGCCGCCGCGTATCAGAGTTGCCACTGGCCCAACCCCTCCCTGAAAGATGCTCTCGTCTCCCGCCTGCTCGCACGCCGATACCAGCAAAATCATGATGAGAGCGGATTTCGATCGCTTTGGATCATTGATTTCGTTGGGAATTCCAAAATTAGTTCGTTTTGCAAAATCCGCCTCCAACAGCCCGTGCGGTATCAAACATAATAAAACAATTGCCACATGGTATTTATATACCTGCGTACGGGCAATAGCATTGTGAGCTCCCGTGATAATCGCCGAAACAACGGGTCATCCCGTCGCAGTTGATGCTAATTTTTATGAGCAAACCGCATGCCAGCGATTTGATCCTTGATTCTAACAGGTGATTTTTTCGACCTGTGCGGGACGAAATAAATATCAGGGACAGATTTGGCCAAGCCGTCCTGAGCCGCCGCAATAGCTGACGTCCTGAATCTGCATCCGAATATTGTCGGGATCGGTGAAATAGACTTCCGGCGTTCCCAAGGGACTCGTCGGGCCGCCGCCGTTGTTGGCCCGTTGTCGCCACCTCACCCGGCACGTCAGAGGCTTGATGAGCGCAGGAATGCCGTTCTCAATCGGTTCGAGACCGTTGTCGATCAAGATTGCCATGGCGCGCTCGGCGTCGAAATTCTCGATGGTGAAGCACGCGTGATTGATGCCGGAAACGGCGTTGGGGTTGTTGGCCGCCGCATTGAAGACGATGCCATCCGTTCCCTCGCCGATTGCGAGAGTAACGCCGTCTCCCTGCATCGCGCGAACCGTGAGACCGAACGCAGTCTGATAGAAGTCTTTCTCGCGCGCACCGTTTGCGATGGTGAGGGTGACGTGGTTGATGGACTTTAGCTGGAATGCAGGTTTCGCAACCGCGGTGGGCGCCGGCGGGAGTACGTCGCCCCTGGCGCCCGCGCCATATCCATAGCTCGTGTGCGAAAGCTGGACCTTGATGCCGTTGGGATCCGGGACGAACAGCTCAGGCGTGTCGCCACGCCGCGTTATCTCGGCGCCGCCGACACCGAGGTCGGCAAGAGTGCGCATCGCTCGCTCAGCATCGAAATCCGCAACCGTCATGCCGTAGGAGAGAAAATCGGGTTTTGCGCCACGCCTCGCCGCCGTCAAAGCAAAGAAGTGCGGCCCCTCGCCGACGCGAAACACGATCGCTTCGCCTTGCCGGACCGGCGGACCGAACAGCTTCTCGTAGAAGGCCGTCGAGCGCTCCAAATTCGAAACGGCGATCATCACGTTGTTCAAGCGCCGGGTTTGAATCACCGGTCTCATCTGCTGCGCCGGCAAACCCGGTGACACCATCGTGGCGGAAAGTGCGAGCAGCGCACTCCGGCGCGTCATTGTACCGGGACGGTGGCGTCGTTTAGTGAGGTCATCCATGGCTCTCTCCCTCCCTCAGAAATCCAGACGGTTCGCCGTGGGCAAGCCGATCCACTCATCCTTGTAATGTTCGACCGGGTTGTCGGCGCACACCTGTTCCTGCCATTCGGTCATCAAGCGCCGATAGGTGACAAGGACGGTCAGAGGCGCGGTCAGCACCTTCGGGTCCTCCATCGTCAATTCGAGCTGCAATCCCTTCAGACTGGTGTCGGGGTTGACGCCGGAGAACCTGGCGCCGCCTCCGACAATCCCTTCAGCCCTCTCGTACTTATCCTGCGCCGTTTTGGCTGAAGCGCCGTCGATCAGCCGATAGCGTTCGATCACGTGCATCGCCTCGCTCTGCGGCATGCCGAAGCGGTCAGCCATGCTAAAAGCGTCGGTCTTAACGCCCACGGTGTCGATCACCAGCATGTCGCCTTCCCAACGACCGACCGAATCGCCCATAGCCGTAGGCGTCAAATTCTCCAGATGGGCGCCGTTCATGCGAACGTGGCGAACATTGTCGTCCTGACCATAAATAATGGTGATGTTGCCGTCGCGCTTCGGCAGCATCTGGAAGCTGAGCTGCATCGCGAAGGTGAAAGGCGGCGCCACCGGACGGCACTGGTCTTGCGCATTGGGAAAGCCCTTGCCCGCAATGGCGAGCTCGCCCTTTTGCCTCACGACCGTCGCCGCCGCGGCTGTGAGAATCGGATTGTGATAGTCGCCGACCAATTGGCCGGCATTGCCAGTGCCGTCCGCACGGCGGCTCATGTTTCTCAAGGGCTGCGGACCCGATGGCATCGGCTCGAAATTGAACGCGTTCTTGCCCCAGCGAACCCCCGTGATGCCCGACGCATCGTCCGCCGCAAATGCAGGCAGAGTGAACGTCGTCGCGGCGAAAATGCTGAAGAACAGAGCCTGGCGTTTCATCTCATGTCTCCCTCTCGTCCGTTTTTCTTGTCGGCCCGGGTGCGGCCAATGGCCTCGCTCAGCGTAACATTGCCGCGGGAAGCCGATAAGACCCCCTCTGCCGACGGTTTGCGGACGATACCCAACGGACCTCATCCTGAGGAGGCCGCGCTCCTGAGCTTGTCGAAGGATGCGCGGCCGTCTCGAAGGATGGACCCAGGTACCGACTCGTTCAATCCTTCGAGACGCATCGCTGCGCGATGCTCCTCAGGATAAGGCAGTGTTTGGTCCCCCGGCGGCGCGCCTGATTTCGCTTGCCCCGTCATCCGTGCTAGCCTGTCGAAGACCCAAAGAGGAGGCAAATCGCATGGCACACTCGGCGATCCGCCGCGCAGCCCGCGTTCTCGCCGCCGCGGTGATCCTGGCAGGGCCGCTCGGCAAACTCACCCCGGCCGCGGCCGAAAAGGTGCTGCGCGTCGCCAACATGGCCGAGCCGGAATCGCTCGATCCCCACAAGACCTCGACCACCAACGAACACAATATTCTGCTCAATCTTTTCGAGGGCCTGATGGTCCTTGATCCCAGCGGCAACGTCGCCCCTGGATCCGCTGAGAGTTTCTCGATTTCGGAGGACGGCCTGACCTACACCTTCCGGCTGAAAGACAACGCCAGATGGTCGAACGGCGAGCCGGTGACGGCGGGTGACTTCGTCTACTCGCTCCGCCGCATCGAGGATCCCAAGACGCACTCGCAATACGCCGAGGTGCTCTACCCGATAAAAAACGCCCAGGAGGTCAACACCGGCAAGGCGGCTCTGACGGAGCTTGGCGTCGCAGCGGTCGACGCGCGGACGGTGCAGATCACCCTGAAGGCGCCGACGCCCTATTTTCTCCAGTTGCTGACCCACCAGACCTCGCTGCCCGTCAACGAGAAGGCGGTCACCCGGTTCGGGGAGGAATGGCTTAAGCCTAGTAACATGGTGTCGAACGGCGCCTACAAGCTCGACGACGTGAAGCCGAACTCGCACATCCGGATCGTGAAGAACCCGAACTACTGGGACGCCGCCAAGGTCACGATCGACGCCGTGGTGTTCGATCCGAGCGAGGACAACGCCGCCGTATTGAAGCGCTACCGAGCCGGCGAGTTCGACATCCTCCGCGGCCTGCCGAACGACCAGTTGGGCTGGCTGCGCCAGAACATGCCGAAGGAGCTGCACATTGCGCCCTATGCCGGCGTCTATTATTACACGATGAACACCACCAAGCCTCCTTTCAACGATAGACGGGTGCGCCTGGCACTCAGCATGGCTATCAACCGCGAAATCCTGGTCGAGAAGATCACCGGGGCGGGCGAATTGCCGGCCTACGGCTTCGTGCCCGACGGCACCGCCAATTACACCCCGCGGCGGGTACCGTGGCGGACCATGAGCCAGGCGGAGCGCGAGGCGGCGGCGCAAAAGCTCATGAGCGAGGCCGGCTACGGGCCGAATAAGCCGCTGCAGTTCCAGCTTACCTATAACACCTCGGAAAACCACAAACGGATTGCGATCGCGCTCGCCGCGATGTGGAAGAGGATCAATGTCAGCGTCGAGCTCGTCAACAGCGAGTTCAAAGTCCAGCTCAACAATATGCGCATCGGCAACTTCCAGATGGGGCGTGCTGGATGGATCGCGGACTATAACGACGCCCAGAGCTATCTGTTTTTGTCGCAGACCTCGACCAAGCAGCAGAACTATTCCCGGTTCTCCAATCCCGAATACGACCGGCTGATGGACGAGGCTTCGCTCACCGCTGACGCCCGCAAGCGCGCCGCCTTGCTGGAGCAGGCGGAGGGGATTTTGCTGGAGGAGCTGCCGGTGATGCCGATCTACTTCTACGTCTCCAAGAACCTGGTCAGCACCAAGGTCAAGGGCTGGCAGGACAACCCCGTCGACGCCCACTACGCGCGCAACCTTTCCCTTGCGGACTAATCCAGCGTTTCCATGGTACGAATCATATCGACTATCCTCCATCAGCCTCGTCCTGAGGAGCGCGCTTTTGCGCGCGTCTCGAAGGACGGCCACAGGCGAGATCGTGCGCGCGGCCATCCTTCGAGACGGCCGCGCGAAGCGCGCGGCCTCCTCAGGATGAGGTCTGAGGGTCACACCCGCACACCGGACACACCCTGTTCGCACAATCCTGCGGCCCGCGATCTATGTGGCGCTATTCTCTGAGACGACTTGCCGGCGCCATTCCGACGCTGTTCATTGTCATGACGGTGGCGTTCTTCATGATGCGGCTCGCTCCCGGCGGACCGTTCGACCGTGACCGCATGCTCACGCCTGAGATCGAAGCCAACATCCGTAAGGCCTACAATCTCGACGAACCCCTGGTGGTGCAGTACGGCATCTACCTGTCGAAACTGTTCCGGGGCGATCTCGGGCCGTCCTTCAAGTACCAGGACTACACCGTGGTCGAACTGATCGGGAACGGCTTCCCGGTGTCGTTCCGGATCGGCATTACCGCCATCGTGCTGGCACTGATCGTCGGCGGCGCTTTCGGAATTCTCGCGGCGCTGCGCCAGAACAGCCTCCTCGACCATGTCGTCATGGCGGTCGCGATGATCGGCATCACGGTGCCGAATTTCGTCATGGCGCCGCTGATGGCGCTCATCATCGGCGTCTGGCTGCGGCTCTTGCCGGCGGGCGGCTATGGCGGCGGCAGCCTGCGCAACCTGATTCTGCCGACCATCGCACTTGCGCTGCCCCAGGTCGCCTATGTGGCGCGGCTCACCCGCGCCAGCATGATCGAGGTGCTGCGGTCGAACTACATCCGCACCGCCCGCGCCAAAGGTTTGCCGGCGCGCCTGGTGGTCGGGCGACACGCGCTGCGCTCAGCCTTCCTGCCGGTGGTCTCCTATCTCGGCCCAGCCGTCGCCGGCATCATTACCGGATCGGTGGTGATCGAGACGATCTTCGGGATTCCGGGCATCGGCCGCTATTTCGTCCAGGGCGCCCTCAACCGCGACTACACGCTGGTCATGGGCGTGGTGATCTTTTACGGATCGCTCATCATCGTGCTGAACCTGCTGGTCGACCTCGCCTACGGCCTGCTCGATCCGAAAATCCGCTATGACTAGCCCGCGCTCATGAACCTCCTCGCCCCGCATAGCCTCGCCCCGCATAGCGTCGCCCCGCATAGCGTCGCCGCGCAAGACGTTGCCGGCCGCTCGCTCTGGCAGAATGGGCTGGCGCGCCTGGCGCGCAACCGCGCCGCCGTGGTGAGCCTTGCGGTGCTTGCCGTCATTGCGCTCATGGCGCTGCTGGCGCCATGGATTTCGCCGCACCCCTTCGACGAAGTATTCTGGGACGACATCCGCACGCCGCCCGACTTCGCCAAGGCCCATTGGTTCGGCACCGACGCCAACGGCCGCGACCTGTTCGCGCGCACCCTTTACGGCGGCCGTGTCTCGCTTCTGGTGGGCATCGCGGCGACGGCCGTGAGTCTCCTGATCGGCGTCACCTACGGCGCCATCGCGGGCTATTTCGGCGGCCGCATCGACGGCATCATGATGCGCCTCGTCGACGTCCTCTATTCGCTGCCGTTCCTGTTCTTCGTGATCCTGCTGATGGTGTTTTTCGGCCGCTACATCGTGCTCATCTTCGTCGCCATCGGAGCCGTCGAATGGCTCACCATGGCGCGCATCGTGCGCGGCCAGACCTTGTCGATCAAACGTCGCGAATTCATCGAGGCGGCCCTTGCGGGCGGCGTCTCCACCGCAAAGATCATCCGCCGGCACATCATCCCGAACAGCATCGGCCCGGTGATCGTCTATGTGACCCTCACCATCCCGCAGGTCATCCTGATCGAGAGCTTCCTGTCCTTCCTCGGCCTCGGCGTGCAGGAGCCCTATACGAGCTGGGGCGTGCTTATCGCCGACGGGGCGGCCGAGATGGAGACCGCGCCCTGGATGCTGGTGTTTCCCGCGATTTTCCTTGCCGCCACATTGTTCTGCTTCAACTTCATCGGCGACGGGCTGCGCGACGCACTCGACCCCAAGGACCGTTGAGAGCACCGTTGAGAGCACCGTTGAGAGTACCGTTGAGCATGGCGGCGCTGCTGGAGGTTACAAATCTCAACACCCGCTTCGACACGCCGGATGGCGAGGTCAAGGCCGTCAACGGCGTCTCCTTCGCGATTGCGGAGGGCGAAACCGTCGGCGTGGTGGGGGAATCGGGATCCGGCAAGAGCCAGGCGTTCCTGACCGTGATGGGGCTTCTGGCTGCGAACGGCCGCGCGACCGGCAGCGCCCGCTTCCGCGGCACCGAGCTCATAGGGGCAGCGCCCTACGAACTGAACCGCATCCGCGGCAGCCGCATTGCCATGATATTCCAGGACGCCATGACGTCGCTCAATCCGTATCTGCGGATCAGCCGGCAGATGACGGAAGTTCTGGTGACCCATCGCGGCATGAATGAGAGTGAGGCCCGCAAGGCCGCAATTGCGATGCTCGACCGGGTGCGGATCCCTGAGGCGAAACGCCGCTTCGACATGTATCCCCACGAATTCTCAGGTGGCATGCGCCAGCGCGTCATGATTGCCATGGCGCTGTTATGCGAGCCCGACCTGTTGATCGCCGACGAGCCGACCACGGCGCTCGACGTCACCATCCAGGCGCAGATTCTCGACCTCATGCGCGATCTCAAGCGCGGCGGCAGGACCGCGATCGTGATGATCACCCACGCCATGGGCGTGGTGGCGGGGCTGTGCGACCGCGTGCTGGTGATGTATGGGGGCCGTATCGTCGAGGAGGCGCCGGTGCGCGACATCTTCTACGACCCGCAGCATCCCTATACGCACGGTTTGTTGCGTTCGACACCGCGGCTCGACGAGGCGATCACGGCAGAGCTGCGCACCATTCCGGGCCAGCCGCCCAATCTGCAGCATATGCCGCCGGGCTGCGCCTTCCACGAGCGCTGCTTCTGGCGCTTCGAGCGCTGCGGCGCCGAGGAGCCGGCCGTGCGTCCGGCCGGGACGGGACGGCGCAAGGCGTGCCACCTCGAGCGCCTCGACCCCGGGCTGGACCGCATCGCGTGACCGCGGCGAAGCTCATCGAGGTGCGCGACCTCAAGGTGCATTTCCGGGTCAAGACCGGCGCGCTGATGTCGCGCGAGGTGGTGCTCAAGGCCGTGGACGGCGTCAGCTTCACGCTGGCGCCAGGCGAGACGCTGGGCGTGGTCGGCGAATCCGGCTGCGGTAAGTCGACGCTCGGCCGCGCCGTGCTTAAGCTCATCCCGCCCACCGCCGGCGAGGTCATCTGGCTTGGCCGTCCGATCCACGAGCTGAGCACGGCCGAGATGCGCCCGCTGCGCCGCGACATGCAGATCGTGTTCCAGGACCCGCTGGCCGCCCTCGATCCGCGCATGACGGTCGGCGAGATCGTCGGCGAGCCCTTCGACACCTTCATGCCGTCGCTGCCGAAAGCCGAACGCAGGGCCCGGGTGCAGGAGATGATCGCAAAGGTGGGCTTAAGCCCGCACATGGTGAACCGCTACCCGCACGAATTCTCCGGCGGCCAGTGCCAGCGCATCGGCATCGCGCGCGCCATGATCCTCAATCCCAAGCTCATCGTCTGCGACGAGCCGGTCTCGGCGCTCGACGTCTCGATCCAGGCCCAGATCGTCAACCTGCTGATGCGGCTGCAGCGCGAGTTCAATCTGTCGCTGATCCTGATCTCCCACGATCTCAGCGTGGTGAGGCGGATCAGCCACCGCGTCCTGGTGCTCTATCTCGGCCGCGTGATGGAGATCGGGAACAGCGACGAGCTCTATCGGAGCGCGCGCCATCCCTATACCCAGGCGCTGATTTCTGCAGTACCGATACCCGACCCCGACCGCGAGGCGAACAAGCCACGCGTGGTGCTCACCGGCGACCTGCCATCGCCCTTCGAGCCGCCGAGCGGCTGCCTGTTCCGCACACGCTGCCCCAGGGCGACGGCGCTCTGCGCCGAGGCGGCGCCGCCGGAAGATCGCGTGAGCGAAAGCCACCGCGTGTTCTGCCACCACTGGCGCGAATGGTAACGGCTGATCCTTATCGGCCAAAGGCGCGACGCAGTCGCTTTTGACCGTGCAAATGGGGCAGTGAAGCGGTCGCCGCCAAATCGTCAACGCCACTCCGCCATTGCACGAATGCTGCTTCGGTTGAGGTGGACACGGTCGTCAACATACTCGACGTTGGCGAGCGGCAGAAAATGGGGCAGCCCGTCGGGGGAATCGTTCTTTGTAAGTCTAATCTCGCCGGATTCGACGCGATCGATAACGCCCACGTGCAGGCCATCATTGCCCACGACTTCCATATGCTCTTTGATTTGGTCGGGCGTAACCATGATCGGGCTCTCTGTACTTGCCTTTGAAAGAAACTCCGGTGCTTTGGCTGAGTTCCGGATCAACCCTCAATCTGCCTTGCCTGCGCAGACTCCCTCACCCTGTTTCAGGATGGAGCGTGGCTTCGCGGCGCCGGCTACGTCGCGGCGTCGGTCGGGCTCTGCCTTGTCGCGGTGTGGGCCGGGTATGCGTTGGGCGCGGTAATCAGATAGCCCCCCCTACCTCTCCGGACCGCAGGCGTCTCGCCCGCTCTTGTTTTGCGCCGCGGACGGGCGGGCGGGACGCCCGCGGTCCCGGGGAGGGTAGGGAGCGGGCGCCGTCTCGGCATCAATGCGACAGCATCCAAGGCCGGCGGGACGGGAAGCTTTTCGCTGCACTCTTGTGGCGCCGCTTTGAATGCGGCGTCGCGCAGCATCCGCAGCCGGCGCCATGTGCCGCTTTCAAAAATGACCGCACGGCCGGAGCATCGGCGCTGCGTTCGTTCGCTGCATGGGCGCGCCGCAATTGCGGTGACATGTCGAGGCATTGCGGGGCCGTCAGCAGGACGCGTGGCGCGCGCGCTCCGCATTGCGGACAATTGGACGGCAAATCATATTCCGCCATCGCCCGCGTCCTGGTGAACGGGCCGCAGTTTTTGCACACGTACTCGTAAACCGGCATGGCGGACTCCCCTTTTCTAGTGCGGATTTCGATCGCTTTGAATCACGTATCGGCGTCGTCGCCGGGCTTGTCCCGGCGACCCCGAACGTGAGAGCACCGAGCGAAAATAATCGGGGTGGCCGGG
>WNFS01001341.1_pt1 | contig 18267 bp, 11 predicted proteins | sample 5400141 | NCBI WGS metagenome assembly WNFS01 (sample SAMN13153358, study PRJNA577476) | soil metagenome | isolation source: 60 cm saprolite under Madrone tree | place: USA:California | collected 2016-06-14
ACCATAATGACCACCCCGTCTGCGCCGCTTCGGAGGCTTCGCGCCTTTTTCTTACTGGCGCAGCCACCCCTCCTGTTCCAGGAGGGGAACACCCTGTCCTGGCAATTCATTCACACCTTCATAGACCGCCGCTACAGTTAAAACACGTACTTCAATGCAAATTGCAGAATTCGCGGATCGCCGGCCGAGGTAACTTTCCCAAACAACGGGCTGGCAAACGATCCATTCGGCGGATCCGGATTCACGAGGTTTGGAAGATTGAAAGCTTCTCCACGAAGTTCAACGCTTTGACCTTCCCGGACCGTGAATCGTCGTGAAAGCGCCACATTGATCGTCGTGTTCTTCGCGCCGCGGAGAATGTTTCTTCCAGCAGTGCCGAGTTCCCCTGGACCATTGGCGACGAATGCGGCTGTGTTGAACCACCTGTCGAATGTCTGCTGATCCATGTTCGGATTGCCCACCAGATTCGGCCGCTGGTTGACATTATCGCCATTGAAGGCATTGTCTCTACTCGATACCGGGTTGACAGCCAATCCGCTGGCGATTCGGATGATGGGCGAAACCTGCCAGTTGCCCGCGAGCTTCTGAAGCAACGGCGAAGCGAACTTCGGACTGGCAAAGACAAACGAGCCGCTGAAATTGTGCCGGATATCCTGATTGCAGTTACCGCGGTTCTGGCCAAGGTTGAACGCATCGGGGACGGTTGCGTTTGCGATCGTGAAAGGCTGCACCGCGATATCCATACAGTGCGACCAGGTGTAGTTCACCAACGCGCTCACGCCCGTTGTGAACCGCTTTTGGACCGTGGCCAGCGCGCCGTGATAGCTGGAGTTGCCGGCGCGCATCGCGCGGATGACGTTGCTGTAGTACTGGCCGATGGCGGGATTGGTGAGGCTCAGAACGCGCCTCTGATTGATATTCGTTCCGCTGGATGCTCCGGGCAAGTAGATGGCCGGGTTGGTTTCACCTTCAATCCAAAGATGCGTTCCCTTGTTGCCGATGTAAGCGATCGTCGCTGACCAATCGGAACCGAACTGGCGCTGAAGGGTCAGATTCCATTGCTGCGTGTAATTCGCCTTGTTGTCGAGCGGGAACACGCGATAGGAACCCCCCACTGGAAAAGGCACGTTTGGATTAAGCGTATACGGAAACGGATCGCCGCCAGGCTGGTTCGCCCATGGATGTGCGAAGTCCAACGGATTATTGACGACGACCTGACCTCCGTAGGGTGGGTTGGCGAATGAATCGAACTGCATCTCCATCGTCGGAACGTCAAAAAAGATTCCATACCCCGCACGGATGACTTGCTTGCCGTCGCCATGAGGATCGAACGCCAGTCCGATACGCGGCGCAAATTGTTTCCAGTTGTTCCGGGCGATCGCGAGACCGTTTTTCCACTGCGGGTCGCCCGGGAAAATCAGGCCCGGAGGAGCGTTGCTGTACACTTTGCTGCGGATGTTGTTCACGAAGTTTTCCGGTACGAATTGCTCGACAATCACGTGGTGCTTTTCGGAAGGTACGGATATGTAAGGTTCCCATCGCAGGCCATAGTTCAGCGTTACCCGCCGTGTCGCTTTCCACGTGTCTTGCGCGTACAGGCCGATGAAATTCCCGCGTAGATACACCTGCGTGCCGTAGGCCTGTGTGAATTGGCTCGGCAAACCCGCCACAAAGTCTGCGAGGCCGAGTCCCGTTCTCGTGCCACCGAATGTGAACGCCCCGTTTTCGTTTCGCGCACTGTGATAGTTGTAGATGGCATGTTGCCAGGATCCGCCAAAAGCGACCTGGTGCGCTCCTTTCGTCAAATCGATTCCGTCGGCAGTCTCAACATTTGTCGAAGTATTGGTCCAAATGAAATTGTTTGCCGGGGCGCTGGCGCCGGCGATCGACAGAATGAATTGCGGGAACGGGTTCAACGAATGCATTTGAACGCCAAGGTCTTCCAGGTGAGCCTCACGCGAAAGGACTTTCGAATTCGGCACGTATTGCGCGGAGAATCTAAACGAATTCACCGTCGTCGGCGAAATCAGATAGGTGTCCCCGATCGTCAGCATCTGCGGATTGTTTGTTTGTCCGGCGGTTGCAGCGATTTCCAGCAATGCGTTCCTGGTCGCGTCTGCCGGAGGCGGCGTCTTGTTGTAACGTTGCGTGAAGTAGCGCGCGAATATCGTGTGCGCTTCGCTCCGATTGTAGTCCGCCCGTGCAACCATCTGGTGTTCGTCGACGCCGGACGGATACCCCGCAGTGATTCTTCCGCATGGATCGAGACCCGGTGCATTCGGATACCACGACCCGATCTGCCGCGAGACAGGACTAATCAAGGACGGATCCAGACGGTTATTCACGAAAGGCGCGCCCAACGGGATCTGACGGCCCGCATTACACTGAGGAGATGCGGCAGCGGTGAAATCGCCGGCAAGCATTGCCGGCGTCGGTATGACCAGCGGAGTCGTCTGCGGATCGGTCCTCGTTAGGGTTCCCTGATAGCCTCCGAAGAAGAACAATTTGTTCTTCACAATCGGCCCGCCGAACACGCCTCCGAATTGGTTGCGTTTCAGGGTATCGCGCCTGGCCGCAAAGGTATTCCGCGCATTGAAGATTCCATTGCGAACGAATTCGAACAGATCGCCGTGGAAATCGTTGCCGCCGCCCTTAGTCACCATGCTGACTGCGCCGGCGCCATGAAGACCAAAACGCGCCGGTGTCGAACTGGTTTCGAGTTTGAATTCCTGCAACGCGTCGGGGAATGGAATGGGCAGCGGCATATAAGCCTCGGCATTCATGTGCCCGACGCCATCAAGTTGATACAACAAGCCGAACAATGAACCGCCCGCCACGGAGATGCCGAGTGTCGGAACTGAGCGGCCCGCGGGAATGGGTTGAGTGTTGACGAGAACGGCGGGGCCGGACAACAGGATCAGTTCCTGTGCCTGACGCCCATTGAGCGGCAGGTCCAATACGCGCTGGTTATCGACCACCTGCCCCACGGACGTATTCTGGGTTTCCACAAGGGCAGCATTGGCCTGGACTTCGACCTGTTCGGAAACCTGGCCTACTTGCAGAACCGCATTAATGACCGGGCTGCTGTTGACCTGCAGCACAATGCCTGTCTGAACATACGTTCGAAAGCCCGGCAATGCCGCTTCGAACCGATACGGACCCAGCGGCAGGTTCGACAATATGTACGACCCTGTCTCATCAGTAACAACGGCGCGTTTGGCGCCTGTGTCGGTCTGCGTTACCGCGATTTCGACGCCAGGCAGTACAGCGCCGCTCTGGTCTTTCACGCTACCGTTGATCTGAGCCGTGGCTTGCGCCCGCAATCCGGTCGAGGTGAGACAAACGAGGATAACTGCAGCGAAAACTTTTGAAAGTAATTTCATAAATTCTATTGAATTTTTTTCTTATAAAACGCGCAGCTAAAGAAGGTGTGAATGAATTACAGTCAGGCGTGTTCCCCTCCTTGCAAAGGAGGGGTGGCTGCGCCATCAATAAAATGCTGCGAAGCCACCTTTGAAAGGCGCAGTCGGGGTGGTCGCTGACACACCACGTTCCAAAACGCATTGTCGCAACGTGACTTGGGAGCGACCACCCCGTCCGCGCCTGTTCGGAACGGGACCTTTTTTTAATGGCGCGGCCACCCCTCCTTTGCAAGGAGGGGAACACGCCTGACTGTAATTCATTCACACCTTCTAAAGCCCGCGACTGCATTAGCGGCCGCCGTTTCATCTGGCCGAACACGGAGTCGGGTTCCACTTCGAACCGTCAGCTTCTTTCTTTAAGTGAGTACTAAGAATAAAGGGCTGGGTCAGATACATGGGATCCGTGAACTTCGTTGTGAGGATCAACCAGGACACGCCATCGGAATCCTTGATGACGTCGTAGAATTCTTCGAGGACGGCATCCTCGCTGAAGGGAACGCCATTCTTCCGCACGTAGCCGGCACGCAGATTGGTCGTTACTGCTTTCAAGCTTCCGTGATCGGGTTTTGGGCCACGGCGCCCCGTCGACACTGGTTCCCACTCGGCGACGGAATAACCTTGCCATGTACGCTCGCCTGACGGCTGAGGTTTGCCGAAATGAAAGAGCCGCGTCTGCGTGCCCGAGTCGATGTCCATGCGGAGAGTGTTGTCGTTGTCCCAGGTGATGTGAAACCGGCCGGGCTCACGCATGATGTGAGGCGCAGCGTAACCTTTGCACGGAGTACCGGCGGCTTCGTCTTTTGCCGGGTCCCAGGCATCGGCGATTCGGCGGGCAGCCGCGTTGATTGGTATTCCGGGGTAGTCGCCCTTTTGAGGCGTGATCATGCGAATTCTCCAGTCTTCGCTGACGATCGATACCCAGTATCCGGTAAGGTCTACTGGCGCACTTGACTTCGCAGTTGCAGCTACGGTAGCGGGCTGAGCGCCACGCTGGCCTTGCGCAAACACGAATCCTGAGGACGCAACGGCGATGACAAGTGCCGGCGCAAGCCGGCTCATCCTGTATTTCATTGAATCTCCGAGATGAAACTAATCGACGGTCTGCCCGGGTTTGCCACCCCACGAAAGTCCGTCAGAAGGCCTGCGAATCGTTTCCAATCTCGCCCGGGTGTCGCCACTGCGCGCGGGATTCCCGCTCACCTGAACGTGGTCACCGATCTTGAAAGAGTTACGATCGACGCCTTGATTCACAAGTACTGCGGCACTGCCCCATTCCATCGACCAACGTTGAACTACGCCGTTCGCGTCGGCCACTTCGACTTGAACAAAAGAATGAGGGTTACGCAATGAGACCTGGACGATCTTTCCGTCCAGGGTAACGTGCTTGTTATAGTCGTAGGTCCCGACGATGGAATGATGTGCGAACAAAGTCATACCAAAGAATAGAGTTGTAATAGTCAATGAAATGGTCGATTTCATATATCCCCCCGTTTAAGGTTTTTTGCTGAGGCTTTTGTACACAGCCTCGATGAACATGTCGGTGGTCCAGGGCCCGGACGTGGAACCCCACCGTGCGTCGAAGTCCATGATGAGCTTCGCCGTCTTGATTTGTTGTAACGTCAGACCTCTCTTGATTGCGTCCTGGATCCGGTCTGAGATGATCGACAACATGTCCCGGTAATACACCACCTCAGCCATATCGCAGAGCCGGCCGTGCCCGGGAATGACCATCGTTCCACCTTGAGTCCGGAACTCCGGGATGCCCATGTCGAGAATACGATTGAGTCCCGCAATGACGCCTTGAATGCTGCCACCTTTTTCAGTATCGATGACTGGATAACCGACGGTCGATAGAATATCGCCGGCACTGATGACATCGGAGTAGCGGAAATACACAATGCTGTCCCCGTCGGTGTGTGCGGCCGGAACGTGAACGACTTGAACACCCTCACCATTAAAAAAATGACTCAGCTTGTAGAAGTCTCTGTGATACGTATCCGTCGGTAGTGGATCGGACGCCTTTCCAGCGGGCAAGTCGGCCATCCGATTCAGCACGTTCTCGTGCGCAATCAGCGCAGCGCCCTCAGGAACTCCCCCGGAACTGGCGATATTTCCGCCGGTATACGTGACCCCCGCCGGTACGATGACCTTGTTGCCTCCCGTATGGTCGGGATCGACATTCGTATTGATGACGAAGCGAATCGGCTGCGGCGGAGCGGGTGAACTGATTAACGCATTGATCGCGGGACTCGACCAGCCGACCGGGCTGGCATATTCCCCGCACCGCAATCCCACGCAGGGTGTGACGGGCATTGGAGTGGAAATCAGCCTGTCAGCTAATTGCCTGACCGTTGTCAGCAGTTTGTTCGCCATCGCGGCGGTACCGGTATCGACGAGCAAGATCCCGTCTCTTCCGACCGACATCGTCACATTCGCGCCGTCGCCGACAAGCATGTAGATGTTTCCACTCACAGGGAGGATTTTGATATCGGAATCCTGCTGGCCGAAGCCAGGCGTCATGGAAATAGCCACAAAAAGACACAGGAATCCGAAGAAATACTTACCATTTCGCGCTAGTCCTGCCATGTTCACTTCAATCCCTTCAACTTCTGCCGGTATTCCGGATACATCATATCAGCGCCACCGCGCCGGGCCGCTTCTTCGGGCACTCCGTACTGGGCGAGCCAATCATTCAGATATGGATTCTTGCCAGGCAGGTAATGAGGGACGTGCGTCGAGATGTTTTCTTCAATGATCGTGCAAGGGTAATACTCGAGCTGAGAGTGCACATCGAGCTCATAGTTTGTCGACAAGACATAAGGCTGTTCGAGGTAAACAGGATCGGTGATGATTTCCACGATCGTCATCAGATCGCCATGCCGCATCCAATACTCCATCATCGTGGCTTTGTCGGAAAGCGGAACGTCATTGTCCTTCAGGTATCCCTGTTTCATATGGGTGGTTGTAATTACCAAAGTATTGCCATCCCATTTACCGGTCGAAAATCCGGACCACGAGTGAGGCGCATACTCAGGAGGATGTGGACGTCCATCCATATAGATCGGGCGATCCAGGGACCTCAACCAGCTAACGTGTAAGGCAGTCAGTTCGCGAGAAACGGGATTGATCTCCTTCGTGATACGCATATTCCCCGCAGCTCGCCATTGATAAGGCGATGGATGCGGTCGGCATTGAAATTCGGGCAGACCCCATTCGGCGACATCGCTGGTTTCAGCTCTCATCCGGCCTGCCGCGTTCAGGGGAACGCCTAAATAATCTCCCAGTTGTTCTCCCATGCCGCAGCGAGCGATGTAGTCTTCCGTACACCGATTGGCCCATTCGCCCGAAAAATCGGTTGTCTGCGCAAAAGCTGTGATGCCGGCCCAGATCACAATGCCAGATAGGAAGAATATCGAGGCGAAGATTTTCACGAGTCCTCCTGTGTACCAACGCTTTCGGGCGCAGATTATACAGTACGCGAACCTGTATGTGCTCCTGTGACAAAGTTTTGCAATTGGGTCCTTGCCCCGACTCCTCGAAAGAGGGAGAGTTCCGCAACTGTAGCGGCGGTCTATGACCGCCGGCCGTCTCGCAAGTTGCTGCTTTGTCGGCGGTCATAGACCGCCGCTACAGTGACAAAGCCTCAATTCTCAGACTTTTTGTGCTAAGTCCGCAGAAACTCACGGTTTAGAAAGGAGTTGGGATGATAGCTCGTCTGTGGTTTTCAATCCTTATTAATGAGCGAGCTACAGAGGTGTCATGTCATACACGCAAATTTCGCCACTGGCATCAGACGAGGGTGTTCCCCTCCTGGAACAGGAGGGGTGGACGCGCCATCAATAAAATGCCGCGAAGCCACCTTTGAAAGGCGCGGACGGGGTGGTCGGTTAAGGAGAATGTTCTTCATGGCTGACCACCCCGTCTGCGCTTTCAAAGGTGGCTTCGCGAAATTTTATTACTTGCGCAGCCACCCCTCCTGTTCCAGGAGGGGAACACCCTCGTCTGATCATCTTCACTCAAGAAAAACTTTGTCAAAAAAAACAAAGTTTTACACTTCTGTTACACAAGGTGAGAAGTGAGGGGAAACCGAGGAAGACTTATGGGGCTATGGAAACGATTGTTAGGACGGACTTGCTTTCTTGTGCTGATCGGTCTTACAGCCGGTCGCGTAGTCTGCCTCGACGCCTGGGCGCAAGCGACGGCTCAAATCTCCGGCGTCGTGAAAGACGCCAGCGGAGCCGTCTTGCCCAGCGTCGAGATCAAGGCCACTCAAACCGCCACCGGCGCGGTGCGGACCGCAGTATCGGGCGAGGACGGGCGCTACGTCCTTCCAAATCTTCCGCTCGGGCCGTACATGGTCGAAGCAGCGCTGTCGGGCTTCCGCACTTACGTGCAGACTGGAATCGTGCTTCAGGTCAACAGCGACGCCGCCATTAATCCCGTCCTCGCGATCGGTCAGGTTACTGAGACGGTCGAGGTACGCGCCGACGCTGCTCTGGTTGAAACGCGAAACTCCGGCGTGGGGACCGTCATGGACAATCAACGCGTTCTCGAGCTGCCGTTGAACGGACGCCAGGTGACGGAGCTCATTTTCCTGGCGGGAATGGCGAATCCGGGCGTGGCGAACAACGGAGTTCGGAATTATCCGACCGTCGCAGTTTCCGTAGCCGGCGGCATCGGAGGCGGCGTCGCGTTTTGGCTGGACGGTGCGAATCACAACGACCCGTATAACAGTCTCAATCTTCCTTTACCGTTTCCTGATGCCCTCCAGGAGTTCAAGCTCGAAACCAGCGCCATCCAGGCTCAATACGGTTATCACTCTTCTTCCGCCGTTAACGCGGTGACCAAGTCGGGAACTAATGAGTTTCACGGCGACGTTTTCGAATTCGTCCGCAACGGCGTGTTCAACGCCAGAAACTTCTTCGCGGCGAAGCGCGACACCCTCAAGCGCAATCAATACGGCGGCGTCATTGGCGGCCCGATCATCAAAAACAAACTGTTCTTCTTCGGCGGCTATCAAGGCACGCCGCAGCGTTCCGACCCGCCGACAAGTATTACGTACGTGCCCACGCCCGACATGCTGGCCGGCGATTTCACGACCTTCGCCTCGCCCGCATGCAATGGCGGCCGGCAAATCACACTGGCGGCCTCTCAGGGTTTTGTGAACAACAAAATTCCAGTCTCGCGGTTCGATCCGGTGGCGTTGAAGATCACCAGTCTGCTGCCGACGCCGGTAGATCCTTGCGGCAAAGTCGCGTTTGGATTGAAGCAGAACTCGGACGAGCATCTTTGGGTCTCGCGGATCGATTATCAGCGCGGCGACAAGAATTCCTGGTTTGGCCGCCTCACCGTTTCGGACCTGAATCTACCCTCCACCTATGACGGCAAGAATGCTCTGACCGTCAACAGCACGGCGGCGCAATATCGGGTGTATGCGCCGGCGATCGGAACGACTTACCTGATTGGCAACAGCATCGTCGCTTCATTCCGTGCATCGGCGACGCGGTCGGAGGTTTTCAAACCGGCCGACAAGTTTTACTCGCTGGGCCAGCTTGGAGCGAAAGACGTCGCGAACCTGGGGGGCGATACGTTTCGAATGAGCGTTGGCGGAGCTTTCGGGATCAACAGCGGCAATGGCGTGCCGAATCGCGCCGTCTCAGGACCCAGCGCCAACCTTGCCGGCGACATCAGCATCGTGCGCGGCGCTCACCAAATCGCGTTCGGGTCCAACTACATCCACACCATGATGAACTTTCTCAGCGGCCTGAACCCCGTCGGAAACCTCACGTTCAACGGATCGGTGACGCAGTTGGGACTGGCGGACTTCTTGCTCGGTGCGGCGTCGTCGTGGAATCAAGGCACCTTCAACACCTGGTATTTGCGAGGCAACTATGTTGGCGTTTACGGGCAGGACACCTGGAAAATGACGTCACGCCTGACGGCCAGCTACGGGCTTCGCTGGGAGCCGTATCGGGCTCCCTACAGCCGGTTCAAAGCGTTTGCGCACTTCGATCCGAACCTGTTCGATCAGAATGCCAGCAGCACGGTTTATGTCAATGCGCCGGCCGGACTGATCTTTCCCGACGATCCTCAGTACACGATCGGAAATCATCCGCGAGGCAGTAAGACGAATGTCCTCGTGCCTCGCCTCGGACTGGCCTGGGACGTGAAAGGCGACGCCCGCATGACGGTTCGGGCCGCCTGGGGGATGTTTACCGAGCGGACGGACTTCCAGGGCTACTCCTCTTTCACCGGGGCCGCGCCGTATGGCAACAACATCAGTCTGGCGAATGTTACGCTGTCGAATCCCTGGGGAAATTATCCGGGGGGCAACCCGTTTCCCTTAGTGTTGAGCAAGAACATTCCTTTCGCGACATTCGCCACCTATCGCACTGACCCGTTTGACTTCCATCCAGCCTATATGAACCAGTGGAACCTGAGCGTTCAGAAGCAAATCGGGGCCGACTGGCTGATTACCGCGAACTATGTTGGCAACAACATGATTCACATGATAGCGGCCCAGGAGCTGAATCCCGCTCGATTCCTGGGACTCAGCGCCTGCGTGATCAACGGCGTCAACTATCCAACGTGCTCGACCACGAACAACACGAATCAGCGGCGCGTCCTGTTCCTGAAGAACCCCGCGCAAGGGCAGTACTACGCCAGGATTACCCAATTGGATGACGGCGGAACGGGGACGTATCACGGACTTTTCCTGTCCGCGCAAAAGCGCCTGAGCCGTCACGTCAGCGCGCTGGCCAACTACACCTGGTCCCACTGCATCAGCGATATGTTTGAACCGGATCTGGGGACGGGCGCCACCAGTACGATTCCGGGAGACCGCCGCGCCAATCGAAGCAACTGCGTGACGTCGGATCAGCGCCAGGTGTTCAATTTTTCGGGAGTTATTCAAGGACCGGCCTTCTCCGGCGCGTTTGCGCGCGCCGTCGCGAGCAATTGGCAGATCTCGCCGATTGTGAAGGTCCGGTCGGCGGCATTCTTCACGGTCACCTCGGGGGTGGATAGCGCGTTGACTGCAACGCCAAACCAGACGCCCAATCAGATCGGCAATCCTTATCCGAGCGAGCAGACCGTGAGGAATTGGATCAGCGCGGGGGCATTTTCAGTGCCGGCGCCGGGATCGTACGGTAATCTGGGCCGCAACAATCTCAAGGGGCCCGGAAGCGTTCAGGTCGATGCGGCGTTGTCGCGGACTTTCCAGATTCGAGAGAAGAAGACGGTCCAATTGCGCGCGGAAGCATTCAACCTTTTGAACCATGCGAATTTCAGTCCTCCGGTTTCGCCGTTAAACAGCGGAAGTTTCGGGCAGATCCAAAGCGCTCTCGACCCGAGAATCATGCAGTTTGCTTTGAAGTTTATTTTTTAGAAGGTTCCCCTCCTTGAAAAGGAGGGGTGGACGCGACATCAATGAAAATATCGCGAAGCCACCTTTGAAAGGAGCGGACGGGGTGGTCAGACCGGCGGAATGTTCAGGCCTAACCATCTCGCCGAACTGACCACCCCGTCTGCGCGGAACAAGGTAGCTTCGCGACTTCTTATTGACCCGCGCAGCCACCCCTCCTTTTCAAGGAGGGGAATGTCCGCATTTTGTTTTGGGGCATAGACTAATCGTCCGCTATCCTTATTGAAATTCAACGGGGGGTGTCCCTCTCACACTGGACCAATGGTGAAGAAGTCGTTGCTTGCTGGATGTGTCGGTGTTTTGTTCGCCGTTACCGCGTACGGTCAAGCCTCGCGGATGCTGATTGATCAATACTGCATCGGTTGTCACAACGAGAGGCTCAGGACCGCCGGCTTGATGCTGGACAAATTGGATGTGTCGCAGATCGGCAGCAATCCGGCGGTATGGGAGAAGGTCGCGCGGAAACTCCGCTCGGGCGATATGCCTCCCGCAGGGCGGCCGCGGCCTGCCAAAGCCGATGCCGACGCTTTCGCGTCGTCGCTTGAAACAGCCCTTGACGCGGCCGCTGCGGCACAACCCAATCCCGGCGCGCCGGCCATTCACCGCCTCAATCGCACCGAATACAGCAATGCGATAAGAGACCTGCTCGCTTTGGACACGCAAGCCATCGATGTGAAATCGTGGATTCCCGCCGACGATTCCGGGTACGGCTTCGATAATATCGGAGATGTCCTTTCCTTATCGCCTCTCTTGCTGGAGAGGTATCTGTCCGCGGCGGAAAAGATCAGCCGCCTCGCGGTTGGTGATCCGAAGATTCCTCCCGCCGACGAGACATACGACGCGCCCAAAGGTTTGGTGCAGGACGATCGGACCAGTGATGAACTGCCGTTTGGATCGCGCGGCGGGCTCGCCGTCCATCACTACTTCCCGCTCGATGGGGAATACCTGATTCAGGTTCGACTGCAAAGGACCAGCGGCCTGGAGCGGGATACGATCCTGGGGCTTCAGGAACAGCGTCAAATCGACGTTCGCCTGGATGGTCATCGATTGAAGCTGTTCGTCGTTGGCGGCGGCCAATCTCAACTGGACCCTGGCGCGGACGGGAATCTGGAGTTGCAGTTTCCCGCAAAGGCAGGTTCGCACACCGTCGCAGTATCCTTTATTAAAGACACCGTCAGGCCAGCGCCTCGCCGCAACAATTCCGGCGCCATCAGCAGCGTTACGATTCGAGGTCCTTACAACGCCACCGGTTCGGGCGAAACACCCAGCCGCGTCAGAATATTCACCTGTCGCGGCCCGGGGAATGAGAATGCGTGCGCCAAAGACATTCTCGGCGCGCTCGCGCGCCGCGCCTACCGCCGGCCCATCACGAATGCGGATCTGGGTCCGCTGCTCGATTTGTACAAGGCCGGGCGCAAAGACGGAAGTTTTGAGGCCGGAATCGAAATGGCGGTTCGGGGAATATTGGTCAGTCCAGGCTTCCTCTTCCGCATCGAACGCGACCCGCCGAAGATCGCTCCTGGCGCGGTATACCGCATCAGTGACATTGAGCTCGCTTCGCGTTTGTCGTTTTTCCTGTGGAGCAGCATTCCCGATGACGCGCTCCTCGATGCAGCCGAGCAGGGCAAACTGAAAGATCCCGCCGTTCTTGAACAACAGGTTCGGCGGTTGCTTGCGGATCCGCGCTCGAACGCTTTGGTGCAGAACTTTGCCGGTCAATGGCTTTACTTGCGCAATCTCCAATCGGTTTTGCCCGACCCCTCGGAATTTCCGGATTTCGATGAAAATCTGCGTCAGGCCATGCAGCAGGAAACCGAACTGTTCTTCGCCAGCATGCTCCGGGAGGACCGGAGCGTTCTGGATTTGCTGAATGCCGACTACACATTCGTCAATGAACGCCTCGCGCGGCATTACCAGATTCCGAATGTGTTTGGTAACGGTTTCCGCCGCGTAACCCTCGATAACGAGGGGCGCCGCGGACTGCTCGGACAAGCCAGTATTCTAACCGTGACCTCCTATGCTACCCGGACGTCGCCGACGTTACGCGGCAAGTGGCTGCTCGAAAATATTCTGGGCACGCCGCCGCCTCCGCCTCCCGATAACGTCCCGTCTTTGAAGGAGGACACGCAAAGCAAGGCGATGTCCATGCGCCAGCGTATGGAACAGCATCGCGCTAACGTCGTCTGCGCGAGCTGTCACGCGCGCATGGACCCGATGGGTTTTGCGCTGGAGAATTTCGATGCCATCGGCCGCTTGCGAACCCGCAATAGCGATGGCAGCCCCGTCGATGCTTCGGGAGTGTTCCCCGATGGGTCGAAGTTTGAGGGACCGGCCGGCTTGCGTCATGTTCTGTTGGAACAGCCCGGTCAGTTTGTCGGCAATCTGACGGAACGACTTCTGACTTACGCGCTCGGCAGAGGAACCGAATACTACGATGCTCCTGTCACTCGCGCGATCACGCGCGAAGCCGCCCGGAACGGCTACAGGTGGTCGTCCCTGATTTTGGGAATTGTCGAGAGCACGCCTTTTCAAATGAGGAGCATGAGCGGAGCGAATGCAAGCCCGACAGGGCGCAGCCAGTAAAGGCATGAGCGGAAGGTAACCCCATGATCATCACGAACAAAACGATTCATCGGCGCGCCTTTCTGCGCGGCGCGGGCGCAAGCCTCGCTTTGCCATTGCTGGACAGCATGATTCCGGCGCTCGCAAATGCGCAGAACAGGCTTAAGCCTGCAACCCGGTTGGGCATTGTATATGTGCCGAACGGCGTCATCATGGACCGGTGGAAGCCGAAATCGGAGGGTTCGGATTTCGAGATCACCCCGATTCTGCAAGGCTTGTCGCCGTATCGAAATCAAATGTTGATTTTGAGCGGACTCAATCATAACGAGGCCCGGCAGTTGCCGGGAGAGGCCGCGGGAGATCATCCTCGCGCTTGCGCCGCATATCTGACGGGCGTGCATTGCAAACAGACTTCCGGGGCGGATGCCCGCGCGGGACTCTCGTTCGATCAAATCGCCGCCAAAGAACTCGGTAAGCAGACCGAGCTGTCGTCACTGGAGTTAGGCATCGAGTCGGCTGAAGTCGTGGGTCAGTGTATTGCCGCTTATAGTTGCGCTTATTCCAACACGTTCAGTTGGAGCGCGCCATCGACCCCCCTCCCTATGGAGAACCGCCCTCGCGCTGTCTTCGAGCGGCTCTTTGGCGACAGCAACAGCACGGACTCCGCTGAACGGCTTGCGCGCGTCCGCAAGAACCGCAGCATTCTGGATTTTGTGAATCAGGAGATCAATCGCCTGCTGACCGGCCTTGGGCCGGCTGATCGCACGAAGGTGAACCAGTACCTCGATGCTATTCGGGATGTCGAGCGGCGTATCCAACTCGCCGAGCAGCAATCGTCGAAAGAACTGCCTGCGCTCGAGCGCCCGGGCGGAATTCCGCCGACATTCACGGAACACGTTAAACTGATGTTCGATTTACAGACGCTGGCCTACCAAACGGATCTGACGCGGGTGTCGACCTTCATGGTCGGTCACGAAATGAGCAGCCAGTCTTATCCCGAGATCGGTTTTGCCGACCCATACCATGCCGTCACACACCATCAGGGAGATCCCGCCAAGATTGAGAAATGCGTCAAGGTGAATACCTTCCACATCCAAATGTTTGCGTACTTGCTCGAAAAGATGCGATCGACTCCCGATGGCGACGGATCGCTGCTGGACCATAGCATCATGCTGTACGGCAGTCCTCTTAGCGACGGGAACCTGCACCTGACTAAAAATCTGCCGGTTCTCATGATGGGCGGCGGTTCCGGCCAATTGAAAACCGGCCGTCACTTGCGCTACCCCGCCGACACGCCCATGACAAACCTGTTCCTGACGGTACTTGATAAGGCCGGCGTTTCCGCGGAAAAGATTGGCGACAGCACCGCACGGCTGGAATTATGAAACGTTTAGTCCGTGCTGTTAGCCTCGGGCTTCTCTTCTCAGCCGCCGTTTTGGGCGCGACGGGTGATCTTCGCCTCATCGAAGCTGTGAAGAATGGCGACATAGCCGCAGTGCGTTCTTTGCTCGAGCAGCACGTCGACGTTAATGCGACGCAACCGGACGGAGCGACCGCCCTGGCATGGGCTGCTGAACGGGACGACCTCGAGACGGCAGATTTGCTGATTCAAAGCGGTGCGAATGTAAACCTCGCAAACGAGAACGGCGCAACGCCTTTGTGGCTGGCCGCCACCATGGCAAGTTCGAGGATGACGGAAAAGCTGTTGGGGTCCGGCGCCAATCCAAACGCGGCTCTGGTTTCCGGGGAGACGGCGCTGATGGCAGCCGCCTCAACAGGCAACATCGATGTTGTAATGGCGCTTGTCAGCCATGGAGCCGACGTCAACGCACGGGAAATTCGCGGATCTCAGACGGCCCTGATGTGGGCAACCGCTGAAAAGCGTTCGGAGGTTGCGCGATACCTTATCGAACATGGCGCCGACCTGAAAAACAAGTCGAAGGCTGGCTTGACGCCATTCCTGTTCGCTGCTCAACAGGGCGATCTCGATTCCGCGCGTCTGCTCGCGGCCGCTGGTGCGGATATCAGCGCGCCCGGGCCCGACGGAAGGAGCCCTCTGCTGATCGCAAGCGCTGGAGGACACGAACCGCTGGCGATCTTCCTTCTGGGAAAAGGGGCGAACCCGAATGCGGCGGATCGCCTGGGTTTGACCGCATTACATTATGCCGCCACAGCTGGGAAGCTGGAATTGATCAAGCGGCTTCTAGCCGCCGAAGCCAATCCCAATAGCCGCGCTATCCGGGAGCGAGCCAACTCAGGACCCAAAAGCACCGTAGATTACCCACCCGTAAGTATTGTCGGCGCGACGCCGCTGGTTCTCGCCGCAGAGGCGGGCAATGCGGAGGCCGTGCGGCTCCTCGCTGCGAACGGCGCCGATCCCCAACTCTCAACGAATGAGAAAACTACCCCGCTCATCGTTGCTGCAGGAGCGGGTGTTTACCAGGATCTGGCGAACGATCAAGCGCAGGAGGAGTGGAAGCGGCGGCATTTTGAAACGGGTAAAGTTCTTGCGGACCTGGGCGTTGATGTGAATGCGAAAGGCGAAAACGGATGGACGGCCCTCCATGCCGCCACATACATGGGACTGGATTCGCTCATCCAACTCCTCGTCGAAAAGGGCGCGAAATTGGACGTAATGGATGACTTCGGACAAACGCCGCTGAGCATTGCCGAGGGCGTCATCACCGTCGGATTAGGCAACGCCGCCAATCGAAGACCTCGCAACGTCCGCAGAAGCACTGCAGACCTGCTTCTCAAGCTCGGCGCCACTCCCTTGGAGAGATCGGGCGTCCAGATCTCCATTAAAAAAGGGAGATAAAACGGCAGCTATCCGCTAATTCGAAGCGGCTTTTTTTCGGACAACCTTGATCACGTTCGGCTTCATGGGTTCGGTCGACGCGAGATAGATTTCGTTGGTAGCGACGTCGAGGCTGAGTCCATGCGGCCGGCCCTGGACGTGGATCGCATCCACAATCCTTCCATCCTTCAGTAAGACCACCGCTCCGGCATTGACGTCGCTGACGTAAACGGTACCGTCCGAGCCGACAGCCAATCCCCCCTGTCCGGGAGCCGGCCAGCTCTCGACGAATTTGCCGTCCTGGCCGAAGACGCTGATGCGCTTGTTGGCAGAGTCCGCAACAAGGATGCGTCCGCCGGCATCGATGTCCACGGCATGCGGAAGATCAAGTTCGCCCGGCCCGCTTCCTTTGACGCCCCCGATGATCCGGACGAACTGCCCGTCTTTCGTGAACTCGACGATCCGGGAATTGATGTACCCATCGGACACAAAGATTTCGCCGTTCTTCCCAAACGCGACGGCATTCGGCCGGTTGAATGCATCCTTTGACGCGTTGTCTCCGGTCACACCTCTCTTGCCGAGCGTCATTAACAGCTCTCCGTCCGGACTGAACTTCATCATCACATGATTATTTGTGGCAGCAAGCCACAGGGTGTCGTCCGGTCCGAAGTAGACGCTGTGGTAGTTCGTATTCTCGTCGTTACCCCAGGCCTTGATAAATGTTCCGTCGGATTTGAAAAAACGGAAATGCGGCGCCTTGCGGACAAGCACCACAACGGTGCCTTTGCCGTCGGTTGCGACCGACGGTGTTTCACCATCCCATGTTCCGCCGGACGGCAGCTTCGCCCAGTTTGTCGAATTGACGTCGTACCTGTCGAACAGGCTGGATTGGGCGTATCCACTCGCGACCAGAGCACAGGCAACCAGCAGGACAATGACGAAAGTTTTCATCGGAAGCCTCACACGGGCGCCCCCTTGAGGGGCGTCCCTTCTATTTTACGCGGAGGTTGACAAGCAGGCACCTTATAGAAGCGGCGGGTGCTCCCCTCCTGGAACAGGAGGGGTGGCTGCGCCAGTAAGAAAAAGGCGCGAAGCCTCCGAAGCGGCGCAGACGGGGTGGTCATTATGGTACATGTCGACGTTGAAACGTTATCCGGGACTGACCACCCCGTCTGCGCCTTCATTAAGGAGGCTTCGCAGCATTTTCTTGATGGCGCAGCCACCCCTCCTCTCCGAGGAGGGGAGCACCCTGTCCTGCAATTCATTCACACCTTCTACTGTGACAAAGTTTTGCAATTGGGTCCTTGCCAACCAACGAGACAGGATCCTATGTACTGCCGAACCTGCCGATCGGACCATACAAGCTGGAGGCGACTCGGGGCGGCTTCCGCACATTTTCACAAACTGGAATCGTCCTGCAGGTCGGTGCGAATCCGGAAGTCAACATTTCGCTGGAGGTCGGGCAGGTTTCTGAAACCATCGAAGTTCAGGCTGACGCTGCACTGGTGGAGACGCGCAGCACCGGGATTGGCCAGGTGATGTATCCCGCGGTAATTCGGGGACAGACGCATAAATCACCTAAATTCTTCCAATGTCTTCAATGCGAATTTAGGTGATTTATGCGTCTGTCCCCGAATTACCTTTGCACAATCTGCAAAAAATCGACGTGCGCTGCTGTGCTATATTCGCTGAACGCTTTCAATCTTTTCTCGTACAGGAGGATCTATGGAGCGGATTCGGGTCGTTCCTGGCGTCGTGATCTTGATTTTCGGGCTGGCCGTGTCGTCTGCCGCACAGGGAACCGGGGACATCGTCGGCCGCGTGGCTGATTCGAGCGGAGGCGTACTGCCTGGAGTCACCGTAACAGCGACCAGTCTTGCGACAAATCTCAGTCGGACGACGGTGACGAGCGAAACGGGCGACTACGCGTTTACGCTGTTGCCAATCGGCGTGTTCGAAGTGAAGACCGAGCTGACAGGGTTCAAGACCCAGACGGCCCGGGTCACGCTGAGCACCGGCGACAGAGCCCGCGTCGATGTCAAGCTCGAACTGGGAGGCGTGAG